>ERZ1026856.1876-NODE-1876-length-10078-cov-6.829093_pt1 | contig 10078 bp, 7 predicted proteins | sample MGYA00380158_ERZ1026856 | MGnify/ENA primary metagenome ERZ1026856 (study PRJEB33269, sample SAMEA4719794) | human gut metagenome | biome: human-associated habitat; feature: organic feature; material: feces | place: Cameroon | collected 2013-10 ... | reverse complement strand
AGACTAAATGCAACTTGCGATTAGAGGAGTAGCATTTCGAATTTCAATTTTGGAGTGAGAATCAGATGCCGGAAATCTACAAGCTGTTACCGCCAATATGCGATAAGCTGGGAATTGCGGTTCCGGAGCTGTATTACGTTAAGAACGAGGAAATGAATGCGGCGACGATGGGAACGAGCAATCCATGTATTTATGTAACGTCTAGTCTGGTCAGTCATCTTTCATCGGCTCAGATTGCCAGTGTACTCGCACATGAGTGCGGACATATCGCCTGCAAACATTATCTGTATCATTCCATCGTGGCGAACGTGATTGCCAGATTAAATGAAAGTCCTTTCGGATATATGAGTGCAGTTCGCCGCTTTATTACGCCGGGACTTGTGAATGCTTTTTTGTTCTGGAATCGATGCAGTGAGCTGTCTGCGGATCGAGCAGCGATTCTCTGTGATGGAAAATCAGAGACGATGGTAGACGCTTTAATCCGAATTCATGGCTATGACAACATCAACCGGGAAGAATTTATAAAGCAGGCAGTGGATCTTCACACATTCGTGAATGATACCAGAGATAATAAGGCCATCGAGCAGATGGTAGTCAGTGGTGATTCCCATCCGCTTCTGGCAACGCGAGTGTATGAATGCTGTGAATGGTCAAAAACGGACTACTTCAAGAGTATCCTGAATGGAACCTATCAGCAGGCTATGGCAAAGCATTCTGACCTGGCAGAGGAAGAAATTGTAGCTGCGGAGATTACATGCAAGGTGGACTCCGGAATGACTCCGGTAAACAGCACAGTGCAGCCTTCGGAGGCACAGATTGATGCAGCACTTGCACAGATAGATAAGCAGCTGGAGAGATATACCTTTGATGGATATAAAGCGGACTATGCGCTGGGAATAATCAGCGGACTCTATGCGGGGGGTATTGATTCGACCTTTGTCGGAGCAGCGACATTTGATGGAAGAAGTCTGGCGCTTTCACATCAGCAGGTTAACAATTTCATACAGGAATATGCCCATGCCAGAGGCCTGGGAGGAGACCGTTTGAAGAAATGTATCAGTGATCTGGAGAAGAAATTCTCGGTGCCACAGGATGATGTCTGGAAGGGCGCTGGAATCGGCGTATCTGCCAGAAATCATCATCTGGCGGATCTTGCGCATCATCCGACGCCGGTAGGGCTGCTGTCTTCGATTATTGTTCAGCTTCTGAGAATCGGCACTTTCGTAAACAAAGAGGGTGAATGGCATTTTACACTGGTTAAAACAGATGCAAGAGATATTGTAGAAACATTGACACCAGCTGTTATTACCGGGGTCTTGAACTGGCTGGTGACGCTGGGAGAAAAGTCTTATCATGAAGCGACTGGAGAGGAGATTCCAAAGGCACTTCGGGGGATCGCTCACTTTGCTGCATCAACACCGCTGCTTCTTGAAATCGCCAAGTGTGCGGACAAGTGGTTCGGACATCTTGTAAGTGACATGGGCGGTTCCAGGAATACTGCCGATGGAGGCATGGGAATACCGGGGGTGTTTGTATCATTCCTGTATGAAGTGGCAGGTCTTCCCATTCTGAAGGACTCAGGACTCCCGGCATTCATAAATGACCTGTATGAAAATCAGAAGTTGGATTTACGTCATGAACTCTGCCTGTACAAGGAACTGGGTAAACAAAGCGTTCCGGTGATCTTTAATGAAATTTATACAAGAATTCTTTTCTTTGTAAGCAGGCTGGGGCTTGAGACAGGTGAGCATAACAACCTGAAAGATATTGATTGGAAAAGTACGATGCCATTCGGCAATCGTGTGATTGACAGAATGCTGATGATATCCAGCATGACATTCACCATGGCAGATACTGCAGATGCTGCTGTACATGCAGCGATTGAATCCTGTGGAAACTGGGTTATGTTTTCCGGTATCTTTGTATCGAGATTCAATTATGTCGGAGCAGGAAGAGCTACGCTCGCTATCGTAAAGGAAGTGTCAAATGAGCAGAAAGAAGCACAACTGATTCGTGAGAAACTTATTCTCACGAATGCAAAGACAGCAGCTGTGATTGAACGTTTCTCGGCATACCGGACGGCTCTTGAGGAACGGGTATCGAATTACCTTGCAGAGGATATCGAAGAATTCCTGACAGGCTTTGACTATATGAATCAGGGCATGAAAAGTGGAGATGCTGACCTTGTAATCAGGGGAAATGTCGTTATTCAAAGAGTACTCGGTAGAAAGCCACAATTTGCGTCACAGAAGGAATTTGATGATCTCATGGACTCGGACGAGGCATTGATTTTGTAGGAGGCGGTTATGGCAAAACTCTATTTAAGCGACATTTTGAAAAAAACTGGTGATGTGGCAAAGAAGGCAACAGAAAAAGCTGCCACAGCAGTGGAGATCGGTGCTGAAAAAGCTGAGTCTGGAGCAAAAACTTTAAAGGATGCAACAAAGAGAGAAGCGGACAGGATCTCAGCATCTGTAAAAAGTGCTGCAGAGCAAACAAAAGCAGATATTGCTGAAAAGAAAGCTGAAAAGAAAGCCACCGCGGAAAAAACGGCTGTTGAAGCAACAGATATGGTGCTGATCGCTCCACAGAATGCAGTTAAAATCTTTTACTATCTGATGGCGATTGACAGGAAGATTACAGCAGATGAAGAGGAAAAGTTCAATCTGATTGGCATGGAACTGGATCCGGATTTTGAAGCGCATAAAGAAACGCTCATAAAAGAGTGCGAGGCCCAGATGGATAAAACCACTGGTACGAGTGATTATTATGATGCAATCAAGAATGGAATTGAAACGGCTTTATCCGAAGAACAGGTCTCGAAAAATGGTTATGTAACACCGAAGCTCCTGCTTTGGGACCTGCTGACTATTGCAAATAGTGATCGAGAGTATGGTGAGGAAGAGCATAATATCCTTAAGGATATCGTTCAGAAGCTGAACATTGCAAAGGATGTCTTTCTGGAGATGGAAAGCAGTGTATTAACTATTAGCGATATTGAAAAGGAAATCACATGGATCAAGGGGACAGACAGGACTTATCTTGCCATTGAAAAACAGGTAAAAGAGCTTGAGAAGCGCCGAGCAGACATTCTGCTTGCGGCGAAAGTCTTGGTTATGCTTTAAGAGAGGTATAGAAGATGCCATTGCCTTTAGTATTTATAGGAATTGCGGCAGCGACCGGCTCTGTAGGTGCAGGTAAAGCAGTAAAAGCCGGTATAGATGCACATACTGCGAATCAAATAAATAAATCAGCGAACCAGGTTGTTGAGGAATCCACTGAGATGCTTAACACGCAGCGGTTAAGCTGCAGTGCAGCATTGAAGGAGCTCGGTGAGGAAAAGGTATTCTTGCTGAATGAGAATATGACGCAGTTTCTGGATACCTTTACAAAGCTGAAAAATGTAGACTTCCGCGAGACGGACGGTTTAAACGAATTGAGTAAGTTCCATATCGACAGTAAAGATTTTGTAGAACTCAGAAATCTTTGTAATTTTGCTATTCCGCTTGCAGGTGGCGGTGTGGCCGGAACGGCAGGTGGAGCATTGGCCGCTTTCGGAGCATACGGTGCAGTACAGGCACTGGCCTGTGCCTCGACAGGAACGGCGATTGCATCGCTTAGTGGGGCGGCAGCCACAAATGCCACACTTGCGTTCTTTGGTGGAGGCTCTCTGGCCGCCGGTGGATGGGGCATGGCAGGCGGTGCAATGGTATTGGGTGGTCTCGTTGCAGGTCCAGCACTACTTGTGATGGGGCTGGTAGCAGGAAAAGCAGCAGATAAGAATCTTGACCAGGCAAAAATCAATCAACTGGAAGCGGTGCAGCTTGCTGAACAGATGGATACAGCATCTAAACAGTGCGAGGCCATTCGCCGTAGAACCTATATGTTTTATAATCTGCTGGCAAGACTGGATACTTATTTCCTACCGTATATCTATAAGATGGAAGATATCGTAAAGAATGAAGGATATGACTACAGCTGTTATACCGTTGAATCCAGAAAAACAATCGCTTCTTGTGTGAGCATTGCTGTGTCAATCAAATCGGTACTGGATACACAGCTTTTAACAGATGATGGACTCCTGACGGATGAATCCGCAGGAGTAGTGGTGAACACAGAGGAATTTGTGAATAAGCTGAGGCTGTTATAAAAGTGCGGCTTATAGCTGTTAATGTAGATTCAGATGAAAGACTGAAAACGGGGCAAAAAGCCGGATTTTATAGCTCTAAAACGGGGCAGTATGTAGGTGACTGTTCAGAGAAACCATCTTGGCGAGCTTTGCTTCTTTCGCATCTTCGGGTAGAATGGAGCTATGAGTAATCACGGAACATCACGGATGTGAAAGGAAGTGAATGTCAGGGAGGATAAAGCTATGCAGAGCAGGAAGAAACTGGTTGTGATCGATGTACAGAATGATTTCGTGACGGGGAGTCTGGGCACGAAGGAGGCACAGGCGATGCTGCCGCGGCTCATCGAGAAGGTGGAGGCGTTCGATGGGGAGATCCTGATGACGCGGGATACGCACGAGGCGGATTACATGGAGACGCAGGAGGGCCGGATGCTTCCGGTGCCACACTGTATCCGCGGCACGGAGGGCTGGGCGCTGGTACCGGAGCTGGAGGCAATCCGCGTGGAGCAGAATCTCAAGGTATATGATAAGCCGTGCTTCGGCAGTCTCGAGCTCGTTGCGGATATGAAGGCGGCGTACGAGCGGGGCGAGCTGGAGTCCCTCGAGCTGGTCGGTATCTGCACGGACATCTGTGTGGTGCCGAACGCGCTGATGCTCAAGTCGACGATGCCGGAGCTGCCGATGTACGTGGACGCAGAGTGCTGCGCCGGCGTGACAACGGAGAAGCATGAAGCGGCGCTCGAAGTGATGCGGAGCTGCCAGGTGAACGTGCAGTAAATGAAAAACGGGGCACTTTGCGATAGAGTATGAGTAAAAAACGGGGCAGAATGGAACTACGAGTAATCACGGAACATCATAGAAAGGATGAAACATGAATCAGAGTGATCAGCGGAATATTTCCATGATGATGGATCTATATGAGATGACGATGGCGAATGGTTATTTTCAGGATCCGGGGGCGGAGGATCTGGTGACCTTCGACGTGTTCTACCGGAAGAATCCGGATGGGGCGGGCTTCGCGATCTTCGCGGGGCTCGAGCAGGTGCTGGACTACCTCGAGGGGATGCACTTCGATGATGCGGATATCGATTACCTGCGGTCGCTTCATATTTATGCGGAAGATTTCCTTGCGTGGCTGCGGAATTTCCGCTTCCGTGGCACGGTGCGGGCGCTGCCGGAGGGCAGCATCATGTATCCGAACGAGCCGATCCTCACGGTAGAGGCGCCGCTCATCGATGCGCAGCTGGTGGAGACGGCGATTCTCGCGCAGGTGAATCATCAGTCCCTCATCGCGACGAAGACGAACCGCATCGTTCGTTCGGCAGAGGGCCGGCTGGTGGCGGACTTCGGTGCGCGTCGGGCGCACAATGTAGACGCCGCGGTGTATGGTGCCCGGGCCGCCTACATTGGCGGTGCCGCAAGTACGGCGACGATGCTGGCCGGGGAGATGTTCGGTATCCCGGTGAGCGGGACGATGGCGCACAGCTGGGTGATGTACCACGATGACGAGTACACGGCGTTTAAGCGCTTCGCGGAGATCTACCCGGATAATTCGGTGCTGCTCGTCGACACCTACGATGTGCTGGCGTTCGGCGTGCCGAATGCGATCCGTGTGGCGAAGGAGGTGCTGATGCCGAGGGGCAAGCGCCTGAAGGGCATCCGGCTCGATTCCGGCGACCTCGCGTACCTGTCGAAGAAGGCGCGGAAGATGCTGGACGCGGCGGGGCTCGAGGACTGCATCATCGTGGCGTCGAACAGCCTCGATGAGTTTACGATCCACTCGCTGCTCGAGCAGGGCGCGCGCATCGATTCCTTCGGTGTCGGCGAGCGGCTGATCACGGCGAAGAGCGATCCGGTGTTCGGTGCGGTGTATAAGCTGGTGGCGGTGAATAAGGATAAGGTCTGCTTCCCGAAGATCAAGGTGTCCGAGACCTTCGAGAAGATCACGAATCCGGGACAGAAGCGCGTATGGCGTGTCTACAATCCGGATGGCTTCGCGGTCGCGGATCTGATCACGATGGCGGACGAGCTGCCGGATCCGTCGCAGCCGATCCCATATGTGGACCCGGAGAAGCCTTGGAAGTCGATGGCCTTCACGGACTGCACGGTGCGCGAGCTGCAGGAGACCGTCATGGTCGACGGGCGGCGGACGAAGCCGTCCCCATCCATCGAGGCGGTGCGGAGCTACGTAAAGCAGCAGCTTGAGCAGGAGATATGGCCGGAGGAGCAGCGACTCGAGAACCCGCACACGCACTACCTCGACATGAGTCCGGCGTACTACCAGATGAAGATGGAGCTGCTGAAGGCCGCGCAGGCGACGAAGTGACGTGAGTTTATGGAGCGGGAGCTTGACATGCACGGATTTCAACTATATCATGTCAGCGATTGTGTAGCAGATTGAATCGTAGAAGCACGTAAATCCGTGCTTTTACGATATATTTTTAAGAAAAATAAAGAGGAACCTACATGTTTTCAAGTCCGCTGTCGCACGCTGAGATCCTGATCTGTGGCTGTATTTTCTGCCTGGTGATGGCACTGTGCATCTACCTGAGTAATAATTTCGATAGTAAGAGGAGAAAGTGTCTGTTCTGTTTGCAGGCGTTTACGTCGCTGCTTCTGTTTAACAGCGCAATCGCTGTCTTATTCCGTGGGAATCCGGGCGTTCTGAACTTTTTTGCCGCACGTATGGGCAGCTTTTTGACGTTTGCACTGCGGAATGTGGTCGTATTCTTCTTCCATGTGTATGAATGCAGCTATCTGTTTACGGATGACGCGTGGAAACGCGATCGTCGTGTGCAGTACGCCGGGCTTCTGTGCCTGCTCGGTGTGGTGCTGGTGATTCTTTCGCTGTATTCGGATCTCTACTATTATTTCGACGCCGACAATGTTTATTACAGGGGCAGATGTTACTTCCTGTCGCTGCTGATTCCGTCTCTGTCGCTGATGATGGATCTGTCACTGCTGCTGCAGTATCGAAAGAAGCTCCGGAAGATTGTTTTCTTTTCCCTGCTATCGTTTATCGTACTGACGACCGGGACGGCGGCGGTTCAGCTGTTCTGCAATAGTGTGGAGCTGATCAACATGGCCACGGGGCTCACGATGACCTTTTTGTTTATCGGCTCTATGAGTGAACAGAACCTCGAGATGTATCAGCTGCTGAAGAAAAAGGCTGAAGTGGAGGAGCGTCTCAGTATATCGATGACGCTGAACCAGAGTGTCAAAGCGCTGTCTGCCAATGTAGATACCGATGCGGCGATCAATGAGCTGCTCGGTATCATCAACGCGTACTTCGATGCAGATCGATGCTACATTTTCGAGACCATCCGTGATGGAAAAGCGCTGAAAAATACCTATGAGCATGTCCGCGAGGGCGTGAACGCACAGATCGAGAACCTGCAGGATGTCCCGATCGATGTCATCTCGATATGGATGGCGTCGTTCGAGAAGAATGAAGCCTACTTTATGTCGACGCTGGATCAGGAGAAGGGCAGTGCGTCCTATAATATGCTGCAGGAGCAGCAGGTGGACCGTCTCCTGGCGGTACCGCTGAAAAAGCAGGATGAAATCATCGGATTTTTGGGCGTGGATAATCCACGGAATCACTACAATGATCCGACGCTGCTGTCGTCCATCCAGTACTTCATCATCAACAGCGTGGAGCGAAAGGAGCGGCAGCAGCTCCTGGAGACGCTGAGCTATCGTGACATGCTGACCGGACTTTACAATCGAAATAAGTACATCCAGGTACTGGAGGCCAATGAAGGGAAGATCCTCCATGATGTCGGCGTGGCCTATATGGATCTGAACGGCCTCAAGAAAATGAATGATGAAAAGGGCCATGAAGCGGGCGACGAGCTGATTCGCGCTGCGGCCGACGCGCTGACGGATGTATTTCCTGGACAGACCTTCCGTGTGGGTGGAGATGAGTTCGTCATCGCCCAGGAGGGAATCTCGGAAACCGCCTTTACAGAGAAGATCGAGCAGCTTCGGGAGAACATGAAACGCCGGGAGGTCAGCGTTTCTGTCGGCCATCAGTGGGCGGCGGAAGAGCGTGATATCGAGGAGATGCTGAAGCGCGCGGACCACAGGATGTATGAGGAAAAGAAAAAATATCATCTGACGCAGCATTGAGTCGAAACAGTGCAGAGCAGGAGAGGACCGGCGGGTACGCCGGTCCTCATTTTTTTCTTGACATGTGCGGCTTCGTCTTATATCATCTCACTGTAACGCTTTACCATGCTACCGTGGTAAAGCCGAATAAGGAGATTCCGGACTGGCAGCAGTTGCGGACTGCGTTCCATGAGATGACAGGTCGCAGGCGAGTGCTTGATGACGCAGCGAAGTCGCTCGGAGAAGGGCTCGTATCATCAATTGTTATATCGGGATTTTCGGTCATGTTGTATACTTATAGGAAACCATCGGGAGGTTCGAGATGTCCAGATTTTTCAACAGTGCATATCGTACGCTGACGCCGTACACGCCGGGCGAGCAGCCGCAGGATAAGAAGTACATCAAGTTAAACACGAACGAGTCGCCGTTTCCGCCGGCGCCGGGCGTGATCGCGGCGGTCAATGCTTCCGAGGCGATGGACCTCCGGCTCTACTCGGACCCGGAGCTGAAGCCGCTGAAGGCTCAGCTCAGCGAAAGCTTTCAGGTGGATGTGTCTGATGTATTCATTGGCAACGGCTCGGATGAGTGCCTGAACTACGCGTTCATGGCCTTCGGCGAGGACGGCTTCGCGTTTCCGGACATCACCTACAGCTTCTATAAGGTCATCGCGCAGCTCAATCAGGTGGCGACCGAGCTGAAGCCGCTGCGGGCGGATTTCACGGTCGATCTCGCGGATTATCTCGGGCCGGCGACGCCGGACGGGGGCAATGCAGGCATCGGGAAGAACATCGTGATCCCGAATCCTAATGCGCCGACCGGGATTCCGACTTCACTCGACGCGATCGCGCGGCTCTGTGAGGCGAATGCGGACCACGTCGTGATGATCGATGAGGCCTATGTGGATTTCGCGGACCAGGCGCTGAGTGCGGTGCCGCTGACGAAGAAGTATAAGAACCTGCTCGTGACGCAGACCTTCTCGAAGTCCCGTAGCATGGCGGGCGCGCGGGTCGGCTTCGCGATCGGCGATGCGGCGCTGATTCAGGATATGGAGACGCTGCGGAACTCGAACAACCCGTACAACGTGAACCGCATCTCGATGAAGTGTGCGGTGGAGGCGCTCCGGGATACGGCGTACTTCGAGACGAACTGCGCGAAGATCCGTGCGAACCGCGCATGGACACGGGCAGAGCTCGAGAAGCTCGGCTTCCATGTGCTGGAGAGCCAGACGAATTTCCTTTTCGCGGAGAGTCCGGCGATCTCCGGGAAGGAACTCTACCTCCGCCTGAAGGACAACGGCGTGCTGGTGCGCCACTTCGATGACCCGAAGATCACGAACTTCAACCGCATCACCATCGGCTCCGAGGAGGAGATGGCGCAGTTCATCGAGACCGTGCGGGACATCCTCAGGTTCTGAGTTTATTAAAATTTAATGGGGTCAGACCCCCTTACGAAATTCTTAAGATACGGTCCGGGTCGGTCCCGGGAAATCAGGGAGTAAAGTATGAGAGTAGCAGAGATCAATCGGGTGACGAATGAGACGGATGTGCAGCTGTGGCTGGACCTCGACGGGGATGGCAAGGAGTCGGAGATCAAGACGGGGATCGGGTTCTTCGATCATATGATGACGCTGTTCAGCCGGCATTCGGGGATTCAGATGAATCTCACCTGCGAGGGGGATACCTGGGTCGATGATCATCACAGTGTGGAGGACATCGGGATCACGCTCGGGCAGGCGATGTCGGAGGCGCTCGGCGACCGGAAGGGAATCCGGCGCTATGCGAGCATGACGCTGCCGATGGATGAGGCGCTCATCCTCGTGGCGGGGGACATCAGCGGCCG
>ERZ1026856.1875-NODE-1875-length-10083-cov-7.544376_pt1 | contig 10083 bp, 9 predicted proteins | sample MGYA00380158_ERZ1026856 | MGnify/ENA primary metagenome ERZ1026856 (study PRJEB33269, sample SAMEA4719794) | human gut metagenome | biome: human-associated habitat; feature: organic feature; material: feces | place: Cameroon | collected 2013-10 ... | reverse complement strand
TAGCGGGCTAACCCCCGCTACAAACCCCTTTGACAGTGTGTTTTCCTAATAGGCGCTAATCATAGGTACCTGCCTTCTTCTGAGAATTGAAATCTGAGGTTTCCATCACCTTGATCTCTGCAGTGATCCCGATTTCCTTCAGAGATGCCTGAAGCAGTGTCGCGATGTTATTGTTGTTGGAGATAGTGGAGATGACGGTATTAAAGCCATTCGGATAACCCGCATCGGCGAGTTCCTTCTTCGCCTCCTCTACATTGTACTCTGGAAGGCTTACGGTATCGTCATAGGACCATGCGCCCGGAACACCGAACTGTGTCACCTTGATACCGAGTCCGCCGGTTAAGGACTGAACATAACCATCCCAGTCAATGCTGTGAAGAACGGCCTTACGAACGGCTTCATCGTGGAATGGAGACTCTGCATCACCGGATGCAAACATGAAGTACTTGATCGAACCAAGGTCCGGTGCCTGCGCTGCGATGCTCTCAAATCCCTGGGAGATTAAGGTCTGTGTCAGGGTTGCATCATTGGTCGAAAGAAGATCGACCTCGCCGTTCATGAAGGCTGCCTGCTGTGTCGTGATATCCGTCATGAAGACGATCTCCACGCCATCGAGATATGGCTTTCCTTCCTGCCAGTAATTGTCGTTCTTCACGAACGAAATATGATCTTCCGGAATATATTCCGTCATCACGTACGGACCGGTTCCAACTGCATGGATGGACGCCCAGTCTTCGCCATTATCCTCGAAGGCCTTCGGATCGTAAATATATACTTCACCCAGTACGGTCTCCCAGTTGTTGGCCCACGCACTGTACTTTACCGTTATGGTATAATCATCGGTCTTTTCATAGGATTCCGGATTTCCGAGCTCGGATTCCTTTCCGCCTTCCTTCATCTTGTCGAAGTTCCAGAGAACTGCATCGGCGTTGAAGTCGGTTCCGTCCGAGAACTTGATCCCTTCCTTCAGCTTGATCGTCACTGTCAGATTCTCCGGATCCGTCGTAAAGCTGTCGGCCAGCCACGGCTGCATGTTTCCCTCTGCATCTGGGCGACCCAGAGACTCGATGGCCGGTGCTACGGAGAAACGATCACCGGTGGAAGATGAAAATGGCAGGAAGCAGGTGGTCAGCGTATCCGGATAACAGATCGTAACGGTGTTATCCCCACTTGCGGTGGAAACAGCGGCTGCAGTACCATCTGTGTTCTCCTTCTTTGCATCAGCAGCGGCTGCATTTTCGCCTGCCTGTTGTGTCGGCGGTGTGCTCGTGCCACTGCAGGCGGTCATACCGGTCGCCATCAGCGCAGCGGTCATCACTGCACTCATCACTCTTACGATTTTTTTCTTAAACATATGAATCCTCCTTAATATTTATCTTTCATTACCCTCGTGTAAGAAGCAGGCCACCTGATGGGTCTGATCCACAAAGGATAACTTAGGTACTTCTTTCGTGCATCGCTCGAAGCAATGCTTACAGCGATTATGGAACGGACAGCCTTCTGGCCGATGGATGATGCTTGGCACCTCGCCTTCCAGCGGAACGGCTTCTTTCTGGGCTTCGACATCCGGATCTGCCTCCGGAACCGCAGATAAGAGCGCCTGCGTATATGGATGCAGCGGGTTCCTGTACAGATCATCGCAGTCCGCAATCTCCACCACTCTTCCCAGGTACATCACGAGAACGCGATCGCTGATGTGTTTTACCACCGCGAGATCATGGGCGATGAAGAGATAACTTACGCCAAGCTGGGACTGGATCTCTTCGAGGAGGTTGATGATCTGTGCCTGAATCGATACATCCAGGGCTGAGATCGGCTCATCACAGATGATCACATCCGGATCCGAGCTGAGCGCTCGCGCGATGCCCAGTCTCTGTCGCTGGCCTCCTGAAAACTCATGCGGTACTCTTTCCTTCAGTGCCGGATCCAGACCGACGAGACGGAAGAGTTCATCGACTCTTTTCTTCCGTTCTGCGGCATCCTTACAGGAGTGGTTGATGATCAGCGACTCTTCCACGATGGAACCGGCCGTCTGACGTGGATCCAGTGAAGAGAACGGATCCTGGAAGATCATGGCAATTTTGCTCCGATACGGAGCCAGCTGCTTATCCGTGAATTTCGCGATATCGACACCGTTGAAGCGGATGGATCCTTCATCTGGCTTATACACGCGCATCACACTTCGCGCCATCGTCGTTTTGCCGCATCCGGATTCACCGACGATGCCCAGCGTCTCTCCCTTTCGGAGATTGTATGTGATGTCCTCGATGGCTTTCACATCTCCGACGTGCTTTTTCATAATGCCCTTGTAAATCGGGAAATACTTTTTCACATCGGAAACTTCCAGCACGTTTTCCTCTTTGATGTGCTTGATCGGCGTCGCTTTCTGCGGCTTACTGAGCACTTCGATTTCCTTTGTATCCAGCTCCTCATGGGTCAGCCAGCAGGCACTGAAGTGGCCCGGCACGATTTCCTGCAGATCCGGCATCTTTCTCTCTTTGCATGCGTCGGAACGGTACTCACAGCGATCATAGAATGGACAGTACACCGGTCGCTTCGCCGGCATCGGTGGTAACCCATCGATCGGGATCAGTACCCTCTCCTTCGGATCATCGAGTCGCGGGATGGCACGCATCAGTGCTCTCGTATATGGATGCTTCGACTCCTTAAAGATGCCTCTTGCGGAGGAGGTCTCCATCACTCTGCCGGAGTACATGACATAAATCCGCTCTGCAAATCGGGCGACGATGCCCAGGTTATGGGTAACCATGATGACCGCGGTATCGGTCTCTTTCGCTATATTTCGGATGATCTCGAGGATCTGCGCCTGGGTCGTCACATCCAGCGCGGTCGTCGCTTCATCTGCGATCAGGATGTCCGGGTTGGCAGACATGGCCATCGCGATCATGATACGCTGTCGCATACCGCCGGAGAACTGCTGCGGATAATCATCGAATCGCTGCTCCGCGTCCGGAATCTTGACCATCTTCAGCATCTCGATCGTGCGTTTCCTGGCCTCTTCCTTCGACAGATCAGTATGCTGCAGAATATTCTCCTGGATCTGATAGCCTATGGTGAGCACCGGATTCAGGGAGGTCATCGGCTCCTGGAAAATCATGCCGATCCTTCCGCCACGGATCGATCGCATCTTCTCTGAATTTGACGGACAGTCCAGAAGATTTCCTTCCTCTCCATCGAGATACACTTCTCCGGATTTCACAAATCCTGGTGGACTGATTAACTGCTGTATGCTCATCATGGTGATGGATTTACCTGATCCGGATTCTCCGACCAGACCCACGATTTCGCCACGATTGATGTGAAGGGAAACCCCATCCACCGCTGTAACTACGCCATCCTCTGTATGAAAACAGGTGACGAGATTTTTAACTTCCAACAAATGTTTCATCTTACGATCTCCTTTGCACTCCACGATATCTGATAAAAGATCGGATTATAATCGTCCGCGCATTCTCGGGTCCAGTGCATCTCTGACACCATCACCTACGGTATTTAAGAACACCACCAGCAGTGCGATGCAGACGCCCGGGGCCAGTGAGAACATCGGATTCTGCAGAAGATACATACGTCCGTCACTTACGATGCTTCCCCAGGAAGCGGTCGGTGCGCTGATGCCCAGACCCAGGAAGCTGAGACCGGCCTCTGAAAGAATCGTCTGTCCGACCTGCAGGGTCATCTGAACGATGATCGGCGAGATACAGTTCGGCAGGATGTGCTTCATCATGATGCCCATACTGCTGTTTCCCTGAAGCTTCGCTGCCATGATATAGTCCTGCTGCTTGATCGAGAGGACCTGTCCTCTCATCATTCGGATGTATACCGCGATATTCGAAATACCCAGAATGATCGAGAGATTTAAGATGCCACCGCCAAATACGGCACACAGGGACATCGCCAGTACGATCTGCGGAATCGCACGGATCGCTTCGCTGATACGGTTGATCACGTCATCGACCCAGCCACCGAAGAAGCCGGCGACCATGCCGAAGAAGGTACCGATGGCACAGGCAACCAGAACCGCTGCAACGCCTACTGTCAGGGAAACTCTGGCACCATAGAAGATACGACTCAGAATATCACGGCCATAATTATCGGTTCCTAAAAGATACTTGGCGCTCGGGCCCTTCAGTGTATCCATCAGGCTCTGCGCATTCGGATCATACGGTGAAATGATGGGTGCAAATACCGCCATACAGATGAAGAGGACGAGACCGATCGCACTGATCAGCACCATCTTTCTTTTAAACAGGACCTTCAGAAACTTTCTGAACTTCTCTTTTTTATATTCCTTCAGCTCTTTCTGAAGCTCCGCATCGGATTTCATATTCATTGCCGTTTCCTTTCTTATACTTTAATACGAGGATCTACTGCTGCATAAACGATGTCTGTGATGATATTGACGACACATGCAACAACAGCAATCAGAAGAACGCAGGCCTGAATCAGTGGGATATCCTGAGCACGAATGGCCGATACCAGTAAGGTTCCCATGCCGGAAATATTGAACACCGATTCTACAAACATCGAACCGCCGATCATACCGCCCAGTCGGAGACCCATCAGGGTGATGACCGGGATCAGCGCATTCTTCAGTGCATGGACTGTAATGATCTTATCCGGCTTCAGGCCTTTCGATCTGGCTGTGCGGATATAATCCTGTCCGATGACTTCGAGCATGCTCGATCTCGTCTGTCGGCAGATCGATGCTACACCTCCGATCGCCAGACACAGGAGCGGCATGATCGTCTGCTGTATGCTCTTTCCGAGGTCCACCCACGGCCAGGTAAAACCGAAGGATGGAAGCCAGTGCATCTTCATCGAAAACAGATATAAGAAAAGGACGGAAAGGAAAAACTGTGGAAGGCAGCTGCAGACGTTTGCAAAGGTGGTCAGTGCGCCATCGATTTTTTTCCCTCGATTAATCGCTGCGAGCACACCTAGGGCAATTCCGGTCGGGATACTCACGAAAAAGGCGAGTAAGGAAAGATATAAGGTGACCGGAAGTCGCTGCGCGATGACCTCGATGACCGCCATATGCTGGCTTGCGGAGGTTCCGAAGTTACCTGTGACCGCTTTCGATATCCACAGGAAATAGCGGATGAGAAGTGGCTGATCGAGACCCAGCTCATAATACCAGCGATTATACGTTTCCTGTGAAATCTCACCTCCCAGCATCGCGTATACCGGATCTCCTGGAAGAAATGAGACCATCAGGAAAACAAATACGGACACGATAAACAGCACGATCATCGTCTGTCCTGTTCTTTTTAAAATGAATTTTCCCATAACTGCCTCCTTGAAATCTTTTGTACATAGAGATTAATATTTTTGTGAAATGAAGTCCAATTCACGAGTTTAAAGCAAGATATAAGTTGAACTTATATTTGTATGAGTTTATAATCTTTGAAAGTGAAATACGTTTCGCTGTTTCCGTATCACGGATTTTCATGTGCATTATGCACAGTCATTCATTTGAATATTAGTGCATGATTATTCTGATTTTCATAAATTAAGATATTTTTTCTGATTTAATGTGAAAACTGCACAATTCGAAGTGGTGAGATGCATGAATAGTAAATCTTTAGAATATATGATCGCCTTATATAAAACCGGATCGATGACCCGGGCAGCGAAGGAGCTCTACGTTTCGCAGTCCAATCTGAGCCAGTTTTTAAAAAATGAAGAAGCGGAGCTGGGCACGAAGCTGTTTACACGGGAGCATGGAAAATATGTGCCGACGGAAGCCGGAAAAATCTATATTGAGTATGCCACCCAGGTACAGGAGATGACGACGACCTTCCGCAGGAAAATCGCCGAATTATCGAAACCGCTGGTTCTTCAGATCGGTACCACTTCTTCGGTCGCCATCGACATGCTGCATGCCATCCTCCCGGAGCTGCATAAAATATATCCGGGTGTGCATGTGTCGATCATCAATTGTGATAATCTCGATATCGCCATCTACAGTCTCGATCACGGCACCCTGGATGCGGTTCTCATCACCGCTCCTGGAGAAAACTGCTATCGTGAACCATCCTTCGTGATGTATAAAGAAGAGATTCTGTTTACTGCGCCGAGTACCCTCTCTGCCTGTGAAGCACTCTTAAAAAAGCATCGAAAAAAGCTGCCGACGCTCACGCCGTCCTCCCTGCGGAAATTATTCGGAACCTACCCGTTTATCATGCAGTACCCAAGAAGCTGTATCCGTATTCTGGTCGATCAGTTTTTCGCAGACAGTGATTTCTCTCCGAGGGTTGCCGGCACGGCCTCCAATACCCAGACCATCCTTGGGCTCATCTATGAAAATATGGGTGTGGGCTTCATCCCGAAGAACAACATCAAAAGCATGAATGGCATTCTGTATTTTTCACTCGAACCAAAGCTCGAGCGTGTCCATATGATGCTGGTACGGTCAGAACTGAAGGAGAACCCAGCGATCGTATACCTATCGAGGGAATTAAAGAAATATTATAGTAATTATTTTTCAGATATCGGCTCTAAACGTTAAAACCAGTACTACTCGCTCTACCAAACCATCGAAAAGGCCTAGAAAAACCTGCCTGTAATGTAAGCGCTCAGTGTTAGCTGAGCGCGCTAACTGACTACCGTGAGATCTTTGGATTTCCATCCTTGTCTTCGATAGTTGCCTTCGTGTCTATGGCACAGAGTTTCTTCACCTTATCTGACCATGGCATCAGCTCTTCAATGCCCTCGGGCTCATGAACGTAGTCCGGCATGTAAAGGAGTACCGCCTGCAGATACTTCGGATTTGCCCTGGAGCATCAGTCTGGCAACGATTCTTGTCTCGTAAAACAAAAACTGTTCCCGGGTAAGCGATGCCTTATATTTCAGTTCTCCCATGTCAAATCTCGCTTTCATCCTTTATATATTTTCCGCTCTTAATACGCGCGTCTTTCGGCTTCTCCGCATCTTCCGGAATTGCCCAGGTGTTGCCAATTCGAAAAACGCCCGGAATACGTCCTTCCGAGCATAAAATCTGAATTCTACGTGGAGATATCCCCCATTTTTTAGAAGCTTGTGTAGTTGATAAAAAGCCCATATCCTCACCTCTTCAAAAGGAAGTTCGTACCAAATTCTAACCTCCTTATTATAATCCGTTAGTCGAACAATAACAGTACTGGCAGATAGCTCAAAAAAAGAAAAAAGAGACCACGTATTTCCTGTAGTCTCTTGTGCTTAACAAAATTTTATATACGGATGGTTCACACACTTAAATGTGCTTTCCAATCTGCTGGGAGATTCATTGCTGTAATACTGATTATACTATTGTTCTTTTGAATCAGCTTATCAAATTCATCTACAAACGATGTCCATTCCTCATCAGATGGCTTCAAATATTTCATTGCCAGTAAGCTTTGATACAATCCATTATGTGCAGGTAATGGCATGATTTTATCAACATCAAGAATTTCCGGCGTTGTATGAATAGTCCGATTGTATATTCTTGAATTGTGAGCACACATATTACGTAATATCGAAACACCCTGTATCCAAGAGGACAACATCTTCTGAGATGGATTTACCAAATTTCCCTTTTGTGATCTATACTGGTAATTTGCTGCCAATATTGAATACGAACTTCCTGCACCTGTCTTTAAATTCTTAATTATCTTTGATAATGTGCCAAATGAAATGACCTCAACAGCAGCCCAAACAGGAACTTCTCCATCATGATTATCAAAATTATGTTTGATGAACACATCATTAGATCGTGCAATCTCTGATGCAATGGTTGACATGTTTTGCCAATAAAGCTTTTTGTCTCTATATATCGATGAATCTTGCAAAACAAGTGAATCTCCATGAATAAGCAGCGCTTCCACTAAACGTACTCTCAAAGATACTTCAATCTTGGAAATCATAGAAAAAACCAAAACGGATAGTTCTTGATCAAAATGATAGAGTTTTAAAATATCTTCAAATCTGGTTCCTGAAACATACTTCTTTGTATCATTATCATACAAATGAAAAGAGTATCCACGCAAACGATAAAAGCCAATTGACCTTAACGCATTTTCTACATCCACACGAGAAGTAATTACCATCCCAGCATCAACATAAGATTGTACTTGCTGTGCTATTGTTAAAATTCGCTTAGGATATTGCAACATAAAAATCTCCACAAATAAAAAAGTCCCACCGGGTTGCGCATGGTAATCAGAGGCGTGGTGGGTTCTGTTGATGATATGATACTGTATTATCTTGTAGACGTCAAGCCCCTTGACTGACGTTGACGGCGTAAGTTTACTTTTTTCGTTCTCATATCTAAACTCTCCTTTGAAATAAATATGAGAGTTTACATAAAAGTCGTGCGTATTTTTCCGCCCCACAAAAATCACGCTTTCGCCCCAACTTTTCATGCTGTAAACGTTCATCCAGTGTGAATACACCGTTATGTAACATCGATGGATGAACATACAGAAAAAGCCCGGAAATGACGACTTTACGCCATTTCCGGGCTTTCCTTTAGGTGCTTATCTCACCCTATAAAGAAAGCTGGCAACCGGAATCGGACCGGTGACCTCCGCACTACCAATGCGACGCACTACCGACTGTGCTATGCCAGCATTCCGTTCCCTCTCGAGAACTTCTATACTTTATCATGGAGGCCCTGCTCTGTCAACCTCGAATTTACTTTTTCTGAAAAAACTTCGCCTTGATCTTCTCCGTCGGCATCTTCTCGCCGGTCCAGAGCTCGAAGGCAGCTGCGCCCTGGTACAGCAGCATGTTGATGCCGTTGAAGGACTTGAGGCCGCAGGCCTCTGCCATCTCGAGAAGCTTCGTCTTCCGCGGATTATAGATGACGTCGGCGACGACCAGCGGTGCCACTGTCTGCACCTCCTGTGCGGCAGTCGTATCGGCTGCCGGGGCCTCTCTCTGGGCAGCAGGCGCATCCGAGGTCTGCATATCACCGCAGGCTACCCTCGCCCGCTTCGTGAGCCAAGACGGATCCGGGATGATGCAGGCATCGGTGTGCGGTGCCATGCCGACATTCGTCGCGTTGATGAGGAGACAGGACTCCGCGATCTGCTGCTGCATCACGGCATCATCATAGTCATAGACCGTGACATGACAGCTCGTACGCGCGTTGAGCTCGGAAACGACGCGGGCGGTGCGCTCGTGGAAGCGGCTGCCGGCGCGCTCGAAGACGGCTACCGCGCGGGCACCATCGAGGGCGAGCTGCACGAGGATAGCGATGCCGGCCCCACCGGTGCCGAGGAGCGTCACCTTCTGTCCGCGGAAATCGACGCCTTCCTGACGTGCCGACTCCGTGAAGCCGATACCGTCCGTGGTGTGCCCCGTCGTCGTGCCATCTTCCTCGAAAACGACCGTATTGACCGATCCGGCGATCTCCGCTGCCGGGCTCAGCCGGTCACAGAGCGCGACGGCCTCGGTCTTCAGCGGCATCGTGAGGTTGAAGCCGCGCACGCCCATCTTCCGGAAGCTGTCCATCACGCCGGCGAGCTCCCCCTCCTTCACATCGAAGGCGAGGTAACGGTAGTCGAGTCCGAGCTCCGCGAAGGCCTCGTTATGCATCGCCGGGGACATGCTGTGCGCCACCGGGCTGCCGAGCAGACAGATCATTTTCGTGCGTCCTGAAATTTCCATATTTCCTCCATCATCCAGAACAGGGAATCCGGCGTCCGCCTGCGATTCCCTGCCATGTTCTTCCTATTCGCTTATATTTGGCCAATGTCTCCATCAGCCCACCTTCCGTCAGTTCAGTCGCTGCCGTACGATTTCGTACGCGAGCACGCCGCAGGCGACGGAGGCGTTCAGGGAGTCGATGTCGCCCTTCATCGGGATGGAGGCGACCATGTCGCACTTCTCCTTCACGAGACGGGAAACGCCCTCGCCCTCGTTGCCGATGACGAGTCCGATCGAGCCCTTCAGATTCAGCTTATACATGAGCTCGCCGTCCATATCCGCACAGACGAACCACATGCCTTCCTTCTTCAGCTCCTCGATGGTCTGGCCGATATTGGTGACCGTCGCAAAGAGCTCGGCAGGCGCACTGGAGCACACCCGCGTGGCGAAGGT
>ERZ1026856.1871-NODE-1871-length-10094-cov-6.134974_pt1 | contig 10094 bp, 13 predicted proteins | sample MGYA00380158_ERZ1026856 | MGnify/ENA primary metagenome ERZ1026856 (study PRJEB33269, sample SAMEA4719794) | human gut metagenome | biome: human-associated habitat; feature: organic feature; material: feces | place: Cameroon | collected 2013-10 ... | reverse complement strand
ATGATACAGTCTCCCGGAAAATGCAGACGAGGAAAGAATCAAAACGACCCCGCACGTTTCATTCAAAAAACCTCCATTACATCAGATGGCGAAATCGCAGATAAGTCTGTTTATGAATTGGATAAAGAACGCATAAATGAAGAATCCATGTATGATGGTTTTTATGCTGTTGTAACAAACCTTGAAGATAACCCAGCTGAAATCATTAAGATTAATAAGCAACGCTGGGAAATTGAAGAGAACTTCCGGATCATGAAATCCGATTTCGAAGCCAGACCCGTTTATGTGCAAAGAGATGATCGTATCAAAGCACATTTTCTTACGTGCTATATCAGTCTCTTAGTATATAGATTATTAGAAAAGAAACTTGGGGAAGGATTTACATGTACTCAGATTTTGGAAACACTACGTGGTATGAATATGACACTATTAAGCAAGGATAGTGGTTACATTCCTTCTTACAAACGAACAAAACTAACAGATGCTCTTCACAGTTCATTTGGATTAAGAACAGACTTTGAATTTATATCAAAAGCCTCCATGCGAGGAATTATTTCAAAGACAAAAAAGACAACTAGCACAAAAACAAAAATATAGCACACATCGATGCAAACGAACAAACAGCCACAGAGCCCATAAATACGGGATTTGCAGCTGTTTTGTCTTTTACTAACTGTCAAAGATGGAATTATAACATATGCAAATCTTGAAATCAATATACCATCTTGCTTGAAATCCAAAAATTTTCTCATTTGTCACAGGATTGTCACAAATCAATCTTTTCAACTGCTAGAATCCTTGTATTTACTGGATTTTTGAGCAAATAATGTCAAGTCTTTTTTCTTTACGAACCTTTGTTCGTGTCTTTTCGTCTACGTTCATCTATTGATAAAATATAGCTTTTTGAAATAATAACACCTTTGTCTATGTTCGTCTAGTTTCGTGTTTTTACACTCTTTTGTCACAAGATTGTCACAGAATGGCACTAAAAAAGGTACCTTTTACAGTACCTTAATTGATTTTACCACTTCTTCCTGTTGCCGCTTTTTTTCGTCAGTAAGATGTGTATAAGTATCCAGTGTAACAGATGTAGAAGCATGCCCCAGAATCTCACTAACTGCTTTAATGTCAGCCCCGGCAGAATATGCAAGTGTTGTATAGGTATGTCTTGCCATATGTGGACAGAAATTATTGATTGTTTTCTTTCCCTCCTGCTCTGCTACAGAATTATAGCTGTCAATAATCCTGTTTATTAAAGATAAAAAGTTCGGCTCTGTCCATACTCTTCTTTTGGAATTTACAAAAACCAAGTCTGATACTTTTCTTTTTATATTTCCGTAATCGTCTACCGCCGGCACTGCTTCTACTGGTTGAACATCTAAAAATTTATGTTTCAATAAAATTTTGCGAACTTCATTATTCATCGGGATAACCCTGGTTGAAGTTTTACTTTTTGTTGAAGCCACTGCCACAGTATAACCAAAATCTGCTTTTCTGTATCGGTTCACTGTCTTGTCAATCCTAATCATGTTATTTTCAAAATCAATGCAATCCCATGTCAAAGCGGCAAGTTCTCCAATTCTCATCCCAGTATTAAACAATACAATAAATTCTGGATAATAGCTTTGATATTTTCGGCTATTCCTGACAAAGTCCATAAATATTTCTATTTGTCCGTACTCAATAGCTGACCGTTTTTTACTCTCTGTATTAGGCACCTGTAAATTTTTTGATGGATTTTTAACCAAAATATCCTCGTCAATGGCAGATTCAAAAATCTTATTTAAACAGCTTTTCAAATTTAGCATAGTTGAATGCTTCTTTCCGTGTTCAACCATATCATTAATTATGCGCTGACAATCCAGCTTTGTAACTCTAATAATGGGCTTTTTTCCAATAGTTTCACGAATATATGTATTAAAATATGATTTGTAATTTGTGCATGTAGTGGCTTTCCTGCCTGATCTGGCATAAGTTTCAAACCAGTAATCAAAATATTCGTTCAGCGTTCTTTTTGTACATTTACTATCAAACGATATCCCTTTATCAATTTTGCATAGTAATTCGTTCTCTTGCTTTCGCAAATCTGCCAATTTATCAGAAGTAATTGTAATTCTCTTTCCGTCCACCATTTTACGGAATTGGTAACGATTATTCTTACTATCGTAATATTCCCCGGTTTTTAGATTTCTCCCTTTTGCGTCTTTCCTTGTCATTTGTCACACCCTCCCTTGCTCTGTCTATCATTTCCATTAATTCTCTGTCTCGCCTGATAAAGGAACTGCTGCCAACCTGTAACTTTTGTTCTTCCGCTCCTATAAGATTCTGCATCATCTGTTCAAACTGTTTGTCGTTCATTCCATCACCTCAATAGTAGAAAAGGGCAGTAGTTCAGCTGCCCTCTACATTAACTACATATAGCGTTCAATTTCATGTTTTAACCGTTGCAATGCTTTTAATTTTCGCCGTGAAATATAGGACTGTGTTACTTTAAAATAATATGCTACTTCATTCTGCGTCTTTCTTTCTGTGTTTTCCAATCCATATAAAAGCCTTATGATCGTCTGATCCATATCAGATAGTTTTTTCATAGCATCCAGAAGAATCATTGTTTCTGCTTCCTCTTCTACATGTTTAAAAAAATCATCTTCACCATTTTGTAAAACATCCACCAATAGAAATTCCTCATCCTTGCTACCACTTGAGCGTATCGAGCTATATAAAGAAATTTCTTTGCCTACATATCTCTTTGCTCGTCTGACACTCATAAGAATTTCATTTTCAATGCATTTAGCCGCATATGTACCAAATTTCACATCTTTATTCGGATTAAAACTATTAGCAGCCTTAACCAGTCCAAGTGATCCGACTGAAACCACATCATCTTTCTCAATTCCTGCATAAAAATATTTCTGTGCAATAAAAAATACCAGTTTCATGTTTTTCTCAATAAGCTCTGTTTTTGTATCAGTATTCATCCGTTCATTCCTCACAATCTCTTGCATAAGGGCTAATGAGAATGTATAATATATTCGTAGCCCTTTAGCCTGTTTCCGGGTTACTGCCCTTGTTGGAGTTGCCGCTCTTGCAAGGGTGTTTTTTTACATTTTTTTCCAATGCGTATATTCGTAAAACAGTGTTGTCATTACGCCTGATAGGAAAAGAACAATGACATCTGGAACCGTCATTTTATTTCGCCCCCTTTCGTTTACTGTTGATTTCACCTTAAAGACTTCTCTAAACTTACATCATATATAGATTGATCTCTTTCAGCTGTTCCCTTGAACTGATTATATTATACTATGTACGTAGTTTTGTATCTATTGACATTTTTCACAAATATGTACGTAGTGTTTCAATAGTTTTCACTATGTACACAGTTAGCATTATGTGATATAATTTATACTGATTACAAAAAATCAAGTTGTCTTATCAACCTCTCTTAAACAGAAAGGCAATAAAATATGTCTGAAACAAATGCAAAATCAAAATATGATATTGAATATGCAAAAACTAAACTTAAGCGCATTCCTCTTGATGTTCAAAAAGAAAAATATGAGAAAATCAAAACCGCTGCAACAACAGCAGGCGAATCTGTAAACGGTTATATCAAAAAAGCAATAGATCAGCGAATGGAACAAGATGCCAATAATTAAACCCAGCCCAATAAAGAAAAGTGTTTGAACAATTGTTCTGATTGTGCTATAATATAATCGAATTAACACCTGTAGTATTCTGCCACTCCACGGCAAAATCTATGAAATAGTATCGTTTCTGAAAAAATGGACGAACAAAAGAGACTGTTTCTTTTTGAAAGCGGTCTTTTTTATTGTATTGTTATGCTATCTGTGCTATAATATTTATCAGATAAAAAATCACCTTTCTAATAGAACCCTGGTTACTCAATGCACGCTAGAATAACCAGGGTTCTTTTTTTATTTGCCTAAAATTTTTTTCATGGCTTCTTCTGTTTCTTTCGTGATTAACCAAGGTTTTTTTGAATCGTCGCGGAACATATTCACTAAAACTGATTGAGTAGCAGCATATGCGTGTAAACCATTTCCCAATTCTCCCCGGGCAATTTGGAAAGCTTTCTCAATACGTTCGCGCGGTACTTGATAATGTTTAGAAAATTCAGTTCCCAAACATCCAATAATTTCCTGATCTGTCACAGTTAGCCCTCCTGTTTGATTCCCGGCACCAGATTGCCAGCACCGGGAAACGCTCTTGTTTACTCAAATTCTGGGTTTACGCTAAAACCAGACTGCTGCATCCGACTTGAATACGCTTTTGCGAACTGACTTGCCGGAGAAGTCGCACTTGTTGGCTTTGCACTAATCCCCAGGTCATCACTTACCTCGACAATCTCTATGTCTTCTTTAGATTTTTCTTGTTTTTCTCTATAATACTTCACTGGATCAACTCTTGAGATAGTAATATCTTCAACTGTAGACTCATTATATCTCTGTTCTAGTCTGTCAATAAACTGTCCATTCACAGATAGCTTGATATTAACCATGTCACCAGTTGTAAGGTTATCGTGTTTAGTCGTTCCATCATATTTTTGAATAATTTCTTTTATCTTGTTGTGAGTTTCGCTGATCACCTGATTTGCTGCATATTCATTCGGCAAAGTCATTTTATAGTTACTTTTTTTTGCAATATCCAACAGTTTCCGACAACAAAAATCACTTTTTGACTTCATGCATTCTCTTGCAATATCCTTTAATTCTTCTTCATTCAGCTGAATATTCGCATTTGCAATAATGTTCATTTTCTCCAGAAGATTCGTGTTAATAAATCCCGGTAAAAATTTTCCCTCGTTTCGGGTACGCATGGAAGCGGTCACGCCATCCAGTCGCACAAGTGCTCTCTGTCTGGAAGATTCCAGAAGTGGTGCGTATTCAGCAGAAATGCTTTTTAATTCATCCGGCAAGGCTGATTCTTTGAATTTGCTTCTTGCACTACTGATCTCGTTACTCTTTTTACTTGATAGACCCTCAAATTCCGCTCTAAAATCTTTCAGTATGATTCGATAATTGTCAAATTTTGCCATTTCATCATTCTCCTTTCATTTCTACTGGAATAACTTCTGTAACAATTGCACCAATCTGAGCAACACCAAAGCCCCGAACAGTACCTAGCTGGATTTTAACTTTATCCCCAACATTGACAACCGTGTCTTTTGGAGCTTTAATTTTTGCAGCTCGTCCGTTAAAATTTAAAGTCAGATTCTCAATAATATAAGGTGCACCAGTTCGTGAAGAAATGCCGATTTTTGTGTCTTTTCCAATTACTTCAAATAACTCTTCCATTTTTTTCTAATCTCCTTTCAAATTAACTTGTCCATTTTTGTGGTTTTAAAATAAACTTCTGGTGTTGTGGCACTGAAATAATGTACTTGCTCAAATCCTCGCCCTGCTCTAACAACTCTGCTTTCACTCCTTCTATTGCTTCGACAGCTTCTTTCTCTGAAATCTCCAGCATTACAGCAATATCCTTTTGAGTAAATGTCTCTGATATGCCGAATCGCTCACCAAGTGTCATGCGAAGTCCGTGAAATGTGCTTTCAACTGTCAAATTATAATTTTCGATACCGTTTCGCATAAGTCGAACTATCTCGCACCGATCAACTCCGAACCTCGCATAAGTTGCCATCAGTTTGTCAGCTGCTTTTTCAATCGTCATTGGCTCACTTCCCTTCTTGCCTAATAGGATAAACAGGCTTTCTTTAATCTTCATTAATTGATTGCTTATTTCGCTCAAATTCCGTTCTTTTTGCATTCATTGGTAGATTGTCCATATGCAACCGAAAAGCCGAAATTCAAGCGTTAAACGCTTATTATTGTTTGGATTGCAAGGGATGTATGATACAGACACCCTTTTTTTTGTTTTTTTTAAATTTTTAGGAACAATATTACGGAAATTCTTTTTATTTTTTTCAAATCCTTCCGCCGTTGACCCACCTATTCAAGGCATATGTACAGACCCCTACCCCGGGGGCGTCTTGCTGCCTGTTCACGGCTGAAAATATCCGCAATCAAGAGTTAATTCTTGACAATACATCATCAACAATCACAGTATTTACACGGTTTTACGCTCTTTTATTCCTTTGGCTGTGACAATTCTGTGACAATTGGCAGCAGTTAGCCCATACATTACAATTCTGGCGGTTCCATGTCCGGCACATCCAGGGCTGCGGCGTGTCTGGCTGCAATCTCGACAGCACTCTGCGTCGGTCTATGCACATCTTGATCTATTGCCGAATCTTCAAAGCTGATCGTATCTTTATAGCCCAACCAATTCTTCATTATGAAGATGCCCGAAGGGGGCGAGATTTTTCCTCTCAATACGCTCTGTTCCAGGAATGCCCCTATAAAGCCCTTTGCTCTTTCTGCAATATCCTGTCGCTCCTGGCTACATCCTATCCCATGCGCCCAGTTAAACAACGTTGTGCGGCTAATATGCAGGGCTAAACACAGGCTTTCTACACCTGGTCTGCATCCAGAATCTTCGCAAAACTGGAAATACTGATTTATTCGTTCTTGAACATCTTTATCTGATTCGGGGCGCCCCATTTCGTTCAATTGCTTAAGACTTTTCACTGTCTCTTGCACAAAATCATCTTGTAAATCGCTTAATTGCTGACCTGGATAATTATTTTTTTGCACCATTTTCACCTCCTTTTTTTCGATTGTTAATTATACGTTGCGCTTGGCTTCCATCCCTATCCACACACGCATTATTTGCTATCATTTCTCTGCTCCACTCCATGAAACTATTAAGTCTGTGCTTTCCCGGCTCTGCTTTGTCTCTATTTTCCACCTTTTGAATTCCTTTCCAGTTCCGCAGCCACCGACAACAATAACGATTGCAAAAACTTTTGTTCTGGTTTTCCTTCATACTTTGCATCCAATGTTTCACATTCATCATTTAGCCTTTTCCATTCTTCTTCATCGTCTGCCCGGATGCCATAATATCTTTTATGCAAATTCCAAACTTCTTGCCAAATTGAAAAATATTGTCGCTTAAAATCCAAATTCTGCTCCTTTCTTTGTTTGCCTGATAAAAAGGAAATGCTAGTTTCTGTCTTATCAGGCTTATTTTTGAATGCTCTAAAATGTTGTAAAATCAAGGGTTTTAAGAGTTCATGTGCAAAATGTGCAATTCTTCTGGTAGTCTCTTGTAATTTTGAATAGGAAAAATTTTACATTGAAATTGCACAAATTGCACAGTTTCTAAAAATCAAACGGATTTTCGACCGGTACAAATAACTCTTCTGCTGCAATTACGTATCCTTTTATAATGTTTCTACACGTCTTTCCATTTACTGTTCCAGATGATTTATATAAGCCCTTATTTTTCATTTCAGCAGTAAAATTATTACGGTTCTCACAACCAAAACCATTGTCAGAACACCATTTTTCGTATTCTGTGTAAACATCTTTCAGCTTAGTGTTTTTATCCGGCTTCTCAATCAGACATTCATTGATAAAGCAACCGATTTTATCAGAATCGTTCCTGTACTGATCTGTTGCGGCTGTCACTTCTGGCGGTGGTGTTAATCCCTCAGCATAGTATTTTTTAAGTCCCGTAATACACCAATTCAGCAACCCGGATAAATTCTTTGGCTGTTTAAGTTTATCTTTTAAACTTCTGTCCTGTTCCGACGGTTTAAAATGTCTGTCAAAAGTAACGACTGAAATTCTACCGGATGAAAAAAGAGTCACGTCTGTTACAACTGGCAGAAAGTTAGTATTAAAAAACAGTTTGAACACTGGCACAAACTGAAATTCATTTTGGTGTAAGAATCTCGCTGTAATTTGATCGCGTCCAAGCAAAGTTTTTAAAAGCGCAACGTCAAATATCATCTTTTTAGGCGGCTCTGAACATGATAAGAAGCGGCACCCTTGCAGACGCGCAATATCAGAACTTGCTGATCTTGAGTCATTGTTTGGCTTCATTGCCAAAGTTTCAGGACGCATGTTCATACTATAACCACCTATATTTCCCAACATATAAGCAAATGTTTCTATCGCAGTACTCTTTCCATTTCTGGTCGTACTACCATACAGCATATAGCAACATTCCTCCGAAGTTGAACCTGTCAGTGCATATCCAAACAGTTTTTGCAAATACTCAATTTTGGGTTTGTTTTCTTCCAAAACTTGATTTACAAATGTTTCCCATGCTTCCGCTGATTGTTCCGGGTCATAAACTACATTCGCAATTTTCCCACATAAAAAATCTGGTGAATGTTCCATAAATTCAAATGTTTTCAAATTTAAAACACCATTCTGACAATTCAACAAGTATAAGTCTTTATCAAGTTCTTCAGCATAGAAAAAATGATGATCGCGTGCATCTTTCAACATGGTTTCACGATATCTCAATTGCCCTAACCTTGCGCAGTGTTTTATAAATGGTTCTTTTAATTTGCTGTCTGAAATTTCAGTGCAATAAATGAAAAGGCAATCCGCTAAAGCTTTTGCGAACTGACTCGATATCATCCCGCCTGTGTCCTGCTGCCATACACCACAACTATATGTGTACCATTCTTTAGCGGTTGCATTGAATCTGCACATATCCTTGAAGATTTCAGCAAATAGCCAACCATTCCCCATATCTGACAATTCCATGTTGCATTCTGGCTTTATTTGCCGCAATTGCGACATGATATTTTGTTGATGTTCTTTCATTAACTCTTTCATATAAAACTTGTCTTTGGCTCTCACATGGCTCTCTTTTATCACCTTTCTTTAAATTTGTCATACATTGCATAATAAATCTAATCTCCCACTGGCAGCAGTTAACGCATTCTTTGCAACGCACCATTGCCAGCTCAATGGCTCGCAATGCGGCGAATCGAGAATAGCCTGATACAGCTTGCATTGTGCTTTTAGCTGGTCAACCTGCCGCACCCAAGCGCGTTTAGCGGCCTTTTCAGCGGCTTTTTGTTGTTGCCGGGCTAATTCCTGCTGCCTGATTAAATCCCGGCTGTTCTTCCTATCGGGCGTATTCAGTCCAAATGTTGATCTGATTTCTTTTAGTGCTGTCCAGGCGTCACATCCTTTGACATGGCTCCATAGTTTTATAGGATCGCCGCCGACTGACCTTCCAAAATCGAAAAACGAATTGCTCGCTGGATAGGTTTTAATTGATGCAGTTTTTTCGTTTGGAAAAATATAATTCTTTCCTTGTTTCTGCATTAAGTAAGCTGCTACTGTTTCAACACTGATCTGCTGCCGGATTAACTCAAAATCTTCTTTCGTCGCGTGTCACTCCTTTCGATTTCGTTGAAATTTATTCAGAATCGGATTCTAACAATAAGCTGTCTCGATGTAATCCAGAAACAATTCACTGTTGATCCGGACACAACGCCCGATTTTGCGTATCGATCCGGATTCTTCCGCAATCCGACGTGTAGTAGCGACGCCCAGATTGGCAACTTCAGCCATCTGCTGCACCGTGAGTAATTTTCCGTTAAGGTTACGATTTGACGTTTTGTTCATGATGGATCTTCTCCTTTCGTTTTCTGCAATTCGGTTTAAAGTTGTTTACAGTTAAAACTCGAACTAACGTTTCGCTGCATCACCTCACTTTATCACGTTAATTCATAAAACAATAAAAAAAATACTTGGTAAATGCTGTGGGCTGTTCGCTTTGCCACATCGCCCGGATCTACACATCGCCCGGGGTATACACTTATCCAAGTATTTCAAATACTTATTATTGCTGCTATTCAGTTTTCATAGCTCATATTTTACTCAAAAAAAAACATTTGTCAAGTCTCCTTATCAATTCCAGTCAATATTTTCTTACCCTCATGTTGACGATACATAGACAAACCTTTGCGAAAACATGTGCTAACTTACACTCTTTAATTACTGCATTTGCAAATGGTTAGATGGCGATGAATAACAGCAACTAGCCTTGGTTAATGCACCGTAAAAGCATAAAAAGAAAGCCCCCAGTATTCCCAGTACTGAGGGCTTTTGCTTTGTATTGAACCTTTATTACTTCTTTTTTGCCTACTGGCATTATAACATATGCAAATCTTGAAATCAATATACCATCTTGCTTGAAATCCAAAA
>ERZ1026856.1867-NODE-1867-length-10108-cov-4.822739_pt1 | contig 10108 bp, 9 predicted proteins | sample MGYA00380158_ERZ1026856 | MGnify/ENA primary metagenome ERZ1026856 (study PRJEB33269, sample SAMEA4719794) | human gut metagenome | biome: human-associated habitat; feature: organic feature; material: feces | place: Cameroon | collected 2013-10 ... | reverse complement strand
AAGTGGAACTCTTTTTTCCCACCGGCACAGCCGGTGGTTCTCTTTTTAACAACAGCACAGCCGCGGCAGGGTCTTCCTGCCGCGGCTGTTATTTTGTCCGGGGAGACGTCCGAACCGCAAGCCTCCGTTTCTGCGCCCGCCCGCTCACCTGTGCGCGAGGGTATCGTGCGCCTCGGCGAGCGCCGCGCACAGCGCGTCTATGTCCTCCTCCGTGGTGAAGCGGCACAGGCCGACGCGTATCGCGCCGTCGATCACGTCGCTTTTCAGACCTATCGCCTCCAGCACATGGCTCCGGCCGCCCTTCTTGCAGGCGGAGCTTTTTGATACATATACCTCTTTCGACTCAAGGTAGTTCATCAGCACCTCGCTGCGCCAGCCGGGCAGGGAAATGCTGAGGATGTGCGGCGCGGGCGTGTCGACATAGGTAAATTCCGGTATCTCCCGGCCGAGCCTTTCGACGAGCCTCGCCTTGAGCGCCGCCATGCGCGGGACATACTCTCCCATCTCCGCCCTCGCCTCGGCGCAGGCCGCGCCCATGGCAGCGATCTGGGGCATGGCCTCGGTCCCGGCGCGGCGGCCGTTTTCCTGCGAGCCGCCGACGATAAAGGGCTTGAGTTTCAGGCCCCTTTTGATGTACAATGCTCCTATGCCCTTTGGCGCGTGTATCTTGTGGCCGCTGACGCTTATCATGTCCGCGCCGAGCGTCCTTGCGGAAAAGGGGAGCTTCATGAACGCCTGCACCGCGTCGGTGTGGAGGAGGGCGGAGGATCCCGCCTTCTTCAGCGAGCGCGCTATCGCCGCGATGTCCGTCACCGCGCCCGTCTCGTTGTTTACGAGCATGAGGGAGACGAGTACCGTGTCCTCGCGCAGAGCGTTCATCACCGCCTCCGCGCTTATCGCGCCTGTCGCGTCCGGCATGAGACGCGTCACCTCGAAGCCGCGCTCCTCAAGGATGTCGAGCGAGCGCCTTACCGCGTCATGCTCCACGGCGGAGCTTATAACATGGCGGCCGCGGCGCTTCATGTACTCCGCGCCGCCGAGGATGGCCCAGTTGTCGCTCTCGGAGCCGCAGGACGTAAAGACCAGCTCCTCCGGCGTGCAGCCCAGCGCGTCGGCGACCTGCTTTCGCGCCGTGTCAAGGAGCTTTTTCGCCTCTCTGCCCTTCGTGTGGGTAGAGCTCGGGTTGCCGTAGCACTGCGTCATGGCGCTCAGCGCCGCCTGCGCCGCCGCGTCGGAGACTCTCGTCGTGGCGGAATTATCAAGATAGTGTTCCATAAACATACCTCCGAAAAAAGGAGCCTTTCCATGAAGTACATTATATCCACTCTTGGCTGCAAGGTCAACCAGTATGAGACCCAGGCCATGGAGACCATACTGCAGCAGCGCGGTTTTGACCGCGCCGCGCCCGGCGAGCAGGCGGACGCCGTCATCGTCAACACCTGCGCCGTCACGGCCGAGAGCGGCCGCAAGTCCCGCCAGACCATCCGCCGTCTCCGCGACGAGAACCCCGGCGCGGTGGTGGCGGTGTGCGGCTGCTATTCCCAGCTCAGTCCCGAGGACGTGAAGGAGATCGGCGCGTCCGTCATCTTCGGCAGCGGCGACCACGCGGGGCTTGTCGACGCGCTCGAAAAGGCGCTCTCCGCCGGGGAGAGCACCGTGAGCGTCGACGAGCCGTTCAAGCGCCGCAGCTTCGAGCGTCTGCCCGCCGGGGCGGTCGACGGCCGCACAAGGGCCATGCTCAAGATACAGGACGGGTGCGTCAATTTCTGCACCTACTGCATAATCCCGTACACGCGCGGACGGCTGCGCAGTCTGCCCCTTGAGGACGCCGCCGAGGAGGTGCGCCGCATAGCCGCCGAGGGCTACCGCGAGATAGTCCTCACCGGCATAGAGGTCGCGTCCTACGGGGTCGACCTGCCCGGAAAGCCCGGCCTTGCCGACGTCATACTCGTCTGCGCGGAGAACGCCGGGAACATGCGCATACGCCTCGGCTCGCTCGAGCCGACGGTCGTCACCGAGGACTTCTGCCGCCGCCTGTCCGAGTGCGGGAAGCTGTGCCGGCATTTCCACCTCTCGCTCCAGTCCGGCTGCGACAGGACGCTCAAAAACATGAACCGCAAGTACGGCACGGAGTTTTTCTACTCCGCCTGCGCGCTTCTTCGGAAATATTTCCCCGGCTGCGCGCTGACCTGCGACCTCATCACCGGCTTTCCCGGCGAGAGCGAGGCCGACCACGCCGCGACGCTCGGGTTTATACGCCGCTGCGGCTTCGCGGATATGCATATTTTCCCATACTCCCGCCGCCCCGGCACCCCGGCGGACAAAATGCCCGGTCAGATAGTGAACGCCGTTAAAAACCGCCGCGCCCGCGAGGCTCAGAGGATCGCCGCCGAAATGCACGCGGAGTTTCTGCGCCGCAGTGTGGGCGGGACCCTGCCCGTCCTATTCGAGACGGAGGCCGACGGCCGCTGCACCGGCCACAGCGACACCTACATACTCGTGTCGGCGGAGGGGCGCGGCCTGCGCGGCACGGTGAGGGACGTCCGCATCACCGGCACCGACGGCGAAATGCTCACCGGCACGCTCATCTGACCGCGCCCCCTTTCGGCTCGTTTCACTCGCCACTTCCCCCTATGGGGGAAGCATGATACGACTCCCCCCGGTGTGGGTGGGTACTCCCCGCATTCTCTTTTGGCCGCTTCTCCCGTGGTGGAAACATGATATAGCTCCCCCTGTGGGGGAGCTGTCAGCCGCACGGCTGACTGAAGGGGGTATCTCCCGTGAAATTTGAACAAAACCGTGAGCTTCTTCCATATGCCGTTGAAATGCGCAAAAGCATGACAAGGGAAGAACGCAGGCTCTGGTACGAATTTCTCAGAGACTGTCCGGTGAAATTCCGCCGGCAGCAGATCATCGGCAATTACATCGTCGATTTTTACTGTCACAGCAAAAAGCTCGTCGTGGAGCTTGACGGCTCCCAGCACTACGACCCCGGCGGTGCCGAATACGACAGGCGCAGAGACAGGTTTCTGAGAGGCCGGGGCCTTACGGTCCTCCGCTACTCAAATTCTGATGTGGACCGGCGCTTTCGCTCCGTATGCGAAGATATACTAAAACACCTTGACCTGTTGTGATATCCGCTCTCTACATGTATCCGAGGGACCTTCACAGCTGCCGCCCTATGCTGCCATCTATCAAAAAGGAGTACACAAAAATGTCCGAACAGCGCGTATACAATTTCTCGGCCGGGCCGTCCGTCATGCCCGAGGCCGTCCTCCGGCGGGCGCAGAGCGAGCTTATGTGCTTCGGCTCCGCCGGCATGTCCGTGATGGAGATGAGCCACCGCGGCGCAGCCTTTCAGGAGATATTCGAGAGCGCGAAGGAAAAGCTCGCCGCCGCGCTGGGCGTTCCCGATACGCACGAGATACTCTTTCTGCAGGGCGGCGCGACGCTGCAGTTCGCCGCCATCCCCATGAACCTCATCGAGGGGGGCCGCGCGGACTACGCGGTCACGGGCCTCTTCTCCGGCAAGGCCGCGAGGGAGGCGGAAAAATACGGCTCCGTCCACATCGCCTGCGGCGGCCCGGAATCGCTCTTTGACCGTATACCCGCGCAGGAGGAGCTGTCCCTCAGCGAGGGCGCGAAGTATTTCTACTACTGCGCCAACAACACCGCCTACGGCACCGAGTGGCAGTATGTGCCGGAGACTCCCGCGCCGCTCGTGTGCGACATGTCCTCCGACATACTCTCGCGCCCCGTGGACGTCTCGAAATACGGCCTCATCTACGCCGGCGCGCAGAAGAACATGGCCCCGGCGGGTCTTACGGTCGTCATCGTCGACAGGTCCCTCGCGGGCCGGGAGCTTCCCTGCACGCCCGAGATAATGAGCTACGAGACGATGATAAAGCACGACTCCCTGCTCAACACGCCTCCCTGCTGGTGCATTTACATGCTCTCGCTACAGCTCGACTGGCTGCTCGAGCAGGGCGGTGTCGAGGCCATGGCGGAGCGCAAGGCGCGCCGCGCCGCGAAGCTTTACGAGCTTCTTGACTCCAGCCGCCTCTATATCCCCCGCGCGAAGGAGGGTTCCCGCAGCGACATGAACATTACCTTCCGCACGCCGAGCGCCGCTCTCGACGCGCAGTTCGTCTCCGGCGCGGCGGAGCGCGGACTCATGAATCTCAAGGGCCACAAGGCGACGGGCGGCATACGCGCCTCGCTCTACAACGCGATGCCCATGGAGGGCGTGGACGCGCTGGCGCGGTACATGCGCGAGTTTGAAAAGGAACACATATAAACAAAGAGGAAGCTGAAGATATGTTCAGGATAAAGACAATGAACAGTATTTCCCCGCAGGGTATCGAGGCGCTCACGCGCCGCGGCTGCGAGGTGGGTCCCGGCACAGAGCGTCCCGACGCTCTGCTCATCCGCTCGGCGGACCTGCACGGCGCGGAGCTTGCGCCGGAGCTTCTGGCCATCGCCCGCGCGGGCGCGGGCTACAACAACATCCCCGTAGAGGAGTGCGCCGAACGCGGCATAGTCGTATTCAACAGCCCCGGCGCGAACGCGCAGGCCGTCAAGGAGCAGGAGCTTTGCTCCATGGTGCTGGCCTCCCGCGACGTCCTCGGCAGTATACAGTGGGTCAGGAGCATTGCCGGCCGGGGCGGCGAGATACCCGCGCTGGTGGAAAAGGGCAAGTCCGGCTTCGCCGGTCCCGAGCTTCTGGGCAAGACTCTTGGCGTCATCGGTCTCGGCGCGGTGGGCGCGCTGGTGGCCAACATGGCGCTGGAGCTGGGGATGACCGTGTGCGGCTACGACCCGTTCATGTCCGTGGACGCGGCGTGGATGCTCTCGCGCGAGGTCATACGCGCCGAGACGCTCGGCGAGCTTTTCTCCCGCAGCGATTATATCAGCATAAACGTCCCCTATACCGATTCCACCCACCACATGCTGGACTCGGCGGCGTTCGCGCGGATGAAGCCGGGCGTGCGCATAATAAACGAGTCGCGCGCGGAGGTCGTCGACGACGAGGCCATGACCGCGGCGCTCGTCTCCGGCCGTGTGGCAAAATACGTCACCGACTTCCCGAACGAGACCATCCTCAAGGCCCCCAACGTCATCGCCATGCCCCACCTCGGCGCCTGCACGCCCGAGAGCGAGGACCGCTGCGCCGTCATGGCCGCAGAGCAGCTCTTCGATTACCTCCAGAACGGCAACATCAAAAACTCCGTCAACCTGCCCGACGCCTCCCTGAGCCGCATGGGCGTGTGCCGTCTGTGCGTGCTGCACCGGAACGTCCCCCGCATGCTCACCGGCATACTCGATTTTATCAGCGACCTGAACATAAACGTCGAACACATGATCAACAAGCCCCGCGGCGTGTACGCCTACACCATCATCGACCTCGGTTCCCCCATAGGCGAGGATGTGGCCGACGGCATACGCCGGATGGGCGACGTGCTGAGAGTGAGGGTTTTGTAATGACCGAAAGGCTCTATTATCTCGACAGCCATCTTTTTGAATTTGAGGCGGTGGTGACGGCCTGCGAGGCGCGGAGAGACGGTTTTCTCACCGCCCTTGACCGCACGGCTTTCTTCCCCGAAGGCGGCGGACAGAGCGCGGACACGGGCTATATAGGCTCCGTGCGCGTCACGGACGCGCATGAGCGTGACGGCGTCGTCTGGCACAGCACCGCCGCGCCCCTCGTCCCCGGCTCCGCCGTGAGCTGCCGCGTGGACGGTGAGCAGCGTCTGCGGCGCATGCAGGACCACTCCGGCGAGCATATCGTCTCCGGTATAGTCCACGGCCTCTACGGCTACGACAACGTGGGCTTCCACATGGGCGAGGAGTGCATGACGATAGACTTCAGCGGCGAGCTGACGGCAGAGCAGCTCGCGGACGTCGAGCGCCGCGCGAACGAGGCCGTGCGCGCGAACGTCCCGGTGCGGGCCTTCTTCCCCGACAGCGCCGCTCTCGCCGCCATGGAGTACCGCAGCAAGCTGGAGCTGACGCGGGACGTGCGTATCGTGGAGATAGAGGGTATCGACCGCTGCGCCTGCTGCGCGCCTCACGTCTCCCGCACCGGCGAGGTGGGTATCATAAAGATACTCGACTCCATGCGTCACCGCGGCGGCGTGCGCGTGAGCCTCATATGCGGCATGGACGCGCTCGACGACTATCGCGCGCGCCAGCGGAGCGTCACGGAGATATCCAATCTCCTGAGCGCCAGACGCGGCGAGGTCTCCTCCGCCGTCGGCCGTCTCGCGGAGGAGCAGCAGCGGCTCAAGGAAAAGTGCGCGCAGCTCGGCCGCGAGCTCGTCGGCTATATCGCCGCCTCCCACGCCCCCACGGACGGGAACATCTGCGTCTTTGAGGACCGGCTGGACGCCGTTTCTCTCCGGGAGCTTGTGAACGCCCTCGCGGAAAAGTGCCGTATCGCCGCGGCCTTCGCCGGGAGCGACGCCGACGGCTACCGATACATAATTTCGAGCCGGAGCGTCGATCTCCGCCCCCTTACGCGCACCATCAACGCCGGTATCGGCGGGCGCGGCGGCGGCAGCGGCGAGATGATACAGGGCAGCGCCTCCAAAAACGCCGAAACGATACAAGAATTTGTAGCGTCTTTACTCGTTTAGACATTTTGCATGAAATTGTATAGCCAAACCGCCCGTAAATCGGGCGGTTTTCCTCTTTAACGGGCAAAATCGAATTGACAATCCTGTGACAATTTGTTAAAATACTTCCGTAACAGTGGGCATTTTGCGCCTTTTTGCGAGTGTCCCGAAAAGCAATCAAATTTGGGGGGTTATCTGTGAAAGATCTCAAGCATCTCATCTTCTTTGAGAATCTGCTTCAGGAAGCCAATAACGATTTGGTAAAGCAGGCAAAGAACGAGGGCAAATACGCCATCGGCTACACCTGCTACTTCATGCCTGAAGTCCTTCTCGATCTGCCCGGCTGCTTCTCCGTCCGTCTGAGAGCGCCGCGCTGCGTGTCTCCTGACATCGCGACCTACTACCTCTCCGGCCGTGTCTGCCACTACGCCCGTTCCCTCATGGAGCGCGCGCTCGAGGGCGGATTCAACTTCCTCGACGCCCAGATGGCTACCGAGACCTGCACCGCCACCTGCCGCTTCCAGGAGCATCTCCAGCAGAAGCATCTCGACAGCGTCGACGATATGCGTATCATCGAGAACGACAGATTCTTCTGCACCTTCACCGACGTTCCGTTCAAAAACAACGAGAACGGCTACGCACACTACCGCGAGCAGCTGCGCGCCCATGTCCTTGATCCCCTGCGGGATAATTTCGGCATCGACACGAGCGACGAGGCTATCATGAAGGCTATCGAGGAGCATAACGAGGTCTGCCGCCTCATCAACGAGATCGGCGACTACCGCAAGCTCGATAACCCTACCATCACCGGCTACGAGTTCCATGTCATCCAGCTCGTTTCCCTCACCTGCCCCAAGTACCTCATCCTCCCCTATCTGCGCGAGACCGCAGAGGAGCTCAAGACCCGCGAGGCCGACGATATGCGCCGCTTCCGCTGCAAGGTGGTCGTCGCCGGCTCCGAGAACGACGATCCCGGCTTCACCCAGCTCATCGAGAGCTGCGGCGCTGAGGTCGTGTGCGACCGCTACTGCTACGGCGCGGTCGAGTCCCGCGTCCCCATCGTGGTCAAGGAGGGTCAGGATCCTCTCGACGCCGTCTCCCGCCATTATCTCGAGACCTCCAACTGCCCCCGCTTCATGCCGCAGGACGTCATGCGCGCAAGAAAGCAGCGCCTTGCCGACCTCGCCAAGGAGTATCATGCCGACGGCATCATCGTCACCTCCAACAAGTTCTGCGAATACTGGAGCTATGAGCGCGTGATCGACACCATCATCATGCCCCGTGACTTCGGCATTCCCGTATGCTCCATCGAGAAGGAATACATAAACAACGCTTCCGGCCAGCTCCGTACCCGTTTTCAGGCCTTCGTCGAAAGCATTGAGATCAAAAAGATCCAGGAGGGCAAGTAATAATGGCAAAGAAGAACATAGACCTTAAAAAGCTTGCCAGCGATTTCTGGTACGGCAAGCCCCACACCGCCGAGGAAGGCGGCCGCCGTCTCGGCGAGCTGCTGGAGGACAAGACCGGCCTCTACAAGCACAGAGAGTGGCGCGGCGTAAAGGATACCCTTTACTACTTCTACATGATCTGGCTCTACAACTATGTGTTCATGGTGGCCGACATCATGAAGTTCGGCGATCCCATCTCCTTTGTCAAGGGCCTGTGGCGCTACCGCTGGATGGGTCAGACCTATCTGCCCGTTCTCCACTGGTTCGACCGCGGGCTTCAGGGTCTGCGCGGCGAGGCTCTGAGGGCCTCCGCATGGCATTACCGTGCGATGACCAGCGCCACCATCAAGCAGTTCCAGCGCATGTTCAGCGCCGACACCCGCCTGCACGGCGGCAAGGAGAACGACGTCTACAAAAAGACCATCGCCTCCAAGGAGACCGTATGGGGCGGCATGTTCTACCCCTGGGCAGACGCCGGCGTTGAGTATGTTCCTCTGGAAATGATCCCCTACTTCGTCACCTGCCACGTCAACTCCCACACCGTTCTCAACTACATCGACGCGGTGCAGTCCATCGGCCTGCCCGGCGACCCCTGCCCGATGTGCCAGGCTGAGGCCGGTCTGCTCGTCCTTGACGATATCCCCGATTACTCCCCCATCGTCGTCACCCAGAACGAGGCCTGCGACGCCTCCGTTTCCACCGCCATCATCCAGGACTGGCTGCTCGACAAGCCTCTCTTCGCTCTGCCCAGCCCCATGCAGTTTGACGATCCTCTGGTCAAGAAGCACGCTATGCGCGAGATCGAGGACTGCTGGAAGTTCGTCGAGGAACATCTCGGCATCCCCTTCAGCTGGGACAGCATGGTCAAGCGTATCGAGGCTCAGAACGAGCTGATGAGATTTGAGTGGGAGAAGTGGGAAGTCGCCGCAAAGACCGACTACTATCCCATCAACGGCGTCGCGCAGGCGCTCTACCGTATCTATCAGTCCCAGTACGGCGACGCTCCCATCTGGCACGAGACCGACAGAAAGGTCCGCAAGATCCTTGAGAAGTGCGTTGAGAAGAAGATCAACTCCTTCCCCAAGACCCGCCACCGCGTTATCGCGTGGTCCTGCGCGCCTCTGTACTTCTCCAACTGGTGTACCTGGGCGTACAACTGCTGGGGTCTCAACACCGTCATCAACATGGACTCTCTCATGTTCGACATGACCATCCGCACCGACTCCTACGAGAACTGCCTCGAGGACTGCGCCACCTACCACATGTGGGCGCCCATGCGCCGCATGGCCGTCGGCGGCATGCACCACATCTTCGAGCTGTGGGATTACATGCAGCGCTTCAACTGCGACATGGTCGCGATGTACGACCAGCTCCAGTGCAAGGGTATGCAGGGCGTTCACGGCCTCTTCGAGGAAGAGTTCCGCAAGAGAAACGTCAAGGCCTTCTGGATGCCCCACGCACTGCCCGACAGCCGTACCGTCTCCCGTGCCGAGATCCGCGGCCTGATCAACGACTACATGACCACCGTCATGCACGAAGAGCCGCTCGACCCGTCCCTGCTTGACTTCGACGACTCTATGACTTGGTAATAGGAGGATACATCAATGAAATGCAAATGCGGCTGCAAGGCTCTCAAGGTCATCGGCAAGATCTTCGGGATCGTCCTTCTCGTGAACGTGGCGCTCTTCGCCGTGTTCTTCTTCGACCTTGACGGCAGGTTCTTCTTCAACCTCTACGAGCCGTTTATGAAGAAGCACTACGACAACATGGAGCGTAAGGACATCCTCAAGGATTCTCCCTACGACATCAACAAGTACCCCAAGTACGAGTACTGATCCCTGCACAACATACAGGAAAGCGTCCTTTAGGACGCTTTCCTTACGAAAAAAAGAAGAGGAAAAGAAAGGTAGTAAAGCATCATGAAATATTTCGGCGGCTGCGACGTAGGATCCACCTTTACGAAGGCGGTCATACTTGACGAGAACGGCAAGATGGTAGCCGATACCACCATCCGCAGCAAGATCAATTCCGAGCAGAGCGCGATAG
>ERZ1026856.1860-NODE-1860-length-10128-cov-5.698600_pt1 | contig 10128 bp, 2 predicted proteins | sample MGYA00380158_ERZ1026856 | MGnify/ENA primary metagenome ERZ1026856 (study PRJEB33269, sample SAMEA4719794) | human gut metagenome | biome: human-associated habitat; feature: organic feature; material: feces | place: Cameroon | collected 2013-10 ... | reverse complement strand
GAATATCTGGTCATAAAGTCAGGTCTACCTGGAGCGATAAAGAGAAGAGGAATCTTTCCTACAATTTTATCTGCATATTCTTTACCTACTCCAGAAGAAGCATTCCAGTTGCTGATGCGAGCATCAGTATTAGGAAGGAATTGATAAGGCAGTCCAAACACACCAGTTACTGTAGATATTCTTGTATAGTCAGACTCTTCAGCAGTACCATCAGATCCAATAGCGCCACTGTAAATGGTATCAGGTTTATAGCCAGATCCAGCATCGTCATCATAGTTAGATCCTGTATTTACTATAGTATCTTTAGAAACAGTAGGAGAGCTAGGCTTTGCAGTTACATAAGTAGGTGCGGGAGCATATAATTTCAGATATTGCTTAGAGCAATACCCCATACTAAATTTAATCCAATCAGAAGTTGAACCTTCCGACTCAGTAATACGAGTACCTTTTGTAAGTACTTTAATGGAAGCATAACTAGTTCCAGGGCCTTTTCTAACTTTAAGGCCAGAATTAGCTGTGACTTCCCATCTATCACCAGCAGCCATTATAGTTACCTCCTTTGAGGATTTCATGTATTGAATTTTAATATATTGTTGAGAGGGCCATAATTGACCCTCTCAACGTAGTTTTACTCTCTAGCAATCTTAGACATAGCTTCAACAAGCCATCCAGTATTCTTCGTTTGAAGAATATTAGTGACAGTATCGGCATCAGTCTTAGAGCTCATCAATCTATTGATAGACTTCTTAGCTTCCTCTTCAGTGGTTGTACCATTGGTAGCGGAAGAGACATCAATTCCATTCTTAGAAAGAATTTCATAGATGCTATCAATAGACTGAGTATTCTGTGCAATGGTCAGTAAGGCTTGTACGATCAACTTGAGCATATCTGTAGAACTCATGTTCCCAGATACAGCAGTTGCCGTGGTCTTAGAAGCAGTGGGATACTTGTTTACAAAGCTATCCGTAGATCTGCCAGTACCCTTGAACTGATTGAAATAGTTATTTGCAGCACTAAGTCTACCAGTATAAAGAGCACTTCCCTTATTCTTATAACCTGCAGGTCTCTCAAATTGAGAAATCCACACATCATTTGCAGCAGAGATATTGTTAGCGTTCTTAATGGAATTCGTTAAACCACCAGTCTGAACTTCGCTATCAAGCAAGTCAAGCTGAGATTTAAGATCATTAATAGGCTTACCAGCACCGATAGTTTGGTCATAGAGCTTCTGCTTACGAGAACTAAAAGTCCACTGAGCAAGGCCATAACCACCACTATCATTGACGAATTTATCTTTGGAATAAGATCCATTATTAACTTTGGCTGTATACTGATCATCAGTAAGACCAAATTTAGTATTGTAAGAGTTCTGGAGATTATTAGGCAGCAAACCAGATTCTTTCTCCAGAGATCCCATAATAGCAGCAGTGCCTTCTTTGGAATATCCAAGAGATCTCAGATAAGTCCAAATCTTTTCAGCATTGCTATTACCACTCAGATTACCATTATTATCTGCATTACTCATGATGGAAGTACTGGTAGTAGAACTATCATCAGAAGTTCCAGCAATAGCATTGTAAGCAGATTCACCATAGATTCCCTTCATAATAGAAGCACCAAGATCTTTCAGTGCTCCGAAGAGACCGGTAGTTGTAGTATCGTTTCCACTGGTATCAAATTCATTATAAGATCCAGCAAAGCTAGGATCAAGTGTTGCACCAGCATATTCAGGTCTAGCAATTCCGACAATATCGGAAGTACTTCTATTCTTCTCCCAGACACCGTGACCATTTGTTTGATCACCAGATCTTCCGGGTTGATTGGTATTGCCTTCAACAGTAGGAATTTTACCACCATTCATAGGACCAGTAACAATACCTACATGATAAGCGATGTTCTTGTCATCATGCTTGAAGTTCATAAAGATAATATCGCCAGCCTGAGCATTGTTTGTACTGACCATACGACCTTTTTTCTTATAGAAATTCATCAAAGTGGTAGAACTTGCACAAGGTTTACCACCGTAGAACAATGCAGAAGCACCAGCATGCCTAAATGCCCACCAGACGAACTTGCAGCACCAAGGATCATTCAGGTTGCCTCCGCCAGTTACATCTCTATATTCCTGGTTATACTTACAGTTATTATTCTTATTAGCAGTTGTGCCAACCTGAGATTTAGCAGCGTTAACAACTGCAGCAGCATTCGGAGAAGCAGCATCATCAGACAGTCCACGACCTCTATAGTTACTATAGCGGCCACGACCAGTGATAACGGATGCCTTCATATTACTGAATACTTTGCTAGAACTCATCTTTCTTCTACCGAGTTCAGGATCATCGACAATTACATTGCCATTCTTATCCATTCCTCTAGCAGTAATGAAGTGAGAGTTCTTAGAGTAAGCAGAGCCATCTCCACCATTAGGATCTTGACCAAGCAGAACAGCCTGCTGACCATGCTTAAGGGCAGAAGATACATCACTCTTGCTAGTAGTAGTTCTATTGCTAATTCCCTTAGCAGAGAAGTAGTCATTAAAGAACCCAATATCAGTAGATCCATCAGATGCGACATGCCCAGTAGCCTGAGCAAATCTAGCAGCTTCAGGAACATTTCCATTCATAAGCATAGAAGCAGCTACAGGTGCACAGCCAGATTGACCTATGGTAGAATTACCATATCTCATTCCAGCAAAAATGCCACCCTGAGAGCCTCCACGTCCACGACCTCTACCAGCAGTGTGGAGTGTTTTACCTCCAGTAGAACTACTCGTAGAAGAAGTATCGGTGGAATTATCCTTCATATCAACACGATATTTATTAGACTGACCAGTCGCCCATCTATATACTCTACTAAAGATATTACCCTGGTTATTCATCATACCCAGAGTGACCTCTTTGCCATTCTCAATACTGGACTTAGTAAGCAGTTCAGCAGTTTCTTTCTGAGCTTCTTCAAGCTCTTCCTTATCAATACCAATAACATCACCGATGTTATCGATAATAATACCCATGACTTTATCGATCGGTATTAACCCAAATAGCAGGTTATCATTAATTGCCTTAACTAAGCCTGTTAATACTCTTACTCCAGGAGTAATCTCAAACTTAGTATCTTTGGCAACTCCAAGAATAGTTTCACATCTAGACATTCCCTCTTCAAAAGAGTAGAGCCAGAATCCAATAGCCAAAGGTGTAAGACCACCAACAGCATTAAGAATTTTACTTCCTCCCTTAGCAAGTAGACCGCCAGAAGCTGCGAGAGTTCCGATCTTCTCACCAAGTTTCGGGAAGAGTTTTACAAGGGAAGTATTTGCTTTAGTAGCATACTTACCAACTTTTCCTAAACCATTTACTATAGCCTTCATTACAGGACTTCCAGCAAGCTTTTCGAAGAAAGTACCAAACTTCTTTTCAAGTCCGCCTAATCCCTTTTCAATCCAGGAAGCATTGGTAGCTTCAGATCTAAATAGACCTGCATTTGTCAAATTGCTTCCAAATCTTCTCATTTTATCTGCCACGATTCCATTATTGGAATAAAGTGCATGAGAAGCATCATAAAGTTTTGTGCCAATCTTATTAGCACCATTTACAATATTTCCAACAGTTGTACCGGCTCCGCCAAGAATTTTAGCAATCTTGCCAGTTCCTTTAATACCATGAAGTTTACCGAGAGGGCTACTAAGAATCTTCTTACCAACTCCAGTAAGAGCAGAACCTGCTCTACTAAGAGCTCCAAAGATCTTAGATTCCTTACCAGTTGCAAAGCCTCTTACAAGGCCATTCTTAATAATATTAGATGCACCGCTCTCCTTCTCAACTGCAGCATGAGTAGTAGTGATATTACCACTATTCTGATCATAAGCACCAATCATGGTGCCATTCTGATCATATACAGTAACTTCACCATTCTCATCCACAACAGAGGTAGAGCCATTATCATTCGTATAAGTTCCAGCAGCATCATACTTCTGGACATTTGTAATCTTATGAGTACTGCCAGTACCAAGAGCATTAGATGTAAATGTCTTGTTATTTATAGCAGCAATATTATCAAAGCTATAATTAGCAGAAGAAGTAATAGTTTTACCACTAAAAGACTTAGCAAAGTTAGACTCTTCAGAGCCAACAGGCAAATTCTTCAGTGTACTATTGAAATCCTTAGATATATCAGTATCAGTAGTTTGAGTCTTCTGTTTAAAGATACCTTTAATAGCATCCCAAAGACCACTCAAAATACCACTTACAATACCAGCTCCAATCTTGGGCAGTGTCTTAACGACTGCTGCTGTAAGAGGAATGGTAATATTCTTCATTGCAAATACAGTCCCCTGAACGAACTTATTTGCAAGACTTTCGAACAAAGAGCCATCTTTGATGCTTCCAACAAAGCCATCAAATTTCTCTTTTAATCCCTGATAGAATTTGGATTGCTGAATTTGAGGAAGCAAAGTCTGAGTAAACCAAGGGCCTACCTTCTCTTTTAAGAACTGGCTTGCCCAGCCAAGTCCAGAAAAGCCGAGAGCTCCAAGGCCAATCATTTTTGCAATCTTCAGTTTACCACCAAAAGCAGAGTCAAGGAGAGTACCTCCAACTCCACCTTCTTTATTTCTTCCAAGAAGTCTAGAAATAAGGCTAGGCTTATCCTTCTTCTTTTGATCACCTTTCTTGAGACCAATCAAATGAGAGAAGAATCCACCAACTGTGCCCATATTCTCAGCAATTTCTTCTTGGGTTTCATCTCTTTCTTCTTGCTCTTGTAGAGCATCTTGAGCATCCTTACCATCCTCAGGCTTGTTATTCTCATCGAGTCTAATAACTTTACCAGAGTCAGTAATTTTAGTTCTTCCTACATTAGCAATATTCTCATTGATCTTGGTAAGCAGATCAATGATTTTGCTAGAAGAGTCTTGCTGCTGTTCCAGAGCTTTCTGCTCAGGAGTTTTACCAGCATTTTCTGCTTGACGAGCTTTGAGCTCGGTGCCCATAAGTCGTCTCATCTGTTTAACCCATCTATTTCCACCTTTATGGAGTTTACCATATCCGGTGATTTTTTCAAGTCTATTAATAGCATCAGCATCCAGACCAGATTCATCAATCATAGCCTGTCTTGCACCAGCAAACTGATCAGCATTTATACTCTGAAGGAATTCTTCGATTTCATTAGGCCCTAAGCCATCCTTCGCGAGAATCTTTCTTACAGCATTAATATCACCACGGCGCAAAGCCTTCATGATATGCTTCTTATCATTCATGGCATTGATAAGAGGAGCATGTCCTCTCTTAGCCCAAACACCATTTGCATCAAACAGATCGCTTACAGCACCACCTGCTTGATCAATCATATTATTGAAAGCAATATTCTTGGAACCTCTATTCTTAATAAAGGTATCCATATTATCAGTCATGCTTTGCAGTTCTTCCAAAGAAGATCCAGCAAGCATTTCATCAAGTTGTTTAGTTCTATCAATTTTAGTTCCACTACGAATCTTATGCTTCTTTCTAAACTCCAAACGTTGCTTAGCAGTCATAGTATCCATAGTACCACGAGCAATCTGTTTAGAAATCAGATTATTACCAATTCCTCCGAGAGCTCTGAAAGGCAAAGAGACAGCAAATCTTGCAGGATAAGTGAGTGCTTTAGCAACTCCACCAATCATAGAAGATGCTCTCTTAAATACTTTCTCTCTAAACCATTCCCCTAAAGGAATGCCGAGATGTTTCTCAAATACTCCATTTACTCCATCAGCAATTCTATCACCAACAGAGATGAAGATATTTCTTATAAACTGGCCAGATCCCTTTAAGAAAGTCTTAGTAGGATCAATAATGTATTTCTTAGCATAGTCTTTAAGATCAAAAGCAATCTTCTTACCAGTATTCAGAAGAGGATTAATAAATCCATCCTTAAGAGCACCAAGAAGACCACCATGTTTCTTACCATCTTTATCCTCTTTACCAAAGATGGCTTCTTTAAATTTATCAGTAGAAGCTACATATCCGCCAGCAGCACCAAGCATAGCATTTCCAACTAAGCCAAAAGGTCCAAAGAAAATACTAGCAGCAGCACCGATACCCATAGCAGGAAGAGCTTTCTTAATCTTTTCCTGAGTTTCTTTAGTCATCAGTCCATTAGTGCCCTTTTCAACACTACCGAACATGAATTCCTTGAAAGCATCAGTATTCTTAGCCCAGCCAAGAGTTGCTCCAGCAAGAGCACCACCAACCAAGCCAAGAGGAGTAAATAAACCAGCAATGGCACCACCGATACCAAAGTCGATCATTCCTTTAGAGTTCTTATTGAAGAATTCAATAACACTCTTAGGAATCAATCCACCCTTACGGTTGCCATTTCCATCCATTTCACCAAACAGATATTTCTTAGCAGTCTCAGAATTCTTTACAATGCCAATACCTGCACCAGCAGCAGCACCAAGAAGAGGACCGCCAAAGAGTCCAGTAACAAGAGAAACGCCAGAGCCAATCAGTGCATCAGCAGCAATATCTGCTCCATCTCCACTAACTTCTCTCATGACTTTTCTAATAGCTTTCCAAAGACTAGAACTAGTATCATTAGTCTTGGAGTTATTATTTACAGTGCCCTGAGCATAGTTACCAATTTTACCACCTCTAAGAGCACTTAAAATTTTACCCTTTTCTCTATTTTCTCTCATCAAATTCTTCTGCTGAGTCTTTCTTCCTCTATTGGGAATAATAATCTCACCAGGAGAAACCATTGCGAGACCATATTTACTGACAATACCACCACGAGCAAGATTCTGAACTTCAGGATTATTAATCCCTTGCAGTAGTTCTGTCATCTCGTCATAATCTGTAACAGCAGTATTATTATAGGATGTATCCTGACCAGTAAGCAGATCAGTTAAATATTGATAATTAGCAGCATTAGACCTTCTAGTATTTCTATACTGCTTTGCATCTTCAGCAGAAAGAATTCTTCCTGCTCTTAAAGATTCGAATAGAGTTCCATAAGTATCATCAAGACCTTGCATGGCTCTATTCTTAGCCCAACCTAATTTAGACTTTAAGCGTCCACCAACACTGCGAGCAAAGGCTTTACCTTTTTCATCTACCCATTTTCCTACCTTTGTCTCTTTAAATTTGCCATATAGGTCATTAAACAACTTTCTCATTCTATTTTCGAACTCATCGAAAATATCAGAAGTTCTACTGACCATATAGTCTAAGAAGCTTCTATAAGGTCTACCAGCTTTATCGGAAAATGTTTCTCCATCTTCAGTGCCAAACATTGCATCATAAATGCGTTGGTCGGCCTTCTGAATGATATCTGTAATCCAAAGTGCAGGAGAACGAAGTAGTTTATCTACTCCCTTCTTCATTGACTGCCACTTATCAGTTACAGTCTTAGCAGAGTCAAACTCTCTAATGACATTTTCTTTAGTTATACCGAGCTTTTCAGCAGCAGTCTTCTCCTTAGGAGCTTTCCTCTGCTGGAAAGTACTTCTTCTATTAGGATCAACCCAAGGATCTTCAATTGTAGTATCTTCTGCAAAGCCATTCTCTTTGTAGAATCTATCAAAATCTCCCTTGGGACGATAATTATTATTATTATTATTTTTGCCTCCTCTGATGCCATAGGTTCTGATATAACGAACTTCTGCTAAGATATCTTTAAGATAATCTGTAGCAGATTTGAACTTGTTACTCTTCTTATAGTATTCTCCAGGTCCACCCTTATTAGGATCGAATCTCTTTAATTTTCCATGATCATCAAATTCGAGCATTCCTCCATTAAAGAGTAGACTTGCAGGATTAGCGAAAGAACCTTCAATACTCTTCATATATCTGGTACGATTCTGAGTAGCATTGAAAGTGTTAGCAGCTATATTGTATACACCCTTTTTATCATGATCTCTTAAGTAATTGACAAATGAAGTCCATTCATCATACCCAAAAGCCATATTATAAGGATTAGTTTCATTCCTTCTATCTCCTCGTGGGCCATAACCCATATAAGGAGTGAAGTCACCGCCATCATTATAAACTTGCTTACCAAGTTTCTTAAATCTTTTATTTAATTCTTCTCGCTCAGCTGCAGTCTTAGCAAACATATCAGCCCACTTATTGAAAGAATCTTCAATAGAGGATATTGATTGTGCCCATGCAGCTTCTTGATTCTGTTTATATTCACGATGTATCTCTCGCATCGTCTTATACTTTCCTGAAGCCCCGTCATAGTATTGAGCTGGGCGACCAGAAATAGCAGATTCGATCCGAGCTAAGTATTGTGGGATAACATCCACAATTGCTTTCTTAGTTTCTCCATCAAATGGTATTGGCCCTCGTTGGTACTTTGAAGTATCAACAGAAGTCTTCTTATCCATCTTGATGCCAAGTAAATTACCAATTATACCTTTGAAGTTGATGCCATCAATAGTCTCTTCTTCAGCCCAGCTATTCATTCTAGCCGCAAAAGCAGAGAATAATCCAGACATATTTTCATCAAAGGATTTAAGTGTAGTTTGTACAATCGAAGGAATCAGCATCTTGGCGACCATCATAGGAATGGCCTTAAGAGGAGATCCAACGAAGACTTTCAGCATGTTTCCATCAGATCCACTAAGCATACCGCCAGTAGGATCCAAATTCAACAAGTTCTTATAGATATTCTTAGCATAAGCGACAAGATCAGGAGCGCCACTGGCACTAACAATCTCATCATACTTAGTAGACTTATACTCTTCCTGCTGAACTTTGTAGAGATTACGCTGCATCTCAGTAAGCTCTTTCAGATAAGCATTTGTCTCACTTACCTTATTAGAGATATCTCCATAGAATTTGACAGATTCATTCATATAATTGGTAAGAGGACCAGAGAGAATAGAATTGATCAATGCAACCCCATTGCCAACTCCAGCAAATCCATTAACCATGGATGAATAAATCTTTTCGTTCTGCATAGACAAAAGTTTAGTAGATGCCATATTGACATCTGCAATAGCCTTGGCAGAACCAACGATAGCTTTGGTCTCCGCTTCAGAAGAAGCACTAATCATTCCACTAATAGTTCTAGTAGATGCTATAGTGGCTTTAGTGGATTCAGAGACATCTTCATCATTGTCTTCAGAACCCCAGTCATTACCAAAGTCATCGCTTTCAAATTCTGAGAAATCGGAGAAGTCATCGCCCATGACTCCTTCCATACCAAACTGGTTTTCACGTTCTTTATTATAGAACTTACCAGTGGTTAAGTCTTCTTGAAGTGCTTTAAGACCAAGAGTAGCAGCTTCATAGACTTTAGATCTTTTAATAGATCTATCAACAGCTTTAAGAGTTTGGCGATAATTTCTAGTAGCTGCATAAATAGTTTTAAAGAGTTCATCGTTAGTATCAATGAAGTCTTTCATATTTTCAGTAGGCTCTGTAATTGTTTCAATTGCAGCATATCCTACTGACTTTCCCATATTTTTAATGTATTCTGTAACTTTCGGAAGTCGTCCAGCCATAACGGTTAGCCCTCCTTTTAAGAATCTTACTTCTATGTTCAGGGTAGCAAAAGTACAGTAGAGAGGCTTAATTGCCTCTCTACTGCTTAATTTAGGAATTAGTTGCCCTCATTATTGGCTCTATCATTGTCCTCATCAGAGGTTTCAATTTCACCAGAAAACTTCTTGAACTGCTTGAAAACCTGATTGCATCCAACTGCAGCCAGACCAGAGCCCATACCAATAGTGCAAGCTTCTACGATATTCTCTGCATTGATAGCAGTGGGAACTTTGTAGAATAGAGCAATACCGATAAGACCACCAATAACAGCAGACACAGGAGGAATGCTTTTCCGCTGTTCATCAGTCTTGAAAGTGAACTGTTTCATTACCCAAATGATGAGATAGACAGCGAGTACGATAAAAGGCATAGAAGGAATATTGAATTCCATAATATGATTCTCCTTTCAAATTTGAAATATTTTTATTACAATGTTTGAAAAAGAGATATGAGGGAGATAAAAATCTCCCTCATATTAATTACTCTTCAGGAAGCATATCGAGCAATTCCTTAAAAGTAAGCTCATGGAATTTATTATCAGGATCTGTGTATCCAAAGAGAGTTACATCTGTCTCTTATACACATCTGACGCTGCCGACGA
>ERZ1026856.1858-NODE-1858-length-10133-cov-8.800159_pt1 | contig 10133 bp, 9 predicted proteins | sample MGYA00380158_ERZ1026856 | MGnify/ENA primary metagenome ERZ1026856 (study PRJEB33269, sample SAMEA4719794) | human gut metagenome | biome: human-associated habitat; feature: organic feature; material: feces | place: Cameroon | collected 2013-10 ... | reverse complement strand
GCTGTGCCACATTCTTCGCACCCGGCAGACGATAATTCGGAAGTTCCATAACAAACGGTACCGGCTCTCCTTTAAACAAAGTTCCACGATAAAGGAATGCAATCAGGATTCCAACTACAATTCCAAGCACGTACAGACCTGACATGATCAGTCCACCCTTCCCCGGGAAAAATGTACTTACAAAAAATGCATAGATCGGAAGCTTCGCAGTACAGCTCATAAACGGTGTCAGAAGGATCGTCATCTTACGGTCTCTCTCACTGGTCAGTGTTCTTGTTGCCATAACTGCCGGAACCGTACATCCGAATCCAATCAGCATCGGCACGATGCTTCGACCGGAAAGTCCAATCTTACGAAGCAGTTTATCCATTACAAATGCAACACGTGCAATATATCCACTGTCCTCCATCATAGAAAGGAAGAAGAACAAAGTAACAATGATTGGAAGGAAACTAAGCACACTTCCCACTCCTGTGAAAATTCCGTCGATCACAAGACTTCGGATCGCATCATTTACATTGAGTGCGATCAGTCCTTCCTCAGCCATTCCTGATAACTTGTCGATTCCCATTTCCAGAAGACCTTGCAAAAATGCACCGATCACATTAAATGTCAGGTAAAATACAAGCACCATGATTCCGATAAAGCATGGAATTGCTGTATATTTTCCAGTCAAGATTCTGTCAATCTTTTCACTTCTGACACGCTCTTTACTCTCTTTTGGTTTCACAACCGTCTGCTCACAGAGACGCTCGATAAAATCAAATCGCATATCTGCGATTGCAGCACTTCGGTCAACCTCACGCTCTGTCTCCATCTGCTGTACAATATGTTCAAGCATATCCAGCTCATTCTGATCCAGTTTTAACTGTTCTAAGATCAGCGGATCTCCTTCAATCGCCTTTGTTGCGGCAAAACGTACCGGAAGTTTCGCTTCTTCTGCATGGTCTTCAATCAAATGGATCACTGCATGGATACATCTGTGAACCGCACCGTCATGATCACTCTTATCACAGAAATCCTGGCGAAGCGGACGTTCCTGATATTTCGCCACATGAAGTGCGTGACGTATTACCTCATCCACACCTTCGTTCTTCGCTGCTGAAATCGGAATAACCGGAACCCCAAGCAATGCCTCCATTGTATTCACATCGATAGATCCATGATTTCCGACGACCTCATCCATCATATTCAAAGCGACTACCATTGGAATATCCATCTCCAGAAGCTGCATTGTCAGATAAAGATTTCGCTCAATATTCGTTGCATCCACAATATTAATAATTGCTTTCGGATGTTCATTCAAGACAAAATTTCTTGAGACAATCTCTTCACTGCTGTACGGCGACATTGAATAAATACCCGGAAGGTCTGTTACATTCGTATTCGGATAACCTTTGATTGTTCCATCTTTGCGGTCTACTGTTACTCCCGGAAAATTTCCAACATGCTGGTTGGCTCCTGTGAGCTGATTAAACAGTGTTGTCTTTCCACAGTTCTGGTTTCCTACCAGTGCATAAGTAAGCACTGTTCCTTCCGGTAACGGATTGGCATCTTCTTCAGAATGATACTTTCCTTCTTCTCCAAGTCCCGGGTGATCTACCGGTTTCAAACGTTCTCCACGTGCATGACTGTTCGTTCTTTCATCAATCTCCTCCACTTCAATCTGTTCTGCCTCTGCAAGACGAAGTGTCAGCTCATATCCATGCACCTGTAATTCCATCGGGTCTCCCATCGGTGCAAACTTTACTACCGTAACTTCCGCGCCCGGAATCATACCCATATCCAGAAAATGCTGCCGTAATGCACCGGAAGCCCCAACTGTCCTGATTACAGCACTCTTTCCAATCGCTAATTCTTTTAATGTCATTTTTTTATCATCCTCTTTAGCTTATTGCGATTTTTTATCAATTAGTTATACAAAACTAGCTTATTCCAGGATGTTGGATTTGTCAATAATTATCATTTACAAAATGCACGCGAATAAAAAAAGAAATGCTTTATTCCCTCTTATATTTTGGGAAATAAAGCATTTCTTTCTTACTATATCATCGCCTCTCGTTTTTTCAGCGGTGCATAAACGATTCTTCTGACAAAAATAAAGCAAATTACCTGCAGGATGATCGTAATGATCCAAGATGCCGGATAAGAGATAAACAAAATCTTCAGTGATCTGTATCTTGGGAAGATTCCAAAGATCCATACGATTCTCGTTCCAACTGTTCCAATCACAGAAAGGATCATCGGCACAATTGATTTTCCCATTCCACGAAGAGATCCCGGGAACAGATCCATCCATCCACACAAAAAATAAGTAACTGTTGTATACAGAAGGATCTCCATACCACAACTGATAACCTGAGGATCATCGGTATAAATCTTCAAAAGCTCCGGTCCAAAGAGATACGCACTGCCACCAAGAATCAATGCAATCGTTGTGGAAAGAATCAAACAGTTGATCAGAACTCTGTCCATTCGTTTCCATTTTCCCACTCCGTAATTCTGGCTTGTAAAGCTCATACATGCCTGTGTCACTGCATTGATCGATGCATATAAGAATCCGAAAATGTTATTTGCTGCCGTATATCCTGCCATTGCCACGGAACCGAAAGAATTGACCGATGACTGCAGGAGTACATTTGAGAAATTTATCACTGTACTCTGAATTCCTGCCGGAATTCCAACCTGAAAGATCTGTCCTAAATATACTTTTTTTATCATTAACTTCGAAAAGCGAAACTGATAACTGCTCTCTGATTTATACAGGCAACGCAGTACCAAAACACATGATACAAACTGCGCTGTTACCGTTGCGATCGCAACTCCAGCCACTCCCATATGAAAAACAATTACAAGTAAAAGATTTAAACACGCATTGATCACACCTGCTACAATCAAAAACAAAAGTGGCCGTTTCGTATCTCCTACCGCTCTTAAGATTGCCGCGCCGTAATTATATAACATGAAAAACGGCATTCCAAGGAAATAGATCTTCATATAGAGTGTTGAGAGATTGATCACATTGTCTGGTGTTCCCATTAATTCCAGCGCACCCCTGGAAAAGAGCAGTCCGACAAGTGCCATCACAACTCCGCTTATAATTGCAAATGTAATCGCCGTGTGCACCGTCTCCGACATCTCTTTCTCTCGCCCTGCCGCATAGAACCTGGCTGCGAGCACATTTGCCCCTAGAGATATTCCTATAAATAAGTTCGTAAATACATTGATCAGTGCTGTGGTTGACCCAACTGCTGCCAGTGACTCACTTCCGCTGAATCTTCCTACCACAACAATATCCACTGCGTTAAATGCAAGCTGCAGAATTCCAGATAACATCAGTGGAATTGAAAAAGAAATCAGCTTATTCATGATCGAGCCATTGCACATATCAATCTCAAATCTGTTTTTCTTCTTTTCTGAATGCATGACTTTTCCCCATTCTATGATTTACTCAAACACTCTCTTAATACTGTCATAATGAAGGAAGATTCCTTCTTTTGCAAAACTCTCAATCTCTTGCTTTGTCGCAAACATATATCCATCCGTCTCTTCTGTCTGAAGCTTCAGATCAGTCTCATCAATATCAAGCACAAAACGATAAACATCCACGAAATAGTTATCGCCCTCTCCTGGATTCTCTCTCTTATAAGTAAACACATAGCCGCCTTCTGCATTCGAAACATCCAGTCCTGTCTCCTCTTTCACCTCTCGGCGAACTGCTTCCTCAGAAGACTCTCCTGCCTGTGCTGCGCCACCGGACACTTCCCACCAGCCCGGTGCCCACGCTTTTGTCATTACACGCTTTGTGATCAGATATGTCCCATCAGGTCTTGCCACAACTCCAAGCACTGTCAGATGATATTCTCCATCCTTTAAGCACCAGTCATTTCGCTTCATTGTTCTTCCTGTCAGCTGTTTCTCTGCGTCATAAATATCCCAATACTCCATGATATTTTCTCCTCGTCTTATCTATCTCACATTTTTCATTCTCCTTCTTATCATACATTTTTAGAAAAAAGCTGTAAAGTCTTTGGTAAATATTTTCAAAAGACTTTACAGCTCTCGCGATCATCCGTTATTTACTTCATCTCAGATAATATGTCATTTCATGCCATTCTTCTCCACCCCAGACAGAATCTGACATTCCAAGATCTACAAACCCAAACCTTTTATACATCTCTACTTTTTCATCCAGGCAGGTAAGAACAATTTCTTTTCTTCCCTTTTCTTCTTCTCTTTGCAGATAACATCTTACAATCTCTCGTGCCAAACCTTGTCCTCGATACTCCGGTAATACATCTAAGCCAAGGATCATAACTTTCTTTCCTTTTGGATTATTCAAAGATGCATCTGTAAAAAATTCATCTCGGAATTTTTCCTCGTCCGTTGCAATTCCATTCAAAAATCCTGCTAACTTCCCAGTTGTTTTATCTACCGCGACTAAAAACAATTCTGGAGTCACACCAATTCGAGCCTTCATGTGTTTCTCGGAACATGCTTCATTTGGCGGGAAACAAATTTTCTCAATCAATACTGCCTGATCCGCCTCATCCTGTCTAATATCCCTGAATTCAAACCTTTCTAAAATACTACGATTTACTTTCATCTGTTCTTGCATTTTCTGTTCTCCTTCTCTATCAATTTTTGCAATAATGTCTTTGTAATTTCACACTGTTACCGTAAGCACTGCTCCTACAGATGCCACCAGTGAAGCTGCCACCGCTAGTATCTGAAACGGCAAACTACCAAGTCTTCCGCAGATCAGGCTGGTTCCCACACGTCTTCTGGAACGATTGTATGCAACAATCACTCCTACTCCTGTCAAGACCTGAACTACACTTGCCATTCTTGTGAATCCCACAAAACTCTGTACTCCCACAAGTGCGATTACAAGACAAGGTAATGTAGCTGCAAGCCAGCTGATCTTTTCTCCCCATTTCGTCTGTTCATTCACGATATCTCGAAGATTCAGTGTATTTGCCCAGAAAGATGTTGCAAGAGCCAGCAAGGAAAATACATATCCGATAATGCTGACCCATCCGCCAAGATGACCGGAAAGATCCACCAGTGCTCCATTCTCTGTCACATTCGAGCATCCCAAAAGCGTCATAAATGTGATCAAAAGAATCAGTCCCATATTTAGTCCCGTGCCGGCTGCAATTGCTCTGCGAATGCCTTTCTCGTCGCCTTCTAAACCTTTTACAACCTGTGGCACAGACATAACTGCAGATAAGGAAAATGCAATCATGCTATACAGTGCCAGCATATTGTTATTGGAATAGAACTTTGTCGAAAGCTCTGTTGTCTCTGAGAGCATCGTTGCTACAAAAAGGATCCCGATCACTCCAAACATGGAAATCACTGCAATTTTCTCACAGATACCAACCAGTTTCATTCCGATATATACAACACTTGCCGCCAATACATAAAAGAGCAGCATTCCGACCACTGACGGAAGATGAAACCATGCAGAAAATACAGCTGCCGCACCTGTAATAAATCCACTCACATTTACTACAACTGAAAAGCCAAGCAGTCCAAATGCCAGCCATGTACATACCATCTTCAGTTTTCCAACAAACAACTCATTTTCAAAGCATTTAATAAACTGCGCACCATTGTTATTCAAAGACAATTCCGCAATCATAAAATGCAGTAAAAGATTCATGCAATAAGCCAGTGCAGCGATCCAGATGATATCATGCCAGTTATTCCTGGATGCAAGGAATGGAACCGAAAGAATTCCAGATCCCACACCGTGTCCTATGATAATACTTGTTGACTCCAAAAAAGTCAGCTTCGATTCCCCTTGTACTTTCGCCATCCCTACTCCTTCCACTAATACCAATTTGTTGTTTACCATTTATGGTGACGGAAAACAATCTCAAATCTGATATGATAACTCTTTCTATTGTACCTCATTACAGATTGTAATTAAAGGGCTTTGTTCTAACCGCTTTACTTCTTCTCTTTCTATCTGTTTAATACTCTTTTGTGGTGTTGGCAAATCTTCTGGCATAGTCCCGCCTAATTCTTCTATAGTCTGACGGACCTTTTGTCCAACCTGAAAATGCACATCTCCGGCTTCTTTTTTTCCAACCACCTGATCTCTTCTGAGTTTTTCATCCGTCTGGGTTGCACGGAAAAGATTTGCAGCCAGTTCAGTGCTTCCCATATGGTCAAGAATCTGCTGACTCTTTTTAAGTCCTTTTCTGGCATGGATTTCTTTTGCACCTAAACCGCCATATAATCCCTGATATCCTCTGTTTTGGAAAACTGCGTAATCTCTAGGTTCGACAACCCCTGCATTCTTTGCTGCTTCTGCCAATGATTTATTATGTTCGCGAATTTCATTTCTAATTGCAAGACGTTTCTGATCTTCATTCAACTGCTCATAATCATCAATCAATTCCTGCTGTCGTGTCTTCACAGCAAAATATGTCTGTCCCAATGCGATTACTTCTTTACGTGGATTACCATTCATAACAATCAGGTAACAGGCATAACGTGTAAGCATAAAATCTTCAACCTCTCGTTCTGCACCGCTTCCAATTGAAACCAATTTGCACACTTCCGCAAAATGGTCATCAACTAGATTACCACTGGCTTTACATGCATCCATAGCTTTTTCTATAACTTCTTTAAAGCTCCTCCACTGTGAATATTTCAATACTTTCTGAAGTTCTCTGGCATACCAGACTTCCTGTTTATACTCATTCATATGTTTTATATTCTCAAAAATTTCTTCACTGTATCTTTCAACATCATTTCCCATATAACACAATCTCCTCTTCATTATTTCCAACAAGTCATCCGTTTACCCCTTCTAATTATCCACGATTTTAATTCGACATTCTATCTCTGCTCTATACTTTAATAAGCGTAACAGATAATCTGGAAGTTCTCTTTTCTCTGCTTCCCAATCTTGAACGGTACGATACGGAATACCATAGTAGTCACTAAATTCACGTCTGTTCATTCCCATTTTTTCTCTTAATTCTTTTACTTCTTTTCCTCTACTCATGATTAAACTCTCCTGTAAAATAACGCATTGCGTTATTTAATAGTACTCGATATATGCTATGTTGTCAATTCACTATCCCCTCACCCCTCTCCCCTCATCATATTTTCCCCTTATATTGTTTTATAAAAATAGAAAAGAAAAATACGAATCTTTCGAAGAAATTCAAGTATAAAAAATACTGATTTCTACTGAAGATTCGTATTTCAAGAGATTTATAGCCTGAAAATTGGTATTAACCGACTGTCCCATTCCATCATCTCACATCCTCATCCACATCAATTATATTCCCATTCAATGCATCCACAGCTTCCTGTATCTGGCCTGCACATTCCTTACTTATTTTCTGAATGCGATATAAGATTATACTGTCAATCACCGCATTTGTTATGAAAATAATTCCCGTCATAATTGCAGCTGCTTTCACTGTATCCGGTGAGAAGAACATCATAATGATTCCTCCCAAAACCACAAGTGCTGACAGAATGACATATCCTACACTGCTCACATGAAACAGCCGTCTCATATAGACTGTTGTTTCCAGACAGATAATACCATTGATTATGATATAAATACTGAACACATAAGAGAACAGAACTGTCATGATCCCTGCATGAGTAAATATAAAGATTCCAAGGATACATTTCATAATTCCCTCAAACAGGGTTCCTCTTGAATATAAGTCTATCCATGCTCTCTTATAATAAACCAGATCATAGATACCATTTACAAAGATTATCACACCCGCGATAATCGCTGTTATTTCCAGAGAATCCTGCGGTCGGACAATAAATAACACACCGATCAGAAACATCATAACTACGCTGATCCACATATCCGTCTTTATTTTTTTCAACATTTTCATAGCTTTCCCTCCCTGTAAATATCTAGTAGTGTTAACTTTAATTTAATCTAATCCAGGTATTCCAACAATGGACAAACCACCCACAGATATACAAAAACCAGACATTCGACAACGAATTGTCTAATGTCTGGTCTTAATGTTTAACATCTTTATTTCATTTTAGAGATAGATTTCTAATATCATTTTGAAAATCAGTGATCAGTAGAAGACTCTGCTGCACATTTAAGAAGAGCTTTCTCACCGGATCCGGCAAACAAATCACATACTTCCTGACAAAATCCCACCAAATCGTAAGAGGCATCATCCTCCAGCCAATCAAGAATAATCCCCGTAAATGTACATTTATAATACCGTACCAGGCTTTCCGCTTTCGTCTCTGTAAGTGGCAGATTACCTGTCCTGTTTTCCACATAGGAACAGATGATATGGTATCCCATTTTATTCAGATATTCTAAAAAATATTCTTTCTTTGCAGAGCGATAAAGATGTAAAAGTGCTCTTTTTCTCTTCGTGCATTCTTCAGCCATATAGATAATACAATGTGTCAGAGAATCAAAATCCCCACGGTTTTTAATCACTTCATCTGTCCACGTTTCGACAGACCACTCTGTAAGAAACGGAATATCCTGAAAATGATAATAAAATGTATTCCGATTCACATGGCATCGATCTACGATATCCTGTACCGTAATCTTATTATATGGTTTTTCTTCTAACAGCTGCCAGAAGGTATCTACAATTGCAAGTTTTGTTCTGTTCATCTCAATCTCCCTGTTTTTCCATATCCATATTATACAGGAAAACTTTACTGCTCACAATAGATATGAATATTCCATTATTTTTTCCAAAAGATGTCACATGTCCTTGACGCAGCTAAAATAGGAAGATACAATAGCCTTATCATTCGATTTGTTTTTTAAAACAATACGGTTAAATCAGGAGGAAAAAGAAATGAAAAAAAGAAATGTAGCACTTGTATTAGCAGCAACAATGATGCTGTCCCTGGCTGGATGTGCAGGAGGTAACGAAAAAACGGAAAACACAAAAAAAGCACAGACAGAAACAGAGAACAAAACAGAAGAGAAAGAAGATGCTGTGCAGATTGACGGAGCTCTTTCTATCTACTGTGGTGCAGGCATGCAGCAGCCATTCCAGGAAATTGCCGACGCATTCCAGGAGGAAACAGGTTGTGAGATGAATGTAACATATGCTAATGCAGCACAGATCCAGACACAGATTCAGGAATCACAGGAAGGTGATTTCTTTATTGCCGGCTCAAAAGAAGAATTAAAACCAGTAGAAGAATTTGTAACAAGCAGTGAAGACCTTGTAAAGCATATTCCGGTATTAGTTGTAAAAGAAGGAAATGAGAAGAATATTCAGGGATTAAATGACCTTGCACGTGAAGATGTAGTCACAGTTATCGGAGATCCGGAATCTACACCAATCGGTAAGATTGCGAAAAAGGCATTTGCTGACTTCCAGATTGGAGAAAAAGTTACAATTGCAGCAACAACTACTACAGCTCCACAGCTTGCAACTGTAGTTGGATTAGGCGAAGCCGATGCAGCAATCATCTGGAAAGAAAATGCAAAAGCTGACGGTGTGGAAATCTGCGATACTACCGATTTAGACGCTCATGTGAAAGTAATCCCGGCTGCCCGCTTATCTTTTAATGAGAATGTAGAAGCTGCTGATGCATTTACTGAATTCTTAGGAACAGAAGAAGCTCATAAAATCTGGGAATCCTACGGTTATGAACTGGTAAAATGAAAAAACATAAAATAGATTTATTTACACTCTTCTGCTATATTATCACACTTTTCGTCCTATGTTTTATAGGCGGAATTGTATGCATTATTATCTTCCGTGGTGGCTTTGTGTTTGCGGATCATATAAAAGATCGTGAAACACTCTTTGCCATCTGGATGAGTGTGAAGACTGCGCTGATTTCTTCCGTTCTTTGCTTTTTTGTGGCAATTCCTACAGGATATGTATTAACTCACATGCCGATTCCATTTCGCGGTGGCGTGGAAGCTGTACTGGAACTGACAATGACTCTTCCATATATTGTAATCGGACTAAGTCTGCTGATTCTGTTCTCAACACCTGCCGGGAAAGCACTGAAGGCCGCCGGTCTTCCATTCGTTTTCCATCAAAATGGTATCATAATGGCGCAGCTGGCTGTAAACCTGCCTTTTGCGATCAAGCTGGCCGTAATGGCTTTTCAAGGTGTGAACCGCAAAC
>ERZ1026856.1847-NODE-1847-length-10176-cov-9.754669_pt1 | contig 10176 bp, 10 predicted proteins | sample MGYA00380158_ERZ1026856 | MGnify/ENA primary metagenome ERZ1026856 (study PRJEB33269, sample SAMEA4719794) | human gut metagenome | biome: human-associated habitat; feature: organic feature; material: feces | place: Cameroon | collected 2013-10 ... | reverse complement strand
TTTTTATCAAGAGATTCTTGGAAAGATGAAAGAGTTGTAGAAGGTTCACAAAAATTAAGCATTTCTAAACCACGTATTGAAAATAAAAATCAGGCATGTTATTGTATCGATACGCAGATGAATTCTAATATCTGCACTGTATTTATAGTTACCATTCATTTATTTCAGACCCAGATAATCGGGAAAGAATCCAAAATGAACAATACAACAAACAGATAATGCATGCCTGATAAAAGAAGTTGACTGTATATACTGGTATATATATAAACTCTGTGTTATCATATCCATAAAGATAAACAGCTCTTCTTTACAGGGAACATATCTGTATAAGAGAGGAGAGCTACTTATGGACCAAAGAAGATCATTAAAAGAATTAAACTTGCTGGACAAATCATTGACAGTAAACTATTACCACCGGGAGCCGCTGATTTCAACTTGTTGAATGAAGTCCTGGTTGTGATGATTACGCCATTTGATTTGTTTGGATATGGCTTATATCGCTACACATTTCAGATGAAATGTGAGGAGATCCCGGAATTGAAACTGGATGATGGAGCAACGAGGATATTTTTAAATACCAGAGGGGAACATCCAGAGTTGGTACCATCAGAGCTGATAGAACTTTTGAAGTATATGCAACATAGTACAGATGAAGTGTCAGGGGCATGCGAAAGTAAACGGATTCAAGAAATGCATAGACGTGTTTGTCAGATCAGAGCAAGTGAGAAGACAGAGGTGAAGTATATGCAGACGTGGGAAGAAAAGATACTGATAAAACAGGAAGGAATTGCTGAGGGAGAAAAAAGCTTCTTATGAGTCTGATTAAGAAGAAATTAGCTAAAAATTATTCGGTAGGACAAATTTCAGAAATGTTAGAAATCGATATTTCAGAAGTAGAAAATATCATTGAAAAGATACAGAACGAAAAAGCTGCTGAAGGATAATGGTGAAAGGCTGCTGCTGTAGAAGTACAGGGCAGCTTTTTGCTTGTATCAAGATAAGAAATATTAAGAAAGTTGTTATAGAATCGCCCAAAAGAATAGAGTATAATCAAAATTAAGAAATTACGAAAAGAGGATCGGCCTATGAAATTAATGACAGAATCTATCTATATCGGACATGACATGAAGCGGTTCAACGAGATCCGGGATGCGCTGGATCTAGCGAAGATTCCATACAAACATAAAGTAAGAAATCAGGACTCAGAGTGGCTTTTTCAGGGAAAAGGAACGAAGAGATCCCAATTTGGAAGTATCGGAGTAGATCAGGATAAGGCATATGAATATGAAATTCTGGTGAGAAAGGAAGATAAAGCAAGAGCAGAACATGAGATTATATAATGCAATCATGAAGCATTTTACTCAGAAGATTCTTGGAAAGATGAAAGAGTTGTAGAAGTTTTATAAAAATTGAGCATTTCTAAATTACATATTGAAAATAAAATAAGGAATGTTATTCTAATCTAAAAACAGGAGCTTTATTCAAAAATATACTCTGTTTTAGGAGGTGCCGCATGTTAAAGAATAATAAAATCAAAATATTATGTCTGCTCATAATCGGAATCGTATTTTTGTATATATATGGACCAATTGCCTTCATGAAAGATGGATTAGTAACGAGACAGAGTGTAAATTCTTTTGATGAATTATACGAGCTAGGACCAGCACGCCGGCATAAATGTGAAAATGGTACACGTATTTATATTGTATATTTTGGATGGTCTGCTCCAAAAGTTAAAAAAGAAATAGTATATCAAAAGAATGAAGAAACACAAAAGCAAATAGTGGATGTTGATACGCAAAAAATTATTCCGGGATTATATTATGTTTCATGGGATACAAAAAGTTCTGTATACAGAATTGAAACAAGAAAAAAATATTATTTTGTAATACCTTATTGCTAAGGTGATTAACATTATCAAAAAAGGAAATAGTAAAAAATACATTGATTAATATTTATTGATATGTTAATATGTACCAAAGCATATTTCAAAAAAATCAACGGTATATAAAAACGGACATATACCATCTATAATCTAATTTTATTTCAGAAATCTATGCTTTCATACCAATCAATTGTAAAAAAGCAGGAGATGACTGAAAGAGTAAAAAGACATCCTCCTGCATACAGGAGGAAACTGAATATGGCGAAAAGAAAGAATCAAAAGAGACGGAGCAAGAAGTATCAGGTGAATAACCGGCAGTTAAAGGCAAAAAGGATGTACAAGGATACAATTTTTAGAATGTTGTACCATGACAAAGAGAATTTGTTATCATTGTACAATGCGGTGAATGGGAGAGAGTACACAGATCCGGAAAAGTTGCAAGTTGTTACATTGGAAAATGCGATTTATATGGGAATGAAAAATGATCTGGCGTTTATCATGGATATGAATTTATATTTATATGAACATCAGTCAACGTATAATCCGAATATTCCACTTAGAAATTTGTTTTATATTGCGGATGAGTATCAACGATTAGTGGTTCGGAAATCATTATATTCAACTGTGATACAAAAGATACCAACGCCAAGATTTTTAGTATTTTATAATGGAACAAAAGAAGTAGAAGATCGTAGTGAGTTCCGATTATCTTCTGCATACGAGAATCCAACAGAAAATCCAGATCTGGAGTTAAGAGTGACTATGCTGAATGTGAATGATGGCCACAGTTCAGATTTGATGGAACATTGTAGAACATTAAAGGAATATGCACAATATGTCGCCAGAGTAAGAAAATATGCGGCGAAACAGGATGTCTCTTTAGAAGAAGCAGTTACGAGAGCAGTTGACGAATGCATAGAAGAAGGAATCCTGGCAGAGTTTTTATTGAAGAATAAGACTGAGGTGATCAAAGTGAGCATCTATGAATATGACAAAGAGTTTGAAGAAAAGAAACTGCGGAAAGCAGAGTATGAGGCTGGAAGACAGGATGGAATCGAGATTGGAAGACAGGATGGAATCGAAATTGGAAGACAGGACGGAATCGAGATTGGAAGACAGGATGGAATCGAAATTGGAAAGCGGATACTCTTAGAAAAAATAATAAAGAAGAAATTGAAAAAAGGAAAATCAACAGAACAGATAGCAGATGAATTAGAAGAAGATATAAACATAATTCAAAAAGTGGTTGAGAAATTAAAAAGCCAAATATAGAATTTGTCAAAAGAATTCCCTGAAGTGAATAATAAAACTTCAGGGAATTTATCATTTGCTCACTACCGGTATTATTCTGTAGTATCACGTCGGATCAATACAGGCGTAATCTGCTTATGAACCGGCTCTTTTAAAGGAGTTGGTTTTCTTTTTTTCATTTCATTCATCTGGAGAACCAGAAGCTCCATGGCAGTCTGCGCAATTTTTTCAATCTGTTGTCCAACAGTTGTGATGGGAAGGATTGCTTCGCTTGCAATAGGAGAATCATCGAATCCGACAATCTGATAATCCTTCGGAAGTTTTCCGTATTTCTGGAATATCAGGTTTAGGAACATACTGGCATAAGTGTCATTCGCAAGAAAGACTCCCTTTTTTTGTGCCGGATATTTCTCTTCAATTTCATTAAATATATTCTTTAGCTGAGCTAAAGTTTCCTGATAAGTGTTTCCCATATTTCTTTGGATCAGTTCGTGAGTAATATGATGCTCATTACAGATATCTTCAAATCCCTGAATACGCCCATAAGTCGGGAGGGTATCAGAAAATATGGAATTGATATGTAAAATGACATCACAGTTATTACGTATCAACAAACTGGTTGCCTGAACACCACCCAGATAGTTGTCTGTAGACACGCTGCAGACATGGTCACATTCCCGTTCAATCGTGACAACCGGGAGTTTATAAGAAGCAAGTTCTTCAGACGAAATGGTATTGCTTAAGACAATAAGTCCCTCAATCTTATAAGCCATCAGTTCATGAATATATTTTTCTTCAATCTCTTTTTTATTATTTCCAATGAATACAAGAAATTTATAATTATACTTTTCGTAAGTAGAAAGTAACTGGTTTAACATCTCAGAGTAATAGTGAAGATACAGGTTGGGGATGATAATTCCAACAAATTCACTTTTTCCATTAGCCAGTACTTTGGCGAGCTTATTTTCCTGGTATCCAAGGACATCCAGTGCATGAGTGATTTTTTCCTGATTTTCAAGAGTCAGAGAATCCGGATTATTAAAATATCTGGAAATGGTAGTTTTTGAAAAGCCTGTATAAGCGGCTATATCTGCAAAAGTTACTTTTTTCTGTTTCATGTAAATCCTCTTCCTTATAATGTATATTATCAGTATAGCAAGTGCATTGAAAAAAATCAAACAAAAAATAACTAGTTAAGTAACCGGTAACTTTTTCTTTGAAATCTATTGACAAGTAAGATTCTGGATAGTATTATGAACATACAAAGTAACCGGTTACTTAACTGGTTACGCAATCGTGAATCTGAAAGGAGAAAGCTATGAAGAAACGAACAGTAGGGGTACTGCTGGTAGCATTCTTTGTAATGGCATTGACGGGGTGTGGAGATAAACAGCCGCAACCAGGAGAAGTAAAGGGATATGACAAAGGCGAAGAATATCTTTCTATCTGGGTACATTCAATCGAAGACACAGAAGAAGGACAGTGCTACAGGAAATCTGTAGATGCATTTAATAAGAAATATGATGGGAAATATTTTGCAGATATTGAATTTATTCCACGAAATGACAGTGGTGGAGGCTATTCGGATAAGATTAATGCATCGGTTATGTCAGGAGATCTGCCGGATGTGCTGACTGTTGACGGACCGAACATTGCGGCATATGCAGAGAATGGAATTATTCAGCCGCTTGCAAAATTAACAGACGAAGAAAAGAGCGTGTATCTGGATTCCATTATTCAGCAGGGAACGTATAATAACAAGCTCTATGCGCTTGGAGCAATGGAATCCAGCGTGGGACTTTATTATAACAAAGATATTCTCGCAGAAGCGGGTGTAGAAGTTCCAGATGCAGATCACCCATGGACATGGAGTGAATTCACAAAGGTGTTAAAGAAAGTACAGCCGGTAGTAGAGAAGAAAAAAGGTTATGCGCTGGATATGACTTTCCCGACAGGAGAAGCTACGATTTATTATTATGCACCGTTTTTCTGGTCAAATGGCGGTGACTTTGTAAGTAAAGATGGACTGAAGGTGAACGGTGTATTCAATTCAAAAGAGAATCTGGAAACAGTGAATTATTTTAAATCGTTTTTGGATAATGGATATATGTCTAAAGTACAGATCACAGACCTGTTCGAAAGCGGAAGAGCAGCATTTAAGTTTGACGGGGCATGGGAAGTAAATACAATCTATAATAACTATCCGGATGTAAACCTTGGAGTTGCACCATATGTAGTATCCGATAACTGGGATGGCGGAAGATATACACCAACCGGTTCCTGGGCATTTGCGGCATCATCAAAGACGAAGAAACTAAAAGGTGCGACAAAGCTGGTACAGTGGATGAGTGGTGTAGAAAGTGGAAAGCGTCTGTGGGATGAAAGTAAGAGTTTCCCATCTACATATGAAGCGTTTGAGAGCAGTCCGATTTTTGAAGAAGATGAGAATTACAAAGCCTTATATCATCAGCTGAGTAAATATGGACATCCAAGATCAAAAACACCTGTATATCCACAGGTTAGTGCATCGGTACAGGAAGTACTGGAAAATTCGGTACTTACCGATAATGATGCGAAGACAGAACTGGATAAATCTGTAGAAAGGATTAACGCAAAATTAAAGCGTTATGTGATGAAATAATGAAGAAAAGAACAGAATCCATTATGGGAATGGCGTTTTTTGGACCGGCACTTGTGTTACTTACGATATTTTTATTCCTGCCGATGATCCTGACATTGATTTTCAGTTTTACTGATTTCTTTGCTTTAAATCCGGGACTGACGCATTTTGTCGGACTGGACAACTATATTCAGATTTTTAAAGATGATGTGTTTTCACAGGCATTTTTTAATACCGTAAAGTTTGTGATCATTATTGTTCCGCTGCAGGGAATTGGAGCGCTTGTGCTGGCACTTCTGATTAATAAAGTGACGCATTGTAAGAAGTATTTCAAAGTAGCATTCTTTGTTCCGGTGGTCATGTCACTTGCTGTTGTGTCAACACTGTGGATCCAGATCTACAGCCCGGAAGGAATTATGAATGCAATCCTTTCTTTCTTTGGAATTGATGCACAGCCATTCATCAACAGTGCCAGTCAGGCACTTCCATCCATCGCGATCATGAGTGCATGGCAGGGAATGGGATATCAGATGATCATCTTCCTGGGAGGAATCCAGGCAATCAATCCGGCACTTTATGAAGCGGCCGAGATGGACCATGCAACACCGTGGCAGAAATTCAAGGACATTACCCTGCCGGAATTGAAACCATTGTGTGTGTTCGTTTTAATTACGATTACGATCGGAGCATTCCGTATGTTGGTACAGCCAATGGTTATGACCGGAGGAGGACCATCGAATTCAACGTATACGGTTGTGTATGATATATATGAAACAGGTACTGTTAACTGGGAAATTGGACTGGCATCTACAATGGCTATTGTATTCGCATTCTTTGTAATGATACTGACCGTGATCCAGACAATCGCAACAAGAGATAAGGAGGATCAGAATGTTAACAAAAAAGCAAAAAAGAAATAATTGGATACTGACGGTCGTACTTCTGATCGTATCATTGTTGTTCCTGTTCCCGGTTATCTGGATGCTGGCAAACTCATTCAAACCAGACGCGGCAATCACTGCTGATATGAACAGTATGGCGGCATTCATTCCACCGGCATTGAACGGCAATTTCTTTGAAAATTATGTATCTGTATTAACAAATACAGGATTTGTACGATATATGTGTAATACCTTGTTCTATGCAGCAATATTGATCGTACTTGGTGTAATTGTAAATGGACTGGCAGGATATGCATTGGCTAAGATTAATTTTCCATTCAGAGAACGCTGGCTTCTGATCATTATGCTTCTGATGATCGTACCGATGGAGACGATCATTACGATACATTTCCTGATCATTGCAAAACTTGGACTTCTGAATACGGTGCTTGGATATGTACTTCCAATGATCGTGAATCCGTTTAACATTTTCCTGTTCCGTCAGGTATTCCTGGGACTTCCGGATGATGTATATGAGGCAGCACAGTTAGATCACTGTGGACCGGTAAAATACTTTTTTACTATGGTTCTTCCAATGTCAAAGAGTGTAGTGGCAACGGTTAGTGTATTTACATTCCTGAATGTATGGAATGATTATCTGTGGCCGTCACTTGTATTTACATCCAGTGATCTTCTGACAGCACAGATTGGTCTGAATGCGATTACATCAAATGATAACACAACAACAGGACAGACCCTTGCAGTTATCACAATGGTAACAATTCCGGTCATTATTATCTATTCACTCTTCTCAAAACAGATCGTAGAGGGTGTAATATCAACAGGTTCCAAGGAGGGCTAAAAGATGAGCTTTATCGAATTTAAAAATATATGTAAAAAATATGCAGGAAACGATAAGAATTCCGTGACAGACTTTAACTTAGATATAGAAGAAAAAGAATTTATCGCATTTGTCGGACCATCCGGATGCGGTAAATCCACAACACTCCGAATGATCGCAGGATTTGAAGAGATTACAAGTGGAGACCTTTTTATTGATGGAAAACGTGTGAATGAGGTTGCACCGGCGGATCGAGGAATCTCTATGGTGTTCCAGAACTATGCACTGTATCCACATATGACGGTAGAAAAAAATATTTCTTATGGATTGAAGAACATGAAGGTTCCGGCAGATGAGATCAAGAAAAAAGTAGACTGGGCAATTGATATCCTAGGACTCGAAGAATATCGTTACCGTAAGCCTAAGAATTTATCAGGTGGACAAAGACAGAGAGTGGCACTTGGAAGAGCGATTGTAAAAGACCAGAAAGTCTTTCTGATGGATGAGCCACTTTCTAACCTGGATGCAAAACTGCGTGTCAGCATGAGAAATGAGATCAGCAAGTTACATAGAAATCTTGGAAGTACAACCATCTATGTTACACATGACCAGGTAGAAGCCATGACAATGGCAGACCGCATTGTAATCATGAAAGATGGCGTGATCCAGCAGGTTGGAAAACCGATGGATCTGTACGAACATCCGGTGAATAAATTTGTTGCGGGATTTATAGGATCTCCGCAGATGAATTTTTATGATGTGAAAGTAGACGGAAAGAAATTGATATTTGCAGATGGCAATACAGTGGAACTTCCGGAAGCAATTGCAAAACGTATTGCGGGATACTCAGAAGTTATCATGGGAATCAGAGGAGAAGATATCAAGTTTGATACAACTAATCTGGATGTCTATGGAAGTCATCAGAAAGCAGTTATTGACAATACGGAGATTATGGGAAATGAGAATAATCTGTATTTTGACTTCGGAGGAAGCGTAACGATTGCAAGAGTATCAAAATATGAAGTAAGCCAGGTGGGAGATGAGGTGGAATTTACCTTTATGCCACATAAGATGCATTTCTTTGATAAGGAAACAGAGCAGGTGATCGGAGCAGAATAATTTAGAATAAAAGAGGAAGAACGTATGCTTGAAAAAGCCAATGAATATATCAGACGGAATCACATAGATGAAAAAGAAAAATCATTATTCCATGTGACACCGGAAACAGGATGGATGAATGACCCGAATGGTTTCTCTGTATATCAGGGAAAAGTACATTTATTCTATCAGTTCTATCCATATAAAACAGAATGGGGACCGATGCACTGGGGGCATCAAGTGACCGAAGATCTGGTAAAATGGGAAGCATATCCGGTAGCTATGGCACCTGATCAGGATTATGATCACATTGGATGTTTCTCGGGAAGTGCAGTAGAAGCTGATGGAAAGCATGTGCTGCTTTATACAGGAGTAAGCCAGAAAGACGGAAAAGAAATCCAGAATCAGTGCATTGCCATTGGAGATGGGAAGACTTATGAAAAATGGCAGGATAATCCGGTTATAAAAGGAGATATCATGCCGGAGAAATTTGACAGAAAAGACTTCCGTGATCCGAAGATATGGAAAAAGGATGGCAGATATTATTGCGTTGTAGGCAATCGCTATGAGGAAAATTGTGGGCAAATAGTCTTATTTAGCAGTGCGGACTATAAAAACTGGCGGTATGAAAAAGTCCTTTTGAGAAATGACGGAAAGAATGGAGATATGTTAGAGTGTCCGGATTATTTGGAAGTAGACGGGTATCCTGTAATCATTTGTTCTCCGCAGAATATGCATGCTCAAAAGTACGAATTTCATAACGGTCATAATTCCATTTATATTATTGGAGATGCAGAAAAAGAAATATCGGATTTTGCATGGGAGAAAAAGAGAAGCCTAGATTATGGACTGGACTTTTATGCACCACAGACAACAGAGCTTCCGGATGGCAGGCGGATCATGGTCGCATGGATGAAGTCGTGGGATGCACGTGTCATGACAAAAGGACAGAAATGGCAGGGAATGATGACACTCCCAAGAGAATTAAAAATCAAAGATGGGAAAATCTGGCAAAGTCCGGTGAGAGAACTGGAAAAGTATAAGAAAAATCCAATCATCTATACAGAACAGAAAATTAGCGGACAGATGTCTTTGGATGGTATCAATGGCCGGGTGATTGACATGACGGTAGAACTTACGAATGTAGAAGGCCGGGAGTTCAAGGTAGATGTGGCACATAATGAAGAATATACAACAACATTTACATATTATCCGGAAAAACATCAGATTGAAATTGACCGGACCTACAGTGGTGTAAATGCAGATGTTGTCTGTGTGAGAAAGATAGAAATTGCGGAAAAACATCATGCGCCGAAACTACATTTTATCATGGACAGATATTCTGTAGAATTATTTATTAATGATGGAGAGCAGACGGCAAGTGTGGTCATTCCTACGCCATTGGAAGCAAATGAAATTATATTTACTAGTGATGAAGCGGCAACCGTTAATATTGAAAAATATGAGATAACATTCAATTAGAAGAGATAGTTTCTCATTCACCGATTGATGTCCCCGTGCATATCTTAATACAGATAGAACCGCCAAGGAGCAATCAGGATTATGGAGAACAAATTACCGTTCTATATGGCTTATCCGG
>ERZ1026856.1844-NODE-1844-length-10185-cov-4.822902_pt1 | contig 10185 bp, 8 predicted proteins | sample MGYA00380158_ERZ1026856 | MGnify/ENA primary metagenome ERZ1026856 (study PRJEB33269, sample SAMEA4719794) | human gut metagenome | biome: human-associated habitat; feature: organic feature; material: feces | place: Cameroon | collected 2013-10 ... | reverse complement strand
TGAAAAGCCCGGCTTCTTCACCGGCGGCGATTGCAGCTGGGGCCCGGCAACCGTCATTCGTGCCATTGAGGGCGGCAAGGTTGCAGCACGTGCAATCGACACCTACCTGGGCGGCAACCACGAAATCCGTTGCGACGTGGACATCCCCGCTCCCAACCTGGCGGATCGCGTTCCCTGCGGCCGCGTAACCATGAAGGAGCGCCCCGGCGCTGAGCGCAGCTGCGATTTCGAGTTGTGCGAAATCGGCATGTCTGAAGAGGAAATGATGCAAGAAGCAGGCCGCTGCCTGGGGTGCGATCACTTCGGCTACGGTGCATTCAAGGGCGGAAGGAGCCGAGCATGGTAACGTTGACCATCGACGGGAAGGAAGTCTCCGTTCCCGAGCACACCACCATCCTGAATGCCGCCTATCAGGCAGGCTCCATGATCCCCACGCTGTGCTACCTGAAAGACATTAACGAAATCGGCGCCTGCCGCATCTGTGTTGTGGAGGTTGAAGGCACGGACAAGCTCGTTTCCTCGTGCAACAACGAAGTTGCCGAAGGCATGGTGGTAAACACCATGAGTCCCCGCGTTGTTGCCTCCCGCCGCGAAACGATGGCGCTTATTCTTTCGCGCCATAAGAGCGAATGCACCACATGCACGCGCAACGGCAACTGTATGATTCAGCGCAACGCAGCCGCACTGAACATCACCAACATCCCCTATCCCGTCGAATACGACCAGCAGAAGAACCCCGCCGATTTCCCGCTCGTTCGCGATGCCTCCAAATGCATCAGTTGCATGCGCTGCGTAAGTGAATGCAGCAAGGTTCAGAACCTGAACGTATGGGATCTCACGCGCACGGGTTCGAATGCCCATGTGGGTGCTGCGGGTTGCCGCAACATATCCGAAGCAGCCTGCTCGCTGTGTGGCCAGTGCATCACGCATTGCCCCTGCGGTGCTCTTTCCGAGCGCGATGACACCCAGAAGGTATTCGACATCATCGCCGACCCTGAGCGCATCGCCATCGTCCAGATTGCGCCCTCCATCCGAGCGGCCTGGGGTGAATCCGTATCCCTTTCGAAGGAAGAAGCCACGATGGGCCGCATGGTTGCCGCCGTGCGCAAGCTGGGCTTCGATTATGTCTTTGATACCGACTTCGCGGCGGACATGACCATCATGGAAGAAGGCACCGAGCTTCTCCATCATCTGAAAGAAGAGCCCGGTCAGCCCATGTTCACCTCGTGTTGCCCCGGTTGGGTGCGCTTCCTGAAGGCAAAGCATCCCGATCTGGTGAAGCATCTTTCCACCACGAAATCGCCGCAGCAGATCTTCGGCGCCATTGCGAAGAATTACTACGCGGAAATCCTGGGCGTCGACCCTGCGAAGATTGCCGTGGTGTCCATCATGCCGTGCGTTGCCAAGAAGGCAGAATGCGCTTACGAAGACATGGACACCACCGGAACCGGCCCCGATGTTGACGTAGTGCTTACCACGCGCGAACTCGGACGCATGCTGAATGCCCAGTTCATCAACGTAAGGAGCTTGCCCGAAGAAGAGTTCGACATGCCCTTGGGCGAAGCCACTGGCGCAGGTCACATCTTCGGCGCCACCGGCGGCGTAATGGAGGCGGCTCTTCGCAGCGCCCACTTCCTGGTTACCGGCGAAAACCCCGATCCCGACGCTTTCAGCGCCGTACGCGGTTGCGAAGGCTGGCGCGAGGTAACCTACAACCTGGCAGGCAAAGAACTTACCGTTGCCATCGTCAGCGGCCTGCAGAATGCCGACAATCTGTGCAACGCCATCGAAAACGGCGAGGTAGATTACGACTTCGTTGAGGTTATGGCTTGCCCTGGTGGCTGCGTTGGCGGCGGCGGCCAGCCCATCCATGAAGGCCGCGAATGCGCAGCTGAACGTGAGCTTATCCTGCGCGACATCGACACCAATTCGAAGTTGCGCTTCAGCCACGAAAACCCCTCGGTCGTTGAATGCTACGAAAAGTACTTCGGCGCACCGAACTCCGAAAAGGCAGAGCAGCTGCTGCATTCCGACCACTTTGCCTGGGGAATGCCTGCGGCACGTCAACAGTAAACTTCGCCTCTATAGCGCACATGAAGAGCCTGCTCGTTCGAGCAGGCTCTTTTGTTCTACAATGGCAACGTTTACCAGTGGTTTGTCGAAATATAGGGAAGGTATACCGTGCTCGATCAGTTTTCACGCACTCGCTTGACGCTTGGTAGTAACGGCGTCGAATCGTTGCAGAGGGCCCACGTTATCGTATTCGGTTGCGGTGGCGTAGGTGGCTATGTTTGCGAATCGCTCGTGCGCAGTGGGTTGGGCGCCATCGACATCGTTGACGACGACAAGGTATGCCTGACAAATATAAACCGCCAGATAATTGCAACCTGGAAAACCGTCGGCATGGACAAAGTCGATGCCATGGAAGAGCGTCTGCTCGATATAAACCCCAGCTGCATAATCACTAAGCACAAATGCTTCTACCTGCCCGATTCGGCCAGCGAATTCGACCTTTCGAAATATGACTACATCGTCGATTGCGTCGACACGGTAACGGCGAAGCTTCATCTGGTTGCCCAGGCAAAGGCAGCAGGAACACCCATTATCTCCGCTATGGGTGCTGGCAACAAACTTGATCCCACGGCCATCCGCATCGCTGATATTTCAGAAACTTCTATTTGCCGCCTAGCACGCATTATCCGCAAAGAGCTACGCAAACGCGGCATTCACAATTTGAAGGTTGCTTATTCGCCAGAACCTACCGTAAAGCCCGAAGAAGACGGCAGGGCCGGCTGTGCCGCAGGGTGCGTGTGCCCGCCCAATAGCGAGCGCACTTGCCTTGACCGACGCAGCGTTCCTGGCAGCAACGCCTTCGTTCCTGCGGCAATGGGCTTGGCTATCGGCGCCGAAGTCGCAAAAGACCTGGCAAAACAATAGTTCCCGCAACGCAAACACGACCAGAAGGAGCAGCCATGAAAACAGCAGCTATCGTCCTTTACGTTATCCAGGCACTCGCAATTGTTTGCGCCATCGTCACAGGGCAAGAATTCATCGACTTCAGCAGTGGACCGGCGCTGTTCGAAACCATCGGGTTCTTTTTCCCTGCCATCTTGGGCCTCATCTTCGAAAGGATTGCGTACAACAAGGAACAGAAAGCAGCGCAATCTTCCGCCGAGGGCTCAAGCGCAAACAGCGCAGCCCCTACAGCCTCTTCAGCACCAAAAGCCAAAGCCGCTGCCCCCGCTTCAGCCAAAGCCGCTTCGGCACCGCAGGAAGCCCCGAAGAAGAGCCCGGAAACCACTGCACCCGCAGCAAAGGAGCAACCTGTTATTGATCCGTCCGTTCAGTACTGTCCTAAGTGCGGAACAAGGCAAGACTCCGAAAACGCTTTCTGCGTCGCTTGCGGATCGAAGATCGGACAATAGAAGCAGCGGAGCCGACTCCTATTCCCATCTGCACAAGCACGGCAGCTCACGCACAATGCGCTAAGCGCAACCATCCATACTTTCAACCATCGAAGGCTCGCCAACGCGAACCTTTTTCTTTCTTTTCCCAAATTATTACTTGATGTCCACTGTGGTACCCACACACAAGCTGCGATCTGCGTATTATCCAAACCATCAAGAGGCCATTCCTACCGAGGCCGCCACATACAAGCAAAACAAACTCCTTGTCATGCCGCTCACTTTCATCCTTTCGAATTTGCTTGCTGTGGTCGACAAAAGGGGCTGGCACTTTACCAGCCCCTCGCCTCTTGCCATCCCAGCCGTTTCAAGGAGGAAGCCATGTATCAGCCCAGCCGACATCTCTCAACATTTTTTATTGCAGGATTCCAGCGCTACGATGGCGCCCTCGTTATTAATCAGATGAGCATTGGCGACAACATCGAGCTTTGCCCTGAACCGGGCAATCCCTACGACCCAGAATCAATTGCCTTGTACTTCAATGGCGTCATGATCGGCTATGTTCCCGCCGACCAGAACAGCCTGGCCTCGACCTTGTTCCATTTTGGCCACAGGAACATCCTCGAATGCCGCATTCTTCAAGTCGACAAAGAAGCTGCTCCTTGGAAGCAGGTTCGTGTTGGCATGTACGTAACCGACATTCGACCAAGGTAGGCATCATGCTCGAATCACCAACCAAGTTCCTTAAAACGCTCGACGACAGAGAATTCGACGAGCTCGTCAGCATCAGGGACGACCTGAACTACCTTATCGACGAACTGGAACACGAAATCAGAGAGCCCGAAGACTTCAGAACCGAACGCGACCTTCCCCTTAAGGTTGCCTACGTAAATGCCCTTAGGTGCATGACGGGACTCACTTCCCACATGTCACTTCGTGTAAACGAGTTTATTGATTCCTGGAAATGGGAGGATATGCGATGAACACCGCACGTGCTCAGTACTGCTCGATAATCCCTTGGAGGTACGTCCGATACTCCTCTTTCAAGAATTGTGGCTGCTCGATTATCACGTTGGTTCCCAGAGTCGCCAACCAGCCGTAGAACGTAGGCGCCTGCATAACCTTGGCGCGCACACGCATCGAACCATCCTCGACCGCTTCGGCATCGACCGCTTCGCCGAAGCGGTCAATTACTGTACTGATTGCCTCCGGCTTTACGAGCAGGGTCACTGCAACTGCCTCGCCGCTGTACATGCCGAATACCCTCTTCTGATACTTCGCCGCATCAAATTCGGCTGTTTGCTCATTACTCGTTGCATCCTCTTCGGATACATCAATGTTCAGCATTCGGTCCACGCGGTAATTAGTGGTGCTCTGGTGCTTATCGTTCCAGGTAACCAGGTAATAACAGTCGTCCATATACACCAAGTGCAACGGCGTTTCCTCATAGAAACGCCCGTCGTGTTGCAAGGCTCTCTTTTTCCGATTGTCATATTTGAAGTAACGGAAGCGCACTTTTTTCTTAGCGGAAATGGCTCGCTGAATAGCGTCAATGTTGTAGAACACCGATTCATTCTGCGACCTGATGCGTCCCTCAACATGGAGGTTCCTTCTTAGATCGTCCGCCAAATATTTACTACCCAGCTTACCGATGGCCTTCACCAACGCATTCGATTTACGTTCGGTAAGGAAGCGGGAAGACTGTACCGCATCGGCCAGCAGCAACAGTTCGCTTTCCTGAAACTCGCGTGAGGCAAGACCATATTCGATGGGCGAACGCTGGTACTTCACAATGTTGTAGCCGAATTCGCGCAGGCAATCCAAATCGCGATAGAGCGTTTTCCTCTCAACCGCAATACCCAACTCAGCCAAGCGCTGAATGATCTGCGGACCAGTAAGGCCATGATCGTCATCGGTTTCATTCTCTAAGAGCTTTGCCAAATACATAAGCTTGAGTTTCTGAGCCGTAGTTGCCATGACTACCCTTTCACCCGAACCGCTACTGGGAACTTTTATGTACACCATAATAGCATCCCCGTAAGCAACTCTGCCCCATCAAGCAAAAGGAAGCCCCTTGATGCAAGGCCGCATCAAGGGGCTTCCTCATCTTCTACTCAAACCGATGGCTTCTGCTATTCCTCGTAGTCAACATCCTTGCTTTCGCGGAAGAAGAACAGGGCAACAAGGGAAAGAACCGCCATACCTCCCAAGTACCAGCCTAGCGACATGATGCCGAAATTCATAACAAGCGCCGAAGCGATGGTAGGAGCAAAGGCGCCACCAACAATTGCCGCCAAGTTATAGGAGAGCCCAGAACCACAATAGCGAACACGGGCCGGGAACAGCTCGGGCAGATACGAACCAGTAGGACCGAAAACAGCACCCATGCACATGAAGCCGATGCAGAGGAAGAGCATCACGTTCAAGGCGCTATGAGCTGAAAGCAACATGGGAGCAAAGAGCGCAAACACCAAAGTAGCCACCGTGGCAAGAGCAACAACGGGCTTCCTGCCAAAACGATCGGCGCTCAAGCAGCCAACAACGATAAAGCCCGCAAAGAAGAACACCGATACCATCTGCATTCCCAGATACTGCTGCTGGGTAAAGCCCAGGGTTGACACCCCGTAGGAAAGCGACCAGGTTCCCAACACATAAAACAGCGTATAGGTGATGCTAACTGCGCAGGTACCGAGCACAACCTGCCTCCAATTGTGGCGGAGAAGCATAGCAAGCGGCATCTTTACCGTGCGGTTTTCGCGCTGGGCCTTCTGGAATACCGGTGTTTCCGTCATGCGCAAACGCACAACCAGTCCAACTACCACCAACAATGCGGAAAGAAGGAACGGAATGCGCCAACCCCACGCAACCATCGCATCGGCAGGCAAGGAAGAATCGAGCAGCAGGTTTACGCCATATGCGCAGAAGAAGCCAATCGGAGCACCCATGTTGGGGAATGCGCCATACAGAGCTCGCTTCCCCTTCGGAGCATTTTCGGTTGCTACCAAGGCAGCACCAGACCATTCGCCGCCAAGACCCAAGCCCTGACAGGCGCGGCATACGCACAAAAGGACAACGGAAGTCGGGCCAAGAACCTCATACCCAGGAAGCAGACCCACCACAAACGTTGCAATACCCATGAGCATCAGGGCAACCACCAACGTCTTCTTGCGGCCAAGCTTGTCGCCAAAATGACCGAATATCAACGAGCCAAATGGACGTGCCAAAAACGAAACAGCAAAGGTCACAAACGAAAGCAGCGTCGCCAGCACCGGATCGGACTTCGCAACATCGGTAAAGAAGATCAGTCCAAAATAGCTCGCCGCTGCGATGCTGTAGCAATAGTTGTCGTAGAACTCGATGGCAGTTCCCACCATCGAAGCTGCCACAATTTCAGCCGTTGAGTTCTTCCCCTTCGATCCGACGCCCACAGGCGCCATTGCCGATGCTGTTGCTGCCGTACTTGACATTCCGTTTCCTTCTTTTCCTTCAATCCGTGAACCGATGAATCAAGGTTTGGAATCGAAAGGCTGTTTGAAGAAAGCAACACGGAAGAAATCAGATGGTAGAGGAATAAAAAAATCCGGAAGCCGTTTCTTTAAACAGCCTCCGGATTCAAAACCATCAGCTGCCCGATTAGGGTTCGGGCAGCTGATTCAAGCAACCCGAGCCCTAAATAATGGAGCTGATAATTTCTGTATGCAGGTTGCGGTAATTCAAAAGTTCGTCCTAACGCGTAAGCACCGAAGCGCTTATTCCGAACGCCCCTTGCGTTCGATGGCTCTATATTCGTCCTTTCAGCAAAAGTTGCAATTGTTCAACACCGATTAATTTCGCATCGTCACAGAGTCTGGATATTTTCGAAACAAAAATGAAATAAAGCCTGATGAGCGAAGACGCACGCGTTCGCCTCCATTACGATATCTGCCCGTTGAGGCAATCCGCCCATCGTGAAAACAAAAATTGAGGCGTTTTTGCAACTTTTTTGCGATTAGGGACTCTCTCCCGTCCCCACAGAACGAAAACAGGCCATCATGCAACCGATTTACCTGCACTTTTGCGCCTCAATCCCTGGTTGGGAAGCTCGGAACAATCCCCAATCGCAAAAAAGTTGCAAAAATGTCGAGATTTTTGTTTCTGGACTCTCGGAATAGCTTCGGGATGATGATTTGGTCAGGGGCGGACTCAGCATAGCATCGTGGACAGCTTCGCGGCGGCTCCCGTGAACGGCAACCGCATACTGCGCAGCGTGGTGCCATGGGCGGGCGACGCGTACCGTACGGCGCGGCGGCGCCCACGGGAGCCGCCGCGCTCTCTCAAAGCGATAGGTGAAAAAGCGCTTCAAGCTATTTCACGGAATAGCGCTTGAGGCGCCCAACCGCCACAGCCAAGCAGAACAGAATGGAAACCACGCCGATAATGCCGCCCGCATAAAATACGCTCGCAATACCCAACGTGTTAACCACCTGGCCACCCAAAAGCGCACCGGTGCCGATGCCGAAGTTGAAGATGCCCGAGAAAAACGCCATGGCAACCGTTTCCTCTTCGTCGGAAGAAACATTGATGATCTCAGCCTGGTACACAACGCTCACCGAAGCCGCGCTTATGCCCCACAGAACAACAACGCCAAGTATCGCCACAAAGCCCAAATCCGCCGCCGCATGCATCAGCAGCAGGGCTACCGGCACGCCGATGGTGATAGCCCTAAAGAACGGGAAACGGAAACGGGGATACAGCTTGGAGCACAATATACTGCCGATGATGCTCGCAATACCGAACACGGAAAGGACCAACGTAACCACATCGTTTTCCAGCCCCGCCACCTGTAGCAAGAATGGCTCGATATAGCTGTAGCCCGTATAGTAGCCCCATGCATACAGCGCCGTAAGAATGAACAGCGCCACCAGGCCTTTGTTTTGGAACAGCCCAGGCAGCTGTCCAATGCTGAAGGGCTCTGCACCAGGAACCCAAGGCAAGGTGATAAGTAGGTACACCAGCAAAAGCGCAGAGATTACCGCAACAATGGCAAACGTCAGTCGCCATCCCACCGCCAAGCCAATAGCACGGCCCAATGGCAAACCAACAATGGCGGCAACAGCAGTGCCCGTCTCGACAACGCTCAGAGCAAGGGCGCGCTTGTTTTTCGGCACCAAACGCACCGCAATAGGTGCAGCAATGGCCCAAAACACCGAATGCGCGCAAGCAACCACCATACGTGCCGCCATGAGCATCCAGTAGCTCGTCGACAGCGACGTAAGCACCTGCCCAACCAAGAACACCACGATAACCACCAAGAGCAGCCTACGAAAGTCCAGGCGCGTCGCGATGATCATCAATGGCACGGAAAGAAGCATTACCGCCCACGCATACACCGAAACCAGCATGCCCGTCGTAGCTTCGTTGGTTCCGAATGTCTTGCCGATATCGGTAAGCAAGCCTACTGGCATGAATTCCGAAGAATTGAACACAAACGCCGCCACAGCGATGCCTGCAAGGGCGAGCCATTGCTTACCTGTCATTTTCTGGGTCACCAAGCGCTCCTGAAACTCCGCTCTTAAACAAAACGAAGCCATTCTAAGCCGAAGCAAGCCTTATCGCTTTCCCCTTTCGAGCTATTCGGGAAAGATTTACAAAAACGGAAGAAGCGCGTGCTGGTTTTCTAATCCTCTTGATTGGCAGCCTCAGGCAAGGCGTTTTCCCCTTCCTTCAGCGCAGCAAACTTCGCCTTCATCGTAGGGTTCTTGCGCGTGAGCTTTTTGATAGTAAGGTCTTGCGCCTTGTCGTTTGCCAGGCGCAGATTCCTCTCGCTACCCAGCAGTGCCTCTTTCGTTTTTTGCAGATGGTCGATGGTCTTATCGATTTCATCTATAGCCGTCTGGAACTTGCGGCTAGCAAGGTCGTAATTGCGCGCAAACTTTGTTTTGAAATCTTCCATCGAGTTTTCGAAGTTCGTGATGTCGATATTCTGGTTGCGCACTTCGGCAAGCTCGGTTTTATACTGCAGGGCAGACAGCGCAGCGTTGCGCAAAATGGAAATGATGGGTATGAAGAATTGCGGACGAATGACGTACATCTTTTCATATCGGTAGCTCACATCGACAATGCCTTCGTTATAGAGCTCGTTTTCGGGTTCGAGCATGGTGCATAGAACCGCATACTCGCAGCCCTTCTTCTTACGGTCAGAGTCGAGTTTGGCGAAGAAATCCTCATTCTTGTGCTTGGTGCGCGTTTCGTCGTTTTCGTTCTTCATCTCGAACATGATGGAAACCACTTCTTCGCCCGTTGCGGGATCGGTTTCACGGAAGACAAAATCGCCTTTGGTGCCGTCGACCACATCGTTGTCTTTTTCGAAATACGCATGAGGGAACGCCGTAGCACGGATTTTGTTGAATTCGGTCTCGCAATGACGTTCGAGCGATTCACCAACCATCTTGGTGGAAAGGCGAGCCTTCATTTCCTTAACACGAGCAATTTCTTCGTCCTTGTACTTGATGAGCTCGTCTTTTGCAGCAAGTTCGTTGGTCATCTTCTCACGCAAGGCAGCCTGCTCCTGAGCCGCCCGAGCTTCTTGGAGCTTAACCTGGGCAGCCAGCTCGTCGCGCTGACGCTCGGCAGTGGCACGAGCTTCGCTTACTGCAAGCTCTTTTTCGGCTTTGAACTGCTGAGTTTGCGATTCCAACTGCTGCTTCTGTGCAACGATGGTTTGCTGAAGTTTTGCCGATTCCTCGGCGGCAACACGAGCGCTTTCCGCCTTATCGGCGGCCATCTTCTGGGAGTATTGCTG
>ERZ1026856.1842-NODE-1842-length-10191-cov-4.870955_pt1 | contig 10191 bp, 14 predicted proteins | sample MGYA00380158_ERZ1026856 | MGnify/ENA primary metagenome ERZ1026856 (study PRJEB33269, sample SAMEA4719794) | human gut metagenome | biome: human-associated habitat; feature: organic feature; material: feces | place: Cameroon | collected 2013-10 ... | reverse complement strand
GTTTGGTCGTTTTAGTTATTTTTCGACTATCCGTTTTGTGTAAAAATACTTTTGTTATTTTTATCTATTTTATCCATGCCATCTATCAGAGCCTGCTTCTGTGAACGCTTAAGCTGTTTTATGTGATACTCCCTGCTCATTGCCTCCTCTTTTGTGGCAAAATGCTCGAAGTATACCAGCTCCACAGGTCTGCGTGTCTTTGTATATTTGGCGCCTTTTCCGTCATTATGCGCTTTTATGCGCTTTTTGAGGTCATTTGTCCAGCCTGTGTAAAGTGTGCCATCAGCACACTTTACAATATATGTATAATTCTCCACTTTTATGCTAATCCCTTTATTCCTTAAATAGCCTTTATGTGCTCAAACCTGCTCTGAAAGCGTAAGGTACTTTTCTCTATCCAGCACACTATAGCTGTTACGGTTTTCTGACTTTACGCTATAAAGCACCTCGTCCGCTATATGTAAAAAATCCCACACTCTGTTTTCCTTATGCGGCACATCGCAGAACATTCCCTGGGATATTGTGACAACCGGCATAGCTTTTGAATATCTGTGAGCTATATTCAGATCCAGCACCTTCTGCCTTAGCTGCGCGGCATAGCTTTCTGCCTCCTCCTTTGATACCGCCTCATATATGATAACAAACTCATCTCCACCGTATCTGGAGCAGAAGCCTCCATGTGCCATTGCCACTTCCCTGATACATTCAGCTATCGCAATAAGACATTTATCTCCTGCCTGATGTCCGTAATTGTCATTATATTCCTTGAAATAATCCACATCCAGTATCTCAATCGCGAAATTATGTCCGGCTTCAAGTGCATTCATAAACATATCATCAGCCTGGATGTTGAGCTTTCGTCTGTTTGCCATACCTGTAAGCGGATCTGTCTCCGACTGTGCCAGAAGGCGCTTATTTTCCTTTTCCATTTCTTTCTTGGCACGATTTACCTTCTCGAAGTTGTTTCTGAGCCCTATCACCTCTTTTATCACGCCCTTTGACTCGGCTGCCTGTCTCTCCGACAGCTCATAGTACAAGCCGGCAGACTGCAGATACTCTGCATTCATATGATTTTTCCTGTAGTAACGGATTTTGAGTGACAGCAGTCTTACCTGCATGCCTGTGACCTTCATGTTGGTGAGCATAGGCTCCATAAGCTCGACAAGATGCCAGAATTCATCATTTTTATCGCTCTCAAATAATACATTCAGATAGACAAAAAAATCCTCCAGCAAATCCAGAAAAAGCATATCCGGACGGATTCCGCTGTCAATCTTATTGATGCATTCATCACGCTTATCATACTGACCGCTTCTATGCATATAAAAGGTTTTACTGATCAGTATGCCAAGCCTGTCAATGGCGTCCGCATACGGCAGATGCTCTTTTTCAACCTCATAAAGCATGGCATCTATCCCTGTAAAATCATTCTCAAGCACCTTGCAGTTTATCATATTTTCATACAGGGATATCATCTTGGTATGATACGCAGGGTCATCCGGTATGGACACTATGTATTCCATGGCCTTCTCAAAATAGTCCATGGCTTCCCTGTATCTTCCGGCCTCTATATTCAATGCGCCGCAGTTGACATTGATCATGCCCTGTTCTGCAAGTAAGCCGTATTTTTTACAATACACCAGGCCATCCAGATAATAATCATACGCCACAGGCATATTGCCTCTGTTAAAGGTAATTATGCCAAGTATGTTGTATGCTCTGGCCAGAATACACCACTCGCCGCTTCTCTCCAGATGCTCTATTGCTTTGACTATGACGTCAAAAATATGTTCACAGTCATTCAGACAATAAAGCGTTGTTGCCAGATAATAATATCCAAACCCAAGAAGCTTTGAATCTGCTGTATTTTCGCCATATGCTATGAGCTCATTACAATATTTTATGGTGAGCTCGGCATTCTTTCTGTATGTGTCAAGAATGCCCTGTGTCAACTGTTTTACTTTTTCATTGTATTCTTCAAATTCCACCATGCTCACCTCTCTGCCTGCTCATATCCGCATCTGCATATGGCGGATCATGTATGGCATATTCTGTATTTTCTATTTATTTGTCTCCGAAATAGTCCATCGGATTGATTGGTTTTCCGTCCTGTTCCATTGCAAAATATATATTCGTACCTTCGACGGTGTAATATCTGGTTTCTTTTCCAACTGCCCCAAGCGTCTCGCCCGCTTCAAGCACATCCCCCTCATCACAGGTCAGATCCTTAAGCTGTCCGTACGTTGCCGTGTAGCCATCTCCCAGATCCTGTACCACCGTGCATCCCGTCTCAGCACTGTCATATATATCTATGATTCTGCCCTCTGTGACAGAGCACACAGCATCCCCCTCATTGGCGCGGATTACCATGCCACGATTGTACTGATACTGATCAAGTGTTGGAAAATATACTGTTTTTTCCATGGAAAACGGTAACAGCACATCTCCTTTTAAAGGCCAGTTTGTCACATTTTCCGGTGAAAAATGCAGTTCTTTTTCTGTCGGTTCCTGTTTTTGAGGCTGCTTAGCATCTGTGCTATCCTGCTTTGTTTCTGTCTCGGTATCCTTCTCTTCCCTCACAGGCTGTGGTGTCTTTTTCTCTGTGGGCTCCACTATGGACGAGGTCTGTGAGATTTCTGTCGGTTCTTCCTCATTACTGAGATTGTGTGTTGAATATACCGCTGCAAATCCTATGGCTCCGGCCACGAGACATGCCGCTGCTGCAATTTGTTGTTTTTTCATAGGACATTTCCTCCATCATCTGATTTGTTCTGATGATAGTTTGTCCTGTCTGCGCATATTTATTCATACACTTTATTCTTTTTTGGCTGCTCCGATTATATTGGACAACTGTGCAAACTGTGCCAGGCTGAGTGCCTCACCACGCACGTTTACAGGAACACCGAGTGCTTCGATGCTCTGTTGTATCTGCTCCTTTGTCAGTCCCATGCCGCCGAAGTTGTTGAGTCCGTTGGCAAGTGTTTTTCTGCGCTGGTTGAAGGATGCCCTGATAATTTTGAACATGAGCTTTTCATCCTCCACCTCAACCACCGGCTTTTCATATCTCTTGAGCGATATAACGGAGCTGCCTACCTTTGGCTGTGGCATGAAACAGCTTGGCGGCACATTCACCACTATTTCCGGGTGCGAATAATATTGTACTGCCAGCGAAAGTGCTCCATAATCCTTCTTGCCGGGACCTGCCTGCATGCGGTCTGCGACCTCCTTCTGCACCATGATTGTGATGCTGTCTATAGGCACATGACTCTCAAACAGCCCCATAATAATTGGTGTCGTTATGTAATATGGCAGGTTTGCGACTACTTTTATCGGCTTACCATTATTATATTCCTCTGCAAGTGCGTTTATGTCCACCTTTAAGATGTCATCGTTTATTACCTTTACATTGTCGTACTCACTCAGCGTATCCTCAAGTATCGGTATCAGATTTGTATCTATCTCGACCGCAATTACCTGACGCGCCGACTCACACAGATACTGCGTCATCGTGCCTATTCCGGGACCTATCTCAAGTATCATGTCATCCTTTGTGATGCCGGCTGAGTCTATGATTTCTTCAAGTATGTTTGTATCTATGAGGAAGTTCTGACCGAATTTCTTTTGAAAATTGAAATTGTATTTCTGCAGAACCTCGATTGTGTTCTTAGGATTTCCCAAAAATGCCATTATATGCGCTCCTTGTGTCGTTTCGTCTGATGTGACAGTCCAACTGCTGTCAATATTTTTTATAATATCACAGAAAATGCCTTTATTTCAATTATATTCGTGAATTTTCTCGGTTTTCGCCCCTCACGCTGTGGCTCAATCCTTTACTCGTGTGAAAAGTTCAAATGCGTTTGCGCGCGTTACGCGCTCTACCTCATCCGGCGTAATACCCTTGATTTCCGCTATCTTTGATATGACATACGGAATGTTTGACGAGTCATTTCTGGTGCCCCGATGCGGCTCCGGCGCCATATATGGACAGTCGGTTTCAAGGAGGATTCTATCCAGCGGAAGCTCTGATACAGTCTGTACAAGCTTCTTTGCATTTTTGAATGTGACCACTCCGCCAACTCCGATATAATAGCCCATTTTTATAAATTCCTGTGCCATCTCCGGCGAGTATGAGTAGCAGTGTATCACACCGCGGATACCTTTCGTTGCTGCTTCTTTCATAATTTTCATTGTATCCTCGGCTGCGTCGCGGGAATGTATTATTACAGGCAGAGATACTTCTGCCGCAAGCTCAAGCTGGCGCTTAAACCAGTAGCGCTGTTTTTCCTGTACATCGGCTTCCTTATCCCAGTAATAATCAAGTCCGATTTCACCGACGGCCACCGTCTTTTCCCATAATGTCTGCTGCTTAAGCCATGCGAAGGTCTCATCGTTCAAGTCTGCTATGTCGCTTGGATGTACTCCGACCGCCGCATATATAAAATCATATTTTTCTGCAAGCTCCATCGTTGTTTTTGTGGAGCTTATTGATGCACCGACGTTTATTATCGGCGCCACTCCGCTGTCACAAACCCGCTGTATGGTCACATCGCGGTCTTCCTTAAATCTGTCATCGTCATAATGGGCGTGTGTTTCGAATATCATTTTTAATTACTTCTCCTGTACTTCTAATTATTATTTTTATTATTCCGCATGTAAACTGCTACATATACTATGTACAGTATACCATCACAGCCTGTATTTCTTCCACTTATTTTTCAAATCCCTGTTGACATAAAAAACAACCTGTGATATGTTTACTACGACAGACATAGTATGACACTCGTAGTACGTCACGCGTAGTATCCAGTTCACGACAAAATATTTCGTGTAAACAGTAACGTAAAATCCGTCATATATAAAACCGGATTCACAGACAAGTAAATCATACTCCGGTCTGAAATATAATATGATTAAAGGGTCAAAAGGTATCATCGATGCATGCTTGCATGCAATTCGATGTATACCTTAGTGACCCGCACTACACCGAGAAAGTAGCAATTTGCTGCGGGGACGCAGGAAATTAGCGGATTTCGAGGTGTAGTCAGATTACGGGAATGCGTAGCATGTAGTAATCTGATTAATCATAAATGAGGGGCAAAATACCTTTTGACCCTCATATCATAATATAAATGGATAACTATTCTCATGGTGGTTCTGAATAGTTACTAAAATATTAGAAACAGGAGGTGGAAAATGGTTAACATCAGCAGCGATGTCATCCGCGGATACAACGATACCATCATCCTCTATCTGCTTCTCGACAAACCATCCTACGGCTACGAGATTTCAAAGCAGATAAAGCAGATATCCGAAGAAAAATACGTCATTAAAGAAACAACCCTTTACTCTGCATTTACCCGTTTGGAGAAAAACGGATACATCACATCATTTTCTTCGAGCGACAACGCAAACGGCAAACGACGGACCTACTATCAGATTACCGATTCCGGCAGAGAATATTACAGGATGAAATGTGAGGAATGGAAGCTGACGCTCGACGTGGTGAGCAAATTCATACGATTTTAAAAGGAGACATTTTATGGAAACAATAAAGAATTATCTGGAAAATATGTTTTCGCACCTCCCGAATACTCCCGAGGTACAGAAGGCAAAATATGAGCTCTATCAGATGATGGAGGATAAATACAACGAACTGATATCCGAGGGAAAATCCGACAACGAGGCCATCGGCATCGTCATATCAGAGTTTGGAAATCTTGACGAGCTTGCTGACTCACTCGGCATCAAAAGCTTCGTGGACCCCCGCCAGGCAATGCCTGTTGCCAAAACACTCTCCCGCGAGACTGCGGTCAGCTTCCTCAAGGATTCGGCAAAACAGGCATATCTCACAGCGTTTGGAGTGCTGCTTTGTATCCTCGCAAGCCTTGGACCGATATTCAGCGAATGCATTCCGCGTTCACTCGCCTCACCGGACGCATCTGATGCAATCGGCGTAACCTTCCTGTTCCTGTGTATCGCCGTTGCAGTCGGTTTTTTCATCTTTTCAGGCTCAAGCTCATCAAAATGGAACTACCTGAAACAAGAGCCTTACTGCATAGATTTTGAGACAGCAAACTGGGTCAACGAGCGAAAGGAAAGCTACCGTGCCACACACGCGATACTTTTAACAGTGGGCATCATGCTCTGCATACTCTGCGCAGTGCCTGCAATCATCATCAGCTCACTAAACACCAAAAGCACCTTCGCAGATTCACTTTCCGGCGGACTCGTGCTCGTATTCATAGCAATCGGAGTGTTCATGATAGTGTTCACAAAAATGAAAAAATCAAGCTTTGAAAAGCTTCTTTCATTAAACGGTGCTAAAACTGTAGGCGGTAATTTTGCCAATTCACACGATGGCAAGGTGCACTATGAAAATCCGGTTGTGGCTGCAATCATGTCAGTTTACTGGTCAACAGTCACATGCATCTATCTCTGCTGGAGCTTTCTTACATTTGACTGGCATATTACATGGATCATCTGGCCGATAGCTGCAATCATCCACTCTCTGGTTGAGAATCTGCTCGGCGATAAACATAGTAATTGATTTTAAAAGGAGATGCAAAATGAAAAAATCTATATATCTGACAACAATTACAATAATTACCGTAATCTGCATCATAGCCGGAAGTCTCTACCATATCGGAGGCTTTGCCCTTAGTCTGTTTGACAATCTGATTCCACACTCAGACAATTCTCCCGGAAATGTATGCGCAAAGGAGCTTTCAGTCGATGAATTTTCAAACCTGATATTTGATACAACCATACTGAATATCAACATAACAGCCGGTGACAACTACACGGTCTCATACAAATGCAACGAGCGACTTGTTCCAAAAATCAAGAGTTCCGGCGATACCCTCACGATATCACAGAGAGAAAGAACCAACTACAAAAGAAACACAACGAGTGAAATCACTGTCACCATTCCTGAGGGCGCAGCATTGAACAAGCTCTCATTTGATACCGGCGTAGGCGAAGTGAACCTCGATGCTCTGACTGCAGCCGATGCCGAATTTAACACAGGCGTAGGCGATTTATATGTCACTGACTGCAGCTTCGCCACATGTGATGTGGATGGCGGAACCGGCAACCTAAACTTTGAAAACTGTGCCTTTGACAAGATGGATATCGACGGTGGTACAGGTAACATCACTGTGACATCCTCACAGTCACTTGACGGCTACATGATGGATTTGGACTCCGGAACCGGCAGTATCACAATCAATGGTAATGATTACGGCGATGAGTATGAAGTAAATGAAAAAGCCGAAAAGGTAAAGCACCTGATTATCGACTCCGGTCTTGGAGATATTGAGGTGAAGTACTAGCACTTATCCGGCAACAAGACTATTTACAAGCTTCTGCATATCTGCCTCCCAGTTTCTTTCCATGCTATAATAAACACAGCCATATATTTCCGGGTATTTGAGGTTCACGCTGGAGCAGAGAATTACAGGTATTGTGATTTTGTTCTTAATCACTCTGTCAATCAGAACATCTCCTGATTCCTCTTCTCTGCCACCCGGCTCGCCGGGATAATACATATCAGTAATTATCAGATCGTACGGGGTATTACTATCCATTGAGTTTTTAATCTGTTTCCAGCCATCCGTGAGATTATTGGACCATTCGACATCTTTAATCCCGCATCCTGACAGGGCTTTACAAATATCATTGTGTTTAAATGTATCATCTTCGATATTCAGTACCCTCATGTAAATCCTCCTGACTTTATCTGTTTAAATATTCATTCCATCTTGCGTTTGTCTCCTCAAGCTCATGCTTTCGCATTATGCGATTGCGGTCACTGAGTATCGCAAGCATTTCATCGGCGATTTCTTCCATGGGAAGCTTTTTATAGTGTGACAGATATCCTATCATCCTTTGAGCTGTCCAGTCGGTATTTAGGTTTTTTGTTATCTCATCGCAAAACGGCTCCGGATACCCGCGCCTAAGCAATATATCATATAACTCCATGCTCTTTGCTGTCCTTGGTTTCATATAGTGCCTCTCCAATCTTCTCAATCAATGTCACATTCGCGGCAGCTACTTTACATCTGCGTCTACAAATATCTGAATTTTTATATCCAGCTAAAATCGCCACCTGTCACAGCAAGTGATAACAGCTTATCCATCTTCTCAACCTCTTCAACGCCTCTAACCATCTGAATAAGCTTCGCAGATTCTACAACTTTCGGCATCTCCTCGTCAGGTCCTATCTCCATATCTGCCTCTTCTCCACAGTATGGACATACCAATGTTGGTGCAATTTTTAAATCCAAAAACCTGCTTCCACACTCTTTACACTCATAATAACCGCACTGCTCTGTGCCATCCGGTACATAATACATATATAATTTCCTGCCTTTCATTTTTTAGTGTTATTTCCATGTCTTCCATACATCCGGCTGGTACCCGATTGTTGACTGCCTGCCGTTTCTAACTACCGGTGTCTTAATCACCTGCGGATTTTCAAGCACTTTATCCAGCTTGTCCTCATCTGCTATGTACTTTATAAGTGCCAGCAAATCCTTATCTTTGCCATCCCAGTTAATCATATTGTCAAGACCGCCATTCACCTGGGCAACAGAATTAAATTCGCCCTTGCTCATGCCTTTTTCCTTCATGTCGATAAACTGAAACTTTATCCCACGCTCCTTGAAAAATCGCTGTGCTTTCTTTGTGTCATTGCATTTTTTTGTTCCGAAAATTTGTATGTTCATGGTATTTTTCCTTATATTTATTGTATTCTGGTAACTTAAGAAACATCCACATAAAATAGTTATTCATTTTTGCAATTGTCTATGATTTTGCAAAATCATATGCCGGCTGCAAAATCTTGTGATATACTATCCTCAAATGGAGGTGTTTTCATGGAATTTAAAGAGAGATCCGATAAAAAAATACTTGATGACATAAAATCAGCCGGTCAAACATTTTTAGGACTCCGAATGGAAGACCTGCTTCTTAGAATCAACGAGCTGGATGATACTAATAGTAAAAAGCAGCTCATTCAAGAATACTATGAACATCAAATTGGAACTCATGATGGTAAATTTGACGGTACCAGAACCAGAGTGAATTCAGCGATTCGTATAATTGCTGCAGATAAAGTTTTATTTGCACTTAAAGCAATAAACGGCTCAAATTCAAAAGTAATGTCATCTGCTGTGCTCAAAGCCCATGAAACTATCGCAAAAATAGAGTATGGAGAAATAAAACTGCCTATTTTATCATAGCTCTTCGTCACCGATCTTTATATCCAATATGGCTTCTTCAATTACCTTCACACACTCATCTGTATGTTTTTTTATATCATTTCCCCAAAACCTGATTACTGTCCATCCCATAAACAGCAGTTTTTTGTTTACTTCGTCATCCCGTTCCCTGTTTCTGGATATCTTGCTAATCCAATATTCACTGTTATTACTATTTTCCAGCTTAGGTTTAAGAACCTCCCAGTCTTTACCGTGGAAAAATTCTCCATCACAAAAAATTGCTATCTTATATTTTGTCAAAACAATATCCGGTTTTCCTGGAAGCGCCTTATAATTTTTTCTATATCGATACCCTCTCTCCCATAAGGCTTTTCTAAGCAACACTTCGATTTTTGTATTACTAGATTTGATATGCTGCATATTCTTATGACGCTGTTCCTTTGTCATATCATCCGCCATATTAAGCTCCTTGAAAAATAACATCATTATGATATTCAATAAATTCTTTTCCTGGCAAAAACTTATCTGGCAATACTATTTCTTTACCATTATAATAATCAGACCATTGCCAAAATGGTTTCTTCTCTTGTCCAATTTCTCCTCGACATATTCTCACCACCTATAAGAATATTATAGTACTTTCAATTATTTTTACAATATAAAAGGATGACACATACTGTGCCATCCTTTAAACAATTAATCAGTACATATTTGAGCTATTTCATCTGCAATTCGCTTTATCACAGAAACACAAACAGAATTACCAGCCTGCTTATACAATCTTGCATCACTCATGTTATCAGGAAGCTTAAAGTCTTTTGGAAATCCCTGCGCATTAAAACACTCTCTTGGTGTCATTTTTCTAATGCCATTTTCTGTCTTTATTAAACATACATTATGACCACCTTCACCTTGATTAGCAGTTAATGTCGGAACAACCCCTGATTGATTTTTTCTCACATATTTACGG
>ERZ1026856.1840-NODE-1840-length-10197-cov-16.111516_pt1 | contig 10197 bp, 11 predicted proteins | sample MGYA00380158_ERZ1026856 | MGnify/ENA primary metagenome ERZ1026856 (study PRJEB33269, sample SAMEA4719794) | human gut metagenome | biome: human-associated habitat; feature: organic feature; material: feces | place: Cameroon | collected 2013-10 ... | reverse complement strand
TCAAAAGACAATGTAATTGGATTTTGAAATCACGATGGATACTTTCTTAGTACCGCTGCCAGCGACAACAAGCGGAAGCGCTCCTGAAAACAAACAGTTCTATTTTTTATTTTATAAAGTTGTTATGCATGCAATACAGTAGCTCTGGAAATCCGTAACACCACCTGCAGGCGGCAGTTCATAAGTTAAACTCCGGTTATTTAAACTAAGTCTTGTGAAAGAAAATAGAAACCATTATAATGTTTTGTATGAGAAACAAAATATTGCAGCGCAGAGGGAGAAGGGGAAAATATGGTTGAACTGATATTTTTTATTATCGTGATCGCAGTGATCGTGTCAAAGGTAAAGGCACAGAATCAGGGAGCAAACCGAAACAACACTACCTATATAAATGGAAAACCGGTGAAAAATTCCAGAGGAATGAACGCTGGCGGCAGCTATAGCGGAACTTATCGTCAGTCAACACCGCAGATGAACCGATCGACGCAGTCCTATGGTGCAGGACAGCGGCAGACATATCAGACGGGAACTACGAACCGCCAGGCACAGCCATACAGACCGCAGCAGTCGGGACGTCCGGTACAAAATCCATGGCTGCAGGCAAAGCATCCGGCACAGGCATCAAGGGCTAAGGCAAATCAGGATATTTTAAGCCGTGCAAAACAGAATGTGCAGGAAAATGATGAGGATTTATTAAAAGAGGCAGACAGAATGCAGCATGAGGCTGCAAGAGGAGCGGCAGATACACCGATACTGACACCGAGTGGAAAAGTTGCAATGCAGGGGGTAAAACCTGTTGGTCAGCAGATTGGAGCCGGTTTTGATGAGGACCGTGACATCATGCAGAAATTGAATGATCTCATGATCATGGGCTACAGTGGTAATCTGGAATTCGACAGAGATTTTATCGCAGAAGGCGTGGATATGTTGAACAGCTATCAGGAATTCGGAAACAATTTATAGATTTCTGACAGTGCAGTTCATTGAAAAAAAGTGGTTTACATAATTTGAAACAGAAAAGAGGAAAACAGCGTGCGGCAATTACCAAAAAACGGAGAATTTTACCGGCATTTTAAAAATAAATTATATCAGATCATTGCAGTAGCAAAGCATTCTGAGACTGGCGAGCAGCTTGTCATTTATCAGGCACTTTACGGAGATTTTGGTGTGTATGCAAGACCATTGGAAATGTTTATGAGTGAAGTCGACCACGAAAAGTACCCGGATGTGACACAGAAATACCGGTTTGAGCGGGTTGAGTTATCCTCGAACACGGTAACAGAAACACAGGTGAAAGATCATACACAAAGAGAATATGCGGCAGAAAATAGGAATTTGTTAGAAAATTCTGAAAAACAGAGCCTGGCAGATTCGTTTGAACAGTCTGAAAATATGGGGTTGAGCAGTCGGGAGGAAGAATACGAGGGCGGTATCAATCCAAAGGTTCTGGAATTTCTGGATTCCGAAGATTTTGATGAGCGCTATAATATTCTGGTTGCACTGCGGGATGAGATCGATGACCAGATAATCAATACGCTGGCGGTTGCATTGGATGTTGTGATCCCGGAAGGTGACATTGACGATCGCTATGATCAGTTGAAGATGTGCCTTCGAACGAGACAACGGTACGAGAGTAACCGTCTGAGATAAAAGAGGCAGCACAGTGTCGTTACAAAGTCATGAAAAAAGCATTTAGAAAAACAGTGCGCCTAGCGTTTGCTGAGCGTACTGTTATGATATTTGGAGGAAAAAGTGACATCCTCCCCAAACCATGCAGGCGGGACGAAATGTTCTGCCTCTTCTTTTGTCTCGAATTCTACTTCGGCAAGCTGCAAAGGCGCAAGCTCCCCTTCAAAGACATCAAGTTCAATGGTCAGTTTATCGGTAAGTGGAATCAGGTATCTGCATTTTTGGATGAGGATTCCATCAATTTTTTCTTTTAAGTGGGCAAACGCTTCTGCGTTTAGCGGAAGATTATATTCCTCGCGGCACATCAGTCCTGCACCTTTGTAAGTCAATGTATATTTGTCATTTGATTTTCGGATGCGGACAACGGGATCTGTATTCAGATAACCCTGTTCAATGTGTTTACATTCATATTGTTCCAAATTTTCCGGGAGCCGGTCAATTAAGTATTTGCGTTCGATTTCCATGAAGAGTTCCTTTCTTTATCATAAGTTTCAGTGATACTGTAGTTATCATAGGCTAATTGTCTGCATTTTGCAATGCGTAAGTGATATTGACGTGGAGAGAGCATCCTTTTATAATAAATGAGGACAGATTATGTTTAGAAATCGCAGAAATAACGTTCTGTTGTTTGGCGGCAGAAGATTATTTCCTGCGAAAAAAGATAGTATTGATACAGACAAAATGGAGGATAAATGGCATGAAAAAAGTTGGTATTTTTATGGCAGACGGATGTGAAGAGATTGAGGGACTGACAGTTGTTGATATTGTGCGCAGGGCAAAGTTAGAGATGACAACCATTTCTATCACAGATAAAAGAGAAGTGACCAGTTCCCATAATGTCACATTTTTGACAGACGCACTTGCATCAGAAGTTGATTTTGACGGATTTGATGCAATCGTTCTTCCGGGAGGAATGCCTGGAACATTGAATCTCGGAGCAAGCGACATGGTCAATAAAGTGATTAAAAAGTTTGCAGGCGAGGGAAAAATTGTTGCAGCAATCTGTGCAGCACCGAGTGTTTTAGGGGCAGCAGGATTGTTGGAAGGAAGACATGCTACCTGCCATCCGGGATTTGAGGAAAAACTGACCGGTGCGATCACGAGTGAGGATGCAGTTGTTGTGGACGGAAACATTATCACAAGCCGTGGAATGGGAACCGCAATCGATTTTGGATTAGCGATCGTGGATTGCCTGACAGATTTTGATGAGGAAGTCGTAGAGCATGTGAAAAAAGGAATTGTCTATCGCAATTTTGAAGAAGCGTAATCATTACACAAAATATGCAAAAAGAAATCTCGTTATGAAATCAGTTTTCTGGTTTACATAATATATGTAAAAAGCCACCGCAGATCTTGGGCAGATACCTAAGATGTGCAGTGGCTTTTTCCCAATGGCTAGTTTTTCATCTGTTCTTCCTGCTTCATGATCATTTTTTTGACCATTTCACCACCAATGCTTCCAGCCTGTGCAGAAGTTAAGTCACCATTGTAACCTTCTTTTAAAGGTACTCCAATTTCACTTGCAACTTCCTGTTTGAAACGATTCATGGCCTCTTTTGCCTGTGGTACAGCCATTTTACTGGTGTTAGAACCTGAATTAGATCCGCTCATGGTTTCACCTCCATATTTTTTCCTTGTGTTATTTTAGGAGTGCAGCAACGTCAGGTTTTCTGATAAATCAGAAGCAAGCCGCTGTTGTTTGTCCTAATTCTATTATTGACAGCATCTGAAAAAATATGTTGGAAATATCTGGAGATTTTGTATTAATTGTGTTGACAATTTAAAAACTTTATGTTTTACTTTGTTAGTAAGCTAAATTGCATGAGAATCATAGCGACACATTTGGTGGCGTTTACAGATGCAAAATAAGAAGAAAGAGAGGTAAGGATATGATTCAGTTTACAACAAATAACACAACATTACAAAATCATAGTAAGAATTACCTCGGTAAACTTTTTTAAGCAGCAGTTCATTGTTGTGGGAATGAGAGATATGTCCGTGGTGTAATTCGCCACGGACTTTTTATGTTTTAAGACAGATCAGCGGATAAATGCGCTTCGTGGTGAAGATACTGCGGAGCGTTTTTGTTTACCGGGGGATTCGCAAAACAAGGAGCAGTAGGAGGTATTATGAAGAAGTTAAGCAGTTATATCGGGCGTTACTGGTATGGTTATGTGTTTGCCGTTGCAAGCATGGTCACTGCCATTGCGTTAGATATGTTATATCCGAAGATCACACAGAAGATTGTGGATGACGTTATTTTAGGCGGGCAGATGGAGATTCTGACGAAGCTGTTGACCGGAATCGTGTTCGTTGGAATCGGACGAAGCATTTTTGGTTATTGTAAGGAGTTTACGTTTGATTTTCTGTCCTCGAAAATCGGGGCAGAGATGCGGAAAGATTTATTTAACCACATTCAGACCTTGTCCATGCGGTATTTTGACGATACCAATACAGGAGAACTGATGGCGAGAGTCAAAGATGATGTGGATAAAATCCAGAACGCATTAGGTTATGTGGGAATGTTGCTGATCGAGGTGACGATCCATGTGGTATTTGTTTTATACTGCATGTTTTCCCTGAATTGGAAAATGGCATTTCTGCCGGTTACAGTCATGCTCTGCTGCGCTGTGGTGGCAATTATCATGGAGCGTAAATTGGATAAAGTTTATGAGGATATCAGCGAGGAAAACGCGGTGCTGACCACTGTTGCAGAGGAAAATCTGGCAGGTGTGCGCACGGTAAAAGCATTTGCAAGGGAAGATTATGAGATCAAAAAATTTTTGTCCCACAATGAACGCTATTACGATCTGAACATCACACAGTCCAAAGTGCTGGTGCGTTATTATCCGCTGTTTCAGTTTGTCGGGAAAGTGCTTCCGGTGGCAATTACCATTCTTGGAGGAATTTCTGTGATGAATGGAAATATGTCATTAGGTGCGCTGGTCGCATATGTGGAATACAGCAGAAACTGTACCTGGCCAATGGAAATGATGGGATGGCTTACGAATGATCTGTCTTCCGCAGTCGCATCATACAAAAAAATCAAAAAGATTTATGATGTGAAACCGGAAATTGAGGATAGCCAAAATGTTGTGACATTAGATCATGTCAGCGGAAATGTTGATTTTGAACATGTTTCTTTCAATCTGGATGGAAAGCAGATTTTATCAGACATCAGTTTTTCGGTAAAAGAGGGAAAGACACTTGGAATTATGGGTGCGACAGGTTCCGGAAAATCATCGATCATCAATATGCTGCATCGTTTTTATGACGCAACGGAAGGCTCTGTCAAACTAGATGGCGTGGATATCAGAAAAATATCTTTAAGACAGCTTAGAAGAAGCGTTGCCGTTGTTTTACAGGATGTGTTCCTGTTCTCGGATACCATTGAAGAAAATATTAAAATGGGTAACCGCAGCACGATGCAGATGGACGAGATCAAGAGTGCCGCAGCGAGTGCGCAGGCAAGCAGTTTTATTGAAAAAATGGATGAACAGTATGAGACCGTTATCGGTGAGCGCGGTGTAGGACTTTCCGGTGGACAGAAACAGCGGATCAGTATCGCACGCGCGTTATCAAAACACAGCCCGATTCTTGTCATGGACGATTCCACTTCGGCTCTTGATATGGAAACCGAGCATGAAATCCAGAAGACATTAAACAGTCTGAAAGACACAACGAAGATCATCATTGCACACCGCATTTCAGCAGTCTGCCACGCAGATGAGATCATTTATCTGCAGGATGGAAAGATCGCAGAGCGCGGCACTCATGAGGAGCTTCTTGCAAAGAAGGGACTGTATTATGACACTTATATGGCACAGTACGGCGGATATCTGGCATCTTAAAAAGGGTGTCATGCAGAAGCTGGAAATAAAAATATAAAATGACACATATAGCGAAGACAGGGATTCGCTGGAATTTTGACCTGATTTTAAATATAACACAGAAGGAGGCTATCATGGCAGTCAATTCATTTCGTGAAGACGAATATATGGAAAACACCGACAAAAAGAAGATTTTAAGCCGGCTGCTTTCCTATTTATTAGATTATAAACTAGCGATTGCCGGCGTTTTGGTCTGTATGGGGATTACCGTAGGAATCTCACTGGTAAACCCATTGCTGATCGAAGAGGCAATCGATCATTACATAGCGCAGTCAGATTTTAAAGGACTGATCGCACTTGGAATTTTTGCGCTCGCACTGAACATTCTTTTTATCATTCTCGTAAAAGTAAGAATGTACAGTATGTCCGTGATTTCCAATAAAATATTATTAAAGATCCGACAGGATTTATATGAGCATATCCAGACGTTATCTTTCTCGTTTTTTGACAGCAGACCGACCGGAAAAATTCTTGCAAGAGTCATCGGAGATGTCAATTCACTGAAAGATGTCCTGACGAATATGGTCACGACTCTGATCCCGGAATTTATCACCGTCATCGGTGTTGTCGTGATCATGATGATAAAAGACTGGCGCCTGGCGCTGGCATCCTTAAGCACGATCCCAATCATGATCGTCGGTATTTTTCTGGTGCAGAAAATATCTCATAAGAGATGGCAGATTTATCGTAAGAAATCATCCAACCTAAATGCCTATGTGCATGAGGACATTGCAGGAATGAATGTAGTGCAGAGTTTTGGTGCGGAGGACGAGACAAAAGAAATTTTTGAGAACCTGACGGATGAACACCGCAATGCGTTTGTGGATGCAGTCATTTTTGCAGATATGTTCGGACCGGTCATTGACTTCTGCTGGGGAATCGGAGCGATGATGCTATATCTGGTCGGCATCCGTTTCCTCGGGTTTGAAAAAGTATCCGTCGGACTTTTAGTGGCGTTCGGAAGCTATATTAATATGTTCTGGAACCCGATCATGAATCTGAGTAACTTTTACAATAATCTTGTCACAAACCTGACAGCCGCAGAGAGGATTTTTGATATTCTGGATACCGAACCGGACATCACAGATGCAAAAGATGTAGAGGAACTGCCGGAAGTAAAGGGCGAAGTGACATTTTCGCATGTTGGATTCACCTATGACCGGGGAACACCGGCGGAGACGAAGGTGTTAGAGGATGTCAATTTTGTCGTGAAGCCGGGTGAGACAATTGCACTTGTCGGACCGACGGGCGCAGGAAAAACAACGATCGTCAATCTGATCAGCCGTTTTTATGATATTGAGCAGGGAAAAATCCTGATTGACGGATATGACCTGACGAAAGTATCCATGAACAGCCTTCGCAGACAGATGGGCGTCATGACACAGGATAATTTCATTTTCCACGGAACAGTGAGAGACAACATTTTATATGGAAAACTGGATGCCACCGATGAAGAGGTGATCGCAGCAGCGAAGGCTGTCAACGCACATGATTTTATCATGAAAATGGAAAAAGGCTATGACACTGAACTGAAAGAGCACGGAGCAGGACTTTCCATCGGACAGCGCCAGCTGATCGCATTTGCAAGAACAATGGTTTCCATGCCAAAAATACTGATCTTAGATGAGGCAACTTCAAGCATTGACACGCACACCGAGATTTTAGTGCAGCGAGGGATCGAGGCTCTGCTTGCCGGAAGAACGAGTTTTGTCATTGCGCACCGTCTGTCGACCATTCAGAATGCAGACCGTATTTTTGTGATTGACAAAGGCGGTATTTTAGAGCAGGGAAGCCCGGCGGAACTGATGGAGAAAAAAGGAGCTTATTATAAGCTTTATATGGCGCAGTTTGCAGAGCTGGGATAAGAGTATGGAATAATATCAGGAGCAGAAAAATGAGTAAATTGTATTTTGTACGACATGGCGAAAGCGAATGGAATGTAGCAGACAAAATTTGTGGAAGAACAGATATTCCGCTCACGAAGAGAGGTCATGAACAGGCGGTGGAAACCGGGAAAAAGATCGTGGCAGAGGGAATCAAGGCAGATGAAATTTTATATTCTCCACTGCTTCGGGCGGCAGACACTGCAAAACATATCAGCGAAATGACAGGAATCCCGGCACATATGGAACCGAGACTGATCGAGCAGAATTTTGGCGTGTGGGAGGGAACTTCACCGCGCAATGCACCGGAATTTTTAAAGGCAAAGAAAGATTTCCTGAACCGCTATGGCAATGGAGAATCCATGTTTGAACTGGCACAGCGCATTTATAATCTGCTGGATGAGCTAAAGGAGCAGCAGGATAAGACCTACATACTGGTGGCGCACAATGGGATTGCACGGGTGGTGCAGTCGTATTTTAAGGATATGACGAATGAGGAGTATGCGGCATTTGGAGTGCAAAATTGCAGCGTGACAGAGTTTTCGTTTGAGGATAAAAAGGGAACATGCAAATGAAAATAGCGCTGGCAGCAGTTGGATTTTATGAGCGGGATATAGAATATAATAGAAATAAAATTATAAAATGTCTGAAAGAAAACAGTGGAAAAGTGGATCTGATTTTATTTGGAGAAACTTATTTACAGGGGTTTGAGGCCTTGGACTGGAAGTATGAAACGGATCAGCATATGGCATTATCTGTCTCTGACAGCAATATTCAGACGATACAGAAAGCAGCAGAGGAGAATGCACTGGCAGTGTCTTTTGGGTTCCTTGAGAAAGCGGGGAATAAAATTTACAGCAGTCAGCTTACCATCGGTGCAGATGGAAATATTTTAAATCTGTTTCGCAGGGTGTCAAAAGGCTGGAGGGAATCTTTTACGGATGAACATTATGCAGAAGGAGATATGTTTACAAAATTTGAATATCTGGGAAATACATTTTCAATTGGTCTTTGCGGCGATCTGTGGGATGAGAAAAATGTCATGCAGATAAAGAAACTTCGTGCGGATGTGGTACTCTGGCCTGTATACACAGATTTTTCGGCGAAAGAATGGAACAAGGAAATGAAGTATGAGTATGCCGCGCAGAGTAAGAAAATTGGAAGGCAGGTTTTACTTGTAAATTCAGTGTGTCTCAGTGGAAATGAAGAAGAATTGGCAAAAGGCGGTGCCGTCTGTTTTTTGGATGGACAGATAAAAGAAGAACTTCCGGCAGGGAAAGAAGGCGTGCTGATGGTACAGATTTGATGAATAGTTGTTACATTTTTAGATGTTTGTAACTTATCTTTTCTGAATTCTTTTGTTACAATAGTATGTAGAAAATGTGAAAAAATTAACATACAAGGGGAAAAGGGTATGTATGTTAATGGATTTCAGTTTTCGAAAACTTATTAACAACAGATTGAAAAAAGGAGAAGAGTTATTATGGCAAACAGAATTATGTTAAACGAAACATCTTATCACGGAGCAGGTGCGATTGAAGAGATCGCAAATGAAGCAAAGGCACATGGTTTCAAAAAAGCTTTTGTATGTTCCGATCCAGATCTGATCAAATTTGGTGTGACAAAGAAAGTGACAGATGTTCTTGATAAAAATGGTCTTGCTTATGAAATTTATTCTGATATCAAAGCAAACCCAACCATTGAAAACGTACAGCATGGTGTAGAGGCATTCAAAAAATCCGGTGCAGATTATCTTATCGCAATTGGCGGAGGATCTTCCATGGATACTTCCAAAGCAATCGGAATTATCATTGCAAATCCGGAGTTTGAAGATGTAAGAAGTCTTGAAGGCGTTGCTCCTACAAAGAAACCTTGTGTGCCGATCATCGCAGTACCAACAACAGCAGGTACAGCAGCAGAAGTTACCATCAACTATGTTATTACAGATGTTGAGAGAAAGAGAAAATTTGTCTGCGTAGATCCACATGATATGCCGATCATTGCAATTGTTGATCCAGATATGATGTCTTCCATGCCTAAGGGATTAACAGCATCTACCGGTATGGACGCTTTGACACATGCCATTGAAGGATACACAACAAAAGCTGCATGGGAAATGACAGATATGTTCCACTTAAAAGCCATTGAAATCATTTCCAGATCGTTAAGAAGTGCAGTTGCCAATGAAAAAGAAGGCCGTGAAGGCATGGCACTTGGACAGTATATTGCAGGAATGGGATTCTCAAATGTAGGACTTGGAATTGCTCATTCCATGGCGCATACTTTGGGTGCAGTTTATGATACACCACACGGAGTTGCATGTGCGATGATGCTTCCAATCGTTATGGAGTATAATGCAGACTGCACAGGTGAAAAATATCGTGAGATCGCCCGTGCAATGGGAGTAAAAGGTGTAGATGATATGTCTGTGGAAGAGTACCGCAAAGCAGCAGTAGATGCTGTACAGAAATTATCCATTGATGTTGGTATTCCAACAAAACTGGAAGCTTTGAAAGAAGAAGATTTAGATTTCCTTGCTGAGTCTGCTCATGCAGATGCATGCGCACCAGGTAATCCAAAAGATGCAAGTGTAGAGGACTTAAAAGCATTGTTCCGTAAATTAATGTAAACCGGAGTTTTACGGACGTAGTGTCGCAGATTCTGTGGTGCTTTCTTAGGGTGTGAAGGGCAGATATAAGCGTCCTCTCGCAAGTCGTGATTTTATAGGTTTATGA
>ERZ1026856.1835-NODE-1835-length-10206-cov-15.708797_pt1 | contig 10206 bp, 6 predicted proteins | sample MGYA00380158_ERZ1026856 | MGnify/ENA primary metagenome ERZ1026856 (study PRJEB33269, sample SAMEA4719794) | human gut metagenome | biome: human-associated habitat; feature: organic feature; material: feces | place: Cameroon | collected 2013-10 ... | reverse complement strand
GCTGCAGCAGTCCTGAACCGGAAGCTCCATCGCCTCGCGGATTTGTTTCAGGGTCAGCGGATCGCTGATTCCGTCGGAGCATAAGAGCAGGACGTCCCCCGGAAAAAGGGAAAGTGGAATGTAGGTGCGATCCGGCGTGACCTCCTCCTTTCCGATATATTGGGAAAGTGCGCCTGCCTGTGGGTCAGAAAAAGCTTCCTCGATGGGAAATGCGCCGTGAAAGGAACGCAGCAGCAGGTCCTTTTGAAATTCCTGCCGGGTATTTAATGCATAGAGCTGATGTTCCCGGAGCAGAAAAAGATCGCTGTCTCCGACGCTCCAGAACTGCAGTTGATTTCCCGAAATCCAGGCTGCGACAAGGGTGCAGCCGCCGTGGCCGTAAAATTGCTGATAGATGGTTTCTGTACAAGTGGAAATCAGCTTTGGCACGCTCGTGACGGCTGGTTCCGGAAATGGAAAAGCGTTCAGGAGACAGGCGGTCGTCTGGCAGGCGATCCGTTGTCCTTCCGCCATTCCGCCCATGCCGTCACAGAGAACGGCTAAAATTCCGTCTGTTTCATAGCGGTCTGCCGGAGAAATTCCGAAGGCATCCTGCTGCTGTTCACGCTGTCCGAGCCCCTGCAGGTTTGCAATTTCCAGAATGGAAGTTTTTTCCGGGGTCAAAACCGTAGTAACGCGAAGCGACTCCGGTGCTGGTTCGGATGGCTGCTGCTGAGTCTGTACTTTTTTTCGCTTTTTAAAAAAGAACATGGGCTATTCCTCGCTCCACTGAAACTGTTCGCTGCAAAGAGGCAGGAAAAGCAGTCGGCTTTTCCCGACCTCGATGATGTCGTATGCTTTGAGCGGATGAACCATTTCGACCTGTTCATCGTTGCAGTAGGTAATGCCGCGTCCCTGACCGGGCGAAAGGGAAAAGGTGTTGTGTTTTGCATCATAAGTGACCAGTGCATGACTTTCACGGGATACGGTATCATCGTCCGGCAGGGAAACATCCATCGCGGCAGCCCGCCCGATAAAGTTTCTTCCCGAAACAAGACGGAAATCCGTTCCGCGGTGTGGACCTTCGATGCAGATCAAAAAGCCGACTGCCGGATCGATACCGATTTTCTTTTTCATCACAGCGACTGTTTTGCCGCTGTCGAAGGCTGTCGCTGCTGCTGCAGCAGGATTGCCCGGAAAGGCAGCCACTGTCTTGCCGATATCTGCTGCAGCCATCGTTTTTCCGATCCCTGTATTGTCCTTGCAATACGGACAGCTCTCAAATCTTGCTTCATCATAGAAATGACCATTATCACACTGCTTCATAGAGTCCTCCTTGTTTTCCAAAGGAAAATGCGACTGCATGGAACGCTGCGGTGCGGTTTGCGTCAGGCGGGCATTTTCCGTTTTGCAGTTTCTTTCGTTACCTTCAGTCTACGCGTCGGGCGGTCGTCCGGGTATGCCGTATGTGCGCCAAAACGGCGAAAAATGCGGGTTGGCGCTGGTGCGCCAGGGGGAAAACAGGGAGATGCAGTTGGAAAAATGTGGGTGAGATGTAGATTTTAGGGGAAAAGAAGTTTATCGAATCATACTTTAGTAAATCGTAATTGACTAAATTGTAATTCGATACTATGATGAAAGAAACAGGAGGTGAGGCAGAATGTTTATCGGACGGGAAAGAGAGCTGCAGACGCTGGAGCAGCTGTTTTATTCGGATCATTTTGAGTTCGCTGTTATTTACGGCAGACGGCGTGTGGGAAAAACTGCTTTGATCAGTCATTTTATTCAGGATAAAGATGCGATTTATTTTATGGGTGTTGAAAGCAGTGAAAAACAAAATCTTGAAAATCTGAGCAAAAGCATTATGGAATACAGCAGCGGAATAGAAGTTGAGACATCGTTTCTTTCTTTTCAGGCTGCATTGGAATATGTGTTCCGGCTGGCAGAAAAGAAACGGGTCATTCTGACGATCGATGAATATCCATATGTGGCGCGTGCCTCCAAAAGCCTTGCTTCCACATTACAGCTGTTGATTGATAAATATAAAGAATCTTCAAAACTGATGCTGATTCTCTGCGGATCCTCGATGTCCTATATGGAGGATCAGGTTTTGGCATATAAAGCCCCCTTATATGGACGGCGCACTGCCCAGATGAAAATACTGCCGTTTGATTTTGCGGAAACCTGTCGTTATTGCCAGTATTTCAGCCCGGAAGAAAAAGCACTGATGTATGGAGTTGTAGGAGGTACGCCGCAGTATCTTTTACAAATGAATGATCATCAGAGTGTGGAGGAAAATATTAAAAATACCTTTTTAAATCCGAACTCCGCAATTTATGAAGAACCCTCCAGTCTGCTGAAACAGGAGGTCAGGGAACCGGCTATTTACAATGCAATTATTACAGCGATAGCAACAGGGGCATCCCGGATGGCTGAGATTTCGACGAAAGTAGGGGAAGATTCCAATGTTTGTTCGACCTATATTAAAAATCTGATAACACTCGGTATTATCCGTAAGGAAGTTCCTTATGGGGAAAAAACGACGCGCAAAACGATTTATTTGATCGAGGATAATATGTTCCGGTTCTGGTATCGTTTTGTTCCGGAAAATAATTCGATCATCGCCCGTGGCGCGGTGGAACTGGCTTACAGGCGGATTGAGCCGCACTTGTCGGATTATATGGGACATATTTTTGAGGATATCTGTTCGCAGTATCTCTGGGCATTGCTGCTGAAAGGAAAAAGCCCGATTGATTTTTCGGAGCTGGGACGTTGGTGGGGAACAGATCCGCGTACCAGAAGCCAGACGGAGATCGACATTATGGCAGAGCAGGATCGGCAGGCTGCTTTGTTTGGAGAATGCAAATGGACGAATGAAAAAGTGGATGTAGGTGTGTTGGATACGCTTGTTGAGCGCAGCCAGTTGTTTCATTATGGTCAGACTTTTCTTTATCTGTTTGCCAAGACCGGTTTCACCCAGGGCTGCATAGAAAAAGCCGAACATCTTGGCAATGTCCGGCTTGTGACGTATTCGGATATTTTAAAAGAGCTGGTTCCTGAGACTTAGGAAGCAAGACTTTACGGAAATGTAATTTCAGCTCCGGTTACAGGTTTTTGCGCTGCCATTCAATGTAGGACTGGTATAGTCCCATCCGGGATTTTGCACCGACCTTTTCATAAATGGATGTGATATAGCGCTGACAGGTTCTTCGGGAGATGAAAAGGCTGTCTGCGATTTCCTGAATGCTCTTTTCTGTGTTGACGAGTTGGTCAAAAACAGACTGTTCCCGGTCAGTCAGGGAAAATGCTGTGGAAAATGTGGAAAAGGGGTCTGCGTTGGGAGTGTCCTGTGGATAATCCGGATCGGAGGAAATGCCCGGCTCTTTTAACGTGCTATAGGCTGCGATCAAAATGCTCACCGTTGCGAACAGGACAAGAGCCGTGATAATCAGCGTGATGCTGTTGCCCGACGCGATCAGGGAGAGAGACAGGTTTGAGACCAGGGCAGCGCCCCCATTGTTGACAGCACGCCCCATTCCTGCCCAGAGGCGCGGGCAGCGGGTATCTTCGGACAGCGCCAGAAAAGAGGTCGTAAAGAATACGACGAAAAATCCGGAGGACAGGTAAAAGACGATCAGCCCGATCAGGAAAGAACCGCCAAGCTGCAGGATTGCGACACTGAGCGTGGAAAGCATCATAATGCAGTACATGATGAGATTCATGAAACGTCTGTCATGGAGGTCAAACAAAAATCCGGCAGCAAGCCCGCTGCAGGCGAGCAGGACGCGGGGCCACTGACCGATATCCATGGTTCCGTCTGCGTGTCCCAGTGTAACGGTGTTGTCCAGCGTACTGAAAATACAGGTCATAAAAATGACGAGAAAGATCAGCAAAACGAGCTGCGGCAGAGCACCGGATCCAGATGGGGCAGGGAGCTTGTGCTGGGAGCCGTGGCGTGCCTCCTGGTGCTGAAACCGGAACAGGAAAAATACGATAAAAAGTAACGCAGCGCAAAGCAGCAGCTGTTCTGCCAGGGCAGAAGAAAGCAGGCTGTTGTTTAGAAACTGCAGCAGGATAGCAAACCCATAGGAAATGCCGACCATGCGTGCGAGATATTTTTTGTCAGAAATTTCACAAAGAAAATGGTAATGCACCGCGCTGCCGAGGATGCCGAGAACCAGAAACAGAAGCATTCCGGCGGCAGTCAGAAGACCGGGCGGAACAGGACTGCCAAGGATGACAAAGCAGACGACTGCCAGCATCGCAAGTGTGAAAAATACCGCGCTGCGCAGACGATCGCGGAAAAACCGAAACAGCAGCGGATAGAGGCAAAAGCCGACCGCGCTGACACCGAGCGCATAATTCTGGACGTTTACCGTCCGGGCGCTGGAAGCGTTCTGAGCGATCTGGTTGACATAGAAATATTCTGTGCTCAAAAAGAGAAATGTAAAAACCGCCAGCATGGAAATGGCGCGGAGGGATGCAAGTTTTGTAAATTCCTGTTTCATAAAGGGGAAAGCTCCATTCGTATCATTCACGAGTGTCGGTTGGCAGCTCTTTAAAAGGGAAAATGCTGTAAACCTTGAATCGGACTTCTTTTTCGTTGTATAATTCATTATATAAAATTTGAAAAAACAGTGCAATCGCTTCGCGGCAGAGAAGTGAGAAAAGGGGTAACGGGAAAGGGAACAAAAAACAACATCATAAATTTTAAAGGGGAGAGTAAAAGGTATGTACGAAGAGACACAAATGGAGAAAACATTCCGGAAATTAAAACGTCTGGAAGAAATGCTGCATGACCGGATGTTTGTTCCGGTGGATCAGGTCGAGATGAGCGTCTGGACAACGAAAAAGCCGGTGCATGAGGTTCCGGATCGGGCGCTGTTTAGCCCATGCGAAAAAGGACGCAAATGGCCGGAGGAAGGGCTGTATTGCTGGTTTTTGGGCGATTATACCGTACCGGAAAAGCTGGCGGGACAGACGCTTTTTATCTTCCCGAAAATCAAAGGCTACGAGGGAATGCTTTGGGTTGACCAAAAACCGTATGGAAATTTCACATCTAAGGTAATTCAGAACAGCTACGGTTACCATTACTGCGACCTGCTGACAAAGGGAAAGGAAGCGGGCGAGCAGCTGGAAATCGCGCTGGAATATTATTCGCACCATTATGTGCGCGGCACGCAGCCGTTTGAGGAAAGCGACGAGGTATTCGAGATCGCTTACGATCATGTGGACATCTGCGTGAAAGATGAGATCGTCTGCAACTTTTTCTACGATCTGCACATTGTAAACCAGATGGCGGAATCTCTTTCCAAAGAGCAGTTCCGCAGAGGGGATGCTGTCCGTGCGCTGTTGAGGGTGCACGAGATCATCGACTACGATATCGACCTCGCCGATCCTGTCGAATGGCACGAAAAAGCGCAGAAAGCGGACGCTGTTTTACAGGAGGTTCTGTCCGATCACAACGGACCGCACGCAGGCTTTGCAGGCCTGATCGGGCATTCCCACATGGACACTGCGTGGCTGTGGCATCTGGATGAGACGGTGGAAAAGTGCGCGAGAACCTATGCAAATCAGCTGTCTTTAATGGATCAGTACCCGGATTACAAATTTATCCAGAGCTCGGCTGTACATACCTCCTGGATGGAACAGTATTATCCGGCGATTTTTGAGGGAATGAAACAAAGGATCGCAGAGGGAAGATACGAGCCCAACGGCGGTGTTTGGGTAGAGTGCGACTGCAACATTCCCGGCGGCGAATTTATGGTGCGCCAGTTCTTATGGGGACAGCGCTATACGATGAGCAGATTCAACTATCGTTCCAACTGCTTCTGGCTGCCGGATACATTTGGCTACAGCGCAGCATTGCCGCAGATTATGAAGGGCTGCGGAGTGGATTATTTCCTGACGACGAAGATGGCGTGGGGCGATACGAACGAGTTCCCGTATGATACGTTTTATTGGGAAGGAATTGACGGCACAAGGGTATTTACCCATACGAACCGTACGCACATCTGGCCGGATGCACAGCAGCTTCTGGAATGCGTCAACGGCTGCAGGGGCTACGGCATCAAGGATAAAAATGTGACAGACAGCAGACTGCTTTCCTACGGCTTCGGAGACGGCGGAGGCGGTCCGGAATTTGAAATGGTGGAGATTGCGAACCGCTTAAAGGACGTAGAGGGATTGCCCAGAACGGAGCATATCCGTGTCGGCGATTTCATGCAGAAGCTGGAAAAAGAAAGCTTCCGTCCTTCTGTTTATGCGGGTGAGCTGTATCTTGAGCTGCACCGTGGTACGCTGACCAATCAGCACCGGATCAAGAGAAATAACCGGAAAGCGGAAATCGCGATCCGAAATCTGGAATATATGACGGTTCTTTCTGCACTGCAGTCGGGCAAAACGATCAGCGGGGAAGCGATTGCGCCTCTGACCGAGCTTCTTTTGCTGAACCAGTTCCATGATATCCTGCCCGGAACCTGTATTCCGCGCGTGCACGACGAATCGCTGGCACAAACCGGCCATGTAATCGAGGAAGCGGTAAAGCAGACAAAGGAACTGCTTGCAGACATGGCAGAGGAAAACAGCGCGGCAGATGGTGCAGATCATGCATTTCGGACGATTTACAATACCCTTTCCTTCGACCGGAAAGACACGGTTTATCTGCCGATTGAAAAAGACAGCCACATCGACAGCACATACGGGCAGCAGATCGTTGAAAAGCTGGATGGGCAGGACTACCTCGCGGTAGACGGACTGAACGTTCCGGCATTTGGCAGCCGCAGCGTAGCGCTGGCGGATGGAGCACCTGTTGAAAAAGCCGGCTGTGGGGCGGCAGCTGCAGTGCCGTTTGTCCTGGGTGGCGATCATCTGCAGACGCCTTACTACGATGTGATCTTTGATGAAAGAGGTTACATTTTATCCCTGATTGACCGTGAAAACGGCAGACAGCTAAAGGGAGAGGGCTATGCACTCAATACGTTTCTTGTGGCGGAGGATGTGCCGGATTCCTGGGATAACTGGGATCTGGACGCGGACATTGCAGACAAGTGGAGAGACTGTGCGAAGCTTTTGAACCGTGAGGTCATTTCCTGCGGAGCAGTTGAGCTGCGGATCCGGAGCGAATATCAGCTGACGAAAAACAGCAGCCTGCAGCAGGATATGGTATTTTACAGTAAGGATAGAAGGATCGTTTTTGAGACGGTGATGAACTGGCAGGACGACCACCGCTTCTTAAAGACAGCGTTCGATACCTCGGTTCAGAGTCGTTTTGCGAAACATGAAGTTCAGTTTGGTTACATCGAGCGTGCAACTTACCGCAACACGTCCTGGGAAAAGGCGAAGTTCGAGGTTTCCAATCATAAATATACAGACCTTTCTGAACCTGGATACGGCATTGCAGTTTTGAACGATTGCAAATATGGCGTCAGCGTGGAAAATGGGCGCATCTGGCTGTCTTTGCATAAGGGCGGCTGTCGTCCGGATGATCGCGGGGATAAGGGCATTCATGCCTGCACCTATGCACTGCTTCCTCATAATAGCGGTTACTGTGCAGAAGCGGTTGTACAGCCTGCATACGAGCTGAACATTGCTCCGATCGTTATGCCCGGCAGAAAAGAACAGGGATCCTTTGCGGTCGTGGATGCACCGAATGTTATCGTGGAGGCGATTAAGCCGATGGAGGATGGAAACGGCTATGGGCTGCGTCTCTATGAAGCAGAAGGAACCTCCGTGCGGACAAAGCTTCATCTGACAGAAACCGGCAAAAAGATCATGTTGACGAATCTGCTGGAAGAGGAAATCGAAACGCTTCCGGATGAAAAGGAAATTGCACTGGAATTTAAGCCATTTGAAATCAAGACGATTTGTGTATTGATGAAACAATAGAATGCACGCTCTGCGAGAATTCTATTGTCATGAATAAGAACATACCGCCCGGCAGCTTTTGTAAAAAGCGTTGTCCGGGCGGTATGTTTGTTATGGGAGGCGAAGCATCTTGATGAAAAATGCTTCGCCTCTGCGATATGAGGGGAAAAACGGGTGCTGGAAAAGGTGGGGGAGCCAGCGCCCGACTGTCTAAAAGGTATTGGCAGATTAAGAAGCTTCCGACAGCAGGAGAATCATGCGAACCGGGAAGGCGCTGTCGCTGCCGTTTGCAGCATAATTGACTTCGAAACTCAAAGTCTGCGCATTGTCGGGCGTCATTACAATCTCTGACTGCGTGCCGTCAGTGTGAAGCGCAACCAGACGGTGTCCTGCAAGCAGGGAAGCCGGAACGGTAAAGCGCACGATGCCGGTCGGCTGTACTGCCCGGTGATGTTTGATCACTGCTGCGGACATAATGCCTACGCCGTTGTCAAGCGTGCCGATGCAGAGAACCGGCGATCCGGCAGGAAGCGTTCCGGTTACAGCCTGTGCGGAAACATCGGAAACCGGCGACAGGAAATCTTTGCCGTCTTTTTTACCGCATGCCGGGCAGAAAGAGAAGTTCGACAATCCTGCGGACGGAAGAGAGAGGGTAACCGAATGACAAAAGCTTTCTGTAGAGACAGCAGAGCTTTCGGTCTGTCTGAAACCGTTGGAAACAGAAGCAACAGGCTCAACTGCCGGAGCAGATTCCGGCACAAGGGTCGGCGTTTTTACCGTATTGAGCTTTACATTACTGCTTTTGCCATCGAGAATATCCGAGCCTTTTGTTCCGTTGATATTCGTATTTGCTCCAATAGAAATATCGATCGTGCTGGAAGCTGTACCGCCGCCAATGGCGATATCGGAAGAACCGTCGATATTGGAGACAGCCGCGTTGCCGGAAATTTCGATTTTACCGGTTTCGGTCGGTTCGGAAGAAGCTTCACCGATCAGGGGCGTTCTGGAAGTGCCGAATTTGGTGTCACTGCCGATTTTTACCTGGGCGTTATCTGTTATGGTAATGGTTCCGTTCATCGGGGCTTTGGCAGGGTTATAATCCGGATTGGCTTTTTCAGAAGCACCGATGGCAGGATTGCTGCAGGACGTGTTCTGGGAAAAACCGTTGGAGCCGATTGCGGTAACTTTGGAATTATCCTTTATTGTGATTGTTCCGCCGGAAAAGGTGCTGTCCCATCCACTGCCGATTCCGGCGGATGCGGAACCTCCGGAGGCAGTAACCTCAGCATTGCCGCCGATGATAATATCCCCGTTATAATCTCCTTTTTCCCCACAGCCGATTCCGGGACCGCACCAGGTAGCGTCCGCAGTGACTTTTGCATTCCCGTCAATCGTAATCGTGCCGGTAAAATTGCCTTTTTCACCGGAACCGATAGTTGCGGAGCCGGTATCGGAAGGATTATAGTATTCTCTTGTTGCGGAGATTGTTACATCATCGGTGATGTGGATAGAGCCGGTAAAATCTTCTTCTCCCTGTCCGGTGTCGCCGCTGTATCCATTGGAGCCGATTTTTGCGCCGTCGGTCCAGCCGGATAGCGTGAGGGAACCGTCGCCGCGCAGTGTGAGATCTCCATCGCTGACATGGATCATGGACGGGGAGGATTCGTCTTTGCGGTTAATCGTATTCGTACCGCGAACCGTGATGTCTGCCTTGGAGTCGCCTTTGACATCAATGGCAGATTCCTGGGAATGCTTCAGGTTGATGTCCTCAATTGTGATGTTCGCTGTCGCGTCGTCGGAGGTTTTGATCGTGATGGTGCTATCGGAAGCGACGCTGGAATCCCGATTGGTAAAGGTCGGATCGTTATCTCCTATGGTATTGTTGTTCTGGGAAACGGTCTGACCGCTTTCAGAAGCGCTTACAATAACGTCGCCATCTTCCATATACCAGGTGGCGGCATAGGCGGTCGATGAAAGAGAGCCGGAAAGAAGAGCGATCGTCAGAAAAAAGGCGGAAATTCTTTTCTTTTTCATAGGTAAAGTCTCCTTGGAATTGTTCTGTTTGGATGTAGGGCGAAAGGTGTGCCGCGTATCAGAGTTTCAGTCCTTTTGCCCGATGTTTCAATCTAATTAAATGATACTATAAGCCTCAAAAGAATAATAGCCGTTATTTTCTCAAAAAAACCAGTGAAATCAGACAACGGTTTGGTTTACTCGTGACATTTTCCGGTTTTTTCCCTTGACACGATGGAAAAAGTCGATATAATAAATTGAAAATGATTTTTAATTTCAAAATGAACCGCGGCGGTTTTGGATATCGCCGTGCGGGAGTATGCGCGGATGCCGCAGTGGTTCACAGGG
>ERZ1026856.1834-NODE-1834-length-10207-cov-13.307526_pt1 | contig 10207 bp, 7 predicted proteins | sample MGYA00380158_ERZ1026856 | MGnify/ENA primary metagenome ERZ1026856 (study PRJEB33269, sample SAMEA4719794) | human gut metagenome | biome: human-associated habitat; feature: organic feature; material: feces | place: Cameroon | collected 2013-10 ... | reverse complement strand
CCAGAGAAGTAGGGAACCATGTCTGTACAGCCTGTGCAACGGTTACTGCATCTTCCGTATCACCAGTTACATTTGCAAGAACGCCCATGGTGGAAACGATTGCTTCCTTTGCGGTAAAGCCGGACAGAGAAGCTGCTACAGGCTGCCACTCACCGAAGCCCAGAGGTGCGAACAGCGGAGCGATGAAGCCGCCGATTACAGCCAGTAAGCTGTTTCCGCTCTCTTCTACCAGACCGAAGCCACCGTTTTCGAAACCAAATCCGCCAAGGAACCACATTACTACGCAGGCAAGGAACAGAATCGTACCAGCCTTGATAATGAAGCCTTTGAGTCTTTCCCATACATGAAGCAGTACAGTCTTGGCCTGAGGAATATGGTACTGAGGAAGCTCCATAACGAAGGGAGCAGGCTTTCCGGAGAAAGGTTTGGTTTTCTTTAAGATAATGGCTGCCACAAGGACTGCCACAATCCCCATGAAGTACATTGCAGGAGCCATAAAGCCGCCTGCTTCATAGCTGCCGGTTGCCCAGCTTGCCATTACGCCGCCCATCAGCGCGATAACAGGAAGCTTCGCACCGCAGGGGATAAAGGTTGCTGTCATGATCGTCAGTCTTCTGTCGTTATCCTGCTCGATGGTCTTGGAAGCCATGATACCAGGGATACCGCAGCCAGAGGAGATCAGCAGCGGGATGAAGCTCTTACCGGACAGACCGAAATGACGGAACACACGGTCCATAACGAAGGCGATACGAACCATGTAACCACAGTCTTCCAGGATGGACAAAAACAGGAACAGAATTGCCATCTGAGGTACAAAACCAAGGACAGCGCCTACGCCGCCGATTACACCATCCACAACAAGGCTTGTTACAACATCGTTTGTACCGATGCCTTCCAGGAAGCCGCCTACGATTTCCTGAATGCCGCCTACAAAGGTATCATTTGTCCAGTCTGTTACAATCGTGCCGATTGTGGTAACAGAGATGTAATATACTACGAACATAACTGCGATAAAGATCGGAATACCGAGGATACGGTTTGTAACAATCTTATCGATCTTATCAGAAGTTGTCAACTTATCCTTGCCCTTTTTCACAGTCGTGCCGACAATCTTCTGAATGAATTTATAACGCTCATCGGTTACGATACTTTCCATATCGTCGTCATGGGACTTTTCCAGACCAGCTCTTAATTCTTCTATTTTCTTTGCAGCGCTGTCTGTCAGCTTTACGCTTTCAGCAACCTTGGAATCCTTCTCCAGGAATTTAACAGCATACCATCTCTTCTTGTTTGCTTCGATGGAGGAAGGAAGAACTTCTGCCGCAGCGCTGACTGCCTCTTCCAGATCCTTGTTGAAGATTTCTTTCGGAAGGTCTGCTTCTTTCTTCTTTGCAGTTTTGATTGCTTCGTCGATCAGCTTATCAAGTCCTTCGCCCTTTAATGCGGAAGTCTCAACGATTGGACAGTTAAGGAGCATGGAAAGGCGGGCAACGTCGATCTTGATGCCTCTCTTTTCCAGCAGATCTGCCATGTTCAGTGCGATAACAACCGGAACACCGGTTTCGATCAACTGAGTGGTCAGATATAAGTTTCTTTCAATATTGGTTGCATCCACCAGATCTACGATGACATCCGGATTCTCTTTTAACAGATAGTCACGGCTGACAACTTCTTCCAGGGTATACGGTGAAAGGGAATAAATACCAGGAAGGTCGGTTACAATTACCTCTTCCTTCATCTTTTTGTTTTTTAATTTGCCTTCTTTTTTCTCTACGGTAACACCAGGCCAGTTACCTACATACTGATTGGCGCCGGTCAGCGCGTTGAACATGGTTGTTTTACCACAGTTCGGGTTACCGGCAAGCGCAATTCTAATTGCCATTTTCTCTTACCTCCTAAATCCCTCTGTAAAAATGCGGCTGTTTATTTTACCTGTACGCACTGTGCATCGTCTTTTCTGACGGTCAGCTCATAGCCTCTGACAGTGATTTCTACCGGATCTCCCAGCGGAGCAACTTTTCTGATGTAAAGTTCGCTTCCTTTGGTAATTCCCATATCCATAATCCGGCGCTTATACGCACTGTCACCTTCAATTTTGGTTACAACAACCGTGCTTCCAACCTGTGCATCACGCAGTGTCATGGTCTTATCTCCTTTCCCTTAGCTCCTTTAATATATAGTATCGGCGATCATCAGATCACGATGTGCCGTGCCATATCTTCATTGACTGCAATTCTGGAATCCTTGACATTTACAATCAGATTTCCTCCGATCGAAGATACAACTGTGATTTCCGTTCCCGCTACAAATCCGAGATTTTCCAGAAAACGTCTTGTCTCTTCGTTTCCGCCAACCTTCACGATCTTGTTGACTTCTCCCATCGTTGCCATTGTTAAAGGCATCTGCTCAACCTTCTTTCTTTTGTCATACCTTTTCGATCCTTCTCACCTCTAGACGTTAGTTAGTATATTCTAACGTTTAGTAGATGTCAAGCACTTTTTTTATATACATCAAACTTATGATTCATGCTGGTAACTTATGTTATATGATGCTCTTTTTTGTTTTTCTGCACCAACTTTAGTCAGCAATGGGCGGAGCGTTTTTATCGCATGGAAACAAAGTTTCCTATACGATAAAAAGGGGGCTGTCGCACTAACGTGCGGCAGCCCTTATAATCAGGAATCGTATGAATTCAAAACAATCAGGGGTACTGTAGGGATTCAGTGGCCGAATTTCTTCATCAGAACCGGCATGAAGATACCGCCCTGTACGCTTCTCCCCATGAAGTGACAGTATTCGCCGGTTACGGTCTCGTACCAGTCGGAGAAAGGCACTCTGGTTGCGGTGGTTTCCAGATAGTGCGCAACCGGTGCGATCAGCGCCTGCGCTTCCTCTTCGGTCTTTGCCATCGATGCACACCATAAAATCCAGTCGCTCTTGGTGTAATCCTTTCTGCTGTCCAGAGGCGTGCCGTACTCATTGGTCTTTTTGACATAGTATTTCAGCTCTTTCTCGTAAACTTCATCTGAGAACAGCTTGCTGCCAAAGAATTTATCCCATACGAGGTTGTATTTTAAGCTCCAGGTATCCGCATTGCCGAAGGCCAGCACATAGTGGTCGTCTGCGATGGCGCGCTTTTCCCAGTCTTTTGCCATTTCAGCAGCCTTTGCATGATATTTTTCCGCTTCTTCTGTTCTGCCCAGCTGAGCTGCCAGACGCGCATACGCCTCTACGCCCATGATCGCTTTTGCAGACAGGTTTACATTGTGGGACAGATGTCCTGCAAAGTCGTCGGTGCATAACTGTTCGCCGGGGTCTGCGCCGAATTTTACCAGATACTGTGTCCACTGCTCTAAAACATCCATGTGAGGCTCTGCAAAGAAAGCGTTTCCATCCAGTTTGCAGACAGCTGCCGTCATCAGCAGCATATTGCCACATTCCTCAACGGGCATCTGATATCTGAACTCGAAAATATCGGTTCCTGCAGGATACTGGTAGAACGGGGGGAAGATATCATCGTTCCAGCCGGAGAACCACAGGTCGCCCTTCTTGCCATTTAAGCCGTAAACCTGTCCCCATGCGTAAGGGTAGCGTCCGACATCGTGCGGTGCGAAGTCGAATTCCCAGGAATCACAGGCAGCAAATTGAAATACCGGACGCAGCATGCCTTTGACATATTCGGTGTTGAACAGTAAGAACAGCGGAACAGAAGGATAACTTACGTCAACCGTACCGATACAGCCGTTGGAGTCGTTTTCCTTGGACAGGAAAATAATATTGCCGTCTTCGTCGGTGATCAGCTTGTGCGCTGCAATGGCATGACGGTAGCTCATGTTGCACAGGAATGCGTATTTCTCGCCGCCTGCCGCATAAGCTTCTTTTTCTACCTTCTCATCGACTGCTGCCGCATGCTTTAACGTCTCGTCGTGATCCGCGAACGCTGCGCCGATCGCATCCAGAATGGTTGCATAGGTGTTGGTCCAGTATGCCTTACGCCACTGACCGAAGTAGTTAATGGAAAGCAGATCGTCATATGCCAAAATCATGCCAGCCTTGTCGTTGTCCAGAGGCAGTCTGCAGATCAGCTTTTCGTTTGCAGCATCGTAGGTGCATACCGCGCCTTCTTCTGCGGATGCCACATAAACATAGCCCCAGTCGATCGTTACATGGTCGCCGCTGCCGCCCAGAGGCTTCTGTGCTGCTCTGCCCATCTGCGCGTAGTTGTATGCGGGCGCATCGTCTTTTTCCGGACGTCTTGTGCTGCAGCCAATCAGCTTCGCCTGCTTCTGGCTTACCAGATCGGAGGATACGACAAAGTCCACCCTCACGTCGCAGTTTTCTTTCTTTTCTACTGCGTAGTCGATATAGGTACAGGGTCTGGAAACCAGCGTCAGGTCATCCAGAACCAGAGGGGAAGTAAACTTCACATTCAGAATGATTTTTTCGTTTTCAAAGGTGTAGGTGGTGGAGGTCGCAGTTACGTCCACATCGGTCTGACCGATCGTTTCGTGGAACTCCTTGTCGCCGAGAAAGCTGTAAACGACGCCATCCACATTGACATAGCCTCTCAGCTGCTGGCGAATCTGGCTCCAGTGCACAGGATCCTTGTCATACAGATGATCCGCACCGGACCAGATAGAAAAATAGGGGTCGTGTGTGACCAACGGAATGCTTGCTGCTCTTGTTACTTTCATATGAAACTCTCCTTTTTGGTTTTCTATTTTCGTTTGATTGTTTTTATCTGGAACATTTTACGCCTGCAGCGTTGTCCATGCCGCTACAGCGCGCTTTCAGGAAACCGGATCGATCGTCGCCGTATGTAAAATCAGTCTATCCTTGATCCAGTGCTCTTCGTACCAGGTGTTGTTTTCGAACGTATCGTTGATTTTTGCCATCTTGTTATACATCTGCTGTTTCATTGAATCAGCAATATCTGCATATACCGGATCGTCGATCAGATTTTTCATCTGGTAAGGATCTTCTTTATCGTCAAATAAAAATTCTTTTCCGTCCGATTTAAACACCGCATAGGTGTAGCGTCTGCTGCGCAGTGCGCGCCACTCCTGTCCGTTTCCAAAGGTTGCGGTCGGTCCGCAGCACATCATCAGTGCCGCGTCGTCGGTGTCCGTCTCCCCGCGGATATCCGTGCTCTTGTCGATTCCCTCAACCTCTTTGGGAATCGGCAATCCCATCAGGGACAAAAGGCTCGGCATGATGTCTACGGTATTTAAAATAAAGTCTCTCGAAACGCCCGTCTCCAATTCATCCTTCCAGCGGATCAAAAACGGGACGCGGATTGCTTCTTCATAGAAAATGTTTTTCGCACGTCTTCCGTGTGCACCGAAGAGCTCGCCGTGGTCTGAAGTAAAGACGAAAATTGTGTTGTCATCCAGTCCCATCTCTTCGATCGCTTTGCGCAGTCTTCCAATGTTGTCATCGAGGTTTGCCGTCATCGCATAATAAACGCGCATCCACTCGGTCAGCTCGTTTCTCTCCTGCTCGGAAAGCTTTGCCCAGTCGTCCGCATGCGGATCATTTTCCGGCTCGTAGTTCAACGGCAGAGAAAATACTTTATCCTTGAAGCGTTCCAGATATTCCGGCGGAACGTTTTCCGAAACCCAAGGGTCGTGAGGCGTACCAATCGACAAAAACAAGGCGAACGGCTTGTCTCCTTCCGACAGCCGATGAAGCTGTTCGATCGTCATGTCGATCTGCGCATCCGGCTCGTATTTGTCGTAGAAAATTTTCTCCGGCGTGTCCAGATGATAGTAGGCGATTCCCGGCTCATATTCATGGCGGAAATTGTAGGCTGCGAAATATCCGTTAAAGCCCAGTCTGTCCGGTCCTTTCGGGATAAAGGAGTTTTTGGGATCGTAATGGTTGCCCCACTCCGCTGCATACATGTGCCATTTTCCAATGTATGCCGTCTCGTAGCCATTTTCATTTAACACATCTGCAAAGCTGTGATGATTCGTGTTCATCCGAATCTCGTTGATTACCATACCCGTGCTCGTCGTGTATTTCCCCGTAAACAATGACGCCCGGTACGGCGCACAAACCGGATGGCCTGACACCGTCTGGCACAGATTGATGCTGTCTTTGCAGAGTGCATCGATATTGGGCGTCAGGGCGTTTTGATCCCCCGCATAGCCCATCGAAAAGTACCGCAGCTGATCTGCAAACACATAAATCAGGTTTGGCTTTTTTGCTGTATTCATATCGTACCCCTCCTGACCTTTATCTTACGCAAAATCGGACAATCCCGCACTAAGTATTATCACAGCAGTGCTGGTGGGAGGGTTTGATTTTGTGGATATCGTCCGCAACAATAGAATGCACGCTCTGCGAGCATTCTATTGTCATGAAAAAAGCGCCGCCACAAGGGGCAGCGCCAAAGTTACTTTACTTTCTTTTAACCAGACAACGTTTTTTAAAGAAGGAAATGCCATAGCAGAAAATCTCATCATAATCCGCTTCGAATTCCTTTGCATACATCCTGTCATCGATTTGATTCAAAGCAGTATCGCATTCTTTTTCCAGATTTTCCAGAACCCTGGTATATTTTGCCTCAAAGACGGCTACGCGTCCGTTGACAGAATCATATACAACCACATCACTGCGTCCCTCTCCGTGCTCTCTGTTGGATTCCACAGAGTATCCTGCGCCGGTAAAAATTCCTGCCAGAAACGCATGGTAAAAATCCTCTTTATAATCGTGATAGCTGATCGTTCTGCGCAGAAGGAGATTCATCTCTTTGGTAAGTTTTTCGCTATCTCCTTTCCAGACCGCATCAAACAGCGCGCTTCGATTCCAGGTCTTTGCGCTGTCGTCAAACCATTTCACTACAGTTGTCTCAAAAATTTCTTTGATCTCCTCATTCGGGATAACGAGTGCAGTCATTCCATCCGCCAGTTTTTCCTCCAGCTCCTGTTTCCGCATCCGCGTCAGATATCCGGTCAGATATAAAACACTCCAAAGATTTTCTTCTGAAGAATGCAGATAATCATACGTCAGATTTTCATCGATCTTCTGTACGATATATCCACCTTCCAACAGCGTTTCCAGTTTCTTTGTGATATTACTGCCGGCATACTCGATAAAGGAACGAATGATCGCATTATCACTGGTGTTTTTCCAATACCCTGCCGGATTCGCCTTCGGATTATGCTGCAGCTCCAAAATATAGTTCATAACATCCCATGGACAGTAAACATCAAAATCGCCAAAATGATACCCATCGTACCATTTTTTGATTACATCCGCCTGTTCCGATACGCCCGCATCCTCCACGATCTGGTTCACTTCGTCCTGTACGAATCCAAAATATTCATTCAGTCGGGAATCCGTAATCGTATCCGATACAAAATTGTTTGTTCCGGTAAAAATACTCTCTTTCGCAATTTTCAGGCATCCTGTAATGACTGCAAATAAAAGCGACTGATTGTCTTTCAGCGCCTGCATCAGTCCTTTCATGACATCCAGCATTTCATAATAGTAGCCGTGACTGTTCGCTTTTGCCACCGGAACATCATATTCATCGATCAGAAGAATTACCGGCTTCCCGTAATGCTGTTGCAGCAGTCTTGTAAGCAGCAGCAGGCTTCCCTTCGTATCCTTTACCGAAGCATCCCCCAAAACCAGCTGTTTTGCAATTGCTTTATCATATTCACTGATTTGATCGCTGTTGAGCAAATACAGATGTCGTTTATATAAATCCGAAATTACCAGTGTGAACATGTCATATGCACTGTCAAAATTCAGTCCATCTACCTGCCGGAAAGAGACAAAAACCGTCGGATACTGATTCATCCATTTTTCACACAAATCCTGCTGTTTTGTAATTTCGAGTCCCTCAAACAGCTTTCGGCTGTCTTTTCGAATATCGAAAAAACTTTCCAGCATACTCATTCCCAATGTCTTACCGAATCGGCGTGGGCGGGTAATCAGCGTTACTTCCGCTGTTTTTTTCGTCAAAAGTTCTTCCAACAGCCCGGACTTATCCACATAATAAAATCCATTCTCCCGAATTTTTTCAAAATCCGAAACTCCAACAGGAATATTTAATGTTTTCACCCGTTCTGCCCCTTTCTTCACAAAAACATATTGCTTCTTGTTTTTATGATACCATAAATTGGGTCAGCATACTTCATAAATTTTATCCCATCTTCTTCCGCTCTTTTACAAGCTCCTGATACAGATCAAAAAGCGTCCAGCCGACATTATAGGGCGTAACGATCGCCTTTAGACCTATCGAAATCCGGTTCTTTTTTAACAGCTCCAGCGCCGGGTCGATCCTATCCGCCGTCGCCTGCGCGAACAAAAGCATATCTTCTCCAATTCGCGGCGGAAGGGCAAGAACGGGCAAAGGCGTTTCCCGATATCCGGAAACGCCCGCCAGATAACCAATCTTTTGTCCGGTCTGCATGGCGGCAACGGGCACGAAATCGTAGCCCGCTGACTTTGCCAGCTGTTCCAGTTCTTTTTTCTTCTGCGGATTACCCGCATCAAAATAAATCAGCTTCATAGCTCACCCTTACAGATACTGCTGTAAAAAAGCAGCCGACTGCTCCATAAATGCCGCCTGATCTGCGGCATTAAAATGCTCGATCGCAAGATAATCATCATAACCGCTTTCTTTCAGGCGATCCAGAATCTCTTTCATCGGCAGATAGCCCGATCCGACCGCAGCAGCCAGAAGTCCCTGATTGTATTTATGACTTCCGGTCAGCGCAGGATCCGCATTTCTGTCCTTGCAGTGCACATGGACGATGTAATCCTTCAGCACTTCATACGCCTGCACGGCGTCCTCGTCGCTGTAAGCAAAGTTTCCGGTATCCAGCGTAAATTTCAGACCCGGAACATTCTCCATAAACCACAGCAGCTGATACATTCTTGCAAACGGCTGTACCGGACCGTCAAAATCCTCCAGCGTCACAAGGATGTTCTTTTCTTTTCCATAAGCAACCAGTTCTTTTAATGCCTGCACCATGTTCTGGATCGAAGCATTTTCAGACATGTAGGAATCCGTCTGCTCTTTCGACGCAGAAAGCGCGTTGAGTGCAGCCGCCTCGTTTTCCGACAGCTCGCCCGGAATAATCAGTACCTTGGACACGCCGAACTCTTCTGCGAGGTCGATCTGTTTCTTTCCTTGCGCTGCATCCGGGTTGTGCCCGAAATCATAGAACGCATTGCTGCAGCTGACCTGCATATGGGTTTTCTCCAGCAGCTCTTTGATTTCTTCTTTGTTCTCGCGAAGCAGCGCATCTCCGATCTCAATCCCCCGAATGTTCCAGGATGCGCATTTCTCCATCAGTTCTGCCACACTTTTTCCGGACTGCTTTGCGCCTTCCAAAATGTGCTCGTAAAATACAGCTGTTTTCATTTTTGTTACCCCCGTTTTTTATTTTCACAACAATAGAATACACGCTGACCGTGCATTCTAGCGTTCATGATAACAGCGATGCCGCTGATTATCTTTTCTCCCCTTTAAAGCCGCTTCCGGCTGCGCGATAGCTTCCCTCACCGGAAGTTCTTCTTCTGCCGCCGTTTTCCGCCTGCCGTCTGTCCGATCTGCGGCTGTCGCTGCCAAAACGTCTCTGCCTACCGTCGCGTTCTGAACGATAGCTGCCGTTTTTCTCTCCGAAGCGCCCACCATTTCTCTGGTCGCGGTCACCGAAACGTCCGCCTCTCTGGTCGCGGTCGCCGAAACGTCCACCGTTTCTGCTTCCAGATCCATCCCGGCGTCTATCGCCAAATCTCCGTTCTCCATCGCGTCTGACTACTTTAGGCTCTTCCACGATTTCTTCCGGCTCGCCGCCAACCTGCTCATACAAAAATGCTGCTGCCAGCTCGATTGCGGAAATGCCGGTTTCTTTTTCAAAGCGCTCTACTGCACGATAGCAGTCCGCGGTATTTGCTTCCTCCATCACCTCGCGGATTTTCTGAAGTACAGACGCTTCCTTATGCTGACGCACTTCTTCTCCGGAGGGAAGATGCTTTTCTTCCAGTTTTGTCTTGCAGACCCGCTCAATTTCACGGATTCTGAAAGACTCTCTGCGGCTTGCCAGCGTAAAGCTCATGCCCTCTTTTCCTGCTCTGCCGGTACGGCCGATGCGGTGCACATAATATTCGATATCCTGCGGAACGTCGTAGTTGATAACGCCATCCACATCGTTTACATCGATTCCTCTCGCCGCAACATCCGTTG
>ERZ1026856.1833-NODE-1833-length-10209-cov-4.107839_pt1 | contig 10209 bp, 9 predicted proteins | sample MGYA00380158_ERZ1026856 | MGnify/ENA primary metagenome ERZ1026856 (study PRJEB33269, sample SAMEA4719794) | human gut metagenome | biome: human-associated habitat; feature: organic feature; material: feces | place: Cameroon | collected 2013-10 ... | reverse complement strand
TCTAGCACTATATGGTAAAATAATAAGCAGGACACTGAGAAGGTATATATAAATAAGCCAGTGAAATAATACAGATTGGCGTGGTTCTATTAGATGAGGGATTATTTATGTCATTTAAAAAGGAAATATTGACTATAGTAGTTTGTTGTACAATAATATTGGTAGGTTGCGGAAAAAAAGCAGATGAAAATGTAGAGACATCCAAAGAATCAGAATTAACAACTGAAAGTGTTAAAAACAAAGTAACAGAAGATATCTTGGAGAGCAGTGAAACAGAAGAAAATGCAATACAGGAAACCTTTATACCGGATGCATATATACCAGTCTTAGACGGAGTATATAGTCTGATTAATGATTTTGATGGGAAAAACTATGCTGAAAATCCATATGATTTGACAGGAATTGATGAATTAATTTATCCGGCTGAAAATCCGAAAGATTGTTTAAATACTGTAGGATATGAGTTAAAAGATATAAATAATGATGATACAGATGAACTGTTTATCGCTGATACAGACAATATTTATGCCATATACACCATAAAGAATGGTAAAGCTGTTTTAGTAACCGAAGGCTGGATTAGGAATCGTAATTATCTCTTAAATGATAATACAATATTCAATGAGGGTTCTGGCGGTGCAATAAATAACATGTTTGGAACATACAGATTAAATAGCGGAGCAACTGAACTTGAACCATTAGATATCTACTATTCAGATTTTATAGATGAAAGCAATCAGACGGTTGGATGGTTTTATAGTAAAGGTTCCTATGAATATAACGATGGAAGTCTTACAGGTATGACATTGGATGATGCAACAAAACTATGTGATGAATATCTAGCAGAAAAAGCAGATTTAAATCTCATATATCTTATAAACTACATACCATCTAATTAATTAAATGCACTTAAATTCTGAAAACATAGGAGAGAAGGACAACATACATGGACACAAAAAACCTTGACAGATGGGCAAGTCTTTTGCTGGATACCGGTAAAAGAAACAATCTGGTTAATTTTAAGGATACAAAGGCTTCAACAGTAGAGATTATTTTGCCGAGTCCGGACGAGCTTTTCACAAAGGTGGAGTCCTCGGCTTCTTTTGAAGTATTTGATCCGCAGATTGCGGATGATGAGGATGAAGATTATAGTGAGGAAAGCTCTGCAAGTGATGAAAATCAGGATGAAAAAGGGAAACCTGCAGTTCAGGAGAAGCTAAATCGTCAGGAATATATTGATACTTATGGTACCAGGATAAAAAATAATCAGATTCTTTTATTCAACCCAAATGTTAATCCTGTAAATGCATTAAAGAATATAGATAAAAAAGCAAGAGAGCATCTGGAAGAAACCGGTGTTAATGTTGCGTATATTGCTTTTGGTTTTATTCACTGGAAGGAAAGCGCTGACTCATCTTTCGTATACAGGGCTCCTATACTTCTGGCGCCGGTTACTTTCAGTAATGATTCGGCAATAGACCCATGGTTTGTTAAAATGACAGATGATGATGTAGTTGTCAATCCTACATTCTCATTCAAGATGAATGCGGAACAGGGGATAACACTGCCCGAGTACGAAAATGATGGTCTTGAAGAGTATCTTGCCAAGGTAGAAAATCAGATTTCAAAAATTGGCTGGACTGTGACAAAAGAATGCAAAATAGGTATCTTTTCATTTCTTAAAATGAATATGTATAAGGACCTGATGGACAACAAGGATGCCATTTTAAAAAATAATAATGTCCGTATGCTTCTTGGTGAGCCTGTTGATACAACTCAGGGGATTTCCATTGAAAATGGGGAACATCATCTCAATAATCCACTTGTAGAGCTTCATAATGTTGTGGATGCGGATTCAAGCCAGATAGAAGCTATTGAGATGGCAAAAGCAGGTGCAAGCTTTGTGCTTCAGGGACCGCCGGGTACCGGAAAATCACAGACCATCACAAATATTATTGCAGAATGTCTTTGTGATGGCAAGAAGGTGCTTTTTGTTTCAGAGAAACAGGCTGCACTGAATGTTGTATTTGATAAGCTAAAAAAAGCGGGACTTGGAGAATTCTGTCTTGAGCTTCACAGTTACAAATCAAATAAGAAAAATGTAATTGACAATTTGTGCAGCACATTGAGAGCTGCAAAAACAAGTGTTTCATCACAGGCTGAAAGTGAGATAGAATCAAAAATAAACAGCCAGAAGAAGCTTGATGCTTATGACGAGGAGCTTCATAAAAAACGTGATGTGATTAACAAATCACTTTATCAGTTATATGATGCATATGCGGCCAACCGCAATGCTTCTGATGTAAGAGTTTTTATAAAGAATATTGACCAAAAAGGGGATGAGTACTTAAAGAATGCTCTGAGCTTATTGGAACAGTATGTTGCGTTTGTTCCGTCAGTAGGGTATCAGTACAGGTATAATCCGTGGTATGGATATGTTAATCAGGACACTTCATATCAGATGAGGGAAAATATAAAAACATGTCTGGAGGATATGATTGCAGTATCGAAAAAATATATTGAGCTACAGAAAATTATAGCTGTCAACTACGGAATAGACTGCAATACTCTTAATCAGACACAGTTGTGGGATAATTTCTTTACACTGGCATCTGAGAGCCAGATACTTACACCTTCATTCTTAAAGCAGTCGGCATGTGCATATCTGCAGGAAAAACTGCAGGAGATGGAGAATCTTGGAACTGAAATTGTAAGACAGAGAGATGAAATCAACAGACAGTATGATGACGATATCTACAGGCTTGATGCTGATGATGCTTATAAGAAACTTACGAGAGTATATACAAACTGTATAGGAAGATTTTTTAATAGCGAATACAGAAAACTGATTGCTGATATAAAACTTAATTCTAAAAGTGGAAAAAAGCCATCTTATCAGGAGGCAGTTGACCTGACAAATAATCTGAATATTTATCATGAAAAAATGAGAAATTTTGAAGCTGTTGAAAGTCCTTTAAAATCAAGCCTGGGCTCAGCATATAAAGGGGTTGACTCCGACTGGACCATCATTCTGAACCAGATAGCCAAATTAAAGGAACTGTTTGATTCGGGAGCAAGCTTTAGCAAGCTGGAGATGTTTACCAATGTTGATTATGAAGAACATAAATCAGACTTTGCAGTAATTGCCAAACAGCTTGGTGAATTAAGAGAAAAATGCAATAATGCGGTAGAGCTTTTATCAAAGAGTTTTGACAGTGATATTTTTGACATTAAAAACAGTGCGTTTGAAGAACTTTTGTCAAAGTTCAAAGCCTGCATTAATGAATTTGACAAGCTGGATAACTGGTGCAGATTTGAATCCCTGCTAAATAAGCTGAAAAGCCAGGAGATTACCGAGTACATTGATGCCACGATTGAAGCAAATGTGCGCGCTGAAGATATTATCAGTGCATACCAGCGTAATTTCTACAGACAGTGGATTGACTATATACAGCATCTGACACCGGTGCTTTCCGGATTTAACCGTGTGGCTCATGATCAGCAGGTTAATACTTTTTCGAAGGAGGATAATACTCAGTTTGCCATCAGCAAAGTGCAGATCAGGTCAAAGCTGTCGCAGAACAGGCCTTCACTTGATTATGTGTCTCCGGGAAGTGCGGTATCTGTACTTCTTCGTGAGGGTGAAAAGAGAAGGAAGCAGAAGAGCATACGAAAGCTCATGGATGAGGCAGGAGAGCTGATACAGGTTATAAAACCATGCTTTTTGATGTCACCACTCAGCGTAAGCACATTTCTGAATACGGATTCTGTGAAATTTGATACTGTAGTATTCGATGAGGCATCACAGATTTTCCCACAGGATGCTATAGGTGCAATTTACAGAGGAAAGCAGCTTATTGTAGTAGGAGACTCAAGACAGATGCCACCAAGTAATTTCTTCGGTTCAAATGTTGAACTGGATGATGGCGATGAGGAAACCGGAGATATCACAGATTTTGAGTCAATTCTGGATTTGTGCTCCACAACATTTGCACAGCTTAGATTGAGATGGCATTATCGTAGCCGGTATGAACAGCTGATTACTTTCTCAAACAGGCATTTCTATGATAATGATCTGGTGACATTTCCTTCATCAACTACTGATAAGAAGTGGATTGGCGTTGATTATTACTGTGTGGAAGATGGCATATTTGACCACAGAAGCAGGAATAACAGGAAAGAGGCAGAGTTTATTGTAGATCTGATTTACAAAAATATAGAACAATTTCCGGATAGAAGTCTTGGTGTGGTTGCCTTTAGTGTTTCGCAGCAGGATTTAATTGATAAGCTGCTCTCAAAGAGAAGACAGGCAGATCCATCAAAGGAGTTCTTTTTCAGAAGAGATGCGGAAGAACCATTTTTTATCAAAAATCTTGAAACTGTACAGGGTGATGAGAGGGATACAATTATCTTTAGTGTTGCATATGCAAAGGACTCATCTGGCAGACTCATGCATAATTTTGGACCGCTTAACAGAGTGGGTGGAGAGCGACGCCTTAACGTAGCGGTAACACGTGCGAAGTTTAATGTACAGCTGGTAGCTTCTATCCATCATACAGATATAGACTTAGGAAGGACGAAGGCAGAAGGAGCAAGACTGTTAAAGAATTATCTTGATTATGCCGAAAATGGAGCTATTGCCATTGAAAGAGAAGTCAACGTAAATTCATTTGAACAGTTTGATTCAGAGTTTGAGCTTGAAGTATGTGAGTTCCTTTGTCAAAATGGATATGATGTGGATACACAGGTTGGCTGTTCAAATTTCAGAATTGATTTGGGAATTAAACGCCATGATACCTCAGACTATGTTCTTGCAGTTGAATGTGACGGTGCTACATATCATTCTTCAAAGAATGCGAGAGACAGAGACAGGCTTCGTCAGCAGATATTGGAAAATATGGGATGGAAATTTTATCGTATATGGTCAACAGATTGGTTTAAAAATACGTCTGTAGAAAAAGAACGTCTGTTAAAGGCTGCAAAAGAGGCCATGAATGATGATGTGCCCCATGAAATAAACAGCAATAGAGATGAAGAAAATGAAACTTCTGCTGATGAAGTATTTGAGGAAACCATGCAGGAAAATCATAAAACATTTCCGGAATACAAGCAGGCTGATGTTTACAGATTCTCGGTAATAGATAATTTTCAGGCTTTTGTAAAAAAGGTAATGGATATTGAAGCCCCTGTTTCTGAAGAATGGCTGCTGAAACGAATTCCATGGATGTTTGGAAGGGAAAAAGTCACCAAGGCAGTTAAAGATGAATATGAGAAGAAGATGTTCCGCTGTGAAAGAAACGGCATTATACGTCGCAATGGATTTTTATATGCATCGGGTATGAAAGAGTTTGAGCTTCGCGTTCCTAACGGAGTGGATGATAAGAGAGACATAAACTATATATGCCGTGAAGAATTGGGAAGCGGAATGTTTGAGATAATCAAACAAAACATGTCCATTGAAAAAGAAAGCTTATATAAGTATCTGGCAAAGCTCTTGGGCATCAATCGTCTTACTGATAAAGTAGTTTGGAAGATGGATGATGCATTGGATGCAATTAAATCGTTAGTCGAGATAGATAATGATATTATATCAATTAATCAAAGCTAAAAATAAGCAAAAAGACTGTAGGTCTTAGGTGCTATATGATATAATAATCACATCTTGTTGAACTATCAATTTGTTATGGGAGAAAACTAGAATGGCAGATAAAAATACAGCAAATATTGGATTTGAAAAACAAATATGGAATGCAGCCTGTGTGTTACGAGGAAACATGGATGCATCTGAATATAAAAGTGTTGTGCTTGGCCTGATTTTTCTGAAATATATTTCAGACAGATTTGAGGACAAGTATAAGGAACTGGTGGAAGAAGGAGATGGCTTCGAGGAAGACATTGATGAATATACATCAGAAGGAATCTTCTTTGTACCGGCAGGAGCTCGATGGAGTGAGATTGCTGCAAAAGCTCATACACCGGAAATTGGCACAGTTATTGATGAAGCTATGCGAGCTATTGAAAAAGAGAATAATCGCCTTAAAGATATTCTTCCTAAGAACTTCGCTCGTCCGGAGCTCGATAAGCGAAGACTTGGTGAGGTGGTGGATTTATTCACAAATATCCAGATGATTGAGCATGGCAGTGAAAAAGATATACTGGGACGAACTTATGAATATTGTCTTTCTATGTTTGCAGAGCAGGAAGGAAAGAGAGGCGGTGAATTCTTCACTCCTTCATGTGTGGTACGTACTTTGGTAGAAGTACTAAAACCATTTAAGGGCAGGGTATATGACCCTTGCTGTGGCTCAGGCGGTATGTTTGTACAGTCTGCAAAGTTTGTAGAGAATCATAGTGGTAACATCAGCAACATTTCTATTTATGGTCAGGATTCAAACCCTACCACATGGAAAATGGCACAGATGAATCTTGCTATCCGTGGCATTGAACCGGATTTGGGAGCTTATGCGGCAGATACCTTCCTTGATGATCGTCATCCAACCTTGCGCGCGGATTATATTATGGCAAATCCGCCATTTAACCTTTCGGATTGGGGAGCAGACAAATTAAAAGAGGATGTCCGTTGGCAGTATGGCATGCCACCGGCAGGAAATGCCAACTTTGCGTGGCTGCAGCATATGATTTATCACCTTGCACCTGCAGGAAGAATCGGAATGGTACTTGCCAATGGTTCACTTTCTTCTCAATCTGGCGGTGAAGGTGAAATTCGAAAGAATATCATTAACGCAGATTTGGTTGAGTGTATAGTGGCAATGCCTACACAGCTTTTCTACACGACACAGATTCCGGTTTCACTCTGGTTTATAAATAAGCAGAAGAAACAATCCGGAAAGACATTATTCATTGATGCAAGAAAGATGGGAACAATGGTCAGCCGTAAGCTTCGAGAGCTTACTGATGATGACATTAAGAAAATTTCAGACACCTATGAAGCCTTTGTAGATGGAACACTTGAAGATGTGAAAGGTTTCTGTGCTGTAGCGGATACAGCAGAAATAGAGAAGCAGGACTATATTCTTACTCCAGGCAGATATGTGGGTATCGAAGAGCAGGAAGATGATGGTGAGCCATTCGATGAAAAGATGAATCGTCTGACATCGGAGCTTTCAGAGATGTTTGCTAAGAGTCATGAACTGGAGGATGAGATTAGGAAAAAGCTGGGGGCGATTGGGTATGAAGTGTAAACTTGAAGAAATTGTGGATATTACAATGGGTCAATCACCTAAGTCTAAATACTACAACACAGACGGAAAAGGATATCCTTTTTTACAAGGAAATAGAACATTTGGATTTAAGTATCCAACTTTTGACACATATACAACAGTAATGACCAAATCAGCTAAAGCTGGTGAGGTAATTATGAGCGTAAGAGCTCCGGTTGGAGATATAAATATTACACCGGTAGATATGTGTTTGGGTCGTGGTGTTTGCTCGTTGAGGATGAAGAATGGAAATCAAGATTTTTTATTTTATATGATGAAATACTATATCCCTCAGCTATTAAAAAAAGAAAGTGGCACAGTTTTTGGTTCAGTAAACAGAAGTGATATAAGTGGTTTAGACGTAGACATTCCCGAAGATGCAAAAACGCAAAAGAAAATTGCACGTTATTTGGAGATGATAGATGATAAGATTGAATTTAACAATAATATAAATGAGAATTTAGCGGCTTAAAGGTCCAGATTGGAAACGTCAATTTCACCGGACATAAGCTTTGACAATAAAACATCACGTAATTGAGCCAATTTACGAGATTGATCCTCGTTTTTCTTAATCATCTCGTACATCGGAGCAACAGAATTTTCAAATTGAAACAAAGCCTCTTCAGAAGGAATTCTAAGTTCCATGGCATTTAGAATTGCTGTTGTCATGCTTGGTACTGCTGATCCCGCATTCATAGATGCGAGGTCTTTAGACTTTACATAGTGATATACGAACTTTGCTACATTAACTTGCTTCATCTCCGTATAGAACATGGTATCAACAGACCAGAAAGGCTGATTGACATACATCACATTGTTGAGAGTTCCCTTTCGAGGAATTAGAACAGATTCCTTTTCATACAATGGATGCTCTACATACCTCATAATTCCGCCTGAACCGTAAACGGGATAAGCGCCATCAGCAAGCTTTTTATGATCTTTTCCATATTTGACATTGATCAAATCAGAGAGATGACCAAGTGGCCAGTCAGGATTGGCTTTTGTCACAAAATACTGCTGATAAATAGCCTGTGCTTGATCAGTTAAATTCTCATTTACCTATTATAGGAGGAAAACATACATGATGTACTTTAAAGGTAGACCAATTGAGAAAGTTGATTATTGTAAATGTAAGTCCACAACATCCATAACCTCAGAAATTGAGGAGTGGGGATATTGGGATATATGTTGTAAATGCGGAAAGCCAATTGAAGATGGCTTTCATTATTACAAGCATTATGATGGAGAAGATCATGATGATTTAGATATCTATTAAAATAATAACTCCTACCAACGGCAGGAGTAGAAACCAACGGAACTGCCGTTGATTCGTTCTTTGGGATAAATAATAAGGAGAACGAATTAATGAAACAGAAAATCATGGAAGATATTGTGCAACAGATGTTACCATATCTTGATAATGCACAGCTACATAAACTACAGGAGGTATTGGAACACTCGCTTTTTGAATATGAAATAGCAGGTAGAACTATTGAAACAGAAGATGACAGTCAGGAACTAATTAATTCTTTTGTCTATGCAAAGCGAATTGAGGGCTGCTCAGAGAAAACTCTTAAATATTACAGGACAACGATAGAGGCAATGACGGAAGCCATAAATAAAGGTGTGCGTCATATGCAGACGGATGATCTCAGAGCATATCTTACGGAATATCAGGAGAAACACGGATCAAGCCGTGTGACAATTGATAACATTCGAAGAATATTGTCCAGTTTTTTTCTCCTGGTTGGAAGATGAAGATCATATTTTGAAAAGTCCTGTACGCAGGATTCACAAAGTGAAGACAGCTACCAACATTAAAGAGACATATACCGATGAGGAACTGGAAAAAATGCGAGATAATTGTGAAGAACTTCGAGATTTAGCGATTGTTGATATGTTAGCCTCAACAGGAATGCGTATCGGAGAAATGGTGTTGCTAAATAAAGCGGATATCAATTTCAATGAGCGTGAGTGTGTTGTTTTTGGTAAGGGTGATAAGGAAAGAGTAGTTTACTTCGATGCCAGGACGAAGATTCATCTGCAGAACTATATTGATAGCAGAATAGATGACGATCCAGCTCTTTTTGTGACACTGAGAGCACCGCATACAAGGATAAAGATTAGTGGCATAGAATCACGACTGAGAGAAATGGGGAAGGCATTAGAAATAGAAAAAGTCCATCCGCATAAGTTTAGAAGAACACTTGCAACAATGGCGATTGATAAAGGAATGCCGATAGAGCAACTTCAGCAGCTCTTGGGGCATAAACGAATCGATACGACCTTACAGTATGCAATGGTCAAACAGAGCAATGTCAAACAAGCTCATAGGAAATATATAGGTTAGGAAGGTGAAGCAAATAATGAAATATGATTATATGGAACTTGGTGATATTGCTGAAGTAACGAAGCTTGCCGGTTTTGAATTCACGAAGTATATCGAATACATAGATGATGGGGAGATCATTGCATTAAGGGCATTGAATTTGCGCCACGGAGAGTTAGATTTGAGTGATGTAAAAAGAATAGATAGACAGGTATCAGATTCGTTGCTTAGGAGCAAATTGTATAGAGATGATATTCTCCTGACATATACGGGAAATGGTTATGGAGATTGTGCAATTATAGAAGAAAATGATAAGTATCATCTGGCTCCCAATATTTGTAAGATAACTCCAAATACAACAAAAATAGATCCTTATTTTTTATATAGTTATATCAGGACAAATGAGTTTTATCAAACAATGTCGAATCATATGACAGGATCTAGCCAACCAACGATTCCTATGAAGACTATAAGAGTGCTCAAGGTCCCGGTTCCTCCTATGGAAGAACAGAGAAAAATAGCATCTTTTATGAAAAGCATTAACATTGCAATTAGAAATAATACAGCGATAAATGAGAATTTAGCGGCTTAGCCTTTAAGTTTTTTATATTGCTTTTCCAAGCTCGTGATGGTCTTTTGCAAATACAATCTGCCGAGGAA
>ERZ1026856.1831-NODE-1831-length-10213-cov-5.726226_pt1 | contig 10213 bp, 10 predicted proteins | sample MGYA00380158_ERZ1026856 | MGnify/ENA primary metagenome ERZ1026856 (study PRJEB33269, sample SAMEA4719794) | human gut metagenome | biome: human-associated habitat; feature: organic feature; material: feces | place: Cameroon | collected 2013-10 ... | reverse complement strand
TCCATAAAGATTATCTCGTAAAGAGAATATAGTAGAAGTATGGAGGAATTACGTATGAATTTATCTTGGTTAAGTAATCCAGAAATATTTCAAGTGAATCGTTTAAAAGCACATTCATCACATCATTATTATGCAAATGAAGAAGAGAAACAGAGCAGTTTGATTCATGTATTAGATGGTACATGGAAGTTTCATTATGCAAATGCTCTCAATGAAGTTATCGAAGGTTTTGAAAAAGAATCGTATGACTGCAGTACATGGGATGATATTCAAGTACCATCGCATATACAGATGCAGGGATATGGAACACCAATGTATGTGAACCAGATCTATCCTTGGAGTGGAAGTGAACAATTATTGCCTGGTGAAATTCCTGAACATAATCCAGTAGGCAGCTATGTTACGTATTTTGACAGTTCTATTTTAAAAGAGAATACAAAAACGAGGATTGTATTCCATGGAGCAGAAAGTGGTATGGCTTTATGGATCAATGGTGCATTTGTTGGATATAGTGAAGACAGCTTTACACCAAGTGCATTTGATATTAGTGAATATATTCATGAAGGAAGAAACAAGGTAGCAGTGAATGTCTATCGTTTTACATCTGGTTCATGGCTGGAAGATCAGGATTTCTGGAGATTTTCTGGTCTGTTTAGAAGTGTGGAATTACAAAATGTTCCTTTTGTACATGTCAATGATTTAAAGATCACACAAGATGTGAATGATCTCAAACATCCAAAAATCATTGTTGCACCTGTAATGGAAGCAGACGAAGACTATACATTAGAATATCGTCTATTTGATGCAGATCATACATTGCTTCAAAGTAAAGTTACAAATGATACATGTGTATTTGAAGTGGACAATCCTGTTTTATGGTATGCTGAAAAACCATATTTATATCATGTAGAAATTCTTGTAAAACAGAAAGATAAGATCATTGAATGTGTTCGCGAACATGTTGGTATTCGTAAGTTTGCATTGAAAGATGGCATTATGTATATCAATGAAAAGAGAATTGTATTCCATGGTGTAGATCGTCATGAATTCAGCTGTGAAAGTGGCAGGGTTGTATCCTATGACTTAACAAAGCAAGATATCCTCAACATGAAAGCAAATAATATCAATGCGATTCGTACATCACATTATCCAAATCAGACATTCTTATATGACTTATGTGATGAATATGGAATTTATGTCATTGATGAAACAAACCTGGAAACACATGGAACATGGTCTGAATTCTTTGACAAAGAACATATTATTCCAAATGATGATCCTAAATGGCTGGAAAATGTATTAGACCGTGCCAAGTCAATGTATGAAAGAGATAAGAATCATCCAAGTATTTTGATCTGGTCTTGTGGAAATGAATCGTATGGTGGAAAAGATATCTTTGAAATGAGTGAATATTTTAGAAGTGTGGATCCATCAAGACTTGTCCACTATGAAGGTGTTTCTTTAGATACAAGATATCCAGATACAACAGACATGGTATCTAGAATGTATACACCTGCGAAGGATATTGAAGAATATTTAAAGAAACATACAGAAAAACCGTTTATTCTATGTGAGTATGCACATGCGATGGGGAATAGTAATGGTGCTTTATATAAGTATACAGATCTTGAAAAGAAGTATTCTCAATATCAGGGTGGTTTTATCTGGGATTATGTAGATCAGGCGATTCTACATGATGGAAAGCTGTACTATGGTGGAGACTTCCATGAAAGACCGAGTGATTATGATTTCTGTGGGAATGGAATTATGTTTGCGGATCGAACACCAACACCAAAACTGCAGGAAGTGAAATATTGTTACCAGTTCATTGATACAAAAATCAATTCAAAAGAAATTACAATTACAAACCGTTATCTCATTACAAATTTAAATGAATTTGATACGTTTGTGACATTGTATGCTGATGGAAAAGAAGTGAAGAAGGAAATATATCATTTATCTTGTGAAGCAAATGAAAGTATTACTATAGAGAATCCATTTGTTGTGGATGAGAAACATGAGTATTCTATTGTGGTAACATTTGAAAAAGATGGTCATGAATATGCACATGAACAATATGTATATCCATACCAAAGAGAAGAACATCATGTATGGACACCACTTTCAATCAATGAAGATTACTTAAATGTAGGTGTTTCTTTTGAAGATGGTAGTGTCATCTTCTCTAAATCAAAGGGTTTAGTGTCTTATAAAGTGCATTCACATGAATTTATCAGAATGCCTGTCAGACCAAATTTCTTTAGAGCTGCAACAAATAATGATGTTGAAAATGGATATGGCTATCGCTATGGACAGTGGCTGCAGAATAGTCTGTATGCAAAATGTAAATATATCAACATAGTCAAAGAAGAGAATCGTTGTATTGTTTCCTATGAATATGCATTGCCATCCATGGAAGATCATCCATTACATATGAACTATGAAGTCTATGGAGATGGTGAAATTGTTGTAGATATGTATTTAAATGCTTTTGAAAACCATATTGAAATGCCAGTCTTTGGTATCTTGTTACAGACATATATAGATTTAGATGAAGTATCTTACTATGGCAATGGACCAGAAGAAAACTATATTGATCGAAAGAAAGGTGCAGTGCTAGGAAAATATACATACAATGTAAAAGAAAATCTAACACCATATCTTTACCCGCAGGAATGTGGTAATCGTACAGATATGAGAGAATTAAATGTTCATTCAGACAGGCACGCATTGTTGATTCAAGGAAATCTGTTTGAATGCTCCGTACTTCCATATTCACCATTCGTATTAGAAAACGCAAAACACCAGTGGGAATTACCACAGGTATATGAAACAGTTTTAAGTATCAATGAAAAGCAAATGGGAATTGCTGGTGATAATACATGGGGTGCAAGAACACATGATGAGTTCCTGCTGACAAAAGAAAAACATCACTTGAGAATATCTATCAAAGGAAACTGAAAAAAATAGGATTTAACCTGATTGGGTTAGATCCTATTTCATTTCAAGCATGATTTTAATGATTTCTTTATCTGTTTCTGCCATACCGTCATGTGCGAGGTGACCTACATTTTTAATTGTAGCTTCCACGCCTCCACCAACGATACCATCACCACGATAGAATTCTTTACCATGTTTATACATCTGCATGCCAAGCAATCCACTTTCAACGCCAGATGCAATCTTAGCAGCACAGCTGGCTTTTGCACCATCGCAAACAACACCAGAATTGATTGCCAGTGCGTTGACGACTGTATGAGAAATTTCATTGAGCCCTCCACCATAGAGGTACATGATTCCAGCGCCAGCACCACAGCCCGCACTTGTTGCACCACAATATGCACTTAAGCAGCCAATACCAGTTTTCAAATGAATGCTTGTCAGATTTGCAATTAACAATGCTCTATATAGTTTTTCTTGAGAAACACCTAATTCTTTTGCATAGATAATCACAGGAACAGAAGTAGTAATTCCCTGGTTGCCAGAACCGCTATTAATGACAACAGGTAATTCACATCCATTCATACGTGCATCACTGCCTGCAGCAGCATATGCTTTTGCACGGTTGTGAAGAGAATCTCCGTATGCCATAAGTAATGTTCTGCCAACTGCAGCACCATATTTTCCAGTGATACCTTCTTCACTGATTGCCATGTTGTAGGTAATCTGTGTATCTAGTATTTCTTTGACATCTTCTAAGTTGCATGTATTCGCAAATTCAACAATGCCTTCCATAGATAGAATGGAATGATCAATACTGGAAGTTGTTTTCGCAATTGGAGCCTCAAAGATTGTTTTGCCATCTACCTGAATTAAGCAAAGTCCTGTATGGTATTGTGCAGTTCTTGCATAGACCGTATGGTTAGCTGAATGTAATGTTACCGCAATATCTAAAATGTAATCGGAAGTTGATTTTGTAACAGAACAAGGAACACGATCCAGAAATGAAACAATTTCTTTTTGTTGAGAATCTGTAATTGAAGAAAGAACTTCTAATTCAGCTTCTGCTTCACCCGCAACGATACCTGCAGCAGCTGCAGCAGGAATTCCACGTAAACCATTGGTATGTGGAACAATAACACTTTTAACATTCTTGATGATATTTCCAGAAGCACATACTTCTACAGAAGTGATTTCTTCATCCATGTATTTTTTTGCTTTTGCAGCAGTTAAAGCAATTGCAATTGGTTCTGTACATCCCATTGCTGGTTTTAATTCTGATTTTAATATTTCACAATATAAATTATATGTAGTTTTATCCATAACATTTACCTCATGTATAATAGTACCACGTAATAGATGAGAGGAGTAATGTGTATGAAACAAATTAAAGATACTTTTTTTATTGTTGTGGGCAATATGATTTGTTCCTTGGGAATTGGAACGATTGCATTAAGACTAGGGTTGTCTCTTGGAGGTGTTTCTGGTCTGGCAAAAGTATTGCATGGTATATTGCCAATATCCATTAGTATTCTTGTATTGGCAGTAAATTTAATATTATTTGCATTGGCTTACTTTTTTGTTGGAAAAAAGTTTGCGATGAATTCCTTTTTGTCTGTTATTTTATTTCCAGTCTTTTTAGAGATTGCACAGAATATTACAGTACTGGACTGTTTAAAAGAAGACTTGCTGCTGGGTACATTGATTGGCGGAATCTAGCTTGGCAGTGGCAGTGGTTTAATTTTAAGAGGAAATGGAAGCAGTGGTGGATTTGACATCATTGGTGTTATTCTGAACAAGTATTTTAATGTCAAGACAGCTTCAATAATGGGTTTGATTGATGTATTTGTATTGGTGTTTCAAATAAGAATTGAGAATCTGATGTTCTCTATTTATGGTGTTATAATGATTTTTATTACTTCTTATATGGTGAATTTGATTCTGACAAAGGAAAACAATGAAGTTAAGATCATGATTTTCTCCAAGAAAGAAGATGAAATTCAAGATATGCTTCTTCATGAAAGAGATTGTGGATGTTCTATTTTACATGGAGAAACAGGCTATACAAAAGAAAAGATGCGTGTCATTGTAAGTATCATGCCATATGATAAAGTGAATCCTGTAAAACAAAGCATATTAGCAATTGATCAAGATGCATTTATAGTTTTGGAAAATGTTCAGGCGGCATATAGTGGTGTGCATTATTTAAGAAAACCAGAAGAAATGTAAGCACTTTCGTTGTTCCTGGTAAGAAACGTTGTTATAATTTTCTGCATTAAGGGTGATCAGGAAAGAAGGGAAAACATGGAACAAATCAGTAAAAAAACATTTTTTAGTTTCGCTGTCATGGATAGTCTTTATTGGGCTTTTTATGCATGTTTTGTAGGATTTATTGCGACGTATTTATTGGCATGCGGCATGGATAATGCAGTATTGTCTATTATGCTTGCGTGCTTTATGGGTGCATCATTTATTGGTGCATTCTTCTGGGGAAGTATTTGTGATAAAGCAAAAACAAATAAAAAAATATTTATTCCAGAATATATCGCTACAATCATAATTGCCTTCATTATTTATTTCATGGCAGAAAAAAATATCTGGGTATCAACAATCTTATATCCTTTGTTCGGTTTTTTATCTTCTCCATTAGGCAGTAACTTAGATACGTGGATGTTGCGTTCTTTTCATAAAGATGCTTCTGCATATGGTAGAGCTAGAGCTATTGGCTCTATGGGATATGCAATTACGGCGTTATTTATGGGAATGTTGATTAATGCAATTGGCTATCAAATGATTCCTGTTGGAACTTTCTTTTTTGCAATCCTTGTTTTGATCATTGCGTTTATGATTAAAGAAGTTCCTTTTGAAAATGTTGTGGTGCATTCTGGCAGTGGCAGTGTAAAAGATCTATTGCACATTGGTTCTTTTATGTTTATGCTAGTAACCGTTTTCTTTACAGGCTTAGCAATAGCACCAGTGAATAACTTAAAGATTGTTATTTTAAAGAGTGTTGGCGGAGACGTTGGGCTGCTTGGGGTAGATTCTTTTCTTGGCGTTATGGTACAGGCATTATTTATCTTTATTTCTGGAAATCTGAAAAAGATACCTACATATGTAAGACTATTCTTAATGACACTGACTGTATTTATCACAATGGGACTTGTAGCCTTTGCGGTGAATCCTTGGATGATTATTCTTGGTACAGTATTCTCAAATATGAGTTACGGAATTATGCTTCCAACACAAAGAGAAATCGTAGAAGCAAATGTTCCTTCCACATTAAAAAATACAGCGCACAGTTTATCTGATGCGATGTATGGTAGTTTCTCTGGTATTCTGGCATTATCGTATTCAGGATTTGTCATGGATGCATTCGGTGCTAGATCTGTTGCAATGCTTGGTGGTGTCATCATGATCATCGCTGTAGTACTTTCATTGACAAAGATTGCGAAGAAAAACTAAAATTCATAATAATTTGAGAAGATCAGTTGGACTTTCAAATGTATATGTACCATGTAATGGGGTAGTGGAAACACTTCCCCATTTTGCATATCCAAAATCAATACCTGCATTGATAGATGACTGCTGATCAGATAGTGCATCTCCAATATAGATGACTTCTTCTTTTGGTACGTTTAAGTTTTCAATACACTTTAGAAGTGGCTCTGGATCTGGCTTGTGCTTAGTAGTATCTTCCGCAAGAATAACAGTATCCATATATTGATCAATTCCTTTAGAACAGATGTCCAATTCATACTGTTTGTGTGTTTTTGCAGATACAATTGCCTGCTTGATATGATTTTTCTTGAATGCTTCAAATACATCCATAAATCCATCATATAGCGTTGCACCTTCCTCATATGCATTGACATATTTGACCCATCTAGCATATGTTGCTTCTGGATTTTTTATCTTTAATTCTTCCATAACTTTCATACCAGGATAAGCAGCAAACTTTAAAACCTGATCAAATGACCATGTTTCTCCTGTTTCTTCTTTGATGATTTGAAGCAGTGGGTACATGTTCATATTTAACGTATTTAAAATTGTTCCATCGATATCATAAATGATTGCATTATATTTGTTCATAGATACTCCTGTTATCTAGAATCATTATAACAAAAAAGAAATAGAGATTATCTACTTCTTTCTGTGTTTTGTATAAACATCATTAAGAATCCTATCAGTAATAATGTTGAAGAAATCCAAATCGTTTTCATACCAAGGTAAAGAATACAAGAATATCCAACTGTAGCACCCAATGCAAATGTGATAATGATTCCAATGTAATGCAGCGCCTTTTTTAAAGATTCTTCATTCTTTGTTCTCATCCAGTGAGAGAATGCGGAAACACCTGCTCTCATATTACCAATGCACATTGTACTTGCGTATGGATAGCCATGTACGGAGCGGAATGCCTGTACCTGCATTGCACAAGAAAAAGATACAAGACAATTCGCATAAAGATTTCCGTTTTCATTGAAAAATCCTGATACAAATAAAGAAACGATTTCCAAGATTAAGATTGTCTGCCTCCAATGTAACTTCTTTGCTTCTTTATAGTATCCCTGGATTTGTTCCGCAACAAAGATGCCTAATGCAAATGACAGAAGAGGAAATACGTAACGGATAGCATCAGCATATTGTCCATCAGACAGTTTAGATGCCATTAAAACGATGTTTCCTGTTTGAGCATTCGCAAATACTTTATTTCTAGCGAAATAAGTATATGCATCTTGTAGACCACCAGAAAATGTGATGATCATAGCGAGTAGAAATGTTTCTGACATCTGTTTAATTTTCATACGTGAACTATTATAGTCACTATTTTTGATATGAAAAGAATAAATTTCTTTCAGAAAACATTTTAAAGCACGATGAATACTAGACTTATGTGATAAAATAGATACATGATAAAAAGATTTTATTATGGATTGATCAGTATGAAATATGCATTCTTTATGTTTGGGATTCCAATGCTGATATTTATAACTGCATTTATTGAAACAAGAAAAAAACTGTCTGTATTTCATACATTGATGTTCATATTTATTATATTGTTAGCTTGTGTGTTAGCTTTCTACTACAAAGATAAGCTGCATGTTTTAAAGCAATTGAAGCAAGTGAAAGATTTAGTAGAATATGAAAAGGGTGGTGTCGTTGATCGCTCATGGATCTTAGAAGATCGTATGCTTTGTGCAAAAGGATTAGATATTCATGAAGTTAAAAGCAGCACCGTAAGTAAAGTAATACTTCTAAATGAAGAAAAAGGGAAGCAGGTATTAGAACTATCTGTAAAAGATGAAATTGTGTTAATGACAACAATTTCAAAAGAAGAAGCACAAAGATTTGTGGCATATTTAAAAAGAAAAAATCCTTCCATTATTGTTGAAGGAATAGAAGCGAAAGGAAATGGTTCCCTGCAGGAATTAGGCGCAGGCGTACAGGTATAAAACATGACAATGACAAATGCAGAACTGATGAAAGCTTTGATTCAGAAATTTATACAGGTGACATTGGATGATGGATCTGTTCATGCTGGATATATTGGAAATCCAGAAGATTTTCAAGGGGATTCATTACCAGCGCATATGGTATTAATTAATGGTTTAATGAGAGACAACATTGAAGTTGCCAGAGTGGTAGATGTGGAATTTCCAAAAAGAGAAGACACAACACAGATCCCAATTGTTGGATTTGAAGACAAGTAGATGGAAACATCTGCTTTTTTAATTGGAACTGTTTGAAATAAGCGTTACAATAGGTCATACGGTGAGGTATCTATGACATTTAAAGAACAAAAACGAATACAATATTTAAGACCATTTATGGTAGTGATTGCGGCAATTATTATGTCGCTGAACATAAAAATTATGGTAAGAAATGGTGGGCTGTATCCAGGCGGTGCAACGGGATTGACCATTCTTACACAGGCAATTCTTCAAAAGTTTTTCAACATTGAAATCAGCTATACATTTGTAAATGTATTCTGGAATGCATTACCTGTATATATCGGATTTAAATATATTGGTAAAAAATTTACATTGTTTTCTCTGTTTATGATTCTATTAAACAGTGTACTTGTAGATATGATTCCAAAGTATACATTAACTTCAGATATTTTATTAATCAGTGTATTTGGCGGAATGTTGAATGGACTAGCGATATCTTTATGTTTGATGGTGGATACAACAACAGGAGGAACAGATTTTATCTCAATCTTTCTTTCGTCTAGATATAATGTGGATGGATTTAATCTTGTTCTTGGATTGAATGCGGTAATCTTGATTACGGCAGGTGTCTTATTTGGATGGGATAAAGCATTGTATTCTATTATTTACCAATATGTATCAACACAGACAATTCATTTGTTATATCGAAATTATGCACAGGTGACTTTGTTTATTATTTCAAATAAAGTAGATGAGATTTCTGAGATGATTCATGCTATTACACAACATGGTGCAACGATCATCAGAGGAGAAGGATCTTACAAGAATGATGAAAGAAAGATGATCTATTCTGTAATCAATGAGAGTAGTGAAAAAGCAATTGTCAGCAACATTCTCGCAATTGATCCAAAAGCATTCGTGAATTGTGTGCGTACAAAAGAAATACGTGGTCACTTTAATCAAATGCCAAAAGACTAAAAAAGAATTGAAATTCACAATGTCATTAAGTTATGAGAAATAAATTCTTAGTGATATTAATTGAAAATTCAAGAAAACAAATCTTTAGCGAAAGTAAACAGCTTTTCCATAAGATTTGTTTTTTAATTTCTGAAATCAGTGATTTATCAGAGATGATCAAAGGAAACTTGATCAATGCATCAGCGGAATCTTACTCCTGAGCAACATTGTTATGAATGTCTCTCTAAAACAAACATAAAAGGACAAAAAAGAATCAAATGCCAAGAGGCTCTTTGATTACATTCTCTATTCATAGGACCTGTGATCTTCTTTCTGATATCATTATTGAGTCGGCTTCCTCCCGACCTCTGGAAAGGAGGTGAGTACACGTGGAGTATCTAATAGCTTTCATAAGCTCCGTCGTAGCAGGTGTTGTTTCGTACTATATCTGTAAATGGCTGGATGGAGTCGAAAAAAAATAGTCGATCAGCCTAGGTATTGAAAAAGGGAACTGTTCCAGCAGTTCCCTTTTTTTTACACGTGGCTTAATAGCTTTCATAGCCAACTACAATATAGCAAATTTTTCTTTTTTTTCAAGTTCTACGTTTATAATCATAACAAATCCATATAAGAAAAAACAGACT
>ERZ1026856.1826-NODE-1826-length-10235-cov-13.810609_pt1 | contig 10235 bp, 5 predicted proteins | sample MGYA00380158_ERZ1026856 | MGnify/ENA primary metagenome ERZ1026856 (study PRJEB33269, sample SAMEA4719794) | human gut metagenome | biome: human-associated habitat; feature: organic feature; material: feces | place: Cameroon | collected 2013-10 ... | reverse complement strand
CTTACAATAAATGCTGCCACCCATGCAATCGCACACTGCAAAAGCACCACGCTGACAGCCCACTTTGCACCCAGCTCTCTCTTTATGGATGCTATAGCAGCCACGCAAGGACTGTAGAGCAGCGAGAACACCAGAAGAGATGCAGCTGAAAGTGTTGTGAGTGCTGTCGTAACCGTTCCGCCAAACAGTATCTCAAGTGTTGATACCACACTCTCCTTTGCCATGAGTCCGCTGATAAGTGACGTGCATATACGCCAGTCGCCGAGTCCCAGAGGCTTAAAGACAGGCACGATAATACTTGAAATAGCAGCAAGCATGCTGTCCTTTGAGTCTGTTACCATGTTAAAGTGTATGTCAAAGCTCTGTAAGAACCATATAAGCATTGTGGCAATAAGTATTACTGTAAATGCCTTCTGCAAAAAGTCCTTTGCCTTTTCCCAGAGGAGCTGGCACACATTCTTGGCGCCCGGCATCCTGTAGTTTGGCAGTTCCATGACAAACGGCACTGCGTCACCCCTGAACAAAGTCTTTCTGTAGATAAATGCGAAAAGTATTCCGACAATTATGCCAAGGAAGTACAGTCCTCCCATGACAAGTCCGCCATGCTTCGGGAAAAATGCACTAACAAAGAATGCATAAATTGGCAATTTTGCCGAACAACTCATAAACGGTGTGAGGAGTATAGTCATTCGACGGTCTCTCTCACTTGGCAGTGTACGTGTTGCCATGACAGCTGGCACCGTACAGCCGAAGCCTATGAGCATTGGTACTATGCTTCGTCCGGAAAGTCCTATCTTACGAAGGAGCTTGTCCATGAAGAATGCAACCCTCGCTATGTATCCGCTGTCCTCCATGAGGGATAAGAAAAAGAACAGTGTCACGATAATCGGCAAAAAGCTTAATACGCTTCCGACACCCTGAAAGATGCCGTCTATTACCAGTCCGTGCAGCACCTCATTCACACCTGCCGCTGTGAGTGCCTTATCCGTAAGCGCGGTCAGTGCTCCTATGCCCTGCTCCAAAAGCCACTGAAGGCCTGCTCCGATTACGTTGAAGGTCAGATAAAATACAGCAAGCATTATCACTATAAAGCACGGTATTGCCGTGTATTTGCCTGTAAGAACACGGTCGATGCGCTCACTTCTGATACGCTCCCTGCTCTCCTTCGGTTTTACCACGGTGCTCTCGCATATTTTCTCAATAAATGTAAAGCGCATATCCGCAATTGCAGCGCTTCTGTCAAGGCCTCGCTCCTTCTCCATCTGGACAATCAGATGCTCTATTGCCTCTTTCTCATTCTCATCAAGATGAAGCTGCTCTAATATAAGCGCATCTCCCTCGATAATTTTGGTAGCAGCAAAGCGAATCGGAACTCCGGCGAGCTTTGCATGATCCTCAATCAGATGGCTGACCGCGTGTATACATCTGTGCACGGCACCGCCAAAATCATTCTCATCACAGAAATCCTGTCTGCCCGGGCGCTCCTGATACTTTGCAATGTGTATCGCATGGCGCACCAGCTCATCAACACCCTGATTCTTTGCGGCAGAAATCGGTACAACAGGCACTCCTAACAGTCCCTCGATTTTATTTACATCGATTGAGCCTGAGTTTGCCGTCACCTCATCCATCATATTGAGTGCGATAACCATCGGTATATCCATTTCAAGAAGCTGCATGGTCAAATACAGGTTTCTCTCGATATTTGTCGCATCTACGATATTTATTATGGCCTTTGGCTTGTTATCGAGTACAAAGTTTCTCGACACAATCTCCTCATTCGTATATGGGCTCATTGAGTAAATTCCGGGCAGGTCAGTGATTGATGTATCCGGATGTCCTTTGATTGCGCCATCCTTTCTGTCCACCGTCACTCCCGGGAAATTGCCGACATGCTGGTTTGAGCCTGTAAGCTGGTTGAAAAGTGTTGTCTTGCCGCAGTTTTGGTTTCCCACAAGTGCGTATGTGAGCTTCTCACCATCCGGAAGGGGATTGCCACTGCCCTTCACATGGTATTTGCCCTCCTCACCAAGTCCGGGATGGGCTGTGTTGCTTATCTTTTTAGGGCCCTCATGCTTTCTTGAACGGCTGTCAATTAATTCTACCTCAATCTGTGCTGCATCATCAAGCCTCAATGTGAGCTCATAGCCGTGCACCTGAAGCTCCATCGGGTCTCCCATCGGTGCAAATTTGATAACTGTTACTTCGGCTTTTGGGATTACTCCCATATCCAGGAAATGCTGGCGCAATGCGCCCTCACCGCCTACTGTAAGTATTCTGGCACTCTGTCCTATGCCAAGTTCTTTTAGTGTCATTTTATCGCTTCCTAGTGTATTTATTGATAATTTTTCTCAACTTATCACAGATATCTTACCACAAAGCGTGTGCCACTGCATTCATTTTTTTCATTTAATACATCTTTTGTACAATCCTCCACAAGGATATATCCATTGTCATGACGCACAATTGCTTCCGCCAGCGAAAGTCCTATGCCGATGCTGTCTGCCGGCTGTCCGCTGCCGCTGTAAAAACGCGTAAAAATATGCTTTTTGTCCTCATCACTTATGGCTTCTCCATCGTTTTGCACTGTTATCTCTGCATACATCTCATACCTGTAAAAACCTATCTTTACCTCACTCTCTGCATGCTCCACTGCATTTTTTACTATGTTTGTAATGGCCTCACACTGCCAGTAAGCATCAGCATGTATACTGGCATCCTTATCAGAGCCATCATCTATGGACAGCCTTATGTCTCTCAAATCGCAAAGTGCCATAACATTGTCAGCTGCCTCAGCCACAATTTCAGACAGCAACGTATCCTTCTCATCAAACTCCACAACATCCGCTTCAAGCCTTGAAAGCTTTAAGATAGCCTGCACCATATGCGATATATTGTCCACATCACGCTTTGCCCTGCGCATTATCCTGTTTCTGTTTTCAGGTGCCATATCAGGATTTCCTTCCAGATTTTCCAGATTTATCGAAAGTGATGTGAGCGGTGTCTTAAGCTGATGCGATATGTCAGAAAGCGCATCCTTTAGCAAAAGCTTGTCTGCCTTTGCATTTTCCGCAGACTCCCTCAAATAGATCGCTGTCTTGTAAAGCTCTCCCTTTAGTATAGAAAGCTCCCCCTCTGTGCTATCTGCCATAACAAGTCTGTAGTCTCCCTGATTTATGCGGCGCAGATAATCCGCAGCCTGTCTGACCTGTCTTTTAAAGCTAAATCTTATAAGCACAATGTAAATGCAAAAGCCCCCTGCAAAAAGCACAACAAGAAATATGTCTAGCCAAAGCGCTCCTTTAAGCGCTTTTTCATTTGACAAAACCGCAGAATCCTTTTCCATATCAATGCCGTATTTTTTAAAGAGCGTCTCTGCGCTTTTTAAATTTGTATAATCGCTGTCGAAGCTGCTGTCATTTAGAATCGCGGCTATACTGCCTTCTGATACATCGGGATATTTTTCATGAATGAGTGCACATAGCTTAGCCACTGTGGCGTTATAGTTTTTCGTATATGCCCTGTACTGAAAAAAGACGGTAAAAGCCATAACCGTCACACATATACATGTATATATTATTGCAAAATACACAAAATGTTTTCTGTTCTCTAAATTATATTTCTTCTTTCTCATGCTTTCCCCCGGGAACCGGCTCTGTCGGCCGATACTGTTTAAAGAGCTTCATCTGAATCAACACGATACCCGATTCCCTTCACAGTCTTTATCACATCCTCACCAAGCTTTGCCCTGATGCGCTTCATATAGACAGTCACGGTATGGTCGTACACATCGTTGCCTGTTGCCTCCCAGATGCAGTCAAGCACGGCATTTCTTGACACAGCCTTGTCGTGATTGGTAAAGAGCAGATCAAGTATGCGGTTTTCAAGACTTGAAAGAGCAATCACCTGTCCAGCCCTTCTTGCTTCCTTTTTGTCCAAATCATAGCTTATGTTTCCTGCGTGTATGACAGATGAGCTGTCATCACTTTTCTTTCGCAAAAACACGCGGTTTACCCTCGCCACAAGCTCCCTTACGGAAAAAGGCTTTGTGATATAATCCTCCGCTCCAAGCTCAAGTCCCTTTACTATATCATTTTCCTCATCCCTCGCGGTAAGAAAAATTACCGGTGTTCTTTCTTTTTCCAGCCTTTCGCTGTAAAAATCAAAGCCGTTCCCATCCGGAAGTGACACATCAAGTAGCACAAGGCCGGGGTGCTCACTCAAAATCGCCCCAGCCTCCTTTAAATTGCCTGCTGTCAAAAGCTCATATTCAGGTTCTGTAAAGGTATCACACAGTCCCTCTGTTATTCCTCTATTGTCCTCTATGAGAAGTATTTTTTTCATATCAGCTCCCGCATTTCCTACAGATTTTCATTTTTGATCGTCTCAATAATGTTATTGTGTCTAAGCTTCGTCATTGATAGTTTCATGATAGCATAAATCAGCATTATTACAACCACTATACACAATATAATTGCTTTATACGGCGGCTCATAAATGATTGCGTCATCCATCCTGTTCATCATAACACATAAGAGATAGCTTATTAAAATCCCAAGCGGTACCCCTATTACAAGAGCCTTTACAGATATAAACACACTCTCGAGCCTGACCATCCCTGCAAACTGCTTATCTGTCATTCCAATGCTTCTTAATGTGGCAAACTCGCGGCTTCTAAGCTCCATTCCGGTGCTTAAGGTATTGATGATATTTGTGATTCCTATTAAGGCAATGACTACAATAAGTCCGTATGCAAATACTCCAAGCAGTGTAAAGAGTGATTTTTCATCGCGCATCTGCTTATCCATATTGCTGACATAAAAACTAATCTGAGAATACTCAGGATTCTCCTCCGTCTCCTTTTCTAATGTATCCTGATATTCATCTGCATTTTCTGCAACCACATATGCCGAATATATCGCATTCCCCGGTTTGAACTCATTACCGCTCTTGCCGTCAGCCCACAAGCTTTCAAAGCCTTTTTGGTTCATAAACAAAAGCGAGGTATTGCCGTAGCCATTATAACATGTTGGTACCTTGTCTGTGACACCTGCAATAGTTACATCTACAGTTTTTCTGACTCCTTTATTTATTGTTTCCTCGTCAACGTATCCACTGTTATCCTCCGTGCTGCTTTCAGTATCACCTTCCACAGCATTGTCATCATCAACAGCATCCTCATACACATTGTAGCCGCACCTGATTGTATCTCCTGCTTTATATTTGTACAGCTCCATCTCTTCTTTGACGTATTTCGAGCTTTTCTCATTATACACATCAAATGTGCATTTATTTACAAGAATTGCTCCTGTATCTGCATTTTTTATGCCTGCGTCAGACGCATACTTATCATATGATTTGTCATTTAAAACCGTGATTAAAAACTCTTGTGAGACATCCTCACTGTCATCATAAAGCTGCCCGCAATACTCTCCATATTTCTTTGTATACTCTGGCTTATCTACATCAAAATAATAACCTGCTCCAACCAGATAATCCTTTGCTCCTTCAATGCCACTCAAAAGCTCAGAGAGCTTTTCAATATCAAGGTCCTTTTTACATGACATATTTATTCCAATATTGTAATCTGTTGAAGCATATGACATCCCAACCATGCTAAAGGCCATAGACATAAAGTATGATATCACAATAAACGTCACTGAGCAGATGACAATGGATGTCACTGTGGTTCTGTACTTTTTGTTGTTCCTCTTTATATTCTTATATGAGATAACGCCTCCAATGCCCCAGATTCTGCCTATAACAGCCGGTGTCTTAAGCTTTGCTGACTTTATTTTTATTTCCTTTGTGTTTCTTATCGCTTCAAGCGGTGTGACTTTTGCAGCCCTTCTTGCACTGCCTGTTGCGGAGAAATAAATGGTTGCTATACTCAGTATCACAGCAAAAATAAGTGCAGGCAGTGATGTGTGAAAGCTCAAAGCAAAGTTAAGCCAGCCTGCTGACAGCGCATTTACCACCTTGACCAGTACAAGCGCTGCTAAAATACCACTCATGGTACCCACAGGAATACCAACCACTCCAAGCATTGCAGCCTCTGTCTTAACGCTGCTTTTTATCTGGCGCCTCGTAGCACCCACGCTTGCAAGCATGCCATACTGCCTGATTTTTTCTGTGATTGATATGTTGAAACTGTTTTTAATACAGTACACTGATGTCAGTATGATTATCAAAGCCACAACAGTGGCCACTGTAAACAATGCTTTAATTGAACCGTCCATCGGGAAAACACTCTCATAGCTTATAAGGAAGCCATTCATATATATATCATATTTTGCATCTTCCATCTCCTTAAGAAACCTGTCATTCTCCTCAGCAGACATTTCATATGATGAATCATTTGCTTTCTCAAACAGCTTTTCATCCACACCAATTATATCTGCGGTCACAGCATCCTTGTTTCTTAAAGCCTTTTGAGTGTATCTGCTGTACACTGTGAGTGTAGTGTCAGCTTCGCTTGCCTCACTCTTTGTGCCATTATCAATTGCTGCCAGCTCATCAGAGTATGTGACGAATGTATATCCGGCGGCACTATAATCCTCCATTCCATAGCCCGGTCTTTCCATGATGCCGACCACCTTGTAGTGCTTTGTCACAGTATCGGTAAGTGTCTCTGCCTCATGCTCATATGCGCAGTTTTCCGATATGACACTTTCGGTGTTTGAATCATATCTCTTTCCGACATCCAGTGTTATCTCATCTCCCACCTTTATGTCGATTCGTCCGTTTGTCTTTAAGTGCCTTGGAATTACTATCTCATCCTCATTTTTTGCCATACGGCCCTCTATCAGGTGAAAGCAGCCTCTCTCAAAGCCGGCCTCATCTGTTGCCATGACATATGCATACGGCTTATCCTCATTCTTGCAGCCGTTAAGCTTTGCAAAGCCCATACCCATCGTCTCAAACGTGCTTTCGATATTTCTGTTGTTTTTAAACTCCGAAAGCTCAGACATTTTCACATTCGAAAATTTCACATGAAAGTCGCCGCCCTTTTGCTTCTGGTATTCAATCATACTGTACTGAAAGCTTGACACAAGTGTGACAAGCGCCGACAAAAGCGCTGTTGCAAGAATTATTCCGACTATCGTGACAATAGTTCTTTTCCTGTTGAGCTTTAAGTTTTTTAATGTGAGCGTCTTCATCAAATTCATCTGATTTTACCATCCTCTATCATTATTGTGCGGTCAGCCGCCTTTGCAAGCTCCATATTGTGTGTAATCATGATAATTGTCTGGTTTAGCTCACGGTTTGAGGTCTTTAAGAGATGCATAATCTCGTTGCTTGCCTTGGTATCCAGGTTTCCCGTCGGCTCATCCGCGAGCACTATAGATGGTCTCGTAATCAGGGCTCTTCCTATAGATGTGCGCTGCTGCTGGCCTCCTGAAAGCTCATTTGGCAGATGAGTGCGTCTCTCTGTAAGTCCCAGGCGCATAAGCATGTCATCCATCTGTGCTTTTTCCACCTTTCTTCCGTCAAGCTCCATCGGGATTGCCATGTTTTCCTCCACATTTAATATAGGTATCAGATTATAAAACTGATAAATGATACCCACCTGTCTTCTTCTGAATATGGCAAGCTCATCATCATTCATTGCAAAAATATCAGTGCCGTTTATATACACCTTTCCGCTTGTTGGTCTGTCAACACCTCCGAGCAGATGAAGCAGTGTGGATTTTCCGGAGCCGCTCGCCCCGACAATTGCCACAAACTCTCCCTTTTCCACGCTCATTGACACATCGTCCAAAGCCTTGACCTGATTTTCTCCGGCTCCGTATATTTTTGATAAGTGTTCTACTCTAAGCAGTTCCATTTAATTCTCCTTTTCTTCTCTATGCATTTTTGAGTGCTGTGCGGTCTGTCCTTTAAAGTGCAGCCGCCCCGCGATACAAGTGTATAATACATTATGTAAAGTTACAGGTAGGTTACTTTTAAAAAATATTACAGCATAATATAAAAACTCCGGTCAGAACAAAAAGTTTTCTGTGCCGGAGCTTATATGTTATATGTTTTATAATTATCTATGCCAATAATTATTTCTGCTTATATGAAGACAAAAAGTCTGCAAGCTTGCCTGTGGCATCCTTTAATATCTCTGTTCGAGGCAGATATACCACTCTGAAGTGATCCGGCTTATCCCAGTTGAAGCCGCCGCCATGGATGATGAGTATCTTCTTTTCACGAAGCAGATCCAGTGCAAACTGCTCATCATTTGTGATGTTGAACCTTGCAGTATCAATCTTTGGGAATATGTAAAATGCTGCCTTTGGCTTTACTGCCGAAATTCCCGGTATATCGTTTAATGCCTTGTAGATGTACTCTCTCTGCTCATAGATTCGTCCGCCCGGCACAATATACTCTCCTACACTCTGATATCCGCCTAAAGCAGTCTGCACTATCGACTGCGCCGGAACATTCGAGCAAAGACGCATGTTTGAGAGCATGTTGAGTCCCTCGATATAGTCCTTTCCGAGCGCCTTATTGCCGCTTAAAACCATCCATCCGATACGATAGCCTGCTATCATATGTGACTTTGAAAGTCCGCTGAAGGTCACACAGAAGAGGTCAGGTGCAAGCGATGCAATAGACACATGCTCATAGTCATCCATCACAAGCCTGTCATATATCTCGTCCGAAAAAATCATGAGCTCGTGCTCTCTTGCCACATCAACTATCTGCTGCAGCACCTCCCTTGGATAGAGCGCTCCCGTAGGGTTGTTAGGGTTTATTATTACGATGGCCTTTGTCTTGTCTGTAATCTTCTTTTTGATATCCTCTATGTCCGGATACCACTCTGACTGCTCATCACAGATATAGTGCACTGCCGTGCCTCCCGCAAGTGTAACGCAGGCTGTCCAAAGCGGATAGTCCGGTGCCGGCACAAGCACCTCATCACCATTGTCAAGAAGTGCCGACATGCTTAGGTTTATAAGCTCGCTGACTCCGTTTCCGGTGTAGATATCCTCAACCGTCACATTAGGAAGCTTTTTGAGCTGTGCATATTGCATGATTGCTTTTCTTGCAGAAAAAAGTCCCTTAGAGTTGGAATACCCCTCACAGTCCGTGAGCTGGCGTGACATATCATATATCACCTCATCAGGTGTCCTGAAGCCAAACGGCGCCGGATTTCCTATATTGAGCTTCAACACATTTGTGCCGTTTTCCTCCATGCGGGCCGCCTCATCTACCACCGGTCCTCTAACATCGTAAAGCACATTATCTAATTTTCTGGATTTTCCAAATTCTCTCATCCTGACAATCTCCTTTTATTTTCGTAACAATTCCTGTATCCGTAATATATCCTGCTAGCCTAAAAGAGCAAAAACAGCCTCGGCATCAAATACCACCTGCTTTACCTTATCAACCTCTATCTGATAAAGTGCATTTGCTGCCAGATGCTCTGCAGCTTGCTCTAGATCTCTTATACCTGATGTGTTCTCGTGAAGCTTAATCACCGCATCAAGTCCGTCCTCTGTGAGAACACACTCCTCCTCCTTCATTCCCATTCGCTCAAATACCTTGCGCAGGGCAAATCTCTGGAAGATGACCTTCTTCTCTTCATCGGTATAGTCCGGAATATCTATCACCGCAAAACGCGACATAAGAGGTGCTGAAATCTGTGATTTATCGTTGGCTGTGGCAATCGGATATACTCCGACGGTCGGCACCATACACTCCATATAGTTGTCTGTAAAGCCCAGATTGTCAAGCAGTGTCAAAAGCACATCTGCCGGATTTCCGTTACCATTTTTGCTTGAGGCCTTGTCAAGCTCATTGATGATAAATACAAGATTTGACTCTCCCGCCTGTGAAAATGCCTCCATAATGATTCCCGGCTTTGCATTTGAATAGATTCTTGAGCTTCCTGTAAGCTGCTCCGCATCATTTATGGAGCTCATGTCGAGTGTGGTCCATGGAAGCTTCAGTATACGCGCAACCGCATATGCAATCTGTGACTTTCCCGTTCCTGCCGGTCCACAGAGCAGCAGTCCGTAGGCAGGAAGTGTATGAGTCCTGTTTATCTGGATAATGGTCTCAATGATTCTCTGCTTCACACTCTCCATGCCATAGAGCTCCTCATCGAGTATGCGTCTTGCCTCAACAGGGTCGATTGCTTCAAAGTAATTTCCCTTCCACTGGATATTCATCATGATGGAAAGTGCTCTCTGCGCATGGCGTCTCTCCTCAGGTGATACCTCGCTTGAACGCGCAACTGCCAG
>ERZ1026856.1824-NODE-1824-length-10253-cov-3.224162_pt1 | contig 10253 bp, 8 predicted proteins | sample MGYA00380158_ERZ1026856 | MGnify/ENA primary metagenome ERZ1026856 (study PRJEB33269, sample SAMEA4719794) | human gut metagenome | biome: human-associated habitat; feature: organic feature; material: feces | place: Cameroon | collected 2013-10 ... | reverse complement strand
CGTTCTTAAGCGTGGTGGTCAGGGCCTCTTGTCCCACCACCGACGAGAACGTCATCGGGCGGTACTTGCGCGCCGAAACAATGTAGTTGTCAGTCATGTGTAATATGGTGATTTCTCTTTGCAAAGTTAGTGTAAATTGCGAGAAGGGCAAAACAAAAAAAAGATTTCTTTTGCTTTTTCCGTTGATTTGCATTAACTTTGCATCGACTTATACCAAAGAGAATGAGCAGCAAGATCAACTTCGTTTTGAACATCCTGTCGCGCTACAAGTACCTTATCACGATTGTGGTGGGCGTGGCTGTCGTCGGTTTTATCGACGACAACAGCTTGATGCGTAGGTTTAAGTACGACCTTCAGATCAGCGAGTTGAAGGACGAGATTAAGGCCTACAACCAAAAGAACGAAGCCATCGTCAGGCGGTTGCGCGCCGTGCAGCGCAACCACAAGGAGATAGAGAAGATTGCGCGCGAGCGATACTTCATGAAAGCCGACGACGAGGACATCTTTGTGCTCAGCACCGACCGCCAGCCCGGCGTTGACGAGTCGGCCGAAACCAACGATTACGATGAAACAGCTCAGTAAAATCCAATCACTTGTTTTTCTTGTAGGCGGTGCGCTCATGGTCATTGGCGCAGGATGCTTCGTGTTTATGTGGCAGCAGCAAATAGTCTGCTGGGTGTTCCTCCTGGGAGCCTTCATGTTCGCCCTCATGCAGATGATGCAGGCTTACGAGGGCAAGGAGCTCTCCATCCGACGCCTCAAACACATACAGAGCTTGGCCGACATCCTCTTTGTGGTGTCGGGCATACTCATGGTCGATACGGCGTGGGGATTCTTCAAGCCCCTGTTTGGCAATTATCTCGACTACCTCACTTACGTCTACAATAAGTGGGTGGTGTTGCTGCTCATCGCCGCAGTGCTCGAGGTGTACACCATGCACAGGCTCGACCATGAACTTTCCAAAAAAAACATAAAAGAGTAGGTGATACGTTTAAATTGCTAAAATTTATTTCCAACCTTCCTAAATACATCGTATCTTTGTGTTGCTTGAACAGAACCGTTATATGAATAAAGTCTTATATGCCATTGCCAGCCTGATGGCTTTCACCTCTTGCGCCAGCACCTTCAACATCAACGGAACGTCGAACGTATCAACGCTCGATGGGCAGAAGTTGTACCTGAAGGTGTTTAAGGACACCACCCTGAAAAACCTCGACTCGTGCGACGTTGTGCATGGACAGTTCCAGTTTGAGGGGTCCATCGACTCGGTGCGCGTGGGAACCATCTTCCTCAACGAGACAAGCGGACTGCCCGTGGTGCTCGAGAGCGGCGACATACAGGTGAAGATCGACAACACACAGGAGAGCGTCACCGGAACACCGCTCAACGAGAAGTTGTCGGATTTCAGAAGCAAGTTCACGCAGCTCACCAACCAAAGCGTTGAGCTGGTGCATAAGCACGACCAGGCCATCATGAACGGTAGCGACATGGAGGTGGTTAACGCCCGATTGGCGCGTGAGGACGCCGAGATCAACGCGAAGATGGACAAGCTCGTCACCTCGTTTATCACCGAGAACTTCGACAACGTGCTGGGTCCCTACGTGTTTATCAACACTTGCATCAACCGCTATGAGGTGCCCATGCTCGACGCTTGGATCGAGGACATCATGAGCAAGGCCACGGAAAAGTTCAAGAACGACCCGCAGGTGAAGGAGTATTACCAAGCCGCGCAGGAAAACCAGAACATCATGAACGGCATGAAGGATATGCCGGCACAGGCGCCCATGCAGCAGGTGGCGCCACCTCAGGACGGGCCTACGCCCGCGCAAATGGCCGCCCCGAAACAATAATGGGGCGAGGCTGCTGCTCAAACGGAATGATTATTCAAGGCGAGCCAAGCGGGCGCGAGGTTTAGAAGCGCCTCGGGCCAATAGCGCCGAAAGGCTCGCACAAACCCATATAGCAATGAGAACTATCATTGGTGGAGGCCAGATCGTCAACGAAGGCGAGATATTCGAAGGCTCCGTAATCATTGAGGACGACCGCATCGTGGAGGTCGTGAAAGGAAAGGAAACACCCCGTGGCATCTTCGACAACCGATTGGATGCCACGGGGTGTTTTGTGTTGCCCGGCGTGATCGACAGTCATGTGCACTTCCGTGAGCCCGGACTGACCGACAAGGCCGACATCGAGTGTGAGTCGAGGGCGGCCGCCTATGGCGGTGTGACGTCGTTCTTCGATATGCCCAACACCGTTCCGCAAACCACCACGCAAGGGGCGTGGGACGACAAGATGCGGCGCGGGCACGAGGAAAGCCACGTCAACTACGCTTTCCACTATGGCGCCACGAGCGATAACGTGGCCGATTACTCCAAACTCGACAAGACCCGGCTGCCAGGCATCAAGCTGTTTATGGGCGCCTCCACGGGAGGCATGCTGGTGGATAAGCTCGGGTCGCTCATCGAGGTGTTCAAGACCTGTGCCGCCTTGGGCCTGCCCGTGATGACGCATTGTGAGGATTCGACGCTCATCAACGAGAACATGAAGCGCATGAAAGAGGCCTATGGCGACGACCCACCCATCATGCTGCACCCGCTCATACGCTCTGAGGAGGCTTGTTACGAGAGCTCGGCGCTCGCCGTCAACCTGGCGCGCCAGTTTGGTACGCGCCTCCATGTGGCCCACGTCACTACCGAAAAGGAGCTCCAGCTGTTTGAACCCGCAAGCGATGAGCCCACAAGCACATTGCCCCAGATAACGGCCGAGGCCGTCATAGCCCACCTTTGGTTCTCGAATCTCGACTATCAGGAGAAGGGAGCGCTCATCAAGTGCAACCCCGCCATCAAGCGCCCCGAGGACCGCGAGGCGCTCCGAAAGGCGCTCGTCGATGGGCGTATCACCACCATCGGAACCGACCATGCGCCCCACCAGCTCAAGGACAAGCAGGGCGGATGCGCAAAGGCCGCATCGGGAATGCCCATGGTGCAGTTCTCGTTGGTAACAATGTTGGCGCTGGTCGACGAGGGGGTGCTCACCCTCACCCAATTGGTGAAGCTCATGTGCCACAATCCCGCCCGACTGTTTGAGGTCAGCAAGCGTGGATTCCTGCGCCCAGGATACAAGGCCGACATAGCCATCGTCAGGCCACACGACCCCTGGACGGTGACCGAAGAGGTGATACAGAGCAAGTGTGGATGGAGCCCTATGCTGGGGCAGCGCTACGATTGGCGCGTCGCGAAGACCCTTTGCAACGGACATGTGGTGCTCGACGAGGGCGCCTTCGACAGCCAGTATCACGGCGAAGCCATCCGATTCCGACTCCCAGAAAGTGGGGAGGGAAAGGAGAACGCGTGAGGTTGACCTACGACATCCATGAGGTCAGGCCCTATATCAACTGGATCTACTTCTTCCATGCGTGGAGCCTCAATGGAAAGCCCGAAAGTGAGAAGGAGCGGATCGTGGACGACGCCAACCAAGTGCTCGACAGTTGGGAGGGACGATACCACACCCTGGCGGTGTTCGACGTCATGGAAGCCAATGGCGATGGCGACGACTTGGTGATGGGAGGCGTGCGCATCCCCTTGCTCAGGCAGCAACACGCATGCGCCGATGGGCAGCCCGACCTCTGCCTGGCCGACTTTGTGAGGCCCTTGTCGTCGGGCAAGGCCGACAGGGTGGGGGCCTTTGCCACTACCGTGGAGCCCAGTATGGAGCGCGAAGGGAGCGATGATGTTTACCAGCGTATGCTCTCGCAAGTGCTCGCCGACCGACTTGCTGAGGCCACAGCCGAACTCATGCACTTGCAGGTAAGGCGACATTACTGGGGCTATGCGCCCGAGGAGAACCTGTCGATGGACGACCTTCACGCCGAGCGTTACCAAGGCATACGCCCCGCCGTGGGCTACCCCTCGCTGCCCGACACAAGCGTCAATTTCCTGCTCTCAGACCTCATCGGCATGAAGCAGATAGGCATCCACCTCACGGAGACCGGCATGATGCAGCCCCACGCCTCGGTGTCGGGGTTCATGTTCGCACATCCCAAGGCGCGATACTTCGACTTGGGGAAGATTGGCGAGGACCAGCTACGCGACTATGCGCGTCGCCGAGGAGTGCCCGTCGAACTGATGCGACGCTTCCTCAGTGGCAGTTTGCTGAAGCGAGGATGACAAAGCGGGTAGACATAGCAGACGAGCCATCACCTTATATTATAGACAATATCCCGTCGCACACAATATATCGTTTAACCATACAATAGAAAACCTTCCAACGTAGCGCATAGATTGCGCCACCTGTTATGATAGCAAGAATCATCATACCTATCGTATTGTCCATTGTGCTGTCGGATCTCTACATCGATTGGCACTATCGTCGGCGACATCCCAACTGTCGGTGGTGGATGCGGGCGTTGTGGTGGATGCCGGGTGTGCTGCTCTTGGGCTATGCAGTGGCGCTGGCCACCATACGCAACTTCGTGCCCGACGACCTCATGTGGGTCAACGTCTTCATGGTTCTCATGGGGCTCGTGGTGGTGCCTAAGGTGCTTTTCGCCTTGTGCTCAGGAGTGGGATTTGTGTGCTGCCGACTGACGGGAGGCCACCGCAACTGGGGAAACCTGTTGGCCGTGGTGCTCATCCTGGGCAACTGGTATGTGCTGGCCTATGGCTTTGCGGTAGGAATCGACAAGCTGGAGGTGAGACGCGTCGACCTCTATTTCGACAATCTGCCGGACGCTTTCGAGGGATACCGCATCGTGCAGTTTACCGATGCCCACGTGGGAACGCTCGAAGCGCGCAACGTGGGCTTGCTGAAGCGCGATCTCGATAGCATCAATGCGCAGCGGCCCGACCTCATCGTGTTTACCGGCGACTTGCAAAACGCACAGCCGCAGGAGCTCTATCCCGTGAGCGGGTTGCTGGCTTCGCTGAAGGCACGCGATGGTGTGATGTCGGTGTTGGGCAACCACGACTATAGCAAGTATGTGCATGCTTCGCCCGCTGTGGAAGCGGCCAACCGAGCGGAGACCATCGCCCAGCAACGGAGATGTGGTTGGCGCGTGCTGCTCAACGAGCATGTTGTCTTGCGACGGGGGCAAGATTCCATCGTCATAGCTGGCGAACAAAACTATGGCGACCCCGACAGCGCCAATTTTGAAAAGACCATGCATGGGGTGGGGCGGCAGGCTTTCACCATCATGTTGCAGCATAACCCGGCCGCATGGGATGCAACCATCGTGCCTACGAAGCGGGTGGCGCTCACGCTCAGCGGCCATACGCATGGCGGACAGATGTCGGTCTTCGGATGGCGCCCCACACGTTGGGTCTACGCTGAGGACTATGGCCATTACAAGCGGGGCGAAAGCCAACTCTTTGTGTCGTCGGGACTCGGGGGATTGGTGCCATTCCGATTTGGCATCTCGCCTGAAATAGTAGTGATTACCTTACATAAAACAAAATAATGAAGTACATTTATCGTCTTTATCAGCTTTGTGTCGTGTTGCCGCTGTTCCTGTTGGCATCGATTTTGACGGCCTTGGTAACGGTTGTCGGCTGCCTCTTGGGCAACCGCCACTTCTGGGGCTATTATCCCGGTAAGTGCTGGTCGCGCTTCATTGTGGCCCTACTGTTCCTGCCCGTGAAGGTGGAAGGGCGCGAGAACCTGCGCAAAGGTCAGTCGTATGTCTTTGTTGCCAACCATCAGGGAGCGTTCGACATCTTCCTGATTTATGGATTCCTCAACCGCAACTTCAAGTGGATGATGAAGCGGTCGCTGCGTAAGGTGCCCTTCGTTGGGATGGCTTGCCAGTATGCCCACCACATCTTCGTGGACCGTAGTGGCGTGTCGAAGATCAAGGCTACGTACGATGAGGCACGCAAGGTGTTGCGCGACGGCATGTCGTTGGTGGTCTTTCCTGAAGGCGCACGGTCGTTCACGGGCCACATGGGCAAGTTCCGTCGTGGCGCATTTATGCTGGCCGACGAGTTGCAACTGCCTGTTTGCCCACTGACCATCAATGGTTCCTTCGATGTCATGCCACGCATGCACGACTGGCATTGGGTGGAGTGGCACCCGCTGACGCTCACCATCCACAAGCCCATTGAGCAGAAAGGACAGGGCCGTGAGTTTGAGAAGGAAATGGAGGATACGTGCTATCAGGCTATCATGGACGGCCTGACGCCCGAGTACCAAGGCTATGTGGAAAACCGCGACCAGTAATATCGCGGTTGCCAATGGATGGTAAAAAGTGGTAAAAAGCCCTATTTTCCATGCTAAATCCTTGGCGCTTCCTTCTTAATTTTATACTTTTGCAAGAAAGGAACGTCTGTCGACGTGCATCCTAACAAGTAAAACCTAACCAATTGCTATGCATACAAGTGATTCGATAGTTATCATTCCTACATACAACGAGAAAGAGAACATGGAAAAGATTGTCCGTGCGGTATTCTCGTTGGAGAAGTGTTTCCACATCCTCGTCATCGATGACGGCAGTCCTGATGGCACCGCCGACATCGTGAAACGGTTGATGCGCGACGAGTTTGCCGATCGGTTGTTCCTCGTGGAGCGCACCGGAAAGCTGGGGCTCGGCACTGCCTATATTGCCGGATTTAAGTGGGCGTTGGAGCGCGACTATGAGTACATCTTCGAGATGGACGCCGATTTCAGTCACAATCCTAACGACCTGCCGCGCCTTTACGCCGCTTGCCACGACGAGGGCGCTGATGTGTCGGTGGGATCGCGCTACATCACGGGTGTGAATGTGGTCAACTGGCCCATGGGGCGCGTATTGATGAGCTATTTCGCCTCCAAGTATGTGCGCTTCGTCACAGGCATCAGCGTGAACGACACCACGGCAGGATTTGTCTGCTATCGCCGTCGCGTGCTCCAGACTCTTGAGTTCGACAAGATCCGATTCAAGGGATACGCCTTCCAGATTGAGATGAAATACACCGCCTACCGCATCGGATTCAAGATCAAGGAGGTCTCGGTGGTCTTCGTCAACCGCAAGGAAGGAACGAGCAAGATGAGCGGTGGCATCTTCAGCGAGGCGCTCTTCGGCGTCATGAGGCTCAGGCTCGACGGATGGTTCCGTAAATATCCAAAGATAAAGAATTGAACTTACAAGACATTCTGAAACTATATGGCACCCTGCCTCAGGCGGGTGCCATGCTCAAGTCCCTGGAAAACAAATCGGTGAGAGACGTTTTCCTGCAGGGACTATTGGCCTCTGCCGCCCCCATTTTCTTTGGCGCTGTGGCCAAGCGTTTGCGTCGCGACACCGTGTTTGTCTTGTCCGACGCTGATGAAGCTGGCTATTTTTTTAATGATCTCAACGACCAGACGGTGCCTGGTGCCATGCCTATGGTGGCCAAACAAGGTGCATCGGGTGGTGGGACGAAAGCCGCCGAGGAGGCCCCAAAACCATCGCTGGCTGGTGGAAAGCAGGCTTCTGAAGATGGCGCCAAGGCGGTTTCGACCATGAGTTCGAAGGAGGTGGCAGGCTCTCCGAAGTCAAATGGCGTTACGGAAGCGTTGCCCTACGAACCCCTTTTCTTTCCTTCGAGCTATCGGCGTGCCGTGAAATATGGTCAGCGCGACGCCGCCAACGGCATCCTGCGCACTGAGGTGCTGGCCAAGGTGGCAGCACATGTCACATCGACCGATGAGAAAAAGACGGGCGATAGGAAACCCCTGTTGATTGTTACTTACCCAGAAGCCATTGCCGAACTGGTGGTTTCGCAAACCCATCTCGATGAGCGCCGTGTGTCGCTGAAGGCCAACCAAACCATTGAGATCACCGATCTGGCGCATCGTTTGCGCGACCTGGGATTCAAGGAGGTCGACTATGTGTACGAACCGGGGCAGTTTGCCATGCGTGGTAGCATCCTCGACGTGTATTCGTTCTCCAGCGAGTTGCCTTTCCGTATCGACTTCTTTGGCGACGAGGTGGACACCATACGCACGTTTACCGTGGAAGATCAGTTGTCGAAAGACCGCAAGACGGAGGTGGAAATCGTGCCCGAGTTGGCATCGTTGACCACTGAGAAGGTGCCCTTCCTGGAGTTTTTGCCCGATGACGCCTTGTTGGTGATGAAAGACCTGACGTTTGTTCGCGACACCGTGGAGCGCATTTACAATGAAGGATTCTCCTCGCAGGCACTCACCGAGCGTCTGGAGGGAGCCACGGAGATGGAGCAAGCGCAGATACAACGCGACATGACGCGCGATATGAACCTCTGTACGTCGGCGCGTTTCATGCGCAATGCCGCTCGCTTCCAGCACGTGTTCTTTGGGCCATCGGTAGCCAACCAGAGTTCACAGGACCTCATGGGCGCCGTGGCCACAGGCGAAAGCATCCGCCTGACGTTCCATACCACGCCGCAACCTCTGTTCCATAAGAACTTCGACTTGCTGCGCAAAGCTCTTGAAGACTACCTGTTGCAGGGGTATAAGATTTACATCTTGGCCGACAGCGCCAAGCAACAACAGCGACTGAAAGATATCTTCGATGAGACGGGATCCGACCTTGAACGCTCGCATTCGAACGCTCAGCGGACGGCGATTACCTTCATTCCTGTGAGCAAAACGGTGCACGAGGGATTCGCCGACAGCGATCTGCGGGCTTGTTTCTTTACCGATCACCAAATCTTCGACCGTTTCCATAAGTACAATCTCAAGTCGGACAGCGCACGGGCAGGTAAGATGGCCCTGACCATGAAGGAGTTGCAGGAGATGGAGCCTGGCGATTACATCGTGCATGTGGACTTGGGTATCGGTAAGTTTGGTGGCTTGGTACGTGTGCCTACGCCCGATGGCACCTATCAAGAGGTTATCCGTATCATCTATCAGAACAACGACAAGGTGGATGTGTCCATCCATTCGCTCTATAAGATTTCTAAGTATCGACGTAGCGACACGGGCGAACCGCCCCGCTTGAGCACGCTGGGCACAGGCGCCTGGGAACGTCTGAAGGAGAAGACGAAGAAGAAAATCAAGGACATTGCCCGCGACCTCATTCGGCTTTACGCAAAGCGACGCCACGAGAAAGGGTACGCTTTCTCGCCCGACAACTTCATGCAGCATGAGCTGGAAGCCAGTTTCCTGTATGAGGACACGCCCGACCAGTTGCGCACCACGCAAGAGGTGAAGGCCGATATGGAGCGCGCCCAACCCATGGATCGCCTCGTGTGTGGCGACGTGGGATTTGGAAAGACAGAGATTGCCGTGCGTGCGGCATTCAAGGCGGCGTGCGACTCGAAGCAGGTGGCTGTGCTGGTGCCAACGACGGTGTTGGCCTATCAGCACTACCAAACGTTCCGTTCGCGCCTCAAGGACTTCCCTGTCAGGGTCGATTACCTATCCCGTGCCCGTTCGGCTAAGCAAACCAAGCAGGTGCTGGCCGACCTTGAGAGTGGAAAGGTCGATATCTTGGTGGGAACGCATAAGTTGCTGGGAAAGACCGTTGCGTGGCATGACCTGGGACTGCTCATCATCGACGAGGAGCAGAAGTTTGGCGTATCGACCAAGGAGAAACTGCGTAAGCTGAAGACCAACGTCGATACCTTGACCATGTCGGCTACGCCCATCCCACGCACATTGCAGTTCTCGCTGATGGGTGCACGCGACATGAGCATCATCCGTACGCCGCCTCCCAACCGTTATCCCATCCATACGGAATTGTGCACCTTTGAGGGAAGTGTCATCGCCGACGCCATCAGCTTCGAGATGAGCCGCAACGGACAGGTGTATTTCGTGAGCGATCGCATTGCCGGCTTGCAACATATCGAGGAGATAATCCATAAGTATGTGCCACGGTCAGATGCCTCCGGAGAAGCTGGAGGAGATCATTATGGGGTTCATCAATTACGATTACGATGTGCTGCTATCCACCACCATCGTGGAGAATGGTATCGACATATCCAATGCCAACACCATTATCATCAACGACGCCCACCATTTCGGACTGTCGGACCTCCATCAGATGCGTGGCCGTGTGGGCCGAAGCAACCGCAAGGCGTTCTGTTACCTCATGGCGCCGCCGCGTAGCGTGCTTACCCCTGAGGCTCGTCGCCGCTTGGAGGCCTTGGAGACCTTCTCGGAATTGGGCAGCGGCTTCAACTTGGCCATGCAGGACCTTGACATCCGAGGAGCCGGGAACCTCCTGGGAGCGGAGCAGAGTGGCTTCATGGAAGACCTGGGATATGAGACCTATCAGAAGATTCTCAACCAGGCTGTGACCGAGTTGAAGAACGATGAGT
>ERZ1026856.1820-NODE-1820-length-10265-cov-4.370225_pt1 | contig 10265 bp, 6 predicted proteins | sample MGYA00380158_ERZ1026856 | MGnify/ENA primary metagenome ERZ1026856 (study PRJEB33269, sample SAMEA4719794) | human gut metagenome | biome: human-associated habitat; feature: organic feature; material: feces | place: Cameroon | collected 2013-10 ... | reverse complement strand
GGCTACCGCACGGTGGGCGAGCTTTTCCTGAAATGCGGCAAATACTCCGAGTACAAGCGCAACAAGGGCGGCAAGTACATAGCCACCGTCGGCAGGGATATGGTCGCGGACGAGGTCAAAATGATATTCGCCGCACAGCGCTCCTTCGGCGTTCCTTTCGCGGCGGCCGGGATAGAGGAGGAGTATCTGGAGATACTGCTTAGCCAGCGCTCCTTTGACGAAGGTCCCGGCAGCGGCCCCTACGCCGGCAGCCAGATCGAGAGGATGATAGGCCCCTGCACGCTGGAAAAGGACGAGAAGAGAGCGGCAAAGGCGAGCTATTCCTTTGAATACTTCAATCTCCTCACCCATGTCAACAGCATACGCATAGCCGACGGAGGGGAGTCCGCGCCGCTGTCCGGCGAGCAGAGAAAGCAGCCCATCGAGCTGGCCCACAAGACCGAGGCGCTCGATTTTTCAAAGATAAGAAAAGCTCTTGCCCTCGGCCCCGGCAAAACCTTCAACCTCGTCTATTACCGCCCGGGTGAGGAGCAGGAGGCAGCCGAGAAAAAGCAGAAATTCAGCTACCTGAAAGCTTACCACGAAATGCGGCGCGGCTTTGACAAGATATCAAAGGGGCATATCTCCGGCATGAGCCGCGAAAAGCTCAACGCCATCGGTTACGCACTCACGGTCTACAAGACGGAAAAAAAGATACGCGAGGCGCTCGGCGATATCGGCCTTACCCCTGAGGAGCTTGACGCCGCCGCGTCGCTGGGGAATTTCTCCGGCTTCGGCAATCTCTCCGTAAAGGCCTGTGAAAAGCTCATACCGCACCTTGAGGCGGGGCTGAGATATGACGAGGCATGCATTGCCGCCGGGTATGATTTCAGGGCGCACGGCAGCGAAAACAGGCAAAAGCTCCTGCACCTGACGGAGGAGGCGCTCGAACCCGTGACAAGCCCCGTGGTGCGCCGCGCGGTGTCACAGACGGTCAAGGTCATCAACGCCATCATCCGTGACCGGGGCTGCGGTCCCACCTTCATCAACGTTGAGCTTGCCCGCGAGATGTCAAAGGATATCAACGAGCGCAACAGGCTGAAAAAAGAGATGGACGACAACGCCCGCAACAATGAGCGGGCGATGGACCGGATAAAGGAGTTTGGCGTCTCACACCCCACGGGACAGGATCTGCTGAAATATCTCCTCTGGCAGGAGCAGGACGGGCGCTGCGCCTATTCCCTCAGCCCCATACCGGTCAGCCGCCTGTTTGAGGACGGCTACTGCGAGATAGACCACATCATACCCTACAGCCTGAGCTTTGACGACAGCCGCAAAAACAAGGTGCTTGTGCTTTCCCGGGAAAACCAGATCAAGGGCAACCGCCTCCCGCTCCAGTACATGACCGGCGAACAGCGGGATAACTTCGTGGTCTGGGTCAACGCCTCGGTGCGCAACATAAAGAAGAGAAACAACCTCCTCAAGGAGTCGTTCACCGCCGAGGAGGCAGAAAAATTCCGTGAGCGCAACCTGCAGGATACCAAGACCATGTCCCGCTTCATCCTCAATTACCTCAACGATAACCTCGAGTTTGCCCCGTCACAGCGGAGAAAAAAGAGAGTGACCGCCGTGAACGGCATTATCACCTCGTATCTCAGAAAGCGCTGGGGGATAAGCAAGGTGCGCGCCAACGGAGACCTCCACCACGCTGTGGACGCGCTGGTAATCGCCTGCACCACCGACGGGATGATACAGAGGCTCAGCCGCTACTCCGAACTACGCGAGTGCCGGTATATGCACACCCCGGAGGCGAGCATAGCCGTCGACCCGGCCACCGGCGAGGTGATATCGACTTTTCCGTACCCGTGGCCGAAATTCCGCGATGAGCTTGAGGGACGGCTGAGCAGCGACCCGATGAAGAATCTTCAGGGTCTCGGCCTGCCGCTGTACGGACGGGAGGGCGTGCCTCTGCGGCCGCTGTTCGTTTCCAGAATGCCGAGGAGAAAGGTGACGGGAGCGGCGCATCTGGAGACCGTAAAAAGTCCCGCCGCGCTCGGCGAGGGGCTGCTCGTTTCCAAGCAGCCGCTGACAAGGCTCAGGCTGGACAAGGACGGAGAGATAGCGAACTACTACATGCCGCAGAGCGACAGACTGCTCTATGAGGCGCTGAAAGCGCAGCTCGCCAAATTCGGCGGCAGCGGAGAAAAGGCGTTCGCCGAGCCGTTCAGAAAGCCCAAGAGCGACGGAACGCCCGGCCCGATAGTCAACAAGGTAAAGCTCTGCGAGAAGGCTACGCTCTCCGTCCCGGTGCTTGACGGCAAGGGGGCCGCGGACAACGACAGCATGGTGCGGATAGACGTCTTTTTCGTCGAGAACGACGGCTACTACTTCGTCCCCGTGTATGTCTCGGATACTATCAGGAGCGAGCTTCCGGACAGAGCATGCGTTGCGGCTAAACCATATACAGAGTGGAAGCAAATGGACGACAGGAACTTTGTGTTCTCGCTGTACCCCAACGATCTTATAAGAGTTACCGGCAAAAAGGGGCTGAAGCTGAGGCTCACGAACGCTGAAAGCACCCTCCCGCCGTCATACGAGACGAAGTCGGAGTTCCTGTACTATAAAGGAGCAAACATCAGCACGGCAAGCATAGCGGCCATCACTCATGACGGAGCGTACAGACTCGAAGGTTTGGGGATAAAGACTCTCGTCAGACTCGAAAAATACACCGTCGACGTTCTCGGCAATTACAGCAGAGTAGGGAAGGAAACCAGACAGGGCTTTAATATAAAGAGAGGTTGAATATGGCGTTCCGGAATATCGTGATCGAGTCCCCCGCCCGTATCTCCCTGAAAAACGACCAGCTGGTCATACGCACGGATGTTGAACGTTCCGCCGCGATAGAGGACATTTCCGCGCTTTTGATCGAGAACAGACAGACCCAGATAACCGCAGCCGCGCTCTCCAGACTCGGAGAGCGCGGCTGCTGCGTCTTTTTCTGCGACGAAAAGCATATGCCCTGCGCCGTGGTCGCCCCCTTCATGCAGCACAGCAGACAGACCGCCGCTATATACCGCCAGCTCGGCGCAGGCGAGCCGCTGAAGAAAAGGATGTGGCAGGCGATAGTAAAGGCCAAGATAACCAATCAGGCGCTGTGCCTTGAATACTGCGGAAAGGGGGAGAGAGCGCCCGCGCTCCGCGCCATGGCCGATAGGGTGCGCTCCGGCGACCCGGATAATGTCGAGGCTGCCGCCGCGAGGTATTATTTCACCGCGCTCTTCGACGCGGGCTTCACCCGCAGCAATGACTGCGGCTACAACGCCGCGCTGAATTACTGCTACGCCGTCATCAGGGGGAGCATAGCGCGCTCACTGACGGTACACGGCTTTGTCCCCGCATTCGGTATCCACCATAACAGCACGCTTAACGCGTTTAATCTGGCGGACGACCTCATCGAGCCGTTCCGCCCCGTCGCGGACCTCCTCACGTCGTACATAATGCAGCCTGAGGACGGGCTGACGCCGGATAAAAAGCGCCTGCTCTTCAACTGCCTCGGCCTCGATATCCTCTCCGACGGGCAGAGGCACACCGTCGCGAACGCCGCGGACCGGCTCGTTGAAAGCCTCGCCCGCTCCCTTGAGGAAAAGACACCCCAACTCCTCCTGCCGGAGCTGCTGGATACCGTACAGCACAGATATGAATAACAGATTTATGAGGATCATAGTCTTTTTTGACCTCCCCGTGCAGACAAAGTCACAGAGGAGAGACGCGGTGCGCTTCCGGAGCTTCCTACTGAAGGACGGATATCACATGGTGCAGTACTCGGTCTATGCCAGAGTGTGCCCCGGCACCGACGCGGTCGATAAGCACCGCCAGCGCATTATGGAACACTTGCCGAAAAACGGAGCCATCCGCATGCTGACGGTGACGGAAAAGCAGTACGAGGGGATAGACATCCTCCTCGGCGGGCTGACGCAGGCGGACGGACCGTTTGAGAGCGAGACGCTTTCGGTTTTCTGAAAAAGCCGCACCCATCCTGAGATCGCGCGGCGGCAGAGACCTGATTTACGCAAAAAAATATCCCTGAAACCGTTGATTTCAGGGATATTTTTCCGCATTGGTTTTACCATACCAAGAAATGCGAGGGAACTATAACTAATCGTTCGTATATTTCTCTGTCCTTATGTTTTACCATACCAAGAAATGCGAGGGAACTATAACCCTGCATACAGTCCATGTTATACAGCTTGTGTTTTACCATACCAAGAAATGCGAGGGAACTATAACATTTTCCTCTATACTAAAATAAGAAACCGAGTTTTACCATACCAAGAAATGCGAGGGAACTATAACATGTGGGATAATTCGCCGAAGAGACTTTGAGTTTTACCATACCAAGAAATGCGAGGGAACTATAACGTTGGCGCAGTAAAGGCATTTATGCCACAGGTTTTACCATACCAAGAAATGCGAGGGAGCAATAATCTGACTATTTACTGCATGCCCAGTATATCACATTTGTTTTGAAATTCAACACAGAATAAGCTCATGGCAAACCTTTGCCGCGCGGGGGCATGCCGCAGCACTCTCCGCAGTTAAAGAAACCGCCGTGCCGACTACGCCAAAATGGAGTGGCCGCGGGGACTTTCGGGGCCGTAAACTTATTGAAATGCCCATAAAAATGTGTTATAGTCCCTACCGCTGACAGGGACAGACGCGGTTTGGCCGGGAGGAAATGCACCCGCGCCGTCTCGGCCCCTGCCGGTCATCGGTATGCGTTCAACAAACAGGAGGGCGTCTTAATGCTTATCGCGGGATACCAGCTTTGGAAGGTACTGGCCATATGTGTGGGCGTGTTCGTCGCGTCGTTCGTCGACGCTATCGGCGGCGGAGGGGGACTCATATCCCTGCCGGCGTATATGATCGCCGGAATGCCGACGCATATCGCTCTCGGCACGAATAAGCTCTCCTCCTGCCTCGGCACGGTGGCCTCGACCGCGCGCTATATAAAGCGCGGCTACACTGACTGGTTCCTCGCGCTGCCGTCGGCGGCGCTCTCGGTGGCGGGAGCGTACATCGGGACGGAGATACAGCTCATGGTGAACGACCGGGTGCTGCGCTACATGCTCATCGTGGTGCTGATAGTCGTCGCGGCCGTAATGCTGGAGGAAAAGCATTTCCCGGAGACGCAGGGCGAGATGGAGCGCTGGAAGCGCTGCACGATAGTCTGCGCGGCGTCCCTCATCATCGGCATTTACGACGGCTTCTACGGCCCCGGAACGGGGACCTTCCTGCTCATCGTGTACTGCAAGCTCGCGAAAATGGACCTGCGCACGGCCTCAGGCAATATGAAGATAGTGAACCTTGCCTCGAGCTTCGGCGCGATGGTCACGTCGCTGACGGCGGGAATGGTGGTCGTGCCCATCGGCCTTGCCGCGTCCGTGTTCGCCTTCGCGGGGCAGTACCTCGGCGCGGGGATGATGATAAAAAACGGCACAAAGGTCGTCACTCCGGTCATTTTCGTGGTGCTGGGGCTGCTGGCGGCAAAGCTTGGTCTTGAACTTTTCGGCATAGCCGTGTAAAATCGCTCTTAGGATCATTCTGAAAATAAATCAAAGGAGCGGCAAATTATGCAGCATGAGATCAAGCATGAGATACCACTGCTGGACGCGCAGGGCGAGCTGACCGAGCGCGGCTACGCGAAAAAGCTACTGCCGGTGTACAGGCGCGGCGATATCAAGGCCGGGAAGCTTCGTATCAAGGAGTGGGACTACTATCTCGTGAGCAACGGGCGCTTTGCACTCGCACTCACCATCGCGGACAACAGCTACATGAGCCTCGATTCCATCTCGTTCCTTGATCTGGGCGAGAAGGCGTGGAGCGTCACCAAAAGCCCCATGGGCTTCATTACGCTCGGAAAGACCGGCCTGCCGGAGAGCAGCAGATCCGGCAGCGTCAGCCACGGCGGCAAAAACTACAATATCTCCTTCGAGAACAGGGGCGACGGCGTCCGTACGCTCAGGGCGTGGATGAAGGACTTCCACGACGGCCGGGACATCAGCGCCGAGATCACGCTCACCGGCGAGCCGGAGGAGAGCATGGTCATCTGCACTCCCTTTGACAAGCCCAGGCATTTCTACTACAACCAGAAGATAAACTGCATGAGAGCCGCCGGTACGGTGAAGCTCGGGGACGAGGAGTTCGTGTTCGACCCGTCGGAGAGCTTCGCGGTCCTCGACTGGGGACGCGGCGTATGGACGTACCACAACACATGGTACTGGGGGTCCGCCTCCTATCAGGTGGGCGGCGTGCCGTTCGGCTGGAACATCGGCTATGGCTTCGGCGACACCTCCGCCGCGACGGAGAACATGCTCTTCTACAACGGAAAGGCCCACAAGCTCAGCGCCGTGAAGTTCAACATCCCCGGCGGCGAGAAGGATTTCATGTCCCCGTGGACCTTCACCTCGGACGACGGCCGGTTTGAGATGGATTTCGTACCCATCCACGACCGCGCCTCCTGCACCGACGTGAAGCTCATCAAATCCGACCAGCACCAGGTGTTCGGAAACTTCACCGGCAGGGCGACGCTCGACGACGGCACGGTGATAGAGGTAAAGGACTTCCCCGGCTTTGCCGAGAAGGTCGAAAACAAATGGTGATATGAGATGAAAATGCGCCCGGCTCATCTGAGCCGGGCGATTTGCGTTTATACGGATCTTTTCACTCGACGGTGACGAGGCCGTCCTCGCCGACGGTGATGTTCATGCCGCTCTGAACATACTCGAGAAACTCGTCGCCGAGGGAATCGACCACGGGCATGGACGCCTCGGTCCACACCGCGCCCATGATGGCGCCGGAGGCCGCCAGAGAGTCGATGGGTTTGGAGAAGAGCATGCAGGCGGGCTGCTTGCCGACGGAGCAGACGGTGAAGAGTATCATGCCGCCGGTGGTGGAGCCGATGGTCATGGGCAGGCACAGCGCCTTGCCCTCCATGGGCTTGTTGTATATCTCGGGGTTATTCTGGTCGCCGCAGGGAACGCCCTTCTTGTTGAACATTATCGCCATCTGGTAGCTGGCGAGGGTGTTGAACCCGTTATGGCTGACAAGAGCCTCGGCAGAGCAGGTGCCGGGAACGACTACGCGGCCTTTGAACTGTTTCATTTCTTGCCCTCCTTGCCGGTGATGATGCCGAGGATCTCGTCCTCGGTATAGAAGCGCGCGCTGGTGTAGGTGCGCAGCTTATTGGAGCAGGTGATGACGGCCTTCTTCTTGCACAGAGGATTGTTCATGTACATGAGCGGGCAGATGTAGCTGGTGATAACGCCGAAGCTCTTGAGCTTCGCGGCGTCGCCGGTGGCCTCGAAGGCCTTCAGCACGTCGGGAGCGGCGGTGAATACGGTGGGGACGGAGACCTTGCTAAGGCCGTTCTTTTTAAGACCCTCCTCGATATTCGCCGTCCAGTCCTGAAGCTGCTTGAGCGTCAGGTGCGGGCAGCCGACAAAGCAGAGCTGGGGCTTTGCGTTGGGGTTCTTCCAGATGATGGGGTAGGAGGCCTTTACGCGCTCAAGCTCGTTGTCGGTGATGACGTAGACCTGCGCGTTCTCGGCGATGAGGGACTCGCCCAGTTCCTTTGCCTCGGGAGTGAGGTTCGCGATGTGGTAGAGGCCGACCGCGCCGTTGGAGGCGGTAGCCGCGCCGAAGTCCTTGAGATAGGTGCAGTTCTCGTCGTTGAGCTCGGTGCCCAGCCACTGCTCCATGCCCTTGACATAGGGGACGTCCTCCATGACCTTCATGCCGATGGCGGAGCCGAGAAGCTGCGGCTCGGGACGCTTGGTGCATTTGACCTCGACGACCCAGGTGGCCTTGCGTCCCTCGTCGGTGAGGAGGCCGAACTCGGGAACGAAGCCGGCGATGGAACCCATAAGCTCCAGCATGCCGGAGTTGCGGTTGCAGCGCGCGCCGAGAACGGAGTTGGCGTACACGACGGCGGAGGACTCCGCCCAGGAGAGTATGTCGCCCTTCTTGGGCTTGTTGCCGACCTGATCGAGATAGCAGGTGCAGGTGTAGGCGTTGTCGTCGGTGATGCCCAGCTTGCGGAGCTGCTCCTCGTAGCGCGCCTGCTCGGTGTACATTATCTTCTTGAAAACGAGATCCTCGATGAGGTTGGAGGGGACGTTCTTGTCCAGCGGACGGGGGTCTGCGGTGAACTTCTGGCCGTCGGTGAGGCCGGCGTCGATGATCTGGTCGAAAACGTCCAGAACGGGGCTGAGGACCTTGAGACCGTAGCTGATAACGGTGTGGCCGTATTCGCTCGTCACGGGGACCATGCGCTCCGCGCCGAAGGTGTCGCCGAACATGACGAGGGTCTTGACGATCTTGGCCATGACATCGCCCTTTTCGCCGTTAAGCAGAGCCTGCTGCTCGGGAGTAAGGATCATTGAAAACCACTTCCTGTCAAAAAATTTTTTTACTTTGTTTAGTCTTAATTTTAACAGATGAGTGCCTAAAAGTCAATCTGCAACATAAACCGGCGGCCGCGCGGGAAAAATTAAAAAATAGTAAAGAGAGGCAAGACTTGTTGAAATTTTTAGTATTTGTGTTATAATCTACCGTTAGTAAACTATGTATTTCGGAGGCGTAATAAACAATGGCAAAGAAGCAGTTCAAAGCGGAATCCAAGCGTCTGCTGGATCTCATGATAAACTCCATTTACACCAACAAGGAAATTTTCCTTCGCGAGATCATCTCAAACGCGTCCGACGCGATAGACAAGCTGTGCTATCTCTCCCTCACGGACGACAGGGTGGGGCTTGACCGCGGCGACTATAAGATCGACATCATCGTCGACAAGGACGCGCGCACCATCACCGTGCGCGACAACGGCATCGGCATGACCGCCGAGGAGGCCGAGAGCAACCTCGGCGTCATCGCCAAGTCCGGCTCCTACAAGTTCAAGGACGAGATGGACAGCGGCAAGGCCGACGACATCTCCATCATCGGCCAGTTCGGCGTGGGCTTCTACTCCGCGTTCATGGTCGCGGACGAGGTCACGGTCATCACACGCAAGTACGGCGAGAGCGAGGGCGCGAAGTGGGTCAGCAAGGGTGCGGACGGCTACACCGTCACCCCCTGCGAAAAGGACACCGTCGGCACCGACGTCATCATGCACATCAAGCCCGACTCCGACGAGGAGATATACGGCACCTTCCTTGAGACGTGGAAGCTCAAGGCGCTGGTGAAGAAATACTCCGACTATGTCCGCTGGCCCATCAAGATGGACATACAGCACCAGGAGCGCTGCGAGACCGGGGAAAAGACCGACGAGGGCCTGCCCAAGTACGAATACAAGATGGTCACGGAGAACGAGACCGTCAACTCCATGATCCCCATCTGGCAGCGCAGCAAGAGCGAAGTCACCGACGACGACTGCATTGCGTGGTACAAGGAAAAGAACCGCGACCGCAAGGATCCCTGCGCGCTCGTGCGTATCGACGCCGAGGGTCAGGTGAGCTACAAGGCCATGCTCTTCATCCCCGGCGAGGAGAACGAGAACGCCTTCACCGGCGACAATAAGGGCGGCATAACCCTCTACTCCAACGGCGTCATGATAATGGAAAAGTGCGATAAGCTCGTACACGACTACTTCGACTTCGTCAAGGGCGTCGTGGACTCTCCGGACCTGTCGCTGAACATCTCCCGCGAGATACTCCAGCACGACAGGCAGCTGCGCATAATCGGCCAGAACCTTGAAAAGCGCATAAAGGGCGAGCTTGAAAAGCTCATGCGCGAAGACAAGCCCAAGTATGAGGAGTTCTTCCGCAACTTCGGTGTCCACCTCAAGTGCGGGGTGTGCGACGAGTACGGCCGGTACAAGGACTTCCTGCGCGACCTGCTGATATTCTATACCTCCGAGGAGCGCCAGATCACCCTCAAGGAGTATGTCGAGAACATGCCCGAGAGCCAGAAGGTCATCTACTATGCCTCCTCCGACTCCGTTAAGCACGCCATGAGCCTTCCCCAGTGCGAGGAGGTACGCTCCCGCGGTTTTGAGCTTATCTATCTCACCGGCCCGCTGGACGAAATGGTGCTTGAAAATCTCCGCGAGCAGGACGGCAAGACCTTCTGCAACGTCGTCACCGACGACCTCGGCTTTGACACCGAGGAGGAAAAGAAGGCCGCCGAGGAGCGGGATATCGAGAACAAGGAGTTTCTTGACTTCGTGAAGGAAGCACTGAGCGACAAGGTGACGAAGGTGCAGACCGGCGCTTTTGCCGAAAGCAAGAACC
>ERZ1026856.1819-NODE-1819-length-10265-cov-4.950343_pt1 | contig 10265 bp, 10 predicted proteins | sample MGYA00380158_ERZ1026856 | MGnify/ENA primary metagenome ERZ1026856 (study PRJEB33269, sample SAMEA4719794) | human gut metagenome | biome: human-associated habitat; feature: organic feature; material: feces | place: Cameroon | collected 2013-10 ... | reverse complement strand
ATAAGTGGAACTCTTTTTTCCCACCGGCACAGCCGGTGGTTCTCTTTTTAACAAGCGAAACTGCCCCCTGCTTTCGTCAGAAAGCAGGGGGCAGTTTCATGCATATCACAGCTCGTGGCGGCCCTTTTTGCGCCGTATGCCGAGCTTTTCGAGCGTACCGGACGGCTTCCTTGCCGCAGCGGGTCTTTCGCGGCGGCTCTCGCCGTCATAGCTGCGCCCGGCAGTCCCGGTATCCGCGCGATCGCGGCGCGGCGCGGCGTCATCCCCGTCCTTATCGGGGGCATTCTTCTTTCCTTTGCCGCTCAGAGGCAGCCTGAGGCCGATATCGGGCAGCGGCACATCGAAGTCGAGCGCAAGGGCGCAGAGGCGGTTATCGTCATGCTCCTCGAGGAAGCGGAAGATGAGCTTTGTTATCTCCCACGCGATGAAGCCGGAGGCCACGCCGAATATCGCGGCGAACAGCACGTCGGAGGGGTAGTGTGCCATGAGATAGTTGCGGGACACCGCCATCAGCAGCACCCAGATGATACCGGGCTTGAGATACTTTTTGCCCTCGGCGCGGTACAGGGCGGTCATGCCCGCCGCCGCGGCGGTGACATGCCCGGAGGGGAAGGAAAAGCCGTCCTCCGCGGGGGCGCCGATGTCGTTCCACCACATGCGGTAGAGGTCGAGCGCCTCGAACGGGCGCGGTCTCGCCACCCAGTCCTTGAGTATGATGTTCGTTATCAGCGCGCCGCAGCACACCGCGCCGAACACACATACGCCGGTCTTTCTCGTTTTTGAAAAGCACATCAGCACCAGCGCCAGCAGGAAAAAGATCAGGCCCTTTTCGCCCAGCAGCGTTATGATCTTCATGGGCAGAGTGAGGACGACCCCCAGATACTCGCCCAGAAAGTGCATTACCGTCAGTATCGCCTTGTCATAGCCGGCAAAGACGGTGTTCAGAATATCAGCCATATATATCCTCCATGGGTCAAAGTCATGATACGCAGGAATTATACCCCAATCCGCCCTCCGCCGCAAGTGTTACTTGACAAAGCCCCTGAAATGTTGTAGTTTTTCGTAGTATGCTTATTATAGAGAGGTGTTTTTGATGAAACAGGGTAAGGCGATAGCACTCCTGCCGATAGGGATATTTGTGGTGCTGTATCTGGGCATGGGGATACTCTTTGAGTATGTGCTGAGGATACCCATGGGCTTTTACAGCATACCCATCGTGGTCGTGTTCCTCGTCGCCCTGCTCGCCGCCTGCCTCCAGAACAGGTCGCTGAGCTTTGACGAAAAGCTCACGCTCATGGGGCGCGGTATCGGCGACAAGAACATCGTCACAATGATACTTATTTTCCTCGAGGCCGGCATATTCGTGGGCGTCGTGGGCCGCAGCAGCGCGGAGAGCGTGGCGTACTTCATGCTCTCGCTCATACCGGCGCGCTACGCCGTGGCGGTGCTGTTCGTGGTGAGCTGCTTCGTCTCTACCGCGATGGGTACCTCCGTCGGCACCATCACGCTCATCACCCCCATTGCCGTCCCCATCGCCGCGGCCTCGGGCTTCAGCCTCCCGCTGTGCATAGGCACCGTGGTGGGCGGCGCGATGTTCGGCGACAACCTCTCCTTTATCTCCGACACCACCATCGCCGCCTGCAACGGTCAGGGCTGCGAGATGAAGGACAAGTTCCGCGAGAACTTCGCCATCGCGCTGCCGGCGGCGCTCGCGACGCTCGTACTCATCGTCGTCCTCTCGCTGCGGGCCGACATCGTCCCGTCGGAGCTTCCCACCTATAACCTCGTTCAGATCGTCCCCTATCTCCTCGTTCTGATCGGCGGCGTCATCGGCATAAACGTGTTCGTTGTGCTGCTCGTCGGCATAGTCTCCGGCTCGGTCATCATGCTCTGCACCGGCGCCGTCAAGGCAACGGAGCTTCTCGCCAACATGGGCTCCGGCGCGGCCGGGATGTTCGAGACCGCCATGGTCGCGATACTCGTCTCCGCCATCTGCGCCCTCATCCGGGAGTACGGCGGCTTCGACGCGCTGCTCTCGTGGATACAGCGGGTGTTCAAGGGCCGCCGCGGCGGTCAGCTCGGCATAGGTCTGCTGGTCGGCGCGATGGACATCGCCACCGCCAACAACACCGTCGCCATCGTCATGGCCAACCCCATAGCCGCCGAAATGGCCGCGAGCTACGGCATTTCCGGCAAAAAGACCGCCTCCCTCCTCGACACCTTCTCCTGCGTCTTTCAGGGTATCATTCCCTACGGCGCACAGATGCTCGTGGCGATCTCCGCCGCAGCCTCGCTGGGGTACGAGATATCCGCATTCGAGATAATACCCAATCTTTTCTACCCGTTCCTGCTTCTTTTAAGCTCGCTCGTTTTCATCTTTCTCATCCCCGAGAAGAAGTCCGCGTGACGGGCGGTAAAAAAACCGGAGAGGCCGTACAGTGGTCTCTCCGGTTTTTCATTTTTCCCGTGTCAGTCGAGGAGATTCTTGCCTACGGAAATAACGCCCAGAATGCCGATACCCATGCCGAGGAGCATGCTGGGGGCCATGACGCTCCAGTTATCCGGCATCATGAGGGATTCCCACGCGAGACGCGCAACGGAAATGCCGATCGACGCCGCGTCCGCCTGCCACTCGGGGTCGGAGCAGAGAAGGTACATCCACGAGCCGAGCTCCGCGACGAAGAGCGCGATGACAGAGCTGAGTATCACGACCACAAGCGCGAAGGTCTTGCTGCCGCGGCCCTTGAACAGGTGATAGCCATAGCAGGCGGCGACGCCCGTGAGCGCGCCCAGCACGGCCACAAAATAATCCGCGAAGGTGCTTACGAGGAACCAGGGTATCGAGCCTACGAGCGCCCCGATGAGCGCCCCGAGTATACCGCGCAGCGCGCCGCCCTGCTCCTCATCTGCGGTTTCCTGATATTTCTTTTCGTCCATGTTTTTTCTCCTGTCTATTTTTCTGTGACGCGGTCTCCCGCCGCGCCGGAAGCAGTCACCGCCGCGGACTCAGCCCGCGATTTTAGTGCATTAATTTACTACATCTATGTTTGATTTTAGTATACACCCACTGAAAAGTCAAGTGGAAAACAGCGTTTGCACATCTTCCCGTATATGTCTGCCCAAAGGGTATTTTCACATCGGCGCGAATATGTTATGATAGGCTAAAATAAAAACTGGGGTGAAGATATTGAAGAAAAAGCTGACTGCGATAATTTCGCTCATACTCGCGGCGCTGCTGCTCTCCTCCTGCGCCTCGACGGGCGCCTCCGCGCTGGCGGGCGGGGTCCTCGACGGGCTGGGCGAGCTGATAGACGGAATATTCGGCGCGTTCACCGGCAGGGACGAGGGCGTACCCTTCTCCGAGATGGAGTACGCGCGGCCGGACATGGACGCCATCGAGGCCCATGTGGACGAGGCGATAGAGGCGCTGGAGAATAACGTCTCATATTCCCGCATTTCCGACGCAATTACTCAGTGTATAAACGACTTCTACGATTTTCAGACCGCCTACGCCCTCTCCGACATACACAGCTGTCTTGACACCACGGACGAATACTGGGCGGAGGAGTACAGCTTCTGCACCGAAAGCTCCGCCGTGCAGCAGCAGCTTTTGGATGAGCTGTACTACGCCTGCGCCGCCAGCAAAAAGGCCGCGCGGCTGGAGCGCGACTTCTTCTGGGAAGGCTTCTGCGAGGATTACGCCGACCCGGAGGACTCCGTATACACCGACGAGGTCGTTGCGCTCATGCAGCGCGAGGCGGGGCTTCTCAGCGAGTACCGCACCGCCCTCGCCGCGCCCGTCATCACCGTGGATGGCGAGGAGCTGGACTATTACGAGGCGCTTTCCGAATGCACCGACGCGGACGAGTACCATAAGCTCTTCATGGAATATTACTATCAGTATAACGGAGAGCTTGCGGACATCTACATCCGTCTCATAAGGCTGCGCCGCGAGCTGGCCGCGGAGATGGGCTACGACAGCTACCGGGACATGCAGTTCGACTACGCCTTCTCGCGCGACTACACACCCGAGCAGGCCGAGAGGTACATTGAGGACATCCGTACCTGCGCCGTGCCGGTCTACCTGAGCGCCGAGCCGTACTATTACGGCTATGACGTCGGAGAGGACGACGTGGAGAGTCTTGTCAGCGACGCTGCCGCCGCCATGGGCGGATGTATCGACGACGCGTTCCGGTTCCTGTACGACAACGAGCTCTATGATCTCAGCTACAGCGACCTTAAGGCGGATATGTCCTACACCACCTACATACCCAACTACAGCTCGCCCTATGTTTTCGTCGACCCGCAGGGCAGCGAGGCGGATATACTCACCTTCTGCCATGAGCTGGGCCACGCGGTGGACGCGTGGTACAACTATAACGCCGACGAGTCCATCGACCTCGCCGAGGTCTTTTCGCAGTCTCTCGAATACCTCATGCCCGCCTATATGGGCGAGTCGCTCGACAGCGGCACCGTCGACGAGCTGTACCGGATGAAGATGTACGACACGCTCGAATGCTACGTCCAGCAGGCGTCCTTCGCTCAGTTTGAAAACGAGGTGTACGCCATGAGCGACGACGAGCTGAGCGCGGAGAGCATTAACGCCGTTTCCCTGCGTCTTGCCGGGGAATACGGGTATCTCGCGGAGGGCTATGAGGATTACTACGCCATGAGCTGGATAGACATAGTGCACTTTTTTGAGTACCCGTTCTATGTGATAAGCTATCCGGTGTCCTGCGACGTGGCGCTGCAGATATATGAGCTGGAGCTTGAAAAGAGCGGCGCGGGACTTGATAAGTTCTTCGCGCTCATCCCCCGCGGCGCCGTCACGCTGGTGCAGGCGGCGGAGGACGCCGGGCTTGAAAGCCCCTTTGCCGACGGCCGCGTCGAGCGCGCCATGCGCGACGTGGAGGCAAGGCTGAAATAAGCTCCCTCTCCGTTCCCCGCCTTCCCGGCAGAAAAACTGACTAACCATAAAAAGCTTCAGCCGCGTCCGAGGACGCGGCTGAAATCGTTTATACGGGAAAATTTATTTTGCGGCCTCCATGCCGGCAAGAAGAGCCTTCTTGTTGCCCTCGAGGAAGCGTGCCTTGCGCTCGCCAAGCTCGATACGGATGGCCTCGATCATGCTGTCGACGCTGCACACGTCGACCTTCGCCATCATCGCGCCGAGTATCGCGACGTTCGCGCCCTTGGGGTTGCCGACCTCATCGGCGATCTTCATCGCGTCGCAGTAGACGACGGTGATATCGTCGCGGACGGACTTGCGCTCGATGATGGAGCTGTTGATGACCAGAACGCCGCCGGGACGAACGGATTTCTCGAACTTGTCCAAAGAGGGCAGGTTCATCGCGATGACCACGTCGGCCTGATCGACGATGGGAGAGGCGACCTCTTCATCGGAGACGTTCACGGAGCAGTTCGCGGTGCCGCCGCGCATCTCGGGACCGTAGGAGGGAAGCCACGAGACATGCTTGCCCTCAAGCATGCTCGCCATGGCGAGGAACTTACCGATCAGGAGCATGCCCTGACCGCCGAAGCCTGCGAAAATAAACTGTTTCAGCATTACTTTTCAGCCCCCTTGTCTTTGTATACGCCCAGAGGATAGTACGGGATCATGTTCTCTTCCAGCCACTTCATGGACTCAACAGGGCTGAGGCCCCAGTTGGTCGGGCAGGCGGACAGGACCTCGATCATGCAGAAGCCCTTGCCCTCCTTCTGGTACTCGAACGCCTTCTTGATGGCCTTCTTGCACTTGATGATGTTGGCGTTGTTGTTGACAGCGCAGCGCTCGATATAGTACGCGCCGGGGATCTGCGCGAGCATTTCGCTCATCTTGATGGGGGCGCCGCACCATGCCTCGTCACGGCCCTTGGGGCAGGTGGTGGTCTTCTGGCCCACGAGAGTGGTGGGAGCCATCTGGCCGCCGGTCATGCCGTAAATGGCGTTGTTGACGAATATGGTGGTGATCTTCTCGCCGCGGTGGGCGGCGTGGACGATCTCGGCGGTGCCGATGGAGGCAAGGTCGCCGTCGCCCTGATAGGTGAACACGAGGGAGTCGGGCTTTGCGCGCTTTACGCCGGTAGCGACGGCGGGAGCGCGGCCGTGGGCAGCCTCGATCATGTCGCAGTTGAAGTAGTCATACGCGAAAACGGAGCAGCCGACAGGCGCAACGCCGACGATGTCGCGGCCCATGTCCGCCTCCTCAAGAGCCTCGGCGACCAGACGGTGGATTATGCCGTGGTTGCAGCCGGGGCAGTAGTGGAACTGCTTATCGGTGAGATAGCTTGTCTTTTCAAATACTACGGACATTTATATACCCTCCTTCATAGCAAGGACCTTGTCGACGATCTCTGCGACGGTGGGGAACTGGCTGCCGCAGTAGCCGAAGTAGTCGACCTTCTTGCTGCCGTTGATGGCGAGCTTGACATCCTCAAGCATCTGGCCCTCGTTGACCTCGACGTCAAGGACTGCCTTGCAGTTCTTCACGCAGTCGGCGAGCTGCTCATAGGGGAACGGCCACACGGTGATGGGGCGGAAGATACCGACCTTGACGCCCTGCTCACGCAGAATGTCGACGGCGCGGCGCGCAACGCGGGAGACGGTGCCGAAGGCGGTGATGATGATCTCGGCGTCGTCGGTCTTGTAGGTGTCGAAGAGGACATCGTTCTTCTCGATCTCGCGGTAAATGCTCTGGAGGTCGTTGTTATGCTCGGTCAGCTCCTCGGTATTGATGTAGAGGGAGTTGATGACGGCGCGCTTCTTGGGGTCGTCGCCGGGCTTCCAGCCGGTGGTCGCCCAGGGCTTCTTCTCGGGGTCTACCTTATACTCGACCATCTCGGGCATTTCGACAGGCTCCATCATCTGGGCCATAATGCCGTCGGCCAGCATCATAACGGGGACTCTGTACTTCTCGGCCTTGTCATAGGCGAAGGAGAGGATGTTGATCGCCTCCTGAATGGAGGAGGGAGCGTAGGTGATGAGGTGGTAGTCGCCGTTGCCGCCGCCCTTTGTGGCCTGGAAATAGTCGCCCTGAGATGCCTGGATGGAGCCGAGGCCGGGGCCGCCGCGCATGACGTTGAGGATGACGCAGGGAAGCTGCGCGCCCGCGCAGTAGGAAATGCCCTCCTGCTTGAGGCTGACGCCGGGGCTGGAGGAGGAGGTGATGACGCGTGCGCCGGTGGAGGCTGCGCCATAGACCATGTTGATGGCCGCGACCTCGCTCTCGGCCTGGAGGAAGCAGCCCCCGACCTCGGGCATACGGGCGGACATGTATTCGGGGATCTCAGTCTGCGGGGTGATGGGGTATCCGAAGAAGAAGCGGGCGCCGGCACGGATGGCGGCCTCTGCTATTGCCTCGGAACCCTTCATAAGAGTCAGTGCCATTTTCTGTTTTCCTCCTTATTCCTTCTCGATCCTGATCGCAACATCAGGGCATGTGCGCGCGCAGGATGCGCAACCGATGCAGTTCTCGGGGTCAGCGACCTCTGCAGGGTGATAGCCTTTTGCGTTGAGCTTGGTTCTGGAAAGGGCAAGAACGTTCTTGGGGCATGCTCTGACGCAGAGTCCGCAGCCCTTGCAGACAATCTCGTTGATCGTTACCTTTACCATGAATTTACCTCTTTTCTTGTATAATGGCCGCACATGCGGCGGGATCACAAAATTATATGACGCGGCGCGCTCAGATACTCTCCACCCAGCTGTCCCAGTCGCGGGCCATATAGGTGTCGATGGCGACGGGGGTGCCGATGTACTTCGGGTCGTGGCCCTCGGCAAGGAACGCGTCCAGCATATCCTTCTTGCCGGAGGTGTACAGCACGGGAACGCCCGTGATCTCGGAGACCTGCCGTATCATTTCATAGCCGTGGCGAAGCTCCTCCGGCCCGGTCATCCCGGCGAGGTTGGTGTTGTTCACCATGCCGGTTATTTTCAGGCGGGAGTGTATCTGCATTTCCTCCTGGAGCCTTATTATCCGCTCCACCGTTCCGGCAAGGGGGCGGCGGGTGTTGATGACGTTGAGTACCTCAAGCTCGCCCGGCTCGAGCGCCAGAAAGTCCTCGTGATAGCGCCCCAGCGCCGTGGAGCCGACCGCGTCGCCGCCGACGTCGAACACGACGGTGTCCCAGTCCATCGCGAACGCGGAAGCTACCTCCGCCGGGAGCGAGAGCGTCTCTATGCCGGAGTTTGCGAAGTTCGGAGAGACGAGGCGTATCTCCTTCATGCGGGTCATGCGGCCCGGCTCGGTAAGGCGGAAATATGTGTTGACCATGTCAAGGTCGAGCAGCTCCGTGCGCCGGCCGGCCTCGGCCGCCTTGAACGCAAAATTCAGCGCCAGCTCTGTTTTGCCGCTGCCGTAGTTGCCTATCATGACATACATTTTTTTCATCGTGCGCACTTCCCCGCTTCCGGGCATGATACCCCTGTCATTCAAGCATATATTACCATTGCGGCGGGGTATTAGTCAATGAACAAAATGCCGATATTATAGCCACTGCGGGCGACAAAATGACGAAGAAAATATAAAAAGCGATTTGATAAAATGCATTTCTCGCAAAAGCCGGTATTTTTGCATTTTGCTCGTTATTTTTTTATCATGAAATGGCATTAAAATGCGGACGGCTTACAGCCGTCCGCGATCTGCTCTCAGTGCCGGGCGGGAGAAAACGTATGCACGGGCTTAACGCCGGCTGCACAGCCTCCCCAAGGGATGAGCCTTTTTACGCCCACGCAGGGGGGAGGGGCTTGCCCCTCCCGCTTGCTTTTTCTCCCCATCGGGGCTGCGGCGCTCACCGCGCTTCATTGATCCACGTCTCTTTTAAGGCCCCGGATCCTCCTGAGCAGGAAGAGCATGGCGGCCGTCGGCAGAATGAGATAGACCGGCAGCCACCGCACCCCCGCAAAGCGCGCGATGAGGCCGAAGAGCGGCGGGGCAAGGCAGGTGCCGACATAGGCGCAGGCCATCTGTATGCCGATGAGCGCCTGAGAGTTCTCCGCGCCGAAGCGCCGCGGGGTGGCGTGGATGGTACAGGGATAGACCGGGGCGCAGCCTGCGCCGAAGAGCAGCAGGCCGCATATCGCGCCGGCCTCGCCCAGCGGCAGGAGCATGATGACCGACGCGGTGAGCATTACGCTCAGGCCGAGGCGTATCATATTGTCGTCGCTGAGCTTCATGGTGAGAAAGCCGCTGAGCGCTCTGCCCGCGGTGATACCGATGCAGAAGAGCGCGCCCAGCGATGCCGCGCGGTCGGCGCTCATGCCGGCGTGTCCGGCAAGATAGCTGCTGCCCCAGAGGAGCGCGCTCTGCTCTACGGCGCAGTAGAAGCAGAAGATGAGCAGCACGCACTTCGCGCCCGGGAGCGAGACCGCCTGACGGATGGAGAGCGGCCGGCCCTCATCCTCGCTGACGCCGGGGTGCCTGTTTATCTTCCACAGCGGGAGCGAGAAGATCATGACGGCCGCGATAACGCTCTGGATGACGGCGACCCACAGATAGCCGCTCTGCCACGCGGCGCCCCCGGCGAGGGCAGCGCCCATGACCTGCGGGCCGACGATGGTGCCGACGCCCCACATGCAGTGCAGCCAGCTCATGTGGCGGCTGGCATAGTGCAGGGCGACATAGTTGTTCATCGCCGCGTCAATGCTGCCCGCGGCAAGGCCGTATGGTATCGACAGCGCAACGAGCAGTGTGAAGGAGCGGCTGAAGGCAAAGCCGAAGATGGACGCCGCGCTCACCGCGACGCTGACCGCCACGATCCACCCCGTGCCGAAGCGCCGGTGCAGCCGGTCGCTCATGAGGCTGGATATCACGGTGCAGACGGAGATAACGGCGGAGATGATCCCCGCGTAGGATATGGGGACGTTCATGCCCTCGTGCATGGCGGGCCATGCCGCGCCGAGGAGCGCGTCCGGCAGGCCAAGGCTTATAAAGGCAAGGTATATGATAGCCAGAAGAAGTGTGGTCATGTTGTTTCTCTCCTGTAAAAGTGCGTAAAACCGGCAGACGTTTCCGTCTGCCGATTTTATTACATTATAGCTGCTTTTTCAAGTGTCATTTCAGCGCCGGAGCCTCTTCCTCCGCGGGTCCCTTTTCCTCCGCGGCGCCGGCAGGCTCTTCCCCGGCTTTTATCTCGGCCGGGACGGCTTCCGCCGCGCTGTGTCCGCCGTTTTCGGGTGCGCTCTGCGCGTTTTCGGCGACGGGCGCGGTATCCTCAGGCGCGGCTTCGGCGGCTGCCTCCGGCGTTTCGTTCACCGGCTGCTCCGCCGCG
>ERZ1026856.1818-NODE-1818-length-10268-cov-7.311368_pt1 | contig 10268 bp, 8 predicted proteins | sample MGYA00380158_ERZ1026856 | MGnify/ENA primary metagenome ERZ1026856 (study PRJEB33269, sample SAMEA4719794) | human gut metagenome | biome: human-associated habitat; feature: organic feature; material: feces | place: Cameroon | collected 2013-10 ... | reverse complement strand
GCCTTAGTCTCGTGGGCTCGGAGATGTGTATAAGAGACAGGCATTATATTATTCAAAGAAAAAAATCAAAGAGTTGGAAGAAGAAGGATTTTATGTTGTTTCTTTAAAGTATAAATCTAAAACAAATGATTGGATAATTTCGAATAATACGATCCGTATCAATGCACAGTTAAGATTGAAAAGTTTGTACGAGTTAAATTTGTTGTTTGCAAATGTGAAAGTAGATACAGTTTTTATTAATAATCTGGCATTTAATACAACTCCGGAAAAAGTAATTGAACAAATATCAATGTTTAAGGATCTATATCACTTTAAAATGATATATGTTTTTCATGATCATTTATGTGTTTGCCCATCATATTTTTTATTGGATGCAGACAGCAGGCCGTGTAATATTCCGGAGAATATGGAAATATGCAATGCCTGCCTGAATAGTCCGAATGTGAATCAGCCAATCAGGCGTACAGATTTGACTGCCTGGAGAAGAAGTTTTCATGATTTATTTATAAGGGTGGATGAATTTATATTCTTTTCAAACTATACCAAAAAGCTCGTAACCAAAGTATATCCGATTACTGAAAAAGGAAAAGTGATTTATCATAATGCTACATTGGGTGAAAGGGCAGAAAAATATACGAAACCTAGAAATGTTGAGTTTGTTACAGTTGGATTTGTTGGCAGATATGATGTTCCAAAGGGATCGGAGTATTTTGAACAGGTAATCAATTTATTGAAAAAAGAATATAAAGTTACACCTGTGATTATTGGACCGGCTTCAGATAATGTTACATTTGAATCAACAGGGTATTATGATAAAAATGAACTGGGAAAAATTCTTACTGAAAAGAAGGTTAATTTTGTAATCTTTCCAAGTATCAGTCATGAGACTTTTTCATATGTTGTGCAGGAACTTATGTTATTAGAGGTACCAGTTGTTTCATTTCGGTGTGGAGGGCATGCAGAGAGAATTGCAGACTATGCATTTGGAGAATTGACAGATGAAACCAGTCTTGAGGCATTATATACAGCGTCAGTAAAGATGATCGAAAAATTAGGGCTGTCCGAGTGTAAGATTTTGTAATGATTATCAGCAAATAGATTGAAATACAACAGAAAAGTGATGTATAGTATAGTAGCAGTATCCTAGGATACTGCTACTATACGTTTACAAGCGAGGTACAGTATGTGCTCTAAAATAAAAAGAATAGTTGCGAAAGTAAAAAAAGAGGGAATCGTAAAACCAATAGAACGCCACATCAGGAATCAGCAACGACAAAAAGAAGAACTAAAAATCATTCGAAAGTACCATCTGATTGAGGATGACGAACGTAAAAGACAAAGAGAAGAAGTATTTGATCAGAATATAAAGATAAGCGTGATCACACCATTATACAATACACCAGAGAACTATCTGATCCAGTTAATAGAATCGGTGCTTAATCAGACATATACCAACTGGGAACTGTGTCTTGCTGATGGCAGTGATGCAGAACACGCAGTTGTTGGAACGATCTGTCAACAGTATGCAGAAAAGGATGCAAGAATTGTTTACAGAAAACTGGATAAGAATGAAGGAATTGTAGGGAATACAAACAGAGCTATCCACTATGCCACAGGTGACTATCTGGGACTGCTGGATCATGATGATATCCTGCATGAATCAGCGTTATATGAATGTGCAAAAAGGATTCGGGATGGTGCAGATTTCATATTCACAGATGAGATGAAATTCAGAGAATCCATTGAAGATTCGAGTGATATTGTATGCAAATCAGGTTTTGGAAAAGATGAATTAAGATCGCATAATTATATCTGTCATTTTGTTGTGTTTGCGAGAAAGTTATTGGATGGAATGCCAGAGTTGTATAGAAAGGAATGTGAAGGCAGCCAGGATTACGATATGGTATTGCGCCTGACTGAAAAAGCCGAGAAAATTGTGCATGTTCCGAAAATCCTTTATTATTGGCGTGTACATGCCGGATCTGTGTCAATGGATTTATCTGTAAAACAATATGCAGTAGATGCAGCAAAAAAGGCAATCAGTAACCATCTGGAGCGAACGAAAGAATATGGACAGGTAGAGTGTAATCTGCCATATCAGACGATTTACAGGATCAAGTATGATCTGGAAAATACTCCGGTAGTAAGTATATATATATGGGAGAATGGACAGGAAGATATAGGCGGTTATATTGATAAGCTGTTAAAGAAAACACATTACAGACCGTTAGAAATAATCTGTGACTGTAAAGAAGTAAAAAATGTGGCTAATCCAAATGTGAAGATTATCTGTCATCCGCAGAATGATGAGGAGAATAGTTATGAGTGGATGAAAAAAGCAAGAAAGCATTCAACCGGAAAATATCACATCTGTCTTAGCGGATATTGTATGCCTGTCTCAGAAGACTGGGTTGAAGAAATGCTGATGTATGCACAAAGACCGGATGTCGGTGTTGTGTCTGCAAATATCTGGAATGGTCAGAATCAAAGCTATTTTGCCGGCGGCGTACTGGACCAGGATTCAGCAACCGGAATACATGTGATTAATTCTGGAATAGATAAGAATGACCAGGGATATGAAGCGGATATGCGTCATGTGAGAAATATGACCACGGCGTCAAGAATCTGTATGATGATATCGGAAGGAACTTTAGAAAAAGCAGGGGAGTTTGAGCCGGAGATGAAAGACTGTGCAGATATAGACCTGTGCTTAAACTGTGTGAAAAATGGTCTTTGGAATGTATGGGCATGTTTTGCAGAAGTTAACTATTATGGAGAAAATAAGATAGAAGAATACTGGAAGCAAAATGATCCATTCAAGAAAAAATGGGAAAAAGAGATAGATTCCGGAGATGAATTTTATCATCCGTTGTTGAAAGCATTAAAAAAGATATAGGGGAAAATATGAGTACGACAAGTTTGACAAAAAAGGTATTTCATACAATACAGGAAGATGGTATTGGTGGATGTGTAAAGAAAACAAATGGATATATAAAAAAGCAGATAAAGAAAAGACGACGTGTAGAAAAAGTATATAAAGATGTATTATTTATCAGTGGCTGTAATGAAAATCTTCCGCATCCGTGGCGATACCGGGTAAAACATCAGAGAGAACAGCTGGAAGCTATGAACTATACAACAGATGAGGTATATTTCCTGGAACTGGAACTGAATGCGGTCCGTTATTACAGGAACTTTGTATTCTTCAGATGTCCGGAGACAGAGACGATCAAAGAGTTTGTGGAATTGGCAAAATACTTGAATAAGACGGTAGTATATGATATTGATGATCTGGTTGTTGATACAAAATATACAGACCAGATTAAATATGTCGCAGCGCTACCGGCAGAAGAAAAACAAGCCTATGATGCCAATGTGATGAGTATGCAGAGTATGCTGAAAAGCTGTGATTATGCTACAACGACCACGAACTGTCTGAAAAATGAACTGGAGAATTACTGCCCTAAGGTATATATTAACCGTAATGTAGCATCAGAAGAGATGATTCTGCTATCGGAACAGGCATTAAAGAATAAGCCTGACAATAAAAATGTGGTTAAGATGGGATATTTCAGTGGAAGTATCACACATAATGCAGATGTGGAGTTGCTCCTGCCGGTAATCATAACGATCATGAACGATTATGAAAATGTAGAATTGTATCTGATGGGGGAAGTAGATCTGCCGGATGAATTAAAGGTCTTTGAAGCAAGAGTAAAAAAACTGCCATTTAGTGACTGGAGGAAATTGCCTGAGATCATAGCTGAAATGGATATTAATCTTGCACCGTTGGAAAATACCATTTTTAATGAAGCAAAATCAGAAAACAAATGGATGGAAGCGGCTCTGGTTAAGACCGTTACCGTTGCCAGTGATGTGGGAGCATTTCATGATTGTGTGGAAGATGAGATTACGGGCATTTTATGCAAAGATGCAAAAGAATGGGAGGATGCATTAAGGAAAGTCATTGAAGATTCAGAATATCGGAAGAAGATAGTGGAAAATGCTTATCTGAAATGCAAAGAAAATTATACGACATTCAGAACGGGATTACGTCTGGCAAAATTGTATGAAGAAGAAAAAAGTACGAATTATGTATTCGTACTGCCGGGATTAGAAATCAGCGGTGGTATCAAAGTTGCATTACGACATGCGGCGATGCTGCAAAAAAAAGGGAACGAAGTATCTATATTTACATTAGACAGTAATGAAAAATGGTGTGAATTCGAAGACTGTAGATTCCCGGTGATCAATCTGGAAGATACAACGATTGCGGGTAAGATCGATCATATGATCGCTACCATGTGGACAACGGTGAAAGTAGTAGAAGAGTATCCGTATGCGGTGAACAAATATTACCTGGTTCAAAATTATGAAGCAGGCTTTTATAAAGAGACAGATTCGCTGCGTATACAGGCGAATCAGTCTTATAGACCATCGACAGACGTGAAATTTATCACGATATCGAAATGGTGTCAGAAATGGCTGGAAGAAGAGTTCGGACAAACGTCTGTGTATGCACCGAATGGGCTGGAAATCGAAAGATTTCCGGAGCATAAGAGAACTTTGAATGGCAAAATCCGGATCCTGGTAGAGGGAGATTGTGCCGTGGATTATAAAAATGTAGATGAATCTTTTGAAATCATTGACAGATTAGATCAGAAAAAATATGAAGTATGGTATATGTCATACAATGCAGAACCAAAAGACAAATACAGAGTGGATAAATTTTTTAACAGGGTTCCGTATGAGAAAGTTCCGGAGATATATGCACAGTGTGATATTCTGATAAAGACCAGTCTGTTAGAAAGCTTCTCCTACCCGCCGCTGGAGATGATGGCAACCGGTGGATATGTGCTTGCGGTTCCGAATGGAGGAAATGTAGAATATCTGAAAGATAATGAAAACTGTCTGTTGTATAAGGCAGGAGATATCAGTCAGGCCTGTGAAAAGATTGAAAATCTGATCGCTTCAGAAGAATTGCAGCAGAAGTTATATTTGAATGGTCTTAAGACCGCAAAAGAAAGAGCATGGGAAAATGTAACAGATGAAATTCTGGAGATGTACGGCGCAAATTAGAAGCGAGACTTGTCTAACAGACGAAAAAATGCTATAATTAGTAAGATTGTTCAATTATAACCAATAAAATCGGAGGAAGAATCGTGACAACGTATGTACAAAATTTTTTGAAATTTCAACCATTGTTGAAAGAACTGATCGCACGTGATATCAAAGTAAAATACAGGAAATCAGTATTGGGTGTTCTTTGGACATTGCTGAATCCTTTATTTATGATGATCGTACTGTCAGTAGTATTTTCGAATCTTTTTAAATTTGATGTAGAATATTTTCCGGTATATCTGTTGAGTGGACAGTTGATCTTCAACTTTTATTCGGAAGTAACGACATGTTCCATGTCTGCAATTATTGACAATGGACCGTTGATTAAGAAGGTATATGTACCGAAGTATCTGTTCATACTTGCAAGAACATTTTCAAGTACGATTAATCTGCTGGCGTCATTTACCGCTTTGATCGTTGTTATGCTTGCTATGCGTGTGGAACTGCATTATACAGTATTACTGGTATGGATTCCATTGGCATTTATTGTAGCGTTTTCGTTGGGAGTAGGATTACTTTTATCAGCGATCACTGTAAAATTTAGAGACATTATGCATCTGTATTCCGTATTTGTTACAGCACTTATGTATTTGACACCGGTAATCTATCCGATGTCAATCTTACCGGAATGGTTAAAACCGATTGTATTACTCAATCCGTTGACGAATATATTACAGATGTTCCGTGGCGTAATGATGTATAATACTTTACCGGGAATAAAATCTATCTTGGTAGCTGCAGTAGAATGTGTAGTAATGCTTGTGATAGGATTGTATGTATTTTATAAAAGACAGGATAGTTTTATTTTGGATATATAAGGAGAAGATATATGGATAATCAGGAGATTATTAATGTAGAGCATGTGTCAATGCGGTTCAGCCTTGCATCGGAGAAAGTGACAAGCTTTAAAGAATATGTAATTAAGACTGCGAAAAAGCAGCTTTCCTACGGAGAGTTCTGGGCATTAAAAGATGTAAGCTTCAGTGTGAATAAAGGTGATGCGTTGGGACTGATCGGATTAAATGGTAGTGGAAAGAGTACAATGCTTAAGGTCATTGCTGGCGTGTTGAAACCGACAAAAGGCAGTGTGACAGTCAGAGGATCGGTAGCACCGTTGATTGAGCTGGGAGCTGGTTTTGATTATGATCTGACAGCAGAAGAGAATGTATATCTGAATGGTGCTCTTTTGGGATATCCAAGAGCAGAAATGGAAAAACACTATAATGATATTGTGGAATTTTCGGAATTACATGATTTTATGAATGTTCCGGTGAAGAACTTTTCGTCAGGAATGATCTCCCGACTGGCATTTTCGATTGCGACGATTGGAATACCGGATATTCTGATCGTAGACGAAGTGTTATCGGTAGGTGATTTCAGATTCCAGGAAAAATGTAAGAACCGTATTAAGAATATGCTGGATAAAGGAACAACATTATTGTTTGTATCACATAGTATTGAGCAGGTGGAAGAACTGTGTAACAAGGTAGTATGGCTGGACAAAGGTAATCTGAAGATGGCAGGAGAGTCCAGAAACATCGCTGAAATATACAGTGCTTCATAAGATAGGAGTATATTGAAACAATGAAATCAAAGATAAAAACTATTTTCCTTATTTTAATTATAATAGTACTCGCTGCAGTATATGCGGTTATTGACAAGCCTGTATCTGTTTATGATGCTTCCTGTGATACCAGTAAATTTCAGGCGCAGGTATTAGAAGTCGGACAGATAGCTTCGCAGAAGTTCGTATGCGAAGAGGCCTATATGGATGGTATCTCATTAAAACTGGCTGCGAATGCAGTGCCGGATAAAGAAAAGGTATTAGTAGCATATGAAGTTGTAGATGACAGCACTGGTAAAGTAGTTGCAAAGGGTACGGAGAATCTTGGAAAATTACGCAGCGGAAAATTCTTCAAGATGAAATTCGACAGAGTAAATGATTGTAAGGATAAAGCATATACATTAAATTTCCAGGTTACAAAGTGTGATGCGGGAAATGTACAGATCTTTTATACCCCTGGAACCGATAAAGGGGAAGCAATCGTATATGCAGGAACCCCGATTGATGGAATCGGAGTTATGCGTACACTGACGCATCGGTTTGATCTGGAAACATATATCGTAACATTATGTTTTGCTGCGTATATTGTGTTATTTATGAGATGGTTATATAAATTATTTAAGTAATAAAAAGGCGGGCAGAAATTATATCTGGCTGCCTTTTTGGATTATATCAAAGTGTGCAGGGTGACGTCATGAAAGAAAAGATAAAGAAAATAGATAGCTATATAAAGGCATACGGGATAAGAAAGACTGTGGGGCTTTTGTATGAAAAGGCAACGCATAAAGATCAGAAAGACTATGAACGATGGCTTGAAAGACACAAGATAACAGAGACAATACGTGAAGCGCAAAAAGAGACGGTGTTCAATAAACAGCCATGTTTTAGTATAGTCGTTCCATTATATAAAACACAGGAAAAATATTTAAAAGAGCTTCTGGAATCTATCAAAGGTCAAACATATTCAAACTGGGAACTCTGTCTGTCGGATGGAAGTGGGCTGGATTCCCCGCTGAAAGAGGTTTTGAAAGAATTGGAATATAGTGACAGCAGAATAAAAGTCATTAGTTCGAAAGAACCGTTAAAGATAGCAGAGAATACAAATGCTGCAATTGAGATTGCAACGGGGGATTATATCGTATTTGCGGATCATGATGATATATTATCGATAGATGCATTATACGAATGTGCAAAATGTATCAATGAAAATCCGAAAGTAGATATGATATATTCTGATGAGGATAAGGTGTCCATGGATGGACAAACATATTTTGAACCACATTTTAAGCCGGATTTGAATGTGGATCTGCTGTGTTCGGTTAATTATTTTTGTCATCTGGTTGTGGTTAAAAGACAACTGTTAGAACAGGCCGGGAATTTAAATGGAGAATATAATGGCGCTCAGGACTATGACTTTGTGTTGCGTTGTGTGGAAAAAACAGATGCGGTGTATCATATCCCTAAGATATTGTATCATTGGCGGGCACATATGGATTCGACGGCAGAAAATCCGGAAAGTAAACGCTATGCCTTTGAAGCGGGGAGAAGAGCAATTCAAAAGCACTATGAACGGATCGGATTAAAGGATGCATATGTAGAAGAAACAGCATATCCCGGAACGTATCGTACACGTTACAAATATGCAGACAAACCGAAAGTGTCGATCATTATTGATGAGATTACGAAGAAGGAATTACTGGGAAAAACTTTGCAATCAATAAAAGCAAATGATTATCCGGATTATGAAGTGATTATAGTAGATTGTACAGAGAAGAAAGAAATAGAAAAATTCGTTGAAAAGTATCAGGATAAGCGAATACGTGTAAAACGAGGGGAAAAGATATGGACAGCAGCCAAACGGAAAAATGAAGGGGCTGGCTGTGCAGAGGGAGAGTATCTGATCTTCTTGGCTGGAAATGCAGAGTATGCGGACAAAGAAGGAATATCAGAACTGGTTTCCGTGGCTATGAGAAGTGATGTCGGAGTAGTTGGGACAAGAAGTTATTATAAGAACGGAACAGTAGAACATGCGGGCTGTGTGATCGGAATGAATGGGACTGCAGGAAGCCTCTTTGAGCACACACTTCGAGGAGAAAATGGATATTTTTCACATATTGTTACACAGATGCAGTATAGTGCAGTTGCAGGTGCGTGTATGATGGTGAAGAAAGATATATTTGAAAAAGTGAATGGATTTGATGAGAATTACAAAGGAGAACTGGGAAAAGTGGATCTTTGTCTGAAAATTAGAAATAAGCATATCAGTGTTGTTTATAATCCGTATGTGGAAGTGGTGCGTTGGAGTAATGAACTGCGAAACAATGAAAATGATGAAAAAATTTTTAAGAAGCAGTGGGCAGAAATATTGGAAAAGGACGATCCGTATTATAACAAGAATTTGTCATTGAGTGTATCAGGATGTAATATAAGATAAGAATATTGTTATCAGGAATGAAAAAAGTATGAGGAAAAATTATGGGAAAGAAAAAAGTTGTTTTAGATCAATTTGATTTTATCCGTGCAATAGCATGTTTGGGAATTGTATTGTATCATTTTGCAGTAGAATATGGCTGGCCGGATATATTTAATAATTATGTTGGTGGTGTTACCTATGGAGATATTTACGTTACAGTATTTTTCTTCATTTCAGGTGCATTACTATTTTATAATCATAGTGAAATAGATGATTTAAAATTATTTTATAAAAAAAGAGCATTATCTATCTTCCCGGCATTCTATATTGCATGGGGATTAATGTATATAAGGGATGTGCTGAGATATAAAAGTTTGTTTTACAGAGGAAACCCGGCCAGCATTATTTTGTCTTTGATTGGAATGGATGGATACCTTGCATTTAAGATAAATGATTATTATATTCTGGGAGAATGGTTTATAGGTGCGATCGTCCTCCTCTATATCTTATATCCATTACTTACGTGGATGAAGAGAGAATATAAGTGGGTTACATTTGGTTTAGTGATTCTTCTTTACATACTTTCCCTGAAAATTAATTTAACGGGGATGGTATCTTTTCGGATGTTACCATCCTGTCTGATTAGTTTTTATACAGGTATGCTTTTTGTTGAACACAGAAAAAGTGTTGAAAAATACTGGTGGATTGCAGGAATTTTATTAGTGATTTTGAAATGCATTGAACCAGGCAATATGAATATAAAAGGACATATCGCAGGTTTCCTTATGGCATATATGTTATATGGTATTGGTACTTATTTAATGAAAATAAATATTATAAACAAGGTGATGAAATTTATTGGCGGCATTTCATATGAGGCCTTTTTGACACACCATGTTACGATTTGCCTGTTCATAAAGTTTGTACCGGCAGATGCAACGGTGATGATGCGAGTAATATTATTGATTGCAATTTTGGCGGCGACCGGTATTTTGGCTGTTGTTTTAAAACAGGTATGCAAAACAATCATGTCTTTAGGAAGAGCACGAAAGAAAAATATCGCTTAATAAAAATGTATGACAGAATTTCAAGAAGGTGAAAAGTATTGAAAAAACCAGGCTACTATTCATCCGGTGAATTTGCCCGCATGGCCCACGTGACCCTGCGGAC
>ERZ1026856.1813-NODE-1813-length-10287-cov-3.056196_pt1 | contig 10287 bp, 6 predicted proteins | sample MGYA00380158_ERZ1026856 | MGnify/ENA primary metagenome ERZ1026856 (study PRJEB33269, sample SAMEA4719794) | human gut metagenome | biome: human-associated habitat; feature: organic feature; material: feces | place: Cameroon | collected 2013-10 ... | reverse complement strand
TGGGAATTAAAGTAGACTCCTTCTTCTTTGATTCTTCTGAGTCCTGCCAGTGAGAATACCTGAAATCCGCCCGAATCCGTAAGAATCGGCTTATCCCAGTTCATGAATCTGTGCAGTCCGCCCATCTTCTTTACCACTTCATCTCCAGGACGCACATGAAGATGATACGTATTCGATAATTCTACCTGTGTTTTTATTTCCTGAAGGTCCGTTGTTGCAACAGCTCCTTTTATGGCTGCTGCCGTACCTACATTCATAAATACAGGGGTCTCAATGACCCCATGTACTGTATGTAATCTTCCTCTTTTGGCAAGACCATCTGTCTTTAATAATTCATACATGATCTTTCCCTCTCTTTTTCTTTTTTTAATAATGACATACTACCGGGCATCCATCCGGAATCAAGTCATAAAGTGCCGCCGCTTTATCTTTCGGCATATTAACACAGCCATGTGAACCATGACTTAAATATCTGTTGCCTCCAAATGAAGACTGCCATGTTGCATCGTGGAATCCGATACCTCCATTAAATGGCATCCAGTAAGCAACCGGTGTCTCGTACTCGTAAGTTCCATCTGGTTTCTTTGTTCCGCGAAGTGTCTTATTTCTTGACTTGTATGTCAAAGAATAGGTTCCCTGCGGTGTCGCATTTCCCTTGTTCGGATTACCTGTTACAATATCTGTCTCCAGCGCAATCTGTCCGTCTTTAATAAACCACATATGCTGCGTGGTAAGATTGACTTCTGCATATGTATTTCCCATATCCATTGCAGTATGGTTGGCTGCACGACTGGAATATTCCGGCTCTCTTGTTACAGTCTCAGCATTCTGGATATTGGCAATCAATGCATCATACTCTGCATCCTGATCGATTTTCCAGCCATAACCGCCACCTTCAACTGTGACAGTATTGCCTGTTGCAGTTGTAAACTGACGCGGTTTTCCTTTCGTATTATATTTTGTTGCAAGAGCAGCAATATACTCTTTTACTGCTTCCTGGTTAAATGTAACGTTCATATCTGCATCCACAATCACCCACTGTGAAATGACAGATGCATCTACCACTTCTGTATTCGGATTAAAGTCATATGTAATATTCGCTCCAAGATAGCTGTTCATGGTATCCTTTGCCGTCACTACTTCCTGGGAATCTGATAAAAATCTCGGTTTGATATAGCAGTTCGTATCTGTCAGATTCAAGGTATCCCGGAATCCTTCTATCGACTCTCTGATATCTTTATTAAATGTCTCTGTATCAATCTGCGTACCAATGACCTCTGGCACGACCACAAACTCTGTATTCTGGAATTCCGGATGTGCATCTACAGAAGCCACCTGATTCTCTTCTTTCAGGCAATTCAAACTCTTAATACGCCTTGCAAGTGCATTCTCATCATACTTCACTCCAATCTTTGCCTCAATCACCGGCTTCTCCCACAGAGATGTAATCCAAAGAAACTTGTTCTGCTTCTTTGCCAGCTCTGTAACTTCATCTCCCGGCACATATTTCAAAGAAATCTCGCTTCCTGTAATCTGTTCACTGTCGCCGTCAGATTCCTGAAGTGTCAAAGTATAATCCGCAACCTGTTGTTCCATGTATTTTTCCACCTGTGCAACACTCTTCAATGCAAAATTATTGCCATTGATCGTTGTGTTGAACATAAAATGACTGTCAAAGTAAAACGCCATGCCAACATAAGCAACTACCAGAACTGCTAAGATCACACCAAACGTGATACCTACCTTCTTGCCAATGCCGCCTCTCTTTGGTTTCTCATCTTCATCTTCGTCCAGAGATATAAAGTCTGTCTCGAAATCTTCATCGTCATTATAATCTACGTCAAACTCGTCTCTGCCTTCTTCTACTACTTCTTCGTATTCGTTTTTCTTCTTTTTTCCAAACATGTTCGTCAAACTCCCCTTTTCTAGTTCACACGCTATCATTATAATATGCACTTTTCTAAAAGTACAGAGCTAATTCACGAAAAATTCTTGAAGAATTTATTAAGATTGTTTTATAATAAAAAGAAATCTATAACAAAACCTATGACATCAAAGGAGAAATTGACATTATGGCTGGATCAACTTATGGAACATTGTTCCGTATCACCACATGGGGAGAATCTCACGGACCTGCAATCGGTGTTGTGATAGACGGGTGTCCTTCAGGACTTTCCTTAAGTGAAGAAGATATACAAAAACAGCTCGACCGAAGGAAACCTGGCCAGAGTAAATTTACAACGAAGAGAAATGAAAGCGACACTGCCCAGATTCTCTCCGGTGTTTTCGAGGGTAAGACAACCGGCACACCAATCTCTGTCATTGTCTACAATCAGGACCAGCGTTCCAGAGATTACGGTAAAATTAAAGACTGTTACCGTCCCGGACATGCTGATTATACATTTGATGCAAAATATGGCATCCGCGATTACCGCGGTGGCGGACGTTCTTCTGCCCGTGAAACGATTGGCCGGGTCGCAGCCGGTGCAATTGCCTTTACCCGTTCTATTGGAGATATCTGTATTCCTGAAACGGAATATCGTTATGAAGATATTGCCGAAAATATGTTATATATGCCAAATAATGCTTATGCAAAAAAAGCTTCCGATTATCTGGAATCCTGCATGAAAAATCAGGATTCTTCCGGTGGAATTGTGGAATGCCGCGTAAAAGGCATGCCGGCCGGAATCGGTGAGACAGTCTTTGATAAACTTGACGCTTCTCTCGCAAAAGCTGTCGTTTCCATTGGTGCTGTCAAAGGTGTGGAAATCGGTGACGGATTTGAAGCTTCAAAAAGCCACGGCAGCAGTAACAATGATGCATTTACATGTCAGAATGGTGCCGTTATAAAAAAGACGAACCACGCCGGCGGAATCCTCGGAGGTATGAGTGATGGTTCTGAACTGATTTTGCGGGCTGCATTTAAACCGACTCCTTCCATCAGCAAGGAACAGCAGACCATCAATACGGCTTTCGAAGATACGACGATTGCCATTACCGGACGTCACGATCCGGTTGTTGTACCAAGGGCTGTTGTTGTTGTAGAATCTATGGCCGCAATCACAATTTTAGACCAGATGATGATAAATATGTCCGCAAAGATGGATGCCTTAGAAGCATTTTACTGTAAAGAATAATAACGTCAAAAAAGAGAAGTCCTAAGCTTTTACCCTTACGACTTCTCTTTTCAACTCATTTATCTGTACTATAACCCTACTTTTTCCACATCGGATTTTCTTCACACATAGCAATCTGTTCCGGCATGATCGGGAGCTCCCTGAATCGGTGTCCGGTTGCATTATAAATTGCATGAGCAATTGCCGAAAGTGGTGTATTAATCACGATCTCACCGATAGATTTTGCACCAAAAGGACCAGATTTCTCATAGCTGCTCTCAAACTCTACATGAATGTGACCGATATCTTCTCTTGTCGGTATCTTATATTGCATGAGAGAATTTTCATAAAGTCTTCCCTTTGCATCATATGTAATATTCTCCGTCAGTGCCATTCCAATCCCCTGAAGGATTCCTCCCTCGGCCTGGACTCTTGCCAGATTCGGATTCACCGGAGTTCCACAGTCAACAGCAGCATAATAATCTATCACTTTTGCCTGTCCGGTCAGAAGATCCACTTCCACGTCTGCCACGCCTGCCATAAATGGCGGTGGTGAAGTCGGCTGGCTCATGGTCACAGTCTCTTCCAAAGCAATACTGTTGCCCGCCATAGACGCTGTTGCAATATCAAACAGGGAAACTTCTGTTTTTTCCAGAGTCTTTTCGCCTCTATAGATGACTTTATCGCCGTCAAATTCTACTTCTTTCTCATCACATCCAAGCATCTTAGCTCCGACAAGACAGATCTTATCTCTAAGCTTTCTTGCACACAGCTCGGTTGCCTTTCCGGTTACATAAGTCGTACTGGATGCATAAGATCCTGAATCATATGGTGATGCATCCGTATCTGCTCCAAATACAATTACTTTATCAAGCGGACATTCCAACACTTCTGCTGCAATCTGTGCAAGAATCGTATCACAACCTGTTCCCATGTCTGCTGCTGCAATTCGCATAATGTAGAAACCTTCATCATTCAGTTTCAGCGCTGCACTGCCTACATCTAATCCACTGATACAAGATCCCTGCATGGCAAGTCCCATACCAAGAGCACGGACTTTTCCATGTCCTAGTTCGCGAACCGGATAATTCTCATCCCAGTGACTCATCTCTTTCACCTTTGCAATACAACGGTCCAAGGCGCAGCTTGTATTTGTCTCACCGTAAAATGCCGGCATAACCTGTCCTTCTTTTACTATGTTCATCTCACGAAGTTTCATCGGATCCATATGGAGTTTTTCTGCCAGTTCATTAACTGCTGTCTCAATGGCAAAAAGTCCCTGTGTCGCACCATATCCACGATAAGCTCCAGAAGACATAACATTCGTATACACCACGTCGTAAACAAAGCGGAATGCCTCTGCTTTTCCGTAAAGCGGAATAGATTTGTGCCCGGACAGTCCGACTGTTGTCGGTCCATGTTCCCCATAGGCACCTGTGTTGGAAATGGTGTACAGATCAATTCCCCGGATAGTTCCATCTTTCATAGCTCCAAGTTTCACATGCATTTCCATCTCATGCCGCGGAGAAGAGGCTGTCATACATTCCTCACGGGTGAAAATAATCTTACTCGGCTTCTTTGTCATCCAGGTCACATATGCCGGATAGACCTCACAGACCGCTGTCTGTTTTGTTCCGAAACCTCCTCCGATACGCGGCTTACTGACACGTACCTGTGATTTTGGAATATGAAGTGCATTTGCAATGATTCTTCTGCAGTGGAACACAATCTGGGTAGAGCTAAATACGTTCAGACGTCCATATGTATCAATGGAGCAATATGTACGCAATGTTTCCATCATCGTCTGCTGGCAGGCTTTTGTATGATATACCTGATCAACGATAATGTCACAGTCTGCCAGTACTTGATCAATATCTCCATGTTCACTCGCCTCATGTGCGCACAGATTTCTTTTATTATCTGCTCCTACCGGACAAAGCGCCTCCCAGTTATCTTCCGGGTGCACCAGAATTGGATTATCCAGAGCTTTATGATAATCAAGGATCGGTTCCAACACCTCGTACTGTACCTTGATCATGGAAATGGCTCTGTCCACCGCTTTTTCTGTCTCGCCTGCCACAATCGCAACCGGATCTCCTACAAATCTGACATGACGATCCAGAATCAGACGGTCATATGGACTGGGTTCTGGATAAGTCTGTCCTGCACATGTAAATCTTCGTCCGTTCTGGTCGATATCCTTCCATGTATAGATGGCCTCAATTCCAGGAACTTTCATTGCCTTATCTGTCTGAATCTCCTGCACCACTGCATTTGCATGAGGGGATCTAAGCAGTTTCACGATCAGACAATCTTCCGGGATCATATCATCCATATATACTGGCTGACCGGTCACAAGCTGCATGGCATCTTTTTTTCTGACTGGCTGATTTACAATTTGCATGATACTTCCTCCCCTCTTTTTTCTTTCTTCCAGACAAGGAAATTCTGGATTCCACGAAGCTGTCCCTCATACCCGGAACAACGGCACAGATTTCCTGCCATATACTCTTTTATCTCTTCCTCATTCGGAAATTCATTTTCACGGAATAATGCCAGTGCATTCATAATCATGCCCGGATTACAGAAACCACACTGCTCTGCTCCCTGGTCTGCAATGAATGCGCCAAACTCTTCCGCTTCTTCCTTAAGCCCTTCAAGCGTTGTGACTTTATGTCCATCTACTCTGGCTGCCAGAATAGAACAGGATAGTACCGGCTTATCATCTAAAAATACTGTGCAAAGTCCACAACCTGAAGTCTCACATCCACGTTTTACACTTTTACATCCATGCTTTCTTACAAAATCTATAAGAAGCAGGTCCGGTTCGATCTCTTCCTGAATTTTCTTTCCATTAAGTACGATACTAATCTGCATTTCTGTCACCTCCCAGTATACGAAGTGCGCGAACGGTCATAACCTCTGCCAGATGGCTTCGATACTCAGCAGTTCCTCGCATATTACTTCCAGTCGGAAGCTTTTCTTTTATCTCTTTGGCAAATGTGTGCATCACTTCTTCTGTAACACTTCCATCTGTCAGCCCCTTCAACAATCCAGCCGCGTCTTCGAACAACATAGCTTTTCCCGGTCTGGCACCGATACTAATACGCATCTTATCAGCAAAGATTGCTGCTGTCAGGTTAAGTGTCGGGAAATCTGTCACTGTATTTCTCACAGACTGATAACAAATATGAACTGGCGTCTTCTTTATTATAATGTGAACCAGAATGTCATTGTCTCTTTTAAGTTTCGCAAACTCCTGAATGGACATGATTCCTCCTTTGTAAAGCTCCACATCACAATCTAATGCAAGCAGAAGTGTCAACACATCTGAGAATCCAAATCTGCCGAACAGACTTCCTCCGACTGTTGCAAGATTACGGAACTGTACTCCTACAATATGTCGAAATGCGTCTTTCACTGCGCCTTCTGTATAATGAGACAATCCTTCATGCAATTCCATCTGACGAAGCGTGACCATGCAGCCGATCCTGAACTCCTCTTCTGTCTCTTCGATCTGATCCAGCCCAAGTCCGGACAGGTCGATTGCAGTCTGCACATTAGCATCACTCATCTTTACCCAGAGCATACCTCCAATAATCCGGTTCGTGCGCTTCTGGTTCAGCTCCCAGGCTTCTTCCAGGTTTTCTACCTTTTTATAATTCTTGATCTTAATCATAATCTCTCTTCATTCTCCCTGATTTTTCAGAAATTTTAAAATCCATTTTGCACAAATAACCAATTATATTTTACGGAAATATAGGTGATTTGTCAAAACCTGTTTTTGTTCTTCTTTATCCTTCAAAAATCTGATCCAGATTTTCCAGAATTACATCTGCACTGATTGGTTTGGCAATGTGACCATTCATACCAGCCTTGACCGCCTTTTTACGGTCTTCCTCAAAAGCATTTGCAGTCATCGCAATGATTGGGATATTCGCACATTTGTGATTGTTCAGCGTACGTATCTCCCGGGTTGCAGTATAGCCATCCATCTTCGGCATCTGAATATCCATAAAAATCAGATCATATTTCCTGCCTTCTGCTGATGACATGATATTCACAGCATCTGTGCCATCCTCTGCTGTATCCACTTCCAGACCAATTTCTTTCATGATTGCTGTTGCAATCTCGCGGTTCAACTCATTATCCTCTACAAGAAGGACTTTTTTACCTGCATAACTCTTTCGGTTTTCCGCCTGAGCCTTCTGTTTTTCATTCTTAAGGAGTTCTCTTTGCGTCTGACTCATCAGAACTTCCCGCAGCTCTGAAAGAAACAACGGTTTCGACACAAATGCAGTTACTCCCGCCTCTCTTGCCTCCTGTTCAACATCTGACCAGTCATAGGCAGTCAGGATAATAATCGGATACTCCTCTCCAACCACCATACGGATCCTGCGTACTGTCTCGATTCCGTTCATATCCGGCATCAGCCAGTCAATGATATACACTTTAAATTCCTGATTCTGTTCATACGCTTCTTTTGCCCGAAGTACCGCTTCTTTTCCCGAAGTTGTCCAGTCTGCCGTCATTTCAATCTCACGCAGCATTCTGCTCACACTCATACAAGTTTGTGCATCATCATCCACCACAAGCGCTCTGGCACCTTTTAGCTCTGGAACAGGTTCCCGTTTCACTATCTCTCCTGATGTTTCGCATTCAAGCATAATTGTAAATTCTGTTCCTTTTCCGGTTTCACTTTCAACCTGAATTGTACCGCCCATCATGTCCACAATATTTTTGGTAATAGCCATTCCGAGGCCGGTTCCTCCGATCCCATTCTCCGTAACGGTATGTTCTCTTGTAAACGAATCAAACACATGCTCCCTGAACTCCGGCGACATCCCAATTCCATTATCCTTCACACTGAATACCACTGTTGTACATCCATCTCTTCTACATGACTTCTCCGAAACACGAATGTTAATCATACCGCCGACCGGTGTGAATTTTACAGCATTACTGCAAATATTGAGAAGGACCTGTGTCAGACGCAGCTTGTCGGTAATGATATCTTCATGAATTACATCCTGTGTATCAATATAAAGATCCTGCTGTTTGGAATGTACAGATCCCTGAATGATCGTTCTTAAATCATGCAAAATATCCGGCAGGTGTACCGTTGTATATTCAATTCGAACAGAACCGCTCTCGATTCTGCTCATATCCAACACATCATTGATCAGGCTAAGCAAATGCTGACTGGATGTATGGATTTTTTTCAGATAATCCAGAACAAGTTCCGTGTTGCCAATATGCGTTGTCGCAAGTGCTGTAAATCCGATAATCGCATTCATCGGCGTACGGATATCATGGGACATATTATTCAGGAACGCTGTTTTCGCCCTGTTTGCATGTTCCGCAGCTGCGAGTGCATTTCTCAGATTCTTATCCCGCTCTATCTCTCGTTCTTTTTCCTCTGTTACATCACGGTTCGCAACCAGAACTGTACTTAGTTTCCCAGTTTTATCATATCCCTGCGGCACAATGATTATTGTCAGCCACCTTCCTTCTACTGTCTGAGCTGTAAAGCTCAACGTCTCACGTTCTTCCAGACGCTGTGTCACCGTACTCATATTGATAAATTCACGATATTTCTCCTGAAATGGCTCTGTAATAACCTGCTGTATCAGTTCTTCCAGGTGCGCTTTGGAAAGAATATCCCCTTTCTGATCCGGCTTCATATTCCTTGAAGATTTTACAATTTCGATTTTCTCTGTTTTTATATTCACAAGAGAAATAGAAGAATATGCATGGCCAAGTGCATTGATCACACGAAGTCTCTTCTGATCTTGAAGGATACTTCTCTTTTCTGTTCTGTTCCTGCTCACCCAATAAAGAGAGAAAAGAAGTAAGGCAAGTAACACATACATCACACATACAATATTTCGTGTGATGTAAACCTGGCTTTCCGGGAAAAAGATATATGCATCATAGTCTTTAATCTTCTCCTTGCGTCCATACCAGTTTCCGTCCTTTGAATGAAGGCAGACAATTCCATTCCCCCCTGCCTTAAATTCATTTTTATACAATGACTTTGATTCTTCTACAGAACTCGAAAGAAGCTCCTGTTTATTGGTACTGATAACCTTGTCATCATCACAGATCACTATGCTTCCATTCATTTCAAAAGGAAAATCCGCAAATAACGATTTCATCGTCAGGTCTCCGTTTAACTCACTTACTTCCTCTTTCTGCATATATGTGATCACTATCCCTGCTGCATCCTGCCTTGCCACTGCCGCAAAATCATAGAGCTTTCCTTCATTTCTCAGACGGGTCGTATAAGTCTTTTGGGGGTACTTGGCAATATCACACACATAATCACTTTCAATCAGCTTTTGCCACAATAGCATAGCATCTCCATCTTTTGCAGTCTGTTCTGTCACTTTCTGGTTCTGATCCAACACAAGGATTCCTGTCAGACGCTGTTCGTTTGCATATTCATCCAACATCTCCTCACTGAGATTATCTTCCTGTGCTATGACCCGGCTTAATTCTGTTGTTTTGTCCATAAGGCGTACCAGACTCTTCACCTGGTCATTCGTATTATAGTTCTCATACCTTTCAATCCTGGTTTTTGCAAAGTCAAATGTCTCATTCAACGTACTATTCAGTTTTTTATTATCACTCGCTGTCAACAGAAGAAAAATCAGGATTCCGGAAAAAATCAGAACAAACACCAATAAGCATGTATTTTTGTCAAATTTCTTTTCTTTGCTTTTACTCCTCTTATCTTTTTTCTGCGTCTGCGGCATCTGCGTTCTTACCTGTCTGCTCATTTGCTTTTTCCTCCCGGCAGGATCTCATCCGCATCCAATCCGTACTTTTTGACTATTTCTTCTGTAATGCCCTCATTTCGCATCTCTTCGAGAGTTTCTGTAAGCTCTTGTGCTACTTCTTTGTGGGTTCCTTTTTTTAAAGCAATTCCAAGTTCTGAAGTATAGATACTCTCGTCCAGCATACGGTATGCATCCTCTCCATCTCTCACCAGGCTGCCCAGCATTGCCTCATGACCGGCAATCGCATCTACATAATTTTTTCTAAGTGCAGCATAAAGTTCATTCGTCGTAGAAAAAGAGTTAACCTGCTCCATCTGTGGAAGATCTGACACAATATTATGAAGGAAAAGATCTTCTGCTTTTGTGGTCGCCTGAACTGCAACTCTCTT
>ERZ1026856.1810-NODE-1810-length-10301-cov-4.434901_pt1 | contig 10301 bp, 9 predicted proteins | sample MGYA00380158_ERZ1026856 | MGnify/ENA primary metagenome ERZ1026856 (study PRJEB33269, sample SAMEA4719794) | human gut metagenome | biome: human-associated habitat; feature: organic feature; material: feces | place: Cameroon | collected 2013-10 ... | reverse complement strand
CTGATCGTGCTGACGGATTCGGACGGGGCGGGCTTCGTTATCCGCAATTTTATTCGCTCCTGCGTCGACCCGCGTTTTCTCAAGCACGCCTATATCCCGGACGTATACGGAAAGGAGCGGCGCAAGGCTTCACCCTCTAAAGAAGGCAAGCTCGGTGTCGAGGGTATGCGGCCGCAGGTGCTGCTCGACGCTCTCATACGCGCCGGGGCCACCGTCGACGGGGAGGAGAACGCACCTCCAATGGCGCGTATCACCAAGGCGGACATGTATTCAAAGGGCCTGACGGGGCGCGAGGGGAGCGCCGCAAGAAGAGCGGAGCTTATACGGCGGCTCGACCTGCCGGAGCATATGACGGCGGACGCGCTCCTCGACGTGCTGAACGCCGTGATGACGCGCGATGAGTTTATGGAGCTTCAGCTTTGAAGTTCCTCAATGCATATCGAGCCTATCATGGAGATGATGAGCAGGGACTGCGGAAGCTCATAGAGCGCCGCCGCCATATTGAAAAGCTCATGGCTGCCGGTATTCTCGTACCCGATAAGCGACACGAGGGAGAGAAAAAGCAGCAGACATGAGAGCTGCAGTGTCCTCATGAATATGTACCATGCGTCAGGACACATCCTCAGCATGCGTTTTACGACGAGCTTGATCTTCATATAAAACACCTCGGTCTGATTTTATATCCGGCGGGGTGTTTCTTCAATGAACACATATTTCCAAAAAAATGTGAACAGAACATTAAATATGCCTGTATTTGCGGGACAAACGGATTTATTTGTGCTATTATCCTGAAATATAAAAAACCGCAGACCCGGCAAAGCGCCAGATCTGCGTTTATGGCACCCACAAGAGGATTCGAACCTCCGACCCCTCGCTTAGGAGGCGAGTGCTCTGTCCTGCTGAGCTATGTGGGCATATCCAAGAAGCTCTGCTATTTTAACTCAAAAAATCACTCATGTCAATAATGACTGGAAGGAAACCTATGCTCAAGCTAAAAGAAATCAGAAAAGACTATATGGCCGGCGATACGGTCGTACATGCGCTCAAGGGAGTAAGTCTCGAATTTCGCGAGAGCGAGTTTGTCGCGATACTGGGTCATTCCGGCTGCGGCAAGACGACCATGCTCAACATCATCGGCGGACTTGACCAGTATACCTCCGGCGACCTTATCATCAACGGCAGATCTACTAAGGATTTCACCGACGGGGACTGGGACTCCTACCGCAACCATTCAATAGGTTTCGTTTTCCAGTCGTATAACCTCATCCCGCACCAGAGCGTTCTTTCAAACGTCGAGCTTGCGCTCACACTCTCTGGTGTCGGCCCGGCCGAGCGCAGGGCAAGGGCGACGGAGGCGCTTGAAAAGGTCGGACTCGGCGACCAGCTCGACAAGAAGCCCAACCAGATGTCCGGCGGACAAATGCAGCGTGTGGCTATCGCCCGCGCGCTTGTGAACGACCCGGACATACTCCTTGCGGACGAGCCTACCGGCGCACTCGACTCCGACACCTCCGTCCAGATAATGGAGATACTCAAGGAGATATCCAAGGATAAGCTCATCATCATGGTCACGCACAACCCGGAGCTTGCCGAGGCCTACGCCAGCCGTATCATACGGCTCAAGGACGGCGTGATACACGGCGACACCATGCCCTACGACTCCGGTGTCGAGACCGTGCGCACCGAGGGACATCAGAAAAAGACCTCCATGGGGCTTTTGACCGCGCTTTCTCTCTCCCTCAATAACCTCATGACGAAAAAGACGCGCACGCTCCTCACGGCGTTCGCGGGCAGCATAGGCATTATCGGTATAGCGCTCATAATGTCCCTCTCGAACGGCATACAGAACTACATCGACAAGGTGCAGGAGGATACGCTCTCAAGCTACCCTATCACCATTGAGGCCGAAAGCGTCGACATGACGAGCATGATGACCTCGCTCATGGGCATACAGGCCTCCGCCGAGGATAATCAGCACGAAAAGGACGCCGTCTATTCGAGCAATATCCTCTATTCCCTCATGAACTCCCTTGTATCCGCCGATAAAGCGACGAACAACCTCAAGGCGTTCAAGGAATATCTTGAGGATGAAAACAGCGAGATAGGCCAGCACATAAGCTCCGTTCAGTATTCCTACGACATGGATATGAACATCTACGCCGAGGATATCGACGGAAATATCGTAAAGACTGATATCGTTGAGCTCATGCAGAACGCCATGGGTGCGACCTTCGGCGGCGATTACAGCGCGTTTTTTGTTAATTACGGACAGTATTATTCTATGATGGACGCGTGGCAGGAGATGCTCCCCGGCGAAAACGGCGAGGCCATAAACCCGCTCCTCATGCAGCAGTATGACCTCCTGTACGGAAAATGGCCGGAGAAGTATGACGAGGTCGTCCTCGTGGTCGATAAGAACAACGAGGTCTCCGACGTGGTTCTCTACGCGCTGGGACTCAAGTCCAACAGCACCCTCTCCGAGGATATGCAGGCCTTTATGGCCCAGGAGGATCTGCGCACCGAGATCGAGAGCTGGTCGTATGAAGACATCTGCGGCATGAGCTTCCGCTATATCTATCCGGCGGACGAGTATACGCTGGACGAGGAGGCGGGGGAGTATGTCAATCTCTCCGCCGAGGAGATAGGACTCAGGACCCTATACAATAACGGCATGGAGATAAAGATAGTCGGAGTCATCCGCCAGAACGCGGACGCCGTGAGCGGCATGATGACCGGGGCTATAGGCTATACTCATGCTCTCGTTGAACACGTCGTGAACACCGCCGCCGAGAGAGATATGGTAAAGCGCCAGCTCGAAGATCCTAAGACCGACGTTTTCACCGGCCTGCCGTTCCTTGACGAGGACGACGAGGTTCTCACCAACAGCAAGAAGATCGAGGCGGCGCGCGACTATATCGCCAACGCCGATACCGCTCAGATCGCCGACGTATACGTCGAGTATGTTTCCAAGCCTACAGATCAGTACGTTCAGGAGATACTTGACGAGCAGATGAAGGAGACCACCCGCGAAGATATCGAGGAGATGGTCGTGCAGAACTATCCGGGCTACGCCTCCATGCTCAGCCAGATGGACGATGATACGCTCTTTGAATACGTCCGCCAGATGGTCGGCGAGCAGGTCAAGGAGCAGTATTCAACTCAGATGAAGGCGATGTACGAGTATCTGGACGACGAGGAGCTGGCAGAAGACTTCAAGCTCCTCGCGCTGGAGGACGAGGATTACCTCTGGATATACGAAAACGCCATGCCCCCGGTGTACTCCGACAGCAACCTTAAGGATACCCTGAAAAAGCTGGGGTATGTCGACCTCGGGACTCCGAGCAAGATAAACATCTACGCCTCCACCTTTGAGGATAAGGACAGCGTCGCCGACGCCATCGAGCGCTATAACGACTCCGTTGACGCCGAGGACCAGATCTCCTACACCGACATCGTCGCGGTGCTGATGAAGTCCATCACGTCCATCATCAATGTTATCAGCTACGTCCTCATCGCATTCGTGGCCATTTCGCTCGTCGTTTCGTCCATCATGATCGGTATCATCACCTACATCAGCGTCCTTGAACGCACGAAGGAGATCGGTATCCTGCGTGCCATAGGCGCCTCCAAGAAGGATATATCCCGCGTCTTTAACGCCGAGACCTTCATTATCGGCTTTACTGCGGGCGCGATAGGGATACTCATGACCGTGCTGCTGAATATCCCCATCAATTTGATCGTCCACGACCTGACGGGGATTTATTCCCTCAATTCCACGCTCCCCGCGGCGGGCGCTGTGGGACTGGTGGCGATCAGCGTGATACTCACCTTCATTGCCGGACTCATCCCCTCGGGCATTGCGGCGAAGAAGGACCCCGTCGAAGCGCTCAGAACGGAATAAGCGCTTTTCTGCGAAGATCAATACTTGCGCCCCCGGCAGCTCCGGGGGCGTTTTCATGCCCGCGGCATATCGCGCAGCGTCTGTAATTTGGACGCGCTTGGTCGGAATATGCTGAAAGCGGGGTGATAATATGCTGAAAAGCGTCTTAATGCTGCTTATGAACAGCCTTTTGCTCATGCTGCGGATAACGCCCGCGGATTCGTTCCCGCGCCCGTTGAGCAAGGCCGCCGAGCAGGAGTATCTCGAGCGCTGGGCGAAGGGCGACATAGAGGCCCGCAACGCGCTCGTGGAACATAATCTGCGTCTGGTCTCCCACATCATGAAAAAGTACTATACACAGTTCGAGGATATGGACGATCTCATTTCCATTGGCACGATAGGACTCATAAAGGGCATAAACACCTATCGCGCGGATAAGGGAGTGCGTCTCGCCACCTATGCGAGCCGGTGTATCGAGAATGAAATACTCATGTATTTCCGCAGCCAGAAAAAGTGTGCGGGAGACGTGAGCCTCTCCGACGCGCTGGATGTGGACGGCGACGGGAACGGCCTTTCGGTTATGGACGTGGTGGCGGAGGATATCGACCTCGCCGAGCGTATCGGGACGGAAGAGATATGCCAAAGTCTGAGGAAATGCGTGAGAGAAAAGCTTGAGCCGCGTGAGGCGGAGATAATCACCCTGCGCTACGGGCTTGACGGGAAAGCGCCGAGGACGCAGAAGGAGACTGCGGAAATATGCGGCATAAGCCGCTCGTATGTCAGCCGGATAGAGAAGCGAGCGCTCGAAAAATTGCGCGAAGAGTTGAGAGAAACGGTGTAAACGTTGACAAAAACGCGCGAAAGCAATAATATAGTCACCGGTGAGTATATGAATGTTTTGATCGAACCGGGACGGCTCACCGGGAGCGTGACGCCCCCGCCGTCAAAAAGCTTTCTGCACAGATACATACTTTCCTCCGCACTCGCGACAGGGGAGAGCGTTATAGAAAACGCCGCGCTTTCCGAGGATATCCGTGCGACGCTGCGCTGCGTCAGCGCCCTCGGGGCGAGATGGCGGCTTGAGGACGGCGCGCTGTACATCTCGGGGATGGGCGGAGACTATAGAGGAGCGCCCATGCCGCGCTTTGACTGCGGGGGATCCGGGACGACGCTCCGCTTCATGATCCCCGTCGCCTCTGTTCTCTGCAGCGGCGGTGTATTTACGGGCGGGGGAAGGCTCCTGCGCCGGCCCCTGCGGCCCTATTTCGATATATTCGACAGCGCGGGAATAAGCTATTCCCTTTCGGAAGCGGAGCTGAGAGTTGAGGGTACTCTTGGAGCGGGCGAGTATTTTTTGCCGGGAAACGTTTCGAGTCAGTTTTTCTCCGGGCTTCTGTTCGCGATGGCGCTCTGCGCCGGACATTCTCACATCGCCTCAAGGGGCGCGCTCGAGTCTGCGGCCTATGCCGAAATGACATATGAAGCGCTCCGCCTCGCGGGAATCGACGCGCATGCGGAGGAGAGCGGCTTTCGCGTCGCCGGTGGCCGCTTCGGACCACGGCGCTACACAGTCGAGGCAGACTGGTCTCAGGCGGCGTTCTGGATCGCCGCGAACGCCATTGGAAGCGATATCGACATAAACGGCCTTCCCGAGACATCGTCACAGGGAGACAGGTGCATTTTGGAGATCGCGCGGCTCCTCATGCAGGACGGCGGCAAGGAGATCGACATGTCCCAATGCCCGGATCTTTTGCCCCCGGCGGCGCTTATTGCCGCCTTTGCGCCGGGAAACTGCCGCTTCACGGGCTGCGAACGCCTCAGATACAAGGAGAGCGACAGAATATCGTCCGTATACGGCGCGCTTCGCACGCTCGGCGCGCACATAACGGAGCGGGTCGACGGACTCACGGTGACAGGCAGGCGCGAGCTTCCCGGCGGAGTCGCAGTCGACTGTCGAAACGACCACCGTATCGCCATGATGGCCTCTGTCGCGGCGCTTCGCTGCAGGGAGCCGGCGGTGATATCCGACTGTGAATGTGTGCGGAAATCATACCCTGATTTTTATGAAAATTTTTCAACGCTGGGAGGTGCTGTGCATGTCGTTTAGCTTTGGCAGTGGGATACGGTACGAGCTGTACGGCGCATCTCACGAGCCGTATATCGGTATAAGAATGACGGGCATACCGGCAGGGGAGAGCGTGGACGCGCAGGCGCTTTATGCCTTCATGCTGCGGCGCGCCCCGGGGCGTACCGCATATGCGAGCGGGAGGCGCGAAGCCGACGTTCCCGTGTTCCTCAGCGGACTTGAAAACGGCGTCACGACCGGCGGCACGCTCGATATCAGAATAGAAAATACCGACGCACGGCCCTCCGATTACGAAGCACTGCGCTATACCCCGCGGCCCGGCCACGCCGACTACGCCGTCTGGCTCAAAAGCGGCGGGAGTGAGGATATGCGCGGCGGCGGACGCTATTCCGGACGGATGACTGCGCCGCTCTGCGCGGCGGGCGGGATATGTCTGCAGATACTGTCGCGGCGAGGCGTCGACATCTGCGCCCATATAAGCTCCGTCGGGACAGCCTCGGACGAACTCTTCGACCCGATGGGCGAGAGCGCGGAGACCCTTGCGCGTATCCGTGCCTCGGCGTTCCCGGTCAAGGATATCTCAGCCGGGGAAAAAATGAAGACGATCATCGAAGCGGCGGTGAAGGACGGCGACTCCGTTGGCGGCACGGTAGAATGTATGGCTGCGGGATTTCCCGCAGGATACGGCGGCGCGTCCCTTGACGGGATAGAGAGCGCCGTATCATCCATAGTGTTTTCCATACCAGCCGTCAAGGGCGTCGAGTTCGGCGCGGGCTTCGGGAGCGCCAAAATGCGCGGAAGCGAAAATAACGACGAATACCGCGCCGTGCAGGGCGAGGTCATCCCGCTGTCAAATAACGCCGGGGGAATACTCGGCGGCATAAGTACCGGCCTGCCCATAGTCTTCAGGGCGGCGTTCAAGCCGACGCCATCGATCTCAAGGCCGCAGAGGAGCGCCGACATGAGGACGCTCACCGACACGGTGATATCGGTCCCGGGGCGGCACGACGCCTGCATAGTGCCGAGAGCCGTACCGGTGGTCGAAGCGGCGGCGGCCATAGCGCTGCTTGATATTTTGGAGAAGGATAATGCATGAACTTGAACTTCTGCGTGAGAAGATAGACAGTACGGACGAGCGGATAATAGCCCTTTTGCAGGAGCGTATGACGCTCTCCGCCGCCGTGGCGCGCTTCAAAATGCGGCGCGGCATGGAGATATACGCGCCCGAACGCGAAAAACAGCTGATGGAGCGGGTGGACGCCGTTGCCGGGGACGCCCTTTCGGGATATATCACGGCGATTTATGACGTCATACTTGCCCAGAGCCGCGAATATCAGCGCGACAGGATGAAAAACCTTATCCTCATCGGCATGCCCGGCTGCGGCAAGACCACGGTCGGCAAAGCCGCCGCGGAAATGCTGGGAAGAGACTTCTACGATACGGACAGCCTCATCGAGGAAAAGGCCGGGTGCGGCATACCCGAGATATTCGCTTCCTCCGGCGAGGAGGCGTTCCGCGAACTCGAGCATGAGGCACTCAGGGGACTCTCCGGGGTGAGAGCCTCCGTCATAGCCACGGGCGGCGGCACGGTACTCAGGGCGGACAACAGAGAGCTTATCCGGAAAAACTCCGTCACGGTCTGGCTCAGACGCGACCTTGCGGCCCTCTCCTGCGACGGGAGACCGGTCTCCCTTTCTGTGCCGCTGGAGGAGCTGTACGAACGGCGCGCACCGCTCTATGCAGCCTCGGCTGACATCGTCGTGGAGAACGACTGCGAAAGTCCGGCGGCGACCGCCGAAAAACTTATCGGGACGGTGCATATATGAAGCTTCTTATAATAAACGGACCAAACCTCAATATGCTGGGGATACGCGAGCCGGAGCTTTACGGCCGACAGACCTATTCGGACCTTGAGGAGCATATCCGAGCCTGCTGTGCCGAGGTCGGAGCGGAGTGCGAGCTGTTCCAGTCAAATTACGAGGGCGCGATAGTCGAATGTATCCAGAACGCCTATAAAAACGCGGACGGCATCGTGATCAACGCCGCGGCATATACCCATACGAGCATTGCGATACTCGACGCGCTCAAGGCGGTCGGCATACCCGCTGTCGAGGTGCATCTCACCGACGTGGACTCGCGCGAGGAGTTTCGCCGCGTGTCATATGTGGGGATGGCGTGCGAAAAAAGATACTCCGGGGCAGGCTTTGAAAGCTACAAACAAGCCATTCAATACCTCAATTGGCGGCTAAGTGGGGAATTGATGTCATAATACTTGCTTTTTTTCACGACTGGTGGTATAATAGCGCAAGTTTTGAAAAGAAAGGCAGGTGCGGGACATGAAACATAAAAAAACGCTCTGGCTCATTTGCATGGCCGGATTGTGTCTCGTGCTTTATACGATCGTCATTTCGCGTACAGAGAATATGACATCACTTATATTCGGCGGCACCGACGGCGCCTTCGTGACAAGCGACAGCGTGAATATGACCGATCCTAACCGGGTCAGCACCCCGGAACCGACAGAGGACATCTGGCCGGATATCGACATCACCCTTCCGCAGTATTCCATAGTCAATAAGGACAATCTTCTCCCCTCGGCGTATGAGCCGGATGTCGGACTCATAGCGGGTACCCGCTACATGCAGTTTGCCCTTAGCGCAAAGCCCTATCTCGAAGCCATGATACAGGACTGCGAGGCGGCGGGCTTTACCGTCATCGTCAACGGCGCGTACCGCACATACTCATACCAGAACGAGCTTTTCAACCGAAAGGCCAGCCAGATCGCCTACGGCATGGGCGTCACGGACTACCTTGACCCCAAATATCAGGAGGCCGCGGCCGAGGCGGAAAAGTACACCATGAAGCCCGGAGCGAGCGAACACCAGCTCGGCCTTGCGGTCGACCTGATGGATAAGCTCTACACCAACCTCAACTACGAGAAAATGGACCACGAGATGTTCGACTGGCTGGATGAGCATTGCGCGGAGTACGGCTTCATCAAGCGCTACCCGACGCGCAAGCTCCTGCTTACCGGCTATGACGAGCCGTGGCATTACCGCTATGTGGGCGTGGAGGCGGCTACCTTCATCATGGAACATGGCCTCTGCTACGAGGAGTTTTACAAGCATTACGTCCCCGACTTTACATACTGACCGCTTTTTGCGGAAAAATTGTGCTTTTCACCGCAGAAAAGGCTTGCAATTAACATTATATGGTGTTATACTTACGAAGTAAGGATTAGGTTTTGTCAGAGTGGGCTTGCGGCCCACTCTTTTTTACGAAACTCTCAGCGCTACAAAATTATGGAAGTGAGCAACAAATGAGCAAGATCACCGATTTTGTGTCCGAACTGGCAAGACCCGTCGTGGAGGAAGAGGGCTGTTCCCTCTGGGACGTTGAATATGTGCGCGAGGCGGGGCAGTGGTACCTGCGCGTGTTTATCGACAAGGACGGCGGAGTGAGCATAAACGACTGCGAGCGTATCAGCCGCAGGCTCGACCCAATGCTGGACGAGGCGGATCCCATTGCCGACAGCTATGTTTTCGAGGTCGGCTCTGCCGGGGCCGAGCGTGAGCTGAAGCGCCCCTCCGATTTCCAGCGGTATATCGGCAGCGAGGTCGAGCTTCGCCTGTATAAGCCCGAGAACGGCCAGAAGATATTCGTCGGCACGCTTGCCGCCTACACGGACGGCGGCATCACCGTTACCGTCGGGGGGAACGACCTGACTTTTGAGAGATCCAAAATTGCGCTTGTTAAGCTGCACGTCACAATATAAAAGGGGAAACAAGAAATGAACGCAGAATTTTTTGAAGCAATCGAAGACATCGAATCCGAAAAGGGGATATCCAGGGACTATCTTTACGAGAAAATAAAGCAGGCCATGCTGGCGGCCTTCCGCCGCGATAATCCCGAGTGCGAGGATAATGTCGAGATAATCCTTGACGAGGACAAAAAGCGTATCGAGATGGTCGTGAACAAGACCGTGGTCGACGAAGTCACCGACCCCAGCCACGAGATCATCCTTGAGGCCGCGAAGAAGATCAGCCGCCGCGCAAAGACCGGCGACCTTCTGCCCATCCCTGTCGAGACCAAAAAGTTCGGACGTATCGCGGCACAGGCGGCAAAGCAGGTCATAATCCAAGCCATCCGCGAGGCTGAGCGCGGCATGATCTACGAGGAATTCACTTCCAAGGAGCATGAGATACTCACCGGTGTCGTCTCTCATGTCGAGCCGAGGAACGGCAGCGTCTCCATCCGCATCTCCTCTAACAGCGAGTACACCGAGGCCGTGCTTACTCCCAACGAGCGTATCAAGACCGAGGTCCTCACCGAGGG
>ERZ1026856.1805-NODE-1805-length-10321-cov-3.855153_pt1 | contig 10321 bp, 8 predicted proteins | sample MGYA00380158_ERZ1026856 | MGnify/ENA primary metagenome ERZ1026856 (study PRJEB33269, sample SAMEA4719794) | human gut metagenome | biome: human-associated habitat; feature: organic feature; material: feces | place: Cameroon | collected 2013-10 ... | reverse complement strand
TTGCGTATAAGCGTAGTTTCAACTTGTTTGGAAGGCTTACTATCAAGTTTATCGTTAATAGTATATACTTCACGGGTTGCTTCAACTACTCGGTCGTATAGTGCCTTTTGTTTTGGATCATCAAAATTCAGCATTACGAATGGTAGTGATGATAATACGAATGTACCTCTTGAAACGAATCCGCCTTCAAAGTCGCTGCCAACGATATTGAAAATCTTTTCAGTGTAGGAATTCGCAAGCCAAGCCTGTATATATTCAAGATCATAACAACTATCGGATTTCTTAGCGACAGCACAGTATCCTGCTGTTCCGCCAGAAGCAATAAGCATATCAGCTTTATCCATAGCATACATAGGATTATCTTTTGCCATAACCTTAACAATGAGTTTCGAAGTATCAATAAACGCTGTCAATGCTTGTGTTCTACCATACTGATACCATGTTTTGGCTGTGGCATTCGGAACATCTCTCATACCTTCTTTGGATACACACCTAGGTACTAACCTATCATAATAATCTAAGAGATAAGCGTATGTTCCAGGATAATCAGCTTTCATCGTTTCAATAGGAATCAGATGACCTTCATTGTCATACGGGAAGATTATCTTTTTATCTGTTGATAAGCTGTCATATGTTGTAAGTCCTTTTTCTGCTTTTTTCGTAGGTTTGAAGTAAGGCTTGAGTATCTTCTTCTCAATAGAATAAACCTTTTTTTCCTTTTTGATTGTTATAGTATCGTTATCTTCGCTGAGTATTTCATCGCCAGCAAACCAATAGATAGGCTGCGGTCTCTCAGCACTTGTTTGGATACCATTGAAAATCTCTGCAAAGCGGTCAAGCGGAGCTGATACAGGCTCAATTTTCTTGAGTATCTCTAAAAGCTCAAAATCTGATGTGAGCTTCCATGGCAATTCATCAAGCAATGAATTGTTTAACTCTATGCTGTCTATCGGCTTACCAAGCCATAAATTACTGGCAGAATCAATATTTGTGTACTTGAAACTTTCTTGTATTTTTTTCTGCATAAGGATAATAGAACTATATATTGTTTTGTCCTCAAATAATTGTGCTGCGCCAAAATCATCCAGACTTACAAGGTATTTCCCTTTAGCAATATAATCACGTAATTTGGCACCTGCACCTATCTTAAAAAATTTGTTAGGAACTATATAGCAAACATAGCCGCCTTCATTGACTTTCTGCAAGGCTCTTTCAAGGAAAATGAAGTATTTATCAAACTGCTTATGGGCAGTCTTGTATTTCTTCTTATAAATATCAAATTCAGGTGCGGGAATAAGAGAATGAATATCCTCGGTGGTGACATAGGGTGGATTGCCCACAATTGCATCGAAACAATTTACATCAAGTTCGTCCCAATTAAGCGGTACGATCTCAATAAGCTGTTCGTCTGTACACTTTATTCCTTTCAGTTCTGCATCACTGACTAAAGAATTACCATGAAGAATATTAGTACTGAGATCAGGCAATATAGGAGTTACTGCCTTAACAGAGGGCTCAGTTTCATTCTCTATCAGCTTTATAAGCAAAGAGAACTTAGCAACCTCAACGGCGTGAATATCAATGTCAACACCGTATATGCAGGAGCAAAGGAGCTTTTTCTTTTCTTCAAGAGGAAGCTTATATCCGCCGTTATTTATCTCTATCAGGTGTGATTGGTCATTTTCAAGATACCACTCTACACAATAAGATTGCAAATACTGGAATACTTCTTCAAGAAATACTCCTGAGCCGCAAGCAATGTCAGCAATGTTAAGCTCACATATTTCGTCAGGAGTTTTTCCATTACAAAGGCGAGAAAGCGTTTTCTCTACCATATACTTTACGATCTCAGTAGGAGTAGTGACAACAGAACGGTTAAGGCAGTCTTTTTTCTGAGCCAGCCCTATTTTACCGTTATTGAGTATAGTCAACTGCTCTGTCAAGAACATCTCATATATCTTTCCGAGCATATTAGGCTCAATAATGCTGAACAGATACGGACTCTGAGGATAATACAATCCTCTTATCATATCTGCGATAACATTGTTGTTAAGGTCGAAAATGATATAATCTCCGGAGAACATACCTGAGTTATATCTTTTATCCGCATTACGAAAGAGAACTTCCAATTCTTTTTGGAGTGTTGCAGGATCGGTAATCGTATCTTTTAGCTTACGATAGAGAGGAAGATTCTTGTCTTCGCATATTCTGATAAATACAATCTGATTGATAAACTCCTGAACAACATCGTTCAGAACGTCAAGAGAGGTATAGCGATCTCCTTTAGCGTACAGTTCATTACTTAATGCGATACGCCAATCATTAATCTGCTTTAAGAATATAACATCTACTTGCTGCTTCTGACTGCCTGCACCTGCAAATGTCTCACTAAAATACTTATCGAAATCACCGCTGTAAACTGAGTCTCTCGATACAAGTTTGGTTATCTCATCGAGTTTCTCAACATATTCGGTGTACTTGTAGATGCGGTAGCGTGAAACAGAGCATTTATCATTATCATGCGGTACAGTAGTAGTGTCGTAGATGATGAAATACTCAAAGTTCGTGAGAACAGCTATCTTGTGCTTTGCGTTCCAACCGTATTTTCTTGCCTGAACAGCAGGAGACGGGTCTTTGCTGATGTCAACATGAGGTTTCTTGGCTTCAACAAAGAACTTGGATACGCCTCTCAGTGTAAGAGAGTAGTCAGGACGATCACTGGAACTTGCGTGATATTCAGCAATTACTTCTCTATACTGTGGAGTTAAGCCTTTTTTGTTGGCAACGTCCCAGCCGAGAATTTCGAGAAAAGGGTTTATGAACTCATCTCGACAGGAATGCTCATTATAAGTATTAGATTTATATTCTTTAATATTGCTGTCAAATCGATTGACGAGCTGTTTTAAAAGCTCTACCTTATCCATTTAATAACCTTTCAAAATATGCACATTAGATTCGATTAGTAATTGTTTACCCTAAATTCTCTATTTTTCATTTTTCTTGTAAATACAAACAAATAAGTTGAATCATATTTGTAACATTTGCATTAGAAAGAATAATTCTAGTCCCTGTACTTCGTGGGTTTTGTGTGCTTTCTTACTCACCAACAAATAAACACGAATAATTGATCCCCGTAACACTTTTCAGATAAACGAGGTCTGAAAAGTTGAAACCATAATTAAGAGAAAAATCCTTGTTTTCTTCTCCAGTAGTAATGAAATGTAATTTCTTCTGATCAATGCCTGTGAACTTAGACAGTTTTTCAGCTCCGAATCCTTTTTCATTTAGATGATACAACACAACTCTTGAAAGCTGAATCTGCATCGCCTTGTCAATATCATTATCAGCACAACCGTCCATAATATCCAGAATCATAAATAAAATGCTACTATCTGATTCAGAAGAAATGTCTTTCGGCTCAAATTTGATATTCTGCTCATTCACAAGCCACCATATCGGACAACCTACATATTTTGCAATGGCAAGTTTTTGTTCATCAGAAGTTTCCACAACTGCTTTGAGACTGTTGAATCTTTGAGGAATAGCATTAAGTTTCTTTAGAACAGATTTTTTACTGCTAAGTCTTACAGACACATTTTCATCAAAATCAAGAAGTGAATCTATTGATACCTCAAAATAATCTGCGATTTTTTTTAATATTTCACCATTCGGAATAGTACCTTTCTTCCAGTTGTTCGCTGAACCAGATGATATCTCAAGTTCTTTAAGAACAGCATGAGGTTTCATTCCTTTTATTTCTGATAGATATTGAAACTTCTCCCAAAACATAGACGAATATTCTCCTTGATTTTTGTAAGATACGACAAAAAACGCATTTTAATGCAATTATTTTAAGATAGCTTCTTGACAATTGCATTTAAATGCAATATAATCATAGACAGAGAAAGATAAATGCAACTTCTAATTGTATTCCAATTATCTTTAACATTATTATATCATATTCAAGTTTAAAATGCAATACTTTTCTCTAAAATTCACACATGGAAAGGAGTCAAAAATGAAAGAAAAAGATGATGTTCCAAATCTTACGCCTGAATTTAACTCCATAATTCCACTTCGTGACGATTCACCGCAAAGAGAATTTCCAATCAAGGCATTACCTCCAATTCTTCGTGAAATGGTAATCGGCATCGCTGAAACCACAGGCACAGATCCAGCAATGGCAGCAACTTCGATCTTATCAGCAATTAGCTATTGCTTTACAGGCAAGTATAGAATGCAGGGTAAAGCCGACCATTCCGAACCGCCTATGATTTACAGCTTCATTGTGGCAGAACCCTCAGAACGCAAATCGCCTGTGATAAAGTTTATCAAAAAGCCGTTTGTTGATTTTGAGATGCAATATAATCTGGAACACGCTGAAGCATTCCACAAAGCGGAAGCTGTGAAAAAGAAACTGCTTCTTGAAGCTGATAAGCTTGAAAAAGAGGGAAGTAAGGACGTTGACCAGATTGCAAAGCTTAGAACGCAGGCAGAGCAAATGGGAACTGTGGGCAGAAGACGAATTGCTGTAGATGATATTACTCCTGAATCGTTGATTCAGCTTATGGGAAGAAACCGCTCGTTGCTGATGATCTCAGATGAGGCTGGGATGCTTAGAAACTTTGCAGGGCGATATTCCAACAACAGTATGCCGAATATGGATATGATTCTGAAAGCGTGGAGCGGTGAAAGTTTCTTCTGTGACAGAGCAACAAAAGAAACCATACAGATACCCACTCCATGTCTGTCAATCAGTCTTGCAGGACAGCCATATTTATGGGACAACATGGTTTCCAATCCTATATTCCGAAACAGTGGACTTCTTGCAAGATTTTTCTACTGTTTCCCCAAAAGCAAAGTCGGCACAAGACGATATGATTCCAAAGCAATTGCCACTGCCGTAGTTGACAGTTACAACAAGCTGATCGATATTCTTCTCACAAGAAAATTCAATGCAGGAGATACAGAAGAAAAATTTCTGAAATTTGATGAAACTGCACAGCAAAATTTCATTGATTACTACAACCAATATATCGAAAAAATTCAGCTGACAGAGTTTTCAAACTGCAAAGACTGGGGCGGTAAATACCACGGGCAGATACTTCGCCTGTGTTGTGTCATTCATTGTGTAAAGTGTGTATTGAAAAATGAAAATCCTGAAAACGTTCTTGTCGGTGCAGATACACTTTGCAATGCAATCGATATTGCAGATTACTACAAAGAACAGGCAATCTACGCATTCAGCATCGGTGGAGTAGATCAGGAAATTCTGAAAGCAGAAAAAGCTTTGGAAATCATCAAGGCAAAACAGATCAAAGAGGGTTTCCAATCAGCATTGTTGAAGAAGTGCCGAAATAAAATTTTTGCAGAATCTGATGATTTCTATAAGGCACTGAAACTGCTTGAAGAATACGGTTACGTTGCTCTTGATGAGAGAGAAACCGGTAACCACAAATCGGCGGTTTATGTTTATGTCAATCCGAAAGTATTTGAAAAACCGTCTGATGATCGCTGACCTTGTCAGCGAAAGCCCTCGGCAGAGCGCCTGTATATGTGATAGACCTGTTCAAGGGCTGTCATATATACTATGGCGTTACAATAGGCATAGCCTGTTGTAAATCGGTGCTTCGCACCGTGGTTGCCGCAATCCTCAGATTATTCGGCAACGCAAGTTTTGAGAAAGGAGGCATGGAGGAATAACGCTTTTTCAAAAGAGTTTCCCACCAGATATAGATGAAAGAAAAACGCATTTCATTTTGTCAGGGCAAAGGCTCGCTGACGCACAATAACCGCTTATTTATTGCAGATAACGTAGACCGCAGCCACATAAAAGATAATATTACATTTATCAGGGAAGACATTGGCTATGTGTATGAGCATCTGTTTGCGGAATCAACCAGACGATACAACGCCCGACAAAAACGAAACGACAGAAAAATCCATTGCAGCTACTATGAATCCCTGTTCCATCGAAAACCTACTAATTCCGTTGTAACAGCTGCCGACAAACGCAAAAGCTTCTATGAAGATGTCGTGCAGATCGGCAGAAAAGAAGATTCCGGAGTGGATACAGAAGATGCACAGCTTGTAGCATCGTGTCTGAAAGAGTATATGGCAGGATATCAGCAGCGTAATCCAAATTTCGTAGTATTCAACGCTGTGCTTCATATGGACGAAGCCACACCTCACTTACATATTGACTATATTCCTGTTGGTCATTACAAGCGTGGACAGGATACACAAAACGGCATTGCTCAAGCCTTAAAAGAAATGGGATTCGGAAGTGGAAAAGATGCAATTGCACGTTGGAGAAAATCAGAAATTGAAGTACTGAATCAAATCTGTCTTGCACACGGTATTAGGCCCTTGGAACCTGAAAAGTCAAGAGGTTCTATGTCAGTTAAGGAATATAAAGAAGCAAGGCAAGAAGCAGATAAGCTTAAAGCTGAAAATGTCCAACTCAAAAGCGAAAATGAGGGTATTTCTCGTGAACTTGCTACAACAAAAGCAATGCTTGAAAAGGCAACTAAGAAAAAGGTTCAGCTTGTTGATATTGAGAACATTGTGGTTAAGCCGACCATTTTTGGAAACAAGGTTACCCTTGATAAAAATGATTATGACAAACTTCAAACTCTTGCTGAAAAAGAAGTGGTCAGCGTAAAACAAACCAGAAAACTTACTGCGACTAATCAGCAACTCAGCAAAGAAAATATGGAATTGAAAAGTACAATAAACCAGCAAGCAGCTGAACTTGCCGAATATAAGAAACCTGCAACAATATCAGTCAAAGCACTTATGAAAAGTGCAAAGGAGACCTCTGAAAAGGAGAGGTTAAAATCTGACTTGCAAAAAGCGAAATCATTCATTTCAGCTAATGGACTTACAGAAGAATTTCACAAATACAAATCAAACACAAAAAATCACGAATTAGAGTAAAGGAGATTTACTGTGACACAGGAAAGAAAAAATGCAATCGTTGATGATATTATGGCACTCCTCATTCAGCTCACTGATGAGGAGACAACACAGGAAACAACCAGAAAGAAGCCCGTTGAGATGCTTACAATCAAAGAGTGTACCCAAGTGATAAAGGGACTCAGCGAACACACTGTTCGTCAGCTGGTGGCACAGAACAAGGTCAAATACATTCGCACAGGTCAGGGCAAGCGTGGCAAAATCCTCATTAATAAAGAAGAACTTCTCAAAGTTTTTGAAGTCTGATGAACTGTTTTGAAAAAATACGAAATTGTCTTGACATACGGACAGTTGCAGAGCATTATGGAATTGAAATCAAGCGTAATAACACTTGTCTCTGTCCGTTTCATGATGATCATCACCCCTCTGCACACATATACCCGAATGCATTCCATTGCTTTACCTGTAATTTGCATTATGACATTTTAGGTTTTGTTATGAAATTGTTCGGACTATCTGCTATTGATGCTGTCAAAAAGCTGAATGATGATTTTAACCTCGGTATCAGCTTCGGACATAAAAAAGAGTATCATAAACCAAAATATTCAGAAGCTGCTGAGATTCGGGAGATTAAGCGAAAGAAACGTGAACGCTTTGAGAAATGGGAACAGGAAGCATATCAGACGATACACGATTATCTATGGTTCATGCGTGACTGGTTTGAGAAATACAAACCGTCACCTGATGATACATATATAGATGAGCGTTTTCACATTGCGAATGTTGAATATCGCCATGCAGAGGAATTTTCACTCGGTTGGATTCAGCAATTTTCAAATGAAGAAAAGGTTGAATGGAAGTGGGTAGTCGATAAAATGAGAAATTTTCTTGATGAGCATAAAAAGGAAGAAAAGTCACAAAGTGCAGAAAGTTCAGAGACATATATTAAGGTTTCAAGGGCAAAATCACCAGACAGTATTCCTGTTAATTGGTGATAAACACAAGAAAGTACAGGAAGCCCACAAAGTCCAAGGACAAAAACTATAACATTTCAGGAGGTAACAGACAGCACTATGGCTGCAATCGATAAACGAGGAAGCACATTCAGAATCAGAGTTTTCGTTGGTACTGATACGAATGGTAAGAAGATTATGAAGTCCACAACATTCACTCCGCCGACAGACACAACACCGAAAAGGGCTGAGAGACTTGCTCAGGAGTTCGCCTTTGAGTTTGAACGTCAATGCAAAGGATATATCAGTTTCAATGAAAATATGAGATTTTCAGAGCTTGCAGATTGGTATTTCACCAACTTTGCACCGGTAGAATTAAAAGCATCGACAGTTTATACCTATACTGGACAGTATAAGAAGCATATTAAACCTGTTCTCGGCAACATGAAATTAAAAGATATTACAACGCCGAAACTGACACAGGTAATGCAGTCATACAATTTAAATCCTGCGACTGTCAGAAAATTGTATGTCATTATTCAGTCTATTTTCAAACGTGGTATGGAGCAAGGATTTCTGCGTGATAATCCTTGCCATGACGTTATTCTTCCAAAGAATAAGGAACAGCACAAAGTTATGGCTCTTACAGAAGATGAATTAAAACGCTTTGTGAAAATGCTTAATGAAAAGCCATGCGATGAAGATGTTAAGCGTATCATCAGAGTGCTGCTTTATACGGGAATGCGTTCGGGAGAGTGCTTTGCACTACGCTGGGAAGATGTTGACTTTGAGAATATGTCAATTTCAATCAAGCATACCCTGAATGATATAGGCGGAAAGCATGAATTGATACCGCCAAAGACGAAAAAGAGTATCCGAACAATCGGTATGAGTAAAACTGTTGCTGATATATTTCAAGAACAGAAAAAGTATACCGATAATTTGAAAATTGCTCTTGGTGATAGTTATGCACATCCAGAAATGGTATTTCCATCAGCAAACGGCAATTATCGTGACAGAAGTTCTGTTTTGACTTCGCTGAAACGCTTTACCAAAGGCACAGAATTTTAGCATATGACGTTACACAAGTTAAGACATTGCAATGCTACTATGCTTTTGAATATGGGCGTAGATCTCAAAATCATCAGTGAACATTTAGGGCATTGTGACATCAATGTCACAGCTGATATTTATGCTGATGTGCTTAGCAGTACACGAAAAGTGTTGGCAGATTCTATTGAGAAAAAACTGACTAAATAAAGAACAGAAATTACAGCAACATAAAAAAATCGCTCTGCAAAACACAGGGCGATTTTAAAATACTTTTTAGTTGTCCAGAAGTTGTCCAAATAGACTTCTGAAACAAAAGAAATAACGCAATATCGACAAAAAATCGATGTTTCCTTATCTCTTTGAGAACTGAGGAGCACGACGAGCGGCTTTGAGACCGTACTTCTTTCTTTCCTTCATTCTTGGGTCACGAGTTACGAAACCAGCCTTCTTAAGAGCAGGTCTTAAATCAGCATCGAATTCCATAAGAGCACGAGTAACCCCGTGACGGATAGCACCAGCCTGACCTGTAACACCGCCGCCTGTAACTGTACAAACGATGTCAAACTTTTCAAGATTTTCTGTTAAAGCGAGTGGCTGACGAACAACGAGCTTTAATGTATCAAGACCAAAATAGTCATCAATATCTCTGTTATTTATAGTAATTTTACCTGTACCAGGATAAAGTCTCACTCTTGCAACTGAGCTTTTTCTTCTGCCTGTACCATAATAATATCTAACTTTTGATTCGTACATAAGTGGTGCCTCCTAATTAAAATTCATATGCAACAGGCTTCTGTGCTGCATGCTTGTGATCAGCATCTTTATAAACGTGAAGACGCTTAATCTGAGTTCTACCCTGAGTTGTGTTAGGGAGCATACCGTTTACAGCGATTGTCATAGCTCTGTCTGACTGCTTAGCCATCATATCCTTATACTGAATCTTCTTTAATCCGCCGATCCAGCCTGTGTGCCAGTAATAATGCTTCTGAGAAAGCTTATTTCCTGTAAGAATAGCCTGATCGCTGTTGATGATTATAACGTTATCACCGCCATCAATATGTGGCATATAAGTTGGCTTGTGTTTACCTCTTAAAATGTGTGCTGCTGCTGCTGCAACTCTTCCGAGCGGCTTTCCAGCTGCATCAAGAACATACCAATTACGCTGAATTTCAGCTGGTTTCAACATTGTTGTTGACATTCTGATTCCTCCATATTTAACCGTAAAAACGGCGAAATTAACTTGATTTTCTCTTCAATAACGAACTGTGAGATATTTCATCATCGAACTTGTATATTATAACACATTAAATATCATATGTCAAGAGGCATTTTACCAATATTTTTGTATATAATATGTTTTCTCTTCTTTTCTATTGATTTCTCTATGTTTTTCTTTA
>ERZ1026856.1794-NODE-1794-length-10357-cov-3.347699_pt1 | contig 10357 bp, 10 predicted proteins | sample MGYA00380158_ERZ1026856 | MGnify/ENA primary metagenome ERZ1026856 (study PRJEB33269, sample SAMEA4719794) | human gut metagenome | biome: human-associated habitat; feature: organic feature; material: feces | place: Cameroon | collected 2013-10 ... | reverse complement strand
GTCCAGACGTTCCCCGTATGGCGGGTTGCTCAACACTGTGCCGTACGGCCCTTTCGGCAGCGGATTGGTCAGTTGCGCGACATCTTTCACCTCAAAGGTGATCAGTTCACCAATCCCCGCAAGACGGGCGTTAGTGCGTGCACGTTGAATCACCCGTGCGTCGCTGTCCGAACCGTAAAAATGAGAGCTATACTCAGCCAGGCCTTTACGGGCGCGAGTTTGCGCTTCCGCTTTCACTTCCTGCCAGATAGCTTCATCATGCTGCGCCCAGCCGCTAAAGCCCCAACGCCCACGGTGCAAGCCTGGTGCGCGATCGGTCGCCAGCATCGCCGCTTCAATCAGCAACGTACCGGAACCACACATCGGATCGAGCAGCGGTGTTCCTGGCTGCCAGCCGGATCGCATCACAATAGCGGCTGCCAGGGTTTCTTTGATCGGCGCAATACCAGCACGATCGCGATAGCCACGCAGATGTAAACCATCACCACTCAGATCAAGAGCGATACTGGCGGTTTCTTTATGCAGCCAGACGTTAACGCGGATATCCGGCGCATCGCGATCAACATTTGGACGCGGCAGATTTTTCCGCGTGAAAGCATCGACGATCGCGTCTTTCACTTTCATCGCGCCGTACTGACTGTTGCGGATGGTGTCATTCAAACCACTGAAGTGGACAGCGAAGGTCGCGCCAGGATTAAACATCTCTGTCCAGTTGATCGCCTGAACACCGAGATAGAGGTCTAAATCGCTGTAAACCTTACACTCGCCCAGCGGCAACATAATACGCGAGGCCAGGCGGCTCCACATCAGGCTCTGGTAAACAAGCCGTGTGTCGCCCTTGAAATGGACCCCACCCTGAACCACCTGGCATTCAACGGCCCCCAGGTTTTCCAGTTCAGTTTTTAACAGCTCTTCCAGCCCACGGGCCGTACTGGCAAACAGAGAATTCATATCGTCACTTTTACTCTAAGAGCCTACCGCAGTAGGCGTAATTGTTGCAGTCAGTCTGGACATGGACAGCGCGGAGAAACCGGAGCGTACACAAGTACGTGAGGATTTCGAGCACAACCCAGGGCCAAACTGACAAATAAAATAGCCTAATGGGACAGGCGCTAAGAAAATTGTTGCGCATTATAGCTAATAAGCGCGTCATGTCATAAAGTTGAGGGCTTATTTTCATTTGAGGACCGCACCGTGGCGACATTAACCCGGCTTTTTATTCATCCTGTTAAATCGATGCGCGGCATTGGTCTTACACATGCTCTGGCTGATGTCAGTGGTCTGGCCTTCGATCGCATCTTTATGATCACGGAACCTGACGGTACGTTTATTACCGCTCGCCAGTTTCCCCAGATGGTACGGTTTACTCCTTCACCTGTGCATGATGGCTTGCATCTCACCGCACCAGATGGCAGTAGCGCATATGTTCGTTTTGCTGATTTCGCCACACAAGACGCACCAACCGAAGTTTGGGGCACACATTTTACCGCGCGAATTGCGCCAGACGCGATCAACAAATGGCTAAGTGGATTTTTCTCCCGCGAAGTGCAATTACGCTGGGTGGGGCCACAAATGACCCGGCGCGTGAAACGCCACAACACTGTACCCCTGTCATTTGCTGATGGCTATCCTTACCTTCTTGCTAACGAAGCCTCGTTACGTGATCTCCAACAACGTTGTCCGGCCAGTGTAAAAATGGAGCAATTCCGCCCCAATCTGGTGGTTTCCGGCGCGTCAGCCTGGGAAGAAGATAGCTGGAAAGTGATTCGCATTGGTGATGTGGTGTTTGATGTGGTTAAACCTTGTAGCCGCTGTATTTTCACCACCGTCAGCCCAGAAAAAGGGCAAAAACATCCGGCAGGCGAACCATTAAAAACATTGCAATCTTTCCGCACTGCCCAGGATAACGGCGATGTCGATTTTGGTCAGAATTTAATTGCCCGTAATAGCGGCGTGATTCGCGTTGGCGATGAGGTGGAAATTCTGGCAACGGCTCCGGCAAAAATTTACGGCGCAGCTGCCGCTGATGATACCGCCAACATCACGCAACAACCGGACGCAAATGTAGATATTGACTGGCAGGGACAGGCATTTCGTGGAAATAACCAACAGGTGTTGCTGGAGCAATTAGAAAATCAGGGAATTCGTATCCCTTATTCTTGCCGCGCGGGCATTTGTGGAAGTTGCCGTGTTCAGCTTTTAGAAGGCGAAGTCACGCCGCTGAAAAAATCAGCAATGGGCGATGATGGCACCATTCTTTGCTGTAGCTGTGTACCGAAGACTGCACTTAAGTTGGCGCGTTAGACAGCCTGTTCGAGGCTGAAGCTGTCAACATTAACCTGCGGTTTCAGCCTGTCGTTCATGATTTTAATGGCGTCGCCCAACTGCATCGCGCGACCCGCAATAACAACGCAGGGTTGTGCCAGCAGGCATAGTGCGGCATTTTCGCCAGATTCAACGACCAGCAAATTGACCTGCTCGTGAGTATCGCTCAACCAAACGCAGGCCGCATCGCCCGGCATGGGCACCCACATTTCACCATGGGAAACAAAATGCCAGCTTTTCGGCATTTGCGGTTTGAGATAGCGAATTGCTACCAGTGCATTCAGCACCAGTTCGGCTTTTTGTTCTTTAGATAAATTAAAATCGCGGCACTTTTCTTCAAAAGAGAAATAGAGCGCGGCGTCGTCAACGCAAAAGCCTGCGGGAGAAAAGGCATCTGGAGTCAACATCTTGCGCGCAAAACGTGAGCGAAATAGCATACCATTGGCTAAATCGAGCATCATTCGATCGTGCTCTTCATCGTAATACCAACGCCAGTTATCGTCTGGTTTAATTCGCATCTGCCTCTCCCCTACCCTATAAAACCGCAGCAACACAATCCATTGTCGCTTCGCTTAATAACCTCAACAATAAAAGTACAAAATGTCTAAATAAGCAACAGCGATGAATATAAAACAACCAGGGCTGAAAATAAAGCCCTGATTATCTTATAAAGAGGAATTCGAAGAAATAATTAGATATGGGTAACGATTTCTTTAATCAGCGGCGGACCTTTAAAAATAAAACCAGAATAAATTTGCACCAGTGAGGCACCCGCAGCAATCTTTTCACGCGCAGCGATAACCGAGTCGATGCCGCCAACACCGATGATCGGTAAGCGACCGTTTAATTCCAGTGACAAGCGGCGAATAATTTCGGTGCTTTTTAACTGAAGCGGACGACCACTTAAGCCACCGGTTTGATCGCAATTTTTCATTCCCTGAACAAGAGAACGATCGAGTGTGGTATTGGTTGCAATAACGCCATCAATATTATGGCGAACTAAACTATCGGCAACCTGGATCAATTCTTCTTCAGAAAGATCCGGCGCGATCTTCACTGCGATCGGCACATATTTATGGTGCATCGCTTGCAAATCATTTTGCTTATTTTTAATCGCGGTTAAGAGATCATCCAGCGCTTCACCATATTGCAGCGTGCGTAATCCTGGGGTATTCGGCGATGAAATATTGATGGCGATATATCCCGCATAGGCATAGATTTTTTCCATACAAATCAGATAGTCATCTTTGCCCTGCTCCACTGGCGTATCTTTATTTTTGCCGATGTTAATACCCAGGACGCCGTCATAATGGGCCTTTTTTACGTTCTCTACGAGGTTATCAACGCCAAGATTATTAAAGCCCATACGGTTGATCAAACCTTCGGCATCTACCAGACGAAAGAGACGCGGCTTGTCATTACCTGGCTGTGGACGTGGCGTGACGGTACCGATCTCGATCGATCCAAATCCCATCGCGCCTAACGCGTCAATGCACTCCCCGTCTTTATCAAGACCGGCTGCCAGACCAAGCGGATTTTTAAACGTCAGGCCCATGCAGTTAACAGGTTTCGCAGGCACTTTCTGCCGCACCAGTGCTTCAAACGGCGTTCCTGTAATACGGCGTAATTGCTGAAAAGTAAACTCATGAGCGCGCTCTGGATCGAGCTGGAAAAGGGCTTTACGAACGAAGGGGTAGTACATGAACTCTCCTGGATTCCCGGTGTGCAAACCGGGGGCGTATTATGTGCGAGTTCGGACCAAAAGGGAATTGACCTGCGGCAAAAAAAACGCAAACGTTTTCCGAACCTGTTTCAGGGCAGATTTTGCTCCTTCTTTGCACTCAACCCGCCGTAATCATTTATCGCCCGCCAGGCGACATGACACGGTGCGATTGCCTGACACCAGCTTGTCTGACGCTGGCTTTTAGGCGGCACAACTCCCGCATTACTTAACGCTTTACCATTTACACTCACCTGAATCAGGTTAATGTAGTAAGGCGTTGGGTTAGTGAGTTGTACACCCTGCGAATTCCGTGTCCAGCGTAATTGTTGATAAGCTTCCAGCGGGTCGCCCGGCAAACCTTCGGGTCGCCAGAACAGTTTAAATACCGAGCGCATCGCCACTTTTACGCTCTGATTTTCAACTTTGCCGGATGGCACGCTGGCAATGCTTAACTCAAATAGCGTTTCGCGATCCACAGGCAAGATGTCGCTTTCCGTTCTCAGCAAGCGCAACGTGCCTGTCGTACCGGGCTTCAGGAGAATAAGTGGCGGAGCGGCCAGTAATGGTGCTGGCACTGTCGACGCTTCCCCCCCGGCCCAACGCGTTGGGCGGTTGATTTTACTGTTAATAAGCCAGGATTCCTGACTGGTATTAGTCAGTAAAATAGATATCGATTCTCTGTCTGCCGGAAAGATAAATCGCGTTCCGCCGACCACCACTCCTGCCTGCAATTCACCCGCCACCAGCAGCGATAAAACGGCGAAAATCAAGAGCGCCAATCTGTTCCACGTATTAGTCATAATGAAGTACAAATGTCGCGCTGGCATTCACTTTACCCGACTGCACATCGCTATTGACAGGTCGCAATTGCGCATAAAAAGTTAATGGCACCTTACCGCTATGTAGGCTGTAGTCTTTACTCGCCTGGTTAAGCGGAATCAATATCTTCGCATCATCCAGAATCGCAATTGCCAGCCCGCTGGCTGCATCCGTACCACTTTCAATGGACAACATTTCGCTCTGCACTCCGTCGGGGGTTCCTGAAAAGGTGACGTCAACCGTGCTGACATCTGTTCCGCAATCCTGCAAATTAATGATGAAAGATTTCTCCGGGCCATAATTCCCATGAGAAAAACGTGTCAGCGAGACATCGCCTAACTGCACATTGATTTGCTTGCTATCCTGTGCCAGCACGCATGTATTACGGCGAAACGATCCGCTAATGTTGACCGTGCCATCATGGGCAAATAGCTCACAGCCCCACGTTAATCCCAATAAGAACAGAATCCAGATTATCCGTTTCAACATCACTCCTTCACTGGTAAACCAGATCAAAATAGAGAACCGCCGTCGCATTACCGCCCGTTGCTCCCGCCTTTGTGGACTTATAACGAAGTTGATATTTGAGTGTGTTATCCCCGGCTTTTAAGGGCGTAAGAGGCTGGACCTGATTGAGCGGGATTTCTTGCTGACTTTGCGCATCAAGAATTTGCACGGCAATCCCCGTTGCCATACCACCGCTTCCGCCTGTGTCAGTTAGTTTGAGCAGTGTCGGCGCAAGGGTGTCAGCCTCGCCGCTAAAAAGGACGTCCGCGCCAGTAATACCAGCGGCACAACCGGTGATATCGATATTCAAATCAGCAGCAGTGCTTACGGTATTCGCGGCCTGAAAATCACTGATATTAAAATCACCAATATGAATATTTTGTAATGCACTTTTGGTGGCGACATCACAGCCCTGATCGACCACATTCCCATAAATATGCATACTAACTTGTTCAGGCCCAGCCATCCCGACATGGATGTTAAGAATGCTAAAGAACAAGATAACGCACTGAAATATCGTTTTTTTCTTCATACGTTCACGCGTTAATCAAAATTTATTCTCACCGTTGCCGTGGCTTCAAATCGCCCGGTTTCTGGTGGTACACCTGTCGTGCTGACTGGATAGACATTCATTCGCGCGATACTGTCTGCATCATCAGGAATAGAGAGCGGTAATGTTCCACCAGCAGGGGAAATAATGTTGTTCTGGCTATCGGTCACCACCACGCCCACGCCAGGACGTGACGTCTTAATCGCCTGGGGATAGCTGGGGTCTGTGGTTGCCGTCAGACTCAGGTTGACATTAACTAATCCCGCGTTTCCCGTGTTACACCTGACTGGAATTGCAAGTTCTGCTGTTCTGGCCCCAAGAGGTTTATGCCCTACAACACGGAAATTGGCAGCGAAGACATCACCTAAATCAACTTCAATTGTCTCTCCGGCATTGACGGAACATGAGCCAAGTGAATTGATCGTACCAGACAGGTAATACACTAAAACCGGTGTACCTGTAGTCGTGCAGGAATCACCTGCGGGTATGTTGTAGCATTCATATAATCGCGCCAGCGCCATAGGAGGAATGACGACCGAGCCAACGAACGGCTGCAATATTTTCAGGGAAAAGCTACCGCTATTACCGCTTGCCCCCTGCCCACCTAAACGTTGACCGCCAGGGTCGCAAATATGCCATCGGGTATCCCCCCCCTGTGCCCACGTTTTCGAAAGGAACCGCAGTAGGAGAACTGCCTTTAACCTGCAATAAAACTTTGGCGGCAAGATAGTCATTAATTTTGTACCAGTTGTCGCCTAAATAGACTAACGGTGAATCCGCGGCGAATGCCCATCGGCCACTTCTGACATTGTCTTTATCGCAATCACAGGAAACATAATAATCATTCGATTCGTTCCACTGATAAAATTTGTCTTTAACTACCCCTGCCGTATTTGCTTCTTCCTCCAGGGTTTTAACGCCAAAATTGACGCCAATATACGGATTCCCCTGAGTAGTATGACACTGCCCGCTATAAGCAGCGGTTTGAGCGCACCATAGCATTAAGACGGCGGCAAAAAATAGTCGTAGTAATGACACGCATTTTTCTCCAAAGATTATCTGCATATGGCATCCATTCGCGTAATCGCAGAGTTAATTTGTTGTTCGGTAAGCTCGTAATTGATATGACAAATTTGATCGGGAGCTTCGCCCCAGCGCACGCTTATTGTTCCCTTCGCCGGTAAACCCGCCATATAGAGCGAGCCATCATCATCAATTATGCCGCTATTAGCCTGTACGCCGTCCAGCGTCGCTATCGCGCCAAAACGCAGCGGTATACCCTGCTTTGATGTTTTCATTAATACCCTTGCACCCGCATGGGCATTGAACTCCGCCAGAACCAACGCCCCTTTGGTGGGAACCACGTTGACTACTGCATTTTCAAGATCCACGTTACGTTTTAACGACGCCGCATCAAGTGCGATTCGATTTTCCCGATAAGAAGTGGCATAAGGAACAACGGTATATCCGCGCCAGTCAGTTTTCAGCCCGGTGCTGTTCGCCACACGAGTATTCTCTGCGCCTGGTGCTGCAATCAGAACGTTAGTTTCCCCCAGCGATTGCCCCAGGGTAATGCCCTGTGAATGGGCAACTAAACTGCCTGAAAGAGCGTAGTTCAGTTGTTGTTGACTGCCGTTATCGCTGTAGTTGTAGCCCACTCGGGCATCTGCAAACGCCCCTTTGTAGTCCATGCTGGCGCTACCATTAGCCGTTTTCCCCTCGCTGTTATATCCCTGTTGCACGCTGTAGCTCAGGTTACCGTCATCGAGTAGTGTCTCCGTTAAACCCAGGTTTTGTGTAATGTGCCCTTCGTTATCGATACTGGTGTTAGAGGTCATCCAGGCGTAATTTTTTTTCCTGGTATAGCTATCATTACTTCTGGGGAGCAACAGATTGAGCGGCAGGGAAAAATTTAGTGCAAACACCTGATCAGCATCAGGTTGACCACGGGACTTACTGTAGTTCCAGGAAACCCCCAGCGAGAGATCTTTAATTTGCGTGTTGTAGCCAAACTGTAATAGCCGATCCTGTTGATCGGTATGCCAGTAAGTTTGCTGGCTACCACTTAAATAAAACGAACCGTACTCGCCTAATTGCTGGGAGATATTGACCTGCAGTTTGCCACGTTTGGTGTAAAACAAATTGTAATAACGCGACCACATCGGCGTATCTTCATCATCACCGTCATTAAATTCGTAGCCATCCATATGTTTATACATGGTGTCGGAAAGGGTGTAGAAACCCGACGTCGAATAGCGATAGCCCATCAATTGAAAATTAGTGCCCAATTGGTTGAGCGTTTTGGCATACAGAAAACGATATGACTGACCTTTATGTTCGCTTTGGTCTGCCAGCGTACTCTTCGCCTGGGTCGCATCGAACGAAATTGCTCCGAAATCGCCAAGGTTAAATCCCAGACCAAACATGGCGGCACGGTAATATTCAGCATATTGTCCACCACCATACCATGTCGTTCCCCACGGTCCGCCCCACTGCAACGTGGCCTGGGCAAATTTGCTCTCCTGCTGTTCATTACTATTGGTTCTGTATTTCGCCAGTGTCACCGCGTATTTGCACGCTGGAAAACGGTACGCTGTAGCTATTGACGCTGCCGTCCGCTTCTTTGATTTCAACTAACAAATCACCGCTCGACGACGTGGAATAGAGATCACTAATTTCAAAAGCACCAGGCGATACATAAGTTTGGTAAATGGTGTAACCATTTTGCTTAATCGTTATCTGGGCATTGCTTTTGGCGATACCACGCACCACAGGCGCAAACCCTTTCAGGCTGTCTGGCAGCATGTTGTCATCTGACGCCAGCTGCACACCACGAAAGCTGACACTATCGAAAAAATCGCCTGCAGTATAATCATCACCTACGGTCAGTTCGCCTTTTAGTGGAATAACCGCCCGCTGCAAATAGCTGCTGAGATTCTTCCATTCTGCGGTTTGGCCACTACTGCGACTCCATGTTGAATTGTTGCGCAATCTCCATGGGCCTAAATTAACGCCACTGTTTAAATTCAGAAAATAACTGTCGCCAGAATCACTGTCTGCGCTGCTATGAATACTGTTAGCCCCGCTAAACGAATATCCCAGTAATAGCGCGTTGATCCCTTCATCCCAACGTTCAGGGGGGACATAACCACGGGCATTACTTTTGATGGCGATTTGCGGTACTGAAATTTCCAGACGGAGTTTATTCACATTAAAAGTTACGCTGGCATCCGGAATAATCTCCGCCAATAGCGCACACGCTTGTTTGTCCAGTTGTTTAAAAGCCGGAAACGCATCAGTATTCACACCCATTGCATCCAGGCTTTCAGTCGTCAAACAGGCGGCAATCCCCTTCTCTGGCGTTATCTCAACAAAATTGACGTTGCGCGTATCTACAATTGTCTGATTCAGAACAATATCGACACGATAAACCCCTGGCGTTATTTTTTGTCCTTTTTCGAAACGAGACAAATCGGCCACCATTGAGGGATCATCTTTGAAAAAGGCAGGATCGAACCAGGTTTCAGCTTGTGCATTGAACGCTGCCGACACAAACACCACCAGCCCACCAATAAACGATGGCACTCCACCAGAGCTTAACAGGCTGTGTTGTCGGTGAGTTCTATACATCTCGCTCTCTTAACTGAAGACGAATTACGATTTACAGTTGAGTTGCGGCGTTTCCGCCCCGTAGTCATTGATGGTTCGATACGTTACGCTGCTATTTTTGGCACCCTTTGGCAGAGAGAATTGGTATTTATCAAAGGGGGAAATCATTTGATTTTTAACTACCTTTCCACCTATTTTCAGGTCTGTCAGGGTAATGAAATAAGGTGTTGGGTTACTGACCGTAACCATGTCAGCTGACGAAGTGCAACGCAGTTTCGCCGGAGCCTCGGCTAAGGGATACGCTAAACCTTTTGGTCGCCAGAAAAGTTTGATGACGCTTTGTGTGGCAATCTTCAGGGTATTTCCCTCTTCCCGCTTCGTTGTTGAAGGGACTGCCCGTACGCTAGTGAAGAAAAGGGTTTCTCTGTCTTTCGCCAACGGCGCTCCAATGTACATAATGCGTAACAGATTCTCATTTGCCGGATTCAGCACAAATAGCGGTGGTGTAATAATAAAGTCTGCTGATTTTTTATTATCTGGGGTCATCACCCATGACTGAATAAGATAAGGAACATCCGGACTGGTGTTACGTACACCCAGTGAAATTTGCTCTTCACCTTCTGAATAAACAAGACGTGTTGCTGCAAGTCCAATCCCGCCTTTACCTGCCGCCCATGCGGATGAGCAGCTGAGTAATATTGCCGTTAAACTTACGGTCACAATTCCCTTTGTTATGCAAGTTTTCATAAATAGTCACTCTTAAAAAATATGAATATCCCCTCCAGAACACTGGAGGGGTACCTGTCTCTTATACACATCTGACG
>ERZ1026856.1792-NODE-1792-length-10369-cov-4.687318_pt1 | contig 10369 bp, 9 predicted proteins | sample MGYA00380158_ERZ1026856 | MGnify/ENA primary metagenome ERZ1026856 (study PRJEB33269, sample SAMEA4719794) | human gut metagenome | biome: human-associated habitat; feature: organic feature; material: feces | place: Cameroon | collected 2013-10 ... | reverse complement strand
CCCGTCAGTTAGCGACTTTTACCATGGCGAAACGGATGACCTTATCGCCGATCCTGAAGCCCTGCTGGAACACCTCGACGATCTCGCTCTCGCCCTTTTCCTCATCCTCGACGTGCATGACGGCGTTGTGGAGGTTGGGGTCGAATTTCTTGCCGAGGCTCTCTATCTCGGTGACGCCGAGCTTTTCCATCGTGGCCTTGAACTGGGCCATTATCATCTCGACGCCGCGGCGGTAGGCCTCGTCCGCGCACTGCAGGGCCAGCGCGCGCTCAAGATTGTCGTACACCGGAAGGAACTTCGTGAGGACGTCTGCCTTGATGTCGCCGTAGAGGCTGTCGCGCTCCTTCTGGCTGCGCTTGCGGTAGTTGTCGTACTCGGCGTACAGCCTGAGATACCTGTCGTTGGCCGCGGCCATCTCGGCGGCGTGCTTTTCCTCGGCGCTCTTTTCGGCGCTTTTCTTTTCCTCGGCCTTTTTGTCCTTCCTGGAGGACTTCCTGTCGTCCTTTTTCTCTTCCGGCTTTGTCTCTTCCTTTATATCTTCGGCAGCCGTTCCCGCTTTTGCTTCCTCCTCGGGAACTGCCTGCTTTTCCTTGTTATCTGTGTTCATTGTCCGTGTCTCCCTTGATTATCAGTTTGTTATGCATGCCCTCGGGGGGCGCCTCGCCTCCGCCGAGTCTCCGGGAAAGCCCCGCGGCCAAAAAGCTGAGCTTCGCTGCCACGGCGGAATAGTCCATGCGCGTGGGGCCTACCACGCCGATAAGCCCGCGGGTATTGTCGCCCGCGTCGTAGCTCGCGATGACCACGCTCGAGTCCTTCAGCTCCTCGGCCACATTCTCCGGCCCGATCAGCACCCGCACCTCGTCGGCAGGGTACATCTCCTCCCCCGACGGCAGGACATGACCGCCGCTCGAGAGGTAATTCATGAGCCTGTGCGCCTTTTCGGGGTCCCGGAACTCCGGCTGGCTCAGGAGCCTGTTCTCGCCCGTCACCGCCGCCGCGGGCGTCACCGCCTCGCTGAGTACCTCGATGGTGAACGCCGCGATAACGGAGGTAAGACCCATCGTGTCGGCCGCGGCGCGCTCCGTGGCGCTGATGAGGATGGGGGTCACCTGATCCTCGGAGATGTTGGTGAAGCTCGCGTTGAAGAGGTTCGAGAGCTTCTGCACCATGCTCCGGTCGACGGAGACGGGCAGATGGACGAGCTTGTTCTTCACGGTGTTGTTGGAGAGCATGACCACGATGATGAAGGTGTTCGCGTCGACATAGATGATATCAAAGCGCTTGATGGTCACGGCCACCTGCGCCGACAGCGCCAGCGCCGGGTAGTCGGTGAGCTGGGAGGCGAGCCGGCTCACGTCGCGGATACTGTCGTCAAGCTGCATGAGCTTTTCGTTCATGCGCCGGTTGATGTCCTCCGACTCCTCGAGGGAGAGCTTCTGCTTCTCCATAAGCTCGTTGACGTACATCCGGTAGCCCATCGGGGTCGGGACGCGTCCGGCGGAGGTGTGCGGCTGCTCAAGGTAGCCCATGCTCACCAGCTCCGCGAGTTCGTTGCGGATAGTGGCCGGCGAGCAGCCCAGCCCCGCATGCTCCGCGATGGCCTTGCTGCCCACAGGCTCGGCGGTCTTGACGTACTCATCAATGACGGCTGCCAGTATTTTCTTTTTCCGTTCACTGATACCCATGCCCTGACTGCCTCCGCGTTAGCACTCGTCGCCATCGACTGTTGGCACTCTCTTCTTTCGAGTGCTAATATACCATTCCTTTCCCGCCTTGTCAATAGTTTCGCCCGGAGTTATACAGATAATTCACACTTCATTCAAAAACCGGGCGGCTGCTTTTTTCGGAGGAAATACGCCTCCCCTTTGGTCGTTTTTCATTGTGCAGACCATTTACTGCGCTCCTAAGCATAAGACCGCCGCCCGCGCCGAAAAGGCGCGGGCGGCGGTCTTACTATATCATCTCATCAGCTTCTGCTGCGCTTCCAGCAGCTCGGGTAGAAGAGGATGAGCATGGGGTATATCTCCAGCCTGCCAAGCAGCATGGCGAAGGTCAAGACGATCTTCGAGAGCGGCGAGAATATCGAGAAATTCCCCATCGGCCCTATGAGCGACAGGCCGGGGCCGACGTTTGAAAGGCAGGTGAGCGACGCGGTGAAGCTCGTGACATGGTCGTAGCCGTCAAGGCTCACCACGAAGGTGCAGAGCATGAGTATGAGCGTATAGAGAATGAAATACGCGTACATACTGCGGGAAAGCTCCGGCTCGATACGCCGTCCGTCCATCTGGACGCGGCGGACGGTGCGGGGAGAAAGCACCTGGCGAAGGTCGGCGAAAGCGGAGCGCACGAGTATCATCACGCGCGAGAGCTTGAGACCGCAGCCGGTGCCGCCGGCGCAGCCGCCGATGAACATCAGCCCCACAATGATGAGCTGGCAGTACTGCGGCCAAAGCGTGAAGTCCACCGTGCCGAAGCCCGCCGTACTCATGATGGAGGTGACGTTGAAAAACGCGTGGCGCAGCCCCGTGCCGTAGCCGCCGTACATATTGCCTATGCCCAGCGTGATGGCGGCAACGGAGAGCGCGATGATGGAGAGGAAGCAGCGAAGCTCCTCGTTTTTCAGCGCGTCGCGCGCCCGCCCCAGAAGAATGAGGTAGTAGAGGTTGAAGTTCGCCGAAAAGAGGATGAGGAAAATGCCGATGACCACCTCGATATACACGCTGTCAAATGCGGCTATGCTGGCCGCGCGGGTCGAAAAGCCGCCTGTGCCGGCGGTGGCGAAGGCGTGGAGCAGCGCGTCATAAAAGCTCATCCCGCCCAGCAGCAGGAGTCCCGTCTCGATCACCGTGAGCCCGGTATATATAAGGTAGAGTATCTTTGCGGTGTTGCGCAGACGCGGCACGAGCTTGCCCACGGTCGGGCCGGGGACCTCGGCGCGCATGATGTGCATGGCGTGGTCGCCGCCCATGGGCAGCACCGCCATTATAAACACCAGTATGCCCATGCCGCCTATCCAGTGGGTGAAGGAGCGCCAGAACAGCCCGCCGCGCGTCATGCTCTCGACGTCGGTGACGATGGTGGAGCCTGTGGTGGTGAGCCCGGAGACGGTCTCGAACACCGCGTCCAGATAGCTCGGGATATCGCCGCTGAGGACGAGGGGCAGCGCGCCGAAAAGCCCCATCAGCACCCACGCGAGGCCCACGCTCACATAGCCCTCGCGGGCAAAGATGGCGTGGTTGTCTGTCCGTCCGGAGAGCCAGAGCGCTCCCCCGGCGGCGGCCGCGGCAAGGATGCTTATTATGAAGTTCGTCACGCTCTCATGATAGCACAGCCCCGCGATGAGCGGCAGGATCATCAGCCCCGCCAGTATCAGCAGGACGCTGCCGAGAATGCGGCGCACCATTTTATGGTTCATCTTTATGCCTCAACTATCTCGTCTATGTTTTGCAGCCGGCCGGCGGCGGTAATGACCACCGCGTGGTCGCCGGGGAGGATGACGGTATTGCCGTCGGGGACCATGCTGCGCTCGCCGCGGATGACGGTGCTGATGAGGACGCCGCTTTTGAGCTTCAGTTCCCTGAGCGGCTTCCCGGCGCACAGGGCGCCCTCGTTCACGCGAAATTCCAGCGCCTCGACCTTGCCGTCGGCAAGGCGGTAGAGCGACTCCATGCTGCCGCCGACGGAATTGCTCATCGCGCGGACATAGCGGGCGAGGAGCTGCGCGACAAGCTCCTTGGGCGAGACGATACACTCGAGGCCCGAGGATTCGAGCAGCTCGGAATAATGCTCGCGGTTGACCTTGGTGACGATCTTGCCCACCTCGCAGCGGCGGGCGTACATGGAGGTTATCATGTTGTCGCCGTCGTCGCCGGTGAGAGAGACGAACGCGTCGGCGGAGCGTATGCCCTCCTCGAGCAGCACCTCGCTGCGCGTGCCGTCGCCGCAGATGATCTGCGCGTCGGGAATCATGTCGCAGAGCAGCTCGCAGCGCTCCCTGTCCACCTCCACCACGCACACGGACATGCCGCTGTCCATGAGGAGCTGGGCGAGGTACACGCATATCCTGCCGCCGCCCATTATCATGACGCTCTTGACGGGCTTTTTATATTCGCCCGCCGCGATGAAGAAGCGCCGAAGCTCGTTCGACGAGCCGGAAACGCTCAGGCGGTCGCCGGAGCGCAGTTCAAAATCGCCGTTGGGGATGATGGCCTCGCCGCCGCGCTCGACAACGCCGACCAGCACCCTCGCACCGAAAACGCGCGGCAGGTCGCGCAGACGCACCCCGTCGAGCTTCGCGCCCGGCTGGATACGGTGTTCGATTATCTCGGCGCTGCCCTTGGAAAAGGCGTCCACACGCACCGCGCTGGGGAAGCGGAGTATGCGGGATATCTCCTTCGCGCACTCGTACTCGGGGTTCACGATCACGGACAGGCCCAGCGCCTCTCGCAGGAACTCCGTCTGCATGAGGTACTCCGGGTCCCTTATGCGGGCGATGACGTGCTTTGTGCCGATCCTGCGCGCGGAAATGCCGCAGACCATGTTCAGCTCGTCGTCCTTCGTGGCGGCCATGATAAGGTCGGCGTCCTCCGCCCCGGCCTCGCGCAGGGTCTCGGGGTTCGCGGCGCTGCCCTCCACGCATATGACGTCAAGCTCGTTTGAAAGGCGGCGGATTATGTCCGGGTCACGGTCGATGACGGTGATGTCGTGGCCCTCTCCGGCCAGCGTTCTTGCGACGCTCGTGCCTACCTTGCCCGCGCCTGCGACGATTATTTTCATATAAACGCTCCGTTCTGATAAATGGCTTTACCCGATTATAGCATGAAACAGGGAAAAAACAACAGCTTCTTCACTCCGTTTTCTTGATAAAGCCCGCGCGATGTGGTAAAATAACGGGGAATGAACAGGAGATTTACGGTATGTTTAAGGGTTTTACGGAAAAAGCGCCGGAGTTCCTGCTGGAGCTGGCGTTCAACAACGAGCGGCCGTGGTTCGCGGCGCACAGGGACGAGTTTGAGGAGCATGTGAACGGCCCCATGAAGGCGCTCATGCGCGAGACGGTGGACAGGCTCAACGAGAGATATCCCGACGTCGGCTTCGAGGGACACCTTTCACGCATTTACCGGGACGCGCGGCGGCTCTTCGGCCGCGGGCCGTTCAAGGACCATCTGTGGATGTCGGTGAACAGCGCGGACGCCGGCAGGCACGGCCCCGCCTTCTGGTTCGAGATAAGCCCGCGCGGGTGCAGCTACGGCGCGGCGTGGTACGAGATATCCCCCGCCGGGATGGCGGGCTTTCGCTCGGCCATCGATGCGAACCCCGCCCGCTTCGCGCGTATCGCGGAGGACATCGCGAAGATAGACGGTATATGGCTCTGCGGCGAGGAATACGCCCGGCCCAAGGGCGACCTCGGCGAGACTATCAACCCCTGGTACAACAGAAAAAGCGTCGGCTGCGGCCGGGAGCGCGGCTTTGAGGGCGACATGCTCTCGCCGGAGCTGCCGGAGATACTTGTCGGCGAATACGCGAGATTCATGCCCCTATACGACTTCCTGCGGGAGCTTTACCGCACCGTGGGAGACCCTGTCCGGGAGGAAAGATAAATGAACAGGACCCCCAAAGTAACGGTCATAATCCCCGCCTACAACGCGGAAAAGTACATCGAAGGCTCCGTCGGCAGCGTTCTGGGGCAGAGCTATAAGGAGCTTGAACTGATCGTGGTGGACGACGGCTCGAAGGACTCCACCCCCGCTCTCCTCGAGAAAATGGCGGCGGCGGACGGGCGGCTGCGCCCCATGCGCGTCCCGAACGGCGGCCCCGCCGTGGCCCGCAACCGCGCGCTGGAGGCCATGGACGTGAACACGGACTTCGTGATGTTCATGGACGCGGACGATATCGTCGAGCCGGATACCCTCGAATACGCGGTGAGGGCCGCGGAAAACGGCTCGGACATGGTCATCTTCGGCTTTACCATCATGAACACGGATGGCACGCACAACGACTACTGCGAGCCGGGCAAGGCCGTGACGCGCCCCCAGCTTAGCACCGAGCTTGCCGGGCTGTACAAGGCCAACCTCCTCAACCAGGTCTGGGGCAAGCTCTACCGCGCCGACCTGATAATGGAGAACGGCATACGCTTTCAGGACTATCGCTGGGGCGAGGACAGGCTCTTTATTTTCGACTGCCTTGAAAAGCTCGAAAAGCTCACCGTGCTGCCGGAGTGCAAGTACCGCTACATAATGCACGAGGGCGAGAGCCTCATCACCAAATACTACGACAAAAAATTCTCCGTCTGCCTTCAGGCGGACGACCGCGTGCAGGAGCTGTGCCGGGAGTTCGGCGTCGAGGACGAGGGGTATTTCAGATACATGTTCGTAAAGAGCATTTTTTCCTGCTTCACGAACCTCTTCTCCCCCTCCTGCAAACTCACTCACCGTGAAAAGCTCGCCTATGTGCGGGACGTCATCGGAAACGGCCATGTGCGCCGCCGCAGCCGCGGCGTCGCCGGAGGCTTCCCGGCAAGAGCGCTGTGCGCCGTCATGCACACCGGCTCCGCGGGACTGACGCTCTTCACGTTCCGTATAGTGAGCGCGGTAGGCAGGGCCGCGCCGAAGCTCTTCCTCAGGCTCAAGCACAGAAAGTAAACGCTTAAAAGGAGGCAACACGCATGAAAAGATCCGCCGCCACCGCTGCCGCCGCCACCGCGGCCGCCGCCGCGGCAGGTACCGCCGTGGCCGGGAAGCTCACATGGGACGTATACAGGTACATGATGTGCCGCGACACCGCCGGGTACATGGCAAAGCTGCTGGACTTCGGCGACCATCCGCAGGAATACTGCGAGCTTCGCGACCGCAAGGCGCGGGAAATGCGCGAGAAGCCCTGTATCCACCTCACCACGGTGTCCGACCGCGGCCAGAGGCTCGAGGGCTACTATTATCCCGCCGGTGATAAGCCCTGCGGGAGGATCGTGTTCATGGTACACGGCTTTCGCACCAACTACACCATAAACGCCGGGATGTACTACGATCTGTTCACCTCGCGCGGCTTTGATATATTCTGCTGCGACAACGTCGCGCACGGCAGGAGCGGCGGGCGCTACATGGGCTACGACTTCTACGAGAGCCGCGACTGCCTGCACTGGATAGAGTGCCTGAAGCACTGCTTCGGCGAGGATATAAAGCTCATCCTCCACGGCCAGTCCATGGGCGGCGCCACGGTGTGCAAGATGGCCGATCAGGTGCCGGACAACGTGAAGTTCATTGTGGACGACTGCGGCTTTACGAGCGCGGTGGATACTCTCAGCCGCAAGGCCGGCCGTCTCTTTCCGCTGCTCCGCCTCATCAACCGCGTCGCCGCTGGCTATGATCTGAGCGAGACGGATGTGCGCGGGGACGTGAAAAACTCCCGCGTGCCAATGCTTTTCGTCCACGGCAGGGAGGATATGGCCGTGCCGTTCTGGATGGGCGAGGAGCTGTACACGCTGTGCGGGGCGGAAAAGGACTGCCTTTTCGTCGACGGCGCAAAGCACGTCGAGAGCATTTACCGCGCCCCTGAGGCCTACGCCGCAAAGCTTGACGCGTTTATCGCGAAGTATATGTGAACGAGATGAAAGCTGCCCCGCGCCCGGCTGCTTTCGAGCGCAAAAAGCTGCCCCGTCGGGGCAGCTTTTTGTTTATCCGTTTATTGAACTGTCAGACCAGATCGCCGCTGTCGAACGGGTCGCCGCACTCGGGGCAGAACTTGGGGGGGTGTGCGGGGTCCTCGGGTTCCCAGCCGCACTTGTCGCACCTGTACTGAGGGACGCCCTCGGGCTTCTTCGCGCCGCATTCGGAGCAGAACCTGCCCTTGTTCACATGGCCGCAGGAGCATTTCCAGCCGTCCTCGGGCTTCTTCGCGCCGCATTCGGGGCAGAACTTGCCGGTCGCCGCCGCGCCGCATGAGGGGCATTTCCACGCGTTCGCGGCAGGGGCGGGGGCCGCCGCGGGAGCGGCGGGCTGCTGCTGACCCATGGCGTAGAGATTCTGCGCGTTCACGCCGCCGGCGTTCATCGCCATGCCCATGCCCATGAAGCCGGTCATGGCTCCGGCGGAGTTGCCGGCCGCGGTCTTCATCGCCTCGGCCTGAGCCGCGACGGTGTATGCCGCGCCCATGGTGGGGTCCTTGAAGGCCGCCGCGCGCTGAAGCTCCTTGAGCATTTTCTCGTCGTCCTCGTTGGCGGTGATGCTGGAGACGCCGAAGGACACTATCTCCATGCCGCGCAGGTCGCGCCACTTGGCGGAGAGGACCTGGTTGAGCGCGTCCGCCATCTCCATGGTGTGGCCGGGCAGGGAGGAGTAGCGTATGCCCTTCTCGGAGATGGCCGCGAAGGCGGGCTGCAGCGCGGTGAGAAGCTCGGTCTTCATCTGGCTCTCGAGCTTGTCGCGGGTGTAGTCGCCGCTGACGTTGCCGCAGATATTGGTGTAGAAGAGTATGGGGTTGGTGATACGGTAGCTGTACTCGCCGAAGCAGCGCACGCCGATATCGATGTCGATGTTGGCGTTCCTGTCCACCACGCGGAAGGGGACGGCGTTGGGCGTGCCGTACTTGTTGCCGACAAGCTCCTTGGTGTTTATGTAGTAGACTCTCTGATCCTTGGGGATCTCGCCGCCGAAGGTGAAGCGCTTGCCGATGGTCTTGAACACCTCGAGTATGCTCTCTCCCAGCTCGCCGGAGAAGATGGACGGCTCGGTGGAGGCGTCGTAGACGTACTCGCCGGGAACGGCGCAGAGGTCGACGACCTTGCCCTGCTCGACGATGAGCATGCACTGTCCGTCCGCGACGGCGATAACGGAGCCGTTGGAGATGATGTTGTCATTGCCTCTGTTGCGGCCGGTGGTTTTCTTTACGCCCTTGGTGGCAAGAACGTTCACGGGGATAGCCTCGCAATAGAAATACTCCTTCCACTGATCGGCGAGTACGCCGCCTGCGGAAGATAGCGCTGCGGAAATAAGACCCATTTTATTTTCTCCTTTCGGTTTATGGTCAATGTGCTTGTCAGTATTATAACGCCTATTTCGCTTCTCGGCAACAGTCTTTTTATACTCTCACCGATTATTTACATTCCCACGGCGCTCTTGAATATGGATATCGGATATGGTATAGTATCGTAAATATTTATGCAGTTTATGGCCTTTTGCTCAAGGAGACATATGGACAACACGAAAACAAATGCCCCCGCGTATTCAAAGGCGGGGCTTATATGGAGATTTCTCCGGGGCAGCAAGCGCTACTTTGCCATTGCCGTCCTCTCCGCCGCCGTCACGGCTCTTGCGGACATGATAGATCCGCAGATAATCCGCATGGCGGTGGACAACGCCCTCGGCGGACTCGAGCCGGACTATTCCCCCGCCGTCATGGATATCGTCGCGCGCTTCGGCGGCTTTGAATATCTCGGGAAGCACATGTGGATAATGGCGTGCGCGGTGGTGTTCGTGGCGCTCTTTCGGGTGGGGTCGCAGTACCTTTTCCGCGTGAGCAACACGAAGGGCTCCGAGACGCTGGTGAAGAACATGCGCGACTCGCTCTTCTCCCACATCGAGCGCCTGCCCTTCTCATGGCATATGAAGAACCACACCGGCGATATCATCCAGCGCTGCACCTCGGATATCGACACGCTGAGGAACTTCGTCTCCGAGCAGCTGACGTCGGTGTTCCGCATCACGATACTGCTGATCCTGTCGCTGATATTCATGTTCTCGATGAACGTGAAGCTCGCGGTCATCGCCTTTCTCCCGACGCCGCTCATACTTATCTATTCCTTCAAGTTCCACAGCCGGATACGCGAGGGCTTCCTTGCCTGCGACGAAAACGAGGGCAAGCTCTCCAACATGGTGCAGGAGAACCTCACCGGCGTGCGCGTGGTGCGCGCCTTCGGCCGTGAGCGCGCGGAAAAGGACCGCTTTGAGGAGCAGAACAGGTATTATACCTCGCTGTGGGTTCGCCTTGCGAAGGTGATGGCGCGCTACTGGAGCACGCAGGACATCCTCTCGGGGCTGCAGGTGCTGCTGGTGGTGGTGTTCGGCGCGGTGTTCTGTATCCGTGACGAGATGACCGCCGGCGAATACATAGCCTTCATATCCTATAACCGCACCCTCACATGGCCCATACGCATGCTCGGCCGCATGATCTCCGAGATGAGCAAGGCCGGCGTCTCCATCGACCGTATCGCCTACATCATAAACTCCGAGGAGGAGCGCGACCGCGAGGGCGCGTCCGACGCCGACATGAGCGGCGACATTTCCTTTGACCACGTCAGCTTCAGCTACGACGGCAGCGCCGAGATACTCCACGACGTCACCTTTACCATGAAGGCCGGGACGACGCTCGGCATACT
>ERZ1026856.1789-NODE-1789-length-10374-cov-11.544336_pt1 | contig 10374 bp, 3 predicted proteins | sample MGYA00380158_ERZ1026856 | MGnify/ENA primary metagenome ERZ1026856 (study PRJEB33269, sample SAMEA4719794) | human gut metagenome | biome: human-associated habitat; feature: organic feature; material: feces | place: Cameroon | collected 2013-10 ... | reverse complement strand
AAAAATCGTTATTGTTTTCCGCAGTATTGGCAGGTCTGATGCTCGGTTCTTGTTCTTCTAGCGATGATATCGCTGGTAACAACACAGGTTTCAATGAGACTGGTAAGGGATATATTAATATCTCTTTGAACTTGCCTACACAGGGTAAGAATGTATCTAGAGCAGCAAATGATGTTACAGCTGATGGCGTTGCTGATGAGTATAAAGTAAATGATGCAGCTTTACTTTTGTTTGCTGGTGCAAATGAAAATAATGCTGTATTTCAAGGAGCATATAACTTGGATGGCTTGAAAAAAACGGATATTGATGCTAATGTCCAGATTTCTACACAATTGACTAAGGTTCAAGAGATTAGCTCGGTTTCTGCAACTGGTAATATTTATGCTTTTGTTCTTGTAAATAAAGGCTCAAATATTGTTGTAAATACTGATCATACAATAACCGTTAATCGTACTCCGTTCACTGGTAAATTCTCTGATTTCTCTCAACTTAAAGTTGATGGTGCTTTTGTCAATGATAACTTAATGATGACTAATGTTCCAGTTGTGACTAAACCAGGTACTGCAGCATTTGATGATGCAACAGTTTTGGCAGATGTAACTAAATCAATCTTTAAGACAGAAGCAGAAGCAAAAGCTAATCCTGCTGCTGATGTTTTTGTTGAGCGTGTAGCTTCAAAGGTTACATTAGGTATGACTGGTACTGGTACTTCAACAGAAACTCTTTCTGCTGATGGTGCAACTGCTGAGAAATTTAAATACACTTTGGAGGGTTGGAACTTGGCTAATGTAAATAAGTCTTCTTATTTGGTTCGTCAATATGATAATTCATGGAATAGTTTGGCATCTAATGGTCATGATTTCCTCACAGGTGCTGATAAATCAGCTTTTGACGCCAATCCATATCGTTTTGCAGGTATAAACTTGATTAAGACTAAAGTGTCATCAGATCCTGCTGCTAATAAGTATCGTACATATTGGGGAAAGGATATTAATTATGATACGAATGCTCCATTTGCTTCGGATCCAACTGTAGGAGATGCGAATTTGACATTAGGCAATAATGCTACTACCTATTGTTATGAGAACACCTTTGATGTAGATCATCAGAATGTTTGTAATACGACTACTGCAATTGTAAAGATGAAGATTACTCCTGATTCTTATACAGGTACAGGTGGTACTTTCTATATAATTAATGGAGGTAAAGATGTTGTTTATTCATTAGCAAATGCAAAAACAAAGGTTGGTAATCAGTTCTTGGCAGAGAATACGGAATCTTCTTTGAAGACAAAATATTTCTCTGAAATTTCTGAGGCAGGTAAGATTTCTGTGTCTAATGTTGAATTTTCAGATAAAGCTGGTGCGGTTACTTTCACTAAGCTAGTTTTGACCTTTACACCAGATGCTGGTGGTTCAGCTACTACAAAAGAAGAAACCAATCCTACTGTATTAGCAGCTCTTGCTAACAATATCAAGGTTGTAGAGTATAAGGGTGGTTATTCTTATTATAATATCTTGATTAAGCACTTTGGTGATGAGCTTACTCCTTGGAATCCTTCTACAAAGACTTCAGGTATTTCATACCCAACTCCTAACGAAGCTAATTGGTTAGGTCGTTATGGTGTGCTTCGTAACAACTGGTATGATTTGGATATTACTGGTGTAAGTCGACTTGGTGCAGCAACTCCAGAGGAACTTGATGTAAAGAAAGATCCTACACCGGATGATAATTTGAAGAGTTACATCTCTGTCAAGATTAACGTCCTCTCATGGGCTAAGCGTACGCAGAAAGCAATCCTTGGTCAGTAATTTGAGGTAATTATAAAACGATTAATATAGAAAACAATAATTGATTAGCGATATGATAGCGCAGAAGATAAATAAATGGTTAAAGGGTGTCATGGCAGCTGCCATGACCCTGACCGTCGCGACCTCATGCCACGATATGTGGCACCAGGACTACAGCGACTGTCCTAATGGTGTATATGTTAAATTTAAGTATGATTACAACCTCCAGCGTGCCGACATGTTCAACGACCATGTTGGACAGGTAACGCTGTATGTATTCGACGAGAACGGAAACTATATAACCCAACAGACCGAGACGAATTCTGCGCTATCATCGCCTCTCAAAGACCCAAATTATGTGATGCACGTCGAGAACCTACAACCAGGTAAATATCAGTTCCTTGCCCTTGCCGGACAGAATGCATACGCCGACCAGTTAACTTCAGGCCGTGCCAAGTTCGTTCGTACCGCTCCATCGGCTACAGGAGATAAGATGCAGAAACTGGAAGTGAATCTCGATCATGAAAACAAGGGTGAGTATGATGAGGTTGTCAACAACAGCCTTCCTCTCGATACCCTCTGGCATGGTAAACTGCTGGAGGCAGTAGAGGTATCATCCTCAAAACCTTCTTATGCAACCATCCCTCTGGTGCGTGATACCAAGAAAATCAATGTGGCGCTTCGTGACCTTGACTCTCCACAGGATATGGATGTCAACGATTACACGATGACCATCGAAGACCATAATGCCCGCATCCTTTGGGATAACTCTCTCGATGAGAGCCGTAAACTCATTTATACCCCTCATGCTACATGGAATACGGTAGATGAGGACGAGCAGGGCAAGATAGCCCATGCTGACTTTATGACCTCCCGCATTCTGAAGCACGAAGATTACAACCAGGATGGCCGACTCCTGATTAAGAGCAAGGAGACCGGAAATACGGTAGTCAATGTAGACCTGCCAGACCTCTTGAGTCGTCTTCGCACCAGCGAGGAGTACAGTTACAGTGCACAGGAATTCCTAGACCGTGCCTACGATTACAAACTTCAGTTCTTTATCCAGGGTGGCAAGCTCAAGTATTGCTACATCACCATCAGCGTGAATGTACTGAGTTGGAGCAAGCGCATCCAGTTCGAAGAACTCCATTAAAACTCTCGAATCCAAACAGAATCGAAAATATAAAATATTAAAGTCCTACTGGCTTCTTGTAAGCCCTAAAATATAAAGTGTATGTTTAAGATGAAATCGATAATCCGCTCATTGCTAGTCCTTTTGCTGGTAATGTCCTTCACGTCATGTATGAGAGACAATATCAGCGACTTTCCTATTGCGAATGATAATAGTAAGGTGTTTTTGTCTGTTTCTATAAACGTAGCTGGTGAGGACTCACGAACAACAAGAGCGGAAGATTATGCTTTTGAACCAAAACCTTGGGGTGGCGAATCGGGTAATGGTGATCATAAAGGAGAAAAATATGAGCAAATAGTAAATAATATGTCTATGCTGTTCTTCCATTCTGCCAAGAATGATTTGACAGATGGCGAGGCAACAATAGAAAAAGTAATCTACTTCCCTAATGTGTCTTCTGATGGCAAACGTACATTAGCAGTTGAAGTTGATCCGAAGTTTTTGAATGATACTAAACTCCGTTTTTTAGTTGTTGCTAATGTTGGTGACTTATCTGCTTATCAAGGACGTAAGTTGTCTGATGTCCGAGATCAGTTGATTACAGATGTTTTTAATCGTGCTGATAATGCAACAGGTACTAAAAAAGGAGATTTAGAGGGTTTTTCATCCTTCGTGATGTCTTCTCATGGACAGAGCTCGTTGACAATTAAAAGTGGATCCGGTACGGAGGATGATCCTTATCTTATTGACCATGTGATAGAGCGTTTGGCTGCAAGAATAGACATCATGCCTCATGTGCAGCGTTATAACTTGGACAAAAACAATCTTTACTGCAATTATTGCTATAATGTTACTCAGGGTGATGATGTGATTGGTGGCTTTGTACTAGAGTATGTTCGTCCTTATAACATATTGAGCTCACAGGAATATGTTTTTAAACGAACTGCTACGGATGCATCATTAGCTAATTTACAGTATCTGGGTCTGGAAACTGCAGATGAAAATAAGAATAATACTAATTATGTTGTAGATCCTACTTCTCATGACAAAAGCAAGGCTTCTTTTAAGTATCCTAAGAATACAGATGAGTATTGGGCAACAGATACTTATGATGATTTTTATAAGACTCGTAATGCTGGTAAAACCCATACGAATTCTACAGGTTCCAAGGCTACTGTAGTGTACGAACCTGAGACCGCTTATTATATTCTCGATTATGTAAAAGAGAATACCTCTTTCGATAATAATGAGCAATATGCAACAGGCCTTGTCTTTAAGGGTAAGTATTATGAGAAAAGCGATTGGGTAGTTGCAACTGATGCAGACATTAATGCTTGTGGCTCTTCTCATCCTAAAGATGGTGCTGTTGGCACAGACAAGGCTTACACCTACGTCATTCGACATAGCGACCCTACGGGTACAGGTACAACTTCTGATCCGATGCATTACGGCATAGTCCGCAATAACATCTATCGAGTTCGTATCGATGGAATTACTGGAACGGGACCGGATGGAATGAAGATTACCCTCAACGTGAGAAAATGGGCAACCTATACTCACGACGAGACTACAATGTAAATACAAAACAAACAGATAAACAGAAAGTATAGTTTGAAATTAAACTTTCAGAGAAAATGAAAACGATTAAAACGATACATACGGCATTGATTCTAATGGTGCTAGCCTTTATGACGGCTTGCTCCACAGATAGTGCTGACCCTATACAGGGAGGCAGTGGAGGCGATAACCAAGGCGACAAGGTTACCGTCCACATGACTCTTTCTACAGCTCCTTCTTCTGGAACCAGAGCTACAGAGTTAACATGGGAAGATGGCATACCGGCTGAAAACATGAAGAGCTGGGTAGTAGCCTTTGTAAAAGACGGCAAGGTTGTTTCTTTTGCAGAGAATACGAATGTATCGGAAAAAAATCGTATAAAAGATGAAGTCACGATCAAGGATCTTCCTAAGGAGACTGCCACCTATCAGGTTTATTCCTTTGCCAATCTTACAGCTGAAGAACTAGACATTTCCAAAGATGCAGCCGTCAATTTCGACAATATGAACTGGAAGATGAATGGCAATGGCTTCGATGTGAATGCTACAGATTGCAAAGGCATTCCAATGAGCAATAAGCAGGAAGTAAAGGTAGATGCTTCCGGTAAGACTGATAAAACTGATCTTTGGGTAGTAAGAATGCTGGCAAAGATTACATTAAAGTTTAGAAATCCAAGTTCTACTTCTTTGGTAATCAATGATATTACGTTGAGTGATGTAACATCAAATCCTTCAACTACAGTCAATACAGAAGGTAACATCATGTTGTTGCCAAATCATTCTAATGATTCAGGAACCTCTGGCACAACTGGTTCATCTAGCCTAACTGGTGCAGATAAAGATGAGGTTACATGTATTCCGAATCTGGTAGGGCAGGCTGCAACTGAGAATTATAGATATGCGCTGCCTGTTGCAAAGACGATACCTGCAAAAACTGATACTTATACATCAGAGAATGAGATTTCATTCTATGTGAATGAAAGCAAGGCGGGCAATACTTCCAAGTATTTCATCATTAACTTGAATACATCAAAAGGAGTCAAGCGTTACGCCCTGTTCAAGGATTGGACAAAGATAGCTCGCAACGACCATCACATTCTTCCAATCTCATTAGATGATTACAAGTTGAAGTTTGATGTTCAGTCCTTCACTGCTATCGGTCTCTATCCATCTATAACAGATAACGGAACCACTCTTTCCTATACCTGTTATTACCCGGAAGAGGAATTCCATATCCAGCCAAAGGTAGTAATGGGTGATGACATCGATGTGTCTGGAACCATCGATTATGCCAGTGTAAAATGGAAGTTAATCCAAGAAGAAGGTATTGCTGATGAAACAGCGAATGCCAAAAAGGTATTTAAAGTTCTTCCATCATGGGATAAGACCACCGGCTATCTTGAAGGAACTTTCAATGATGACAAAGCCGATAAGCAGAGCGCCCTCTATCAGGTCACAGTCCCTGTACCAGGTGCTTCAGGAAAAGAACTTACATACAAGATACTTTTCACCAAGGATTTGAGAAGCTTCTCTTCTCGTAAACATTATACGAGACAGAGTTACTATTACAGAACAAAACAATAATACTAATATTAAAAAACATTGAAGCTTATGTTTAAGTCTAAGATTTTTAATAGTGTAATGAGATATATGTTGGTAGCAATGCTTGCATTGCTGCCAAATGCTATATGGGCAGATGCATTTAATGATTTATCAGCTGATTATGCTGATAATAATTATGCAGAGCAATCTGTATATGTGGCAGATAATACTTTACAAGTTTCTTTGACTAATTTGATTTATTCGAAGTTGAAGTGGGCTACACAAAATTCAGATTGGGAAGACTCCAAACTAACAGGTGATTGTATTTATGTGCGTATGAATATTGTGAATGCCACAACTGAAGAATTGACCGATATCAGTGGATGGACAATTTTATATGGACAACAGTACAATTCAACGGGGTATGATAACGCAGAACTTAATACGTCATTTAATTATAAGAATTGCTATTATAATAATAAGTACTTTTTCTTTTTATCAAATAACGGTTTTAGAAAACATTCTTTTGATTTCAAAATAACAGCGCCATCAGAAGTTGATTTGTCAAAATATAAAGTGTTGTTCTATTTATCGAACGAAAAACCAAGGTTAGAATCAAATTCTGTAGTAGCTGATCCTACAATCAAGGCTAAAGTATCATATGACCTTATAGATGCGTCTTCATTATCTTTCAAACATTATGTTGGTCATGCAAATACTGCATTTGACGAAAATGGTATGCAGCAGACAGCAGAATGGGAGTACTATGTCTATGTGAAAGATGATAATGAGAAAGTTGAGTTGGTGCTGCCTTTCGATAAGTATCATAATGGCAGTGATGCTCTTGAGCCACAGGGCTATTTCAGATGGTATAATTTTACAACAGATAGAGCTAGTGCTAATTTAAATCCTAACACCGGAACTGGCGCATCAACACTTCTGCATAACATAAAATCAGGTGATAATGACTATGGTTTGTTTGCTTACAATCTTTATCCAAACTTTCCAACAAGCAATAATATCGGTGTCACATATACTGCACCTGAAGGAGTTTCGTCTAAAGATTGGAAAGGTGAAGATATTGCTTGTGATGTAAGCCGTTACATTGATGGATTGGATGCATCTAAAACTTATCTTATGCATGAGCCTACGCTTTCAATCAGATACATATTCCATATCCGTTCTGCCAAGCAGTTAGCAGACGATATTATGAATAAGGCTATTAGCTATGATCCTCAAAGAGCTAATAATAGAACTTATGAGGATGGAAAGAAACTGACAGTCGGTATGAAGGATAACAGTTCTATTGTGACTCTTCGACTGGATTTGTCTGATGCTACAAAATATTATTTTCATCCATTAGCTGATGGTGTATATAAGAGAAGTGGAGCTTTTGAAGGTTTCACTAATCGGGTATATTATGCAGATGAAAAGGATAAACTCACTGAATCCAACTTCGATAAAACAAAATTATGCAAGGCTACTAAGATTGAATGGTGGGCGTATGACAAAACCAAGACCTTTTGTTGTAATCTGGGTTCGGAGTCTAATCGCTTCTTTAATTTGACGATGGATAAGCTCAACGTCAACACCTGGATGCCTGTATCAATGATAGGATCTGAAAAGATTTTTACATTTGAATATGGAGATCCTGTATACATCGTTGCATATGCTATGGATGGTGAAAATCATCGTTGTCCTATTGCCAACTTTGATGTTCGATTCATGAATAATCATCCGATGACTAAAGCTAAAATTATAGAAGCAGGATTGAATAACAGACTGGTAAGTTATCTTGAAGATCATTATAAAATGGCTACCAAGCCAATTACATTTGATGATGATGATGTAGAACAGACAGTGGCTGCTCCTACAACTCCAGATAACAACCAAGATCGATTGCCATCTAAATGGGATCGCCGTGCTTACAGTTTCGTATACCGTGACTTGATAGACTACGATGCTACTTATTATAATGGTTTGAAGACAATCGGTCATTCTCCACTCCATGGAGATTATTGCTTGTATAAGTCTGCCAATGTTCCTGGTATTTCCGGTGCAGGTGCTTCACAAACCAACGGATATCTTTGGTGGGATGGTGGAAAGTTATATGATAAGACTTATGAGATAACCAATGGTTCTCAGTATGGCCATTTTCTCTATGTAGATGCATCTGATGAAAGTAGAAAAATCGCGGCATCAGATTTCACTGCAGATCTTTGTACTGGACAGCAGCTTATCTTCATTGCGGGTGTTGCAAACATGACTGCCAAGACTAAGCCACAGATTATGTTTAAACTATTTGGTGTTAACAGAAATGTCAATGGTGATATTGTAGATAAACACCTGATACATAGTTTTTCATCTGGAGATTTTAGTAAAAATGTAGATGATTTGAAGCAAGCGACTTGGTACCAGGTATATGGTAAGATTACTTTGCAAAAAGAGTCAAATGTAGAGCAGTATTCAGATTTCCGACTGGAGATTGATAATTACTGTAACAATACTGATGGTGCTGACTATGCCGTAGATGATATCCGTATGTATCTTGCACCAGCTAAGGTGCAGGTGATTCAGGAGAAGCCTGCATGTGGTGGCGCTACAACAGGAACCATCAAGCTGAAGATCCGTGCCATCCACGAGACATTGAATGCGATTTTGAATCATGAGGATACAAAGATTTATTTCAGATTTATGGATGAAGATGGTAATCCTGTAACTGGCGATGGACTTTATTCATATAACTTAACGGATAAAACGACAAAAACAACAACAAAAGTTCCTGGCACGGAATATGGTACAGTAGATGTATACGATTCAGAGGAAAAATGTAAGAACTTTGAAATCGATGGTACTAATATGATAGAGCAAGATAGTGAAGGTGAAACCTATATTGTTATCAGCAATAAGGACTATCCTTTGACTACGGGTAAGAAGTATTATGTATCAGTATCTACAGAAGATCCTGCCAAGGGAAATGCCAATTGGGGCTCACCATCAGAACTCTGTTCGGTATATAGTGACTGGTTTGAAATGGTTAGCCAGCATCCAATCATTACGGATGAACATGGTAATATCGTAACGGATTATAAGATTCCTTGCGATAAAGCTGACAACTATGAGGTTACTATCAAGGGACAATTGACAACAACTGACCCTCATAATGGTGGTAAGATTACATTGGATGGTGTTAAGTTCATCTGGTATATTGATGGTACTGGTGAAGCTAATAAGGTGAATCCTGATGCAGATCCTAGCAATGAAATCACTATCAGCAGGGATAAGCTTCCTTTGGGTGTGACTCATAATATCTTTATGATGCCTGAAGGAACTCAGAATTCAGATGGCTATATTCCATATACGATCAATGGCAAGACCTATCTGCTGTGTACAAGTGCTATACCCGTCCCACTGCGTGTGATGAAGGATGGACCACAGCTTAACTTCGGTTTCAACGATGTGGATTATCCATTCAATGATGGTAGTTATGAGGCATCGCTACGTATCGGTTTACCACAGTTGAAGAAGTTGAAGGCTTCAAACGGATATTTGAAGGTACCTCTTCATAGTGCTACTTTGAGAGATGGATCAGCAATTACTGGGTCACTTACTTTCATTGATGATAGTAAAACCCCTGCTGATAATTCGCAGAGCGTTGTTGTTGCATCAACGAATGACCCTTTATGGGAAAACAAGTTGAATACTCAGGTTGCAACATTGGAGAGCGATAAGTTGGCTCCTATTGATCCAAAAGTTCAGTCTACTCTCAATCTCCAATTCTCAGATGATGCTGTAGAGAAATTCCATGAGGGATACTACTATGAGCTTCGATTCGCTTTCGAACAGAGAGCTGCTTCTGAGGGTACTACCAACTGTCCTGGCGAGGCTTATCTCAAGATGAAGATAGTACCGGAGTTCATTACCTGGACTCCTACTGCGGATGGTGGTATGAATGCCAACTGGAATAATGATGATAACTGGCATCGCTCATCTTCTACTGAATTGCATTATAATGATAATGAGTATACGAATTATCTGCCTTATGGCAGTGCATCCGGTATTACAGCAAAGGTGAATATTCCTACGCTGAATAGCTATGTGCCAATGAAGTTTACCAAGGTAACGATTGACAACTTGAATGGTTTGCCATTCCCTGACCTCGGTAATGTCGTTTATCGTGAAACCAATAAAATTGCTACCAAGCTGACCAATGGTAAGGGTAATGAAGCTACGAAGTATATCCAGTACGACATCATGGCTTACTGGAATGAGGCGGATGCTAACAAGGGATTGAAATCTGGTAATCTGAAGTGCGAGAAGTTCTATGGCAATACCTGCCATCAGATTTACTTCA
>ERZ1026856.1783-NODE-1783-length-10386-cov-12.896331_pt1 | contig 10386 bp, 13 predicted proteins | sample MGYA00380158_ERZ1026856 | MGnify/ENA primary metagenome ERZ1026856 (study PRJEB33269, sample SAMEA4719794) | human gut metagenome | biome: human-associated habitat; feature: organic feature; material: feces | place: Cameroon | collected 2013-10 ... | reverse complement strand
TTATAGGACCATATATAAAATACCTAGAATTATTATAAAAAAGAATTATTCCATAAAAGGCCAATAAACAAGCAACAGATGAACGCGCATAAGAAAATGTATTTATATAATAAAACGAAAAGAAAATTAATCCCAAAAGAGAATTTGCCTCGATCGATTTTAAACTTTTACAGAATATAAATAGCCCGAATCCCCATAATCCTAATCTAAACAAACTATAATTTGGGAAAAACGAAAATAAAAGCAAGTAAATTTTTTCTAAATCATCACGTTTGGTAACTTGATAAAAATTATTTTGAAACCGATAATAATCAAAATCCATATTATAAAATACGGAAAAAACAAGAACAAGGAATAGAATAAGAAACTTCCAAATATTATTATCAAACTCTGTTATGTATTTCCTTTCATAATATACAAAAGTACAAACAAAGAACAATAATACCTTAGCTACTAAAGAAACAAAAGCAATATCATAATTATCCATAACTATTCAATAAAAATCGGATGAGGATTTACACGTTTTTCAACAGGTGGCAATTCCATAAAATGTTCTCCATATAAATGAGATAAATATTTATCAGTTTTAGCTGGAACATTAAACATATTACCTTCAAATGACAAACGTACAGGAGGTTGATAATATTGGATAGGCATAGTCTGCTTTTTACAAGAATATTTACTTGCCAGACTACATACTTCTTTTGTAGAAATGTTCTCAAAAGACTTCATTATACAATTCCTCAATACATGAAGCCAACGAAGTGGCACAAAACAAAGTCCCACTTTCAATAAGCCAAAAAATATTACAGAATGAATCTTATCAAACTTGAGAGTTTTTGCAACAACAAAAAGTTTTACCAAATAGTACAAGCAACTCTGTAAAGAACGAAGAAATGAATTATCTGGCACATTATCTAAAGGAAACAAATCTATATAAGCATTATGACAAATATCTTTCTCATCTGTTCTTTTATTAGAATAAAAAGTACCTTTGATACAGACTCTAGACAAAGCAAAATGAACATTAGGATCTGTTTTGAAATTCTGTAGAAAATATTTATCCGTATTCATTTTCTCATCAAATATTAAACAAAACTTTTCATAATCTTTACGAAACATACCTATATCAATATCATCATCCCAAGGGATAAAACCTCCATGACGAACAGCTCCCAAACAAGAACCAGCAATTAAATAATAAGTAATTTTATTCTCCTCGCAAACTTTATGTATTTCTTTCATCAAATTAAGCTGCAAAGCTTGCGATTCCTTTAATGTTAACTTTTTCATATTCCTATTTTTTTTATTATTGCATATATAATCCAGTTTATGCTTCTTTTATTCCACATAAAATACCTTTTTTCTAGTTTATCATAAGGAAGAGATAAATAGTCATGCATAAATAAAGAATGCAAAATACTTTTTCGAGTTGCTTTAAGATATGCATGATTTTTTGCAATTGGGCTATCTAAATTATAAGTTTCATAAGATATTTCTTTCTTAATTTTATTAAAAGTCAAAGAACCTAAAGAAGAATTTACTAACATCATAGAAATACCTTTATTAAAATCCAATGCAGGCATCACTTTCTGTAATCCCCAAAAATCACCTAATGTAAAATCGGTTATTCTTCTTTGACCAACAAACTTACATTTGTAACACGATTCTCTAAATGCAATATACTTTAAATATCCACAATAAAAAGGGAAAGTATGCGCTTCACCTTGTTTTACTTCAAGCTTACCATTCTTTATTACCTGTAAGTAATAATTATGCAGATTATCTTTACCTTTTTGTCTAAACGAAAATTTTACTATTTTGCATTTTTCATGCGATTCATAATGAGCAATAGATTTATCGAATAATTCTTGAGAAGGAACACCATGACAAATAAAATCCACCAACAGCAATTTGTCTGTTCTCTCCTTTCCCAAGAAATTGTTCAGTGCTTGACATTGACATGGAGTTCCAACAAATAACACAAATCTGCCTTCTCGCAAATCTTTTCTTACTTTTCGATAAACGCCTACAGTTGCACTTTGCAAATACTTTGATTTCATCTGAAGATAAACTTCATCCAATGTTGTAGCTCTAGTATGACACAATTTTAATTTTTCATCAAAAGCAGCTCCATAAACTACACCATCCAGTTTTAATATGTATCTAGCTAAAACCAACATAATAGAACCTGAAGAGCCTGCCTTTCGTTCTTCAATATCAACATTATACGCACTATATAATTGAGGAGTTGAGCTAGATGCTATTTTTGTATTGAGCACAGGACATACCTTTTCGCATTTCTTACAATCATTACATGCCTCGACATTAATATATGGTACAACAAACCCATATTTGTTCTTATCCATAGTAATGCAATGCTTAGAACAAGAATCTGCACAAGCTGAACAACCAGTACAATCATTATTAAAATCAAAATTAATCATGATGAATCTTTTCTCTTAATAAAGAACTACTAATACCATCGGTATGATTCAAATATTCAATTCGAGCACCATAATTTGCAAATTCCTTCTCATAACGATTATACAAAGGGGTATCCTTCCATTCATTTCCATGAAACATAATGTCAAAATGATATTTCTTAAGTATTTCCAACTTATCCATGGTCTCTTGGGGTATAACCTCATCAACGTATTTTATAGCAGCAACTATTGCCGCTCTCTGTTCAAAGGGAATAATTGGCAATCTATGTTTATATGATTCAACACATTCATCTGTACTAACCCCAACTATAAGATAATCACACTTATCTTTAGCTTGCTTAAGTATATTAAGATGTCCTATATGAAACATATCAAAAACGCCAGAAGTAAAACCTACTATTTTCTTTTCCATATAATAATTTTATTAACTATATTATAAATCATTGATCTTTCCTGGGAATTAACTCCTATAAAAGATATTGCTATCAAATTCATTAAAAAAGTAACCAGAAAAGAAACACATATTTTTACTAAAGAATTGATTGATTCTAATACATCATTAAAATAGGCTCCAATACCCGAAGTGATCAAAACAATGATAATACCAGGTAATATTATTGTACGTAAGTATTTCAACACAGAATCACCTACCAGTTTTGTCCATATTTTAACTCTAACAAGCTGAGCTATAATATCAAATAACAAACAAATATACAAAGAAGATATTGGAGGATAATCAAATATAAAAAGCAGATAAACAACTGGTAAGCTTAGTATTTTAACTGCGCTTACTATTATTTGATAATTACAGATTTTACCCGTTGCATACATTGGCACCGAGATTGCTGAACCTAAAGCTTCAACTAATCCACATAGCAACGCAATTTTGACAAATTCCACAGTATATTGAGGAACTGTATGCAGCCAAAATTGGAGTACATCCTTACAACAAAGGAATAGTGGCAAAACAATAATCCACATAAGATAAAAAGAAACTTTAAAATTCGTATAACAAAGTGCTAAATACCTACTTCTGTTATTAGAAGCATAAGACTGCACTATCTGAGGATTCAACGCCAATTGGAAACTACTAATAAAGCGCTGTACTCCTGCTATAACCTGAAAAGAGATTCCTCTTGCTGCATTTACAATAACATTAAAAAATATATTTATCAAAATATTAACACCTTGATTCATTAACACTCCAGAAGCTGCCCCAAATAAATTCCAACCACTAAATGAATATACTTCCTTAAAAATTTCCTTATCATAAAGAGGTTTTAAACTAAGACCTTTATATATTTTGGTTGAATAAACAACACTACAAAAGAAAGTAAATATAACCACAATAAAGAGAAAGAAAGAATACCATTCTAATTTATGGGAAATATTTAGCAACATTATATAAGCGACACCTAATTGCAATATTACTTCGAATAACGTTACATAAGCATAAAACTGCATTTTTTCTTTTGCTATTATTAATGCATAAAAAGGCGCTTGCAATATTTTGACAACTAACATTAATACAGATACTTGGAACACAAAATTTGCAGCAACAACTTTATCCTCAGGAATTGTCATTTTTGAATTCAAGAACCAAACTCCCATAGTTTCTGCAAACAACAATATTATTATAGAAACGAAAAGCTGAGATGCTATTGATACCGAGAAATACTTGCCAACTTTTCCTTTTTCACCTTTTCCTAATTCAAAATTTAGAAAACGCTGAATACTATTAGATAAAGAAGTATTAATAAATGCCATCATAGAAACGAATCCTGCAATAACATTATATAATCCAAAATCAGAAACTCCCAAAGCCTGCAAAACTACTCGAGTTGTATAAAAAGTAACTACTATAAGTAGTAACATTCTTATATAAAGAAACAAAGTATTTTTTGCTATTTTTTTATTATCAGTAACCATTCAAATACTACATTTTTTACTTCTTAATTCACTAGTGTCCGGATAAAATCTCTGAAGAGGTAACCCTTGAAAAAGATATACCCTTTATCATCTCAATATCGCTAAGGCAGGAACTATCCGTGAACAAATCAAAGCTCAAAATCTTGAACTAATCTAGATAAGTATGTATTTTGGCATACCAAAACCATTTGAAGCTCGTCTGCAAGAGTACAAAATCTAATCCAAAAATTCAAAGAATTAAATATTTAACTCATTTTCAACAACTTAGACCACACATCCCAAATTTATACGGACAGTAGAGAATGCTTAATTAGGATATGTATCAACCCAATAACTAGATTTTAGTATCTTGAAATAATTCGGTACGTATTATTTCCTTTATGTATGACAAAAACAGCCTTCTCATACACCATACCATTTTCTTCATAAATGAGATTACCAAATAAGCATGATGACGACGATATTGGTACACCATACAAACGAGAGTCAACTAAGTGACAATATCCTATTTCTACTTGTCTTCCATTACAAGTACCAATAATCTTAATGGTACTTTAAGTATCTTGCTTCTTATAAGCATTTCTAATAATAAAATCCATAATATGTAAATTAAAAAAATATTCTTTAGTCATGAGAAAATGCTCCTTCATCGTAAAGTTGCACATTGTCACGGGAAGCGAGCTTTTCCATCCTTATATTATTAAATACTGCAAACTTCTCTATTACGTCCCCTCTGCAATATGACATCTCGCATATACCTAGAAATATTTAACTATTTCAAATGGATGCTTAAAGATGTCTGTTCTCATTAACAGCGTATTATATCCCTGATCTAAAAATGGGGACGGAAAGATGTTACTTTCTGTCATTAAGTAGCCATTACCCCTCTTCTTTATTACTAAAGCATGTTGAGCATGAGGTCTTATGTATATAGAGGGTAAGGCCTTTCTTAAATCTACTTCTACAAAGTATTCTGTTTGAGTAATACCACATTTAGGAACCGAAGTAGCGTGAGGCATAGCCATCAACAGAACATATACATAAATATCTTCATTAGGTAAGAGTTTCTTATCCTTTGCCAACTGTTCCAACATACCGCCAAGAAGCAACTGTCTTTTTTTGCAAGCACAATATCTTGCACCTTTGCCATGCATCTGAAATTTATGCAATCCCATCCACAAGGCTATCCAATGATTATCTACTACATCCAGAAAGCTTGTACGGCCTACGTAATGCTGCAATAATGCTTCTATCGTATATCGGTTGAACTGTTGAATATGCTTATTAGCCTTGATCTCCCATTTGTCTCTAGAGAACTTGGTCTCTCTAAGTTTCAAAGACTCTTTTAACCGATCGTCTTTAGCGATTGTTTCACAGATAGCATTTAGATCATCGGGAATACCTTTGGTACGACCACGCATAATAGCAGGACGAACATTATCATAGAGGTTACTTATCCCACGATAATATACATTGCCATAACCGGCATTCTTAAATTTTGCATAACCAACAAGTTGATTAAAAGCACTGGTATTATCTATTTTATATATTGGTACTGTATGTCCCGACAGAAAGGTAAAAGATTTCTCGAAGCAACACCCCTCTATCCTCATATTATTATTTAATATTTCAAAATCAGAATCCATATCTCTAGTATTTTGTTATTTCTAACAATGTAATTGGTTCGTATCGGAAATAAAGGACATAGAGTCCCTGCCAGATAAGAATCGCTTTTAGGGGATTCTTACCGGGATATTGATTGAGTAAAACTAATTTGAATTTGATATTATAAGAGATATTTCGAATCCCTCCGTCTCCCTTTAGCCAAAGGGAGCTCCACCTTTCTCACCAAGCCTCTCTTTCCTCAGGAACGAGAGGATGTAGCTGGCGACGCTATAGCTCTGCCAGAGTTTTGGTCAGCCAGCGGAGCCTGTGCCCTAAAGGGCTGGCTGAGATTTTTTACGCAATAAAATTGCGATTGTTTGTCGCCTAGCGGAAGACTTTATGGCATATGATGCTCGATGAAGCGAGTAATCATTGATGATACCGTTTTAGGAGATTGCTTCTCGTGAGCTACAGCCATTATTGTAATCTGATTTGCAAACTGAATATAATATACAACATTGGGGTGAATAGTTAAATGTCGTACGGTATAGCTATCTGTCGAGTATTTTTTATCAAAAGAACCACTTTCTAGAAATACATACAGGCCATTAACCTTTTTCACTATTCGCTCTAAAGATTTATTAGCAGTACGTTCTCCAAAATTATCAGCAACATACTGACCTATATCTTTCAATTGCTGCTTTGCCAATGTTGACCAGGTGATTTTCATTTCCATCCTAATTCCTCCTTCACGACATTCAAAATTTCTGAATGAGGAATCGTTTTCTGAGACAAAGACTCCTTATAGGCGAAATCAGCAGCGGCCTTCATTGCTGTTTCGTCTAAGTTATCGATAAATGATTTCATCTTTTTATCGTCATCATTATCTTCTTGTAAAGACAATTCGATGAGTTCGACAAGATTGCGTCTATCTTCCCTACTCAATTTCTTTATCTCATTCCAAAATGGAACAACTGTATTATTTCTTTCAACAGAATTTGTCATATACATAATCTTATCCTCCTATTTTATTGTTTACCTGGTGCAAATATAAGGGAAATATATGATATAGCCAAGGAATTTCCGGATTTTAACACATCGGGAGGTATCAGCGAAGTACCACAGCATTTCATAGAGCATACTTCATCTCCACCAAGGCATCCAAACCATTCTCATCAGCTGGTACTGGCTTACCTCCTTTAGACACCATTGTCTCGACATACGCCAAAGCATCTTTGAACTCGGTGGTTTCCGTGAATTTTTGAGTGGCTTGCTTGGCGAAATCGGCAGCGGACTTCATTGACGTTTCGTCTAAGTTATCAATAAATGATTGCATCTTATTGTATATGAATAATATTAAGCTATACTTTTAACAGAAGGCTCACCATAGCGTTTTTTATACTCTTCATAGAGTACATCTACGTTCTTTCCTGTAAGATTTTTTCTTTGTTCTTTATTCCTAACATAACTTGAATTTATTTATAGACACTGCAAATATAATATAAATATCTGAAATAGCCAAGGGATTTCTCGTTTTTAACATTGTCCCACAGATTGCACAGATGAACACAGATTTGAGAGACCTATTCGGTCAGATGACGCAGATTTTTCGCGCAACAGAGTTGCGAGTGTTTAAACTTCCTCATCTGGATTGAAGTGCTCAAAGAAACTGGTTCTGCGCTCTTGTAATGTACTTGTTTCCTGACACAAAAAACGACAGGCAAAATCATACATCGGCGTAGCTGCACTATGTTCACTGGCATCAATAAACTCTAAATTATCAACATAATAGTTTACCAGGTCGGCATCCTCAGATAAATCAGCTGCAAATAAAAACAGATACTCACAACCTACAATTTCCATTAAATCAAGAATCTTAGGAACTATGAATTGCCAAAACACAACTGTTCCTAACTTCTGATGTATCCCTGTTTGATACCAAAAATCACGATGAGCTTCATTTGCACAGAAATGCACAATCTCTACTCCTGCAAAAGTGGTACCTACGTTCTTATTATTCTCACCAAAGATTTTCAAAAGTTCCTCTGAATCCAAAGAAAGATGAAGAGCTCTTGCTACCTCCAGTTTTTTCAATCCCTTCTTAGTTCTTGCTTTTTCTAGTATCGCATTGATCGCATCTTTATCTGTTCCTTGCAATGAAGGATCTTTGCTCAACTGAAAAATATGCTCATAAAAGGCTTTCATATCTAACAATCGGTCACCTTCCAGAAACTCATCGTATAACAAGCCACACTTCAATGAGAAATAAAACAATATTTCACCTGAATTATTCTTAACTACATAATAAGCTACTCGGTGATTTGCATCATCCTCATAGGCCTCATTTTGCAGCGTATTGACAATACTGGGATTCCTTCCATTATAAAAGTCATCCACCAATCTGAAATTATCAACATTAGAGGACAATCTTTCACAATGTAAGGATCCTAATATCCGTTCTTGTTCTTCAGTTATTCTCATGCTCTTGACATTTGAAAATCCTTATACTGGGCTAATAAGAATCTACGGATATTGATTCTTTCTGCATCCTTGCGAATATCCGACAAATCTATATCAACATCACATGTATCGTAGGGTGAATAGCCCTCACGCGCCTTCTTCCAAGAATATTCGCCATGACTCAAAGTACTGAGACTCCATGACTGCTTGGGAGCATACTGCTCAAAGACCTTATCAAAAACACCTTGATATTTTTGGAGACTTTCTCGGGATAGAGAAAAACTCAATGAGTTATCTTTATAGTGCTGACGAATTTCAAGTATAACAGGACCATATTTCCATGCCTTGAATTTTGCTCCGAACATGGGTTCTCCTAACTGAACCAAGCATTCACGCTGAGTGAAATAAAGCAACTTATGTAGCTTCATCTCATCAATGCGAGTACCATATTGATGCTCATAGCGCTGGCTGATATAGGATGCTATTTTCACGACATCTTCCATAATTCTGTTCCTTTCTTTATTGTTTACATGGTGCAAATATAAGGGAAATATATGATATAGCCAAGGAATTTCTGGTTTTTAACACATCAGGAGGAGTATCTTGTCCCACAGATTTCACAGATGAACACAGATTTTTTCCTTTTATTCTTATACGCAGATGAGACCTATTCGGTCAGATTACGCAGATTTTTCGACTCCCCTGTCCCCCTCTTGCGAAGAGATTTGTTCTAAAATCATCCTTCAATAGTCTTTACGACCCCTTCGGTTCCCCTTGTAGGGGACAGAAACCTTCTTTACCATTAAAGAAGGCTCCACCTCTCACCCCTCCCTCTCTCCTCAGGAGCGAGGGAGAAAACCGCCCTACTCGGTGCTCGAACCGCTACGCTATAAGGTTGGCGGACCATCAAAGGTCTCGCCAGGTTATGCGGAATGGGACCGCCAGGGGTGGAATGGCGATTTGCGAGAGTCTGTCGCCTGACGGAAAACTTTATTCTGGTTGTTCTTGCAGATATTTCTCTATCCAAGGCTTTAACTCTGGAATATCACATTCTATTGTATCCCAAAGACTTTCCGGATCTACAGTATAATAGCCATGAACTAATACATGACGCATCTTTTCTATAACACGCCAATCAACTTCCGGATGACTAGCCCTAAATTCCTTTGTCAGCATATAGACAGCCTCTCCTATTACCTCAACAAACTTCGTAAAGCCGTAAAAAACAAGCTTGCTGTTTTTAACGTCTTCTAAAGTATATTGAGATTATACTCTTGGATTTCATTGATGGCTTCAAGAATATGTTCTAATCTGCCTCTATCTTTAACTTTTTCTCTCATAAATCAAGAACTTGTCGTTATTTACTGAGTCTAACGCAAAGGGTAAGAGGCGACTGGCTTCTACCATATCTACCTTACGATGAAGTAAATCTTCTAAATTGAGCATCATGGCAGCAATCTTCATCAATGATACTCTGGAGTTCTGACGATCATACTCTACAAGAATATCGACATCACTATCCATACTCTCTTCGCCTCTTGAGCATGAACCAAAGAGCCAAGCCTTCTTGATGGGTTGGCTTCCAAAGAATTGCTGAATCTTTGGAATCATATTTTCAACATTCTTACTAATCATAATCGAGTACCTTTATACATGGTGCAAATATAAGGGAAATATCTGAAATAACCAAGGGATTTCTGGTTTTTAACACATCAGGAAGAATTTCTTGTCACGCAGATTGCGCAGATGACGCAGATTTTTCGACTCCCCTGTCCCCCTCTTGCGAAGAGGGGGTCCTTATCCCACTCCCAAGCCCTCGCCCTTGTTCAAATGAGTGAAGAGTAACTTTGCTGACAGATACCGAATGGTGAACAGCGGGGTGAACACTTTCCCCAAGCATTCACCTTTTCGGCTCCGGGGTGAACCCTAGTAAAAAGAACTTTGT
>ERZ1026856.1775-NODE-1775-length-10413-cov-4.924599_pt1 | contig 10413 bp, 9 predicted proteins | sample MGYA00380158_ERZ1026856 | MGnify/ENA primary metagenome ERZ1026856 (study PRJEB33269, sample SAMEA4719794) | human gut metagenome | biome: human-associated habitat; feature: organic feature; material: feces | place: Cameroon | collected 2013-10 ... | reverse complement strand
AGGTGACTGAGAGGGTCTTGCAGCCTTTTTCGAATGATAAGATCAATTTGTGTGCACACACCACGAAAATCCCTGTCGATATCCCGGTTGGAGAATCGCAGAATCTCCAACCCAAGAGACGTCAGAAATTGAGAACGTTCCGCATCATAAGTAAGCCCCTGAGGTTCATAATGCTGAGAGCCATCCAATTCAATGACCAGTCTGGCCGAAGCACAGTAAAAGTCCACGATGAATCTGCCGATAATCCGCTGTTTATAAACTTTTGCTGGATATTTGCGGAGAAAAAGGTACCAGAGCTTACGCTCGTGGGGTGTCATCTCCCTGCGAAGTCGCCGGGCATTTTCTAATTGGGCGTTGTCTTTTGGTATAGTCATTGTTTGCCCTCTCCGTCCTCGCTGCGCTCGGCCACCTCTCCCAAAGGGAGAGGCAAGGGATGCTCGCACGGTACACCGAAAGGTGTATAGAAGTGCGCCCTTTATCAGTTCGACAAATTGGAGTTTACCGCTCGATACGGTAGTGTTTGAATGTTTCATCTTCTCCGACAAAGCGAAAGCCTACCTTTTCCAGCACATGCTGACTCCGGGTGTTTTTCCTGATGGTATCTGCGTTTACCGCAGCCATTCCAAACTCGTCAAAGGCGGTTCTTACCGCCAAACGTTCTGCCTGCGTTCCGTATCCTTTTCCTTTCACCGCGTCGTTTTGCATATGGATACTCAGGGAACATTCTTTTTTATCATGGTCGATCTGCTTCAATTGCAATTCCCCGATCGCCTTATACCCAAGCATGATCGCAAACAGTCTGCGTGAAGCATCCTGCCCCTTCATATCAAAATATCGATTTACCGCAGCTTCGTCATAAACATAGGGCTGAAACAGGTGCATATCCATATAGATAGACGCATCATTCGTCCAATGCTTGTACAGTTCGTGACATAGTTCTCGCGTCATCGCCTTTAACTGAATTGTTGGCATGTTAGACCTTACCTGCCTTATCATTCCGACTTATTGCTTTATTTAATTTTATCGTATGGCTTCAAAATATGCAAGAACAGTCCCGGCAGACATTACTGCCGGGACTGAAACTGTCATACGACCACCCGCATTTGAGCCGGGCAGCATTTTTTAGATATAAAACAAAAATGAAGAAAAACTACATCATATCAGGCGGGGAGTATCTCAGTTGGGTGCGCGTAGGGGACATATATCGCCGCGTCGTAGGTCTCGGAGGGGGAGCGCCACACTCTGTAGGCGTAGGGGAAGAGCTTCATGATGAACGAGTAGCTCTCGCCGAGGCTGCCCATAAAGCCCCATTCGTCCACGGCCTGACGCAGAGAAGAATCCTCGGGAATGAGCGAGAAGTCGAGATAGCTCATATCGCCGCCGCAGTTCTTCGCGGCCTTCGCGACAGGGTCCCATGAGTAAAAGCTGCGCGTTATGCGCTTTTGACTGCCGGGGAGATTGACCGTCGCCCTGTAGAAATCGGTGCCGACGGCGAAGTATCCGCTGCCCAGCTCATCCGCGAGAAAATGTCCCGTGACCTTGGCGTCGAGGGAGTTATAGGTGCCGTTGCGCTCGATGTGGCCGTTGTGGCCGGAGACGAAAATGCATTCGTGGCCGAGCTTTTCCTCCTGCGCGGATATCCACATGATGTTCTGCGCCATGAGCTTGTCACGGAGCGCCGTACCCTCCCAGCCGGGGTCGCTGTAGGCCTTGCCAAGCTCGATGTTCTGCAGAAGTATATCCGCGTGGTGGACGGCAAAATCGGCCTCCTCGCCGCAGGCCAGGAGCGCTTCGCGCACGGCGGTGATAGTCTCGGTGCGCTGCTCGTTCGTATAGCCGTCGGCGACCTCGTCCCCGTCCCACATCGCCTCGAGCGCAGATACGTCCACGCCGAGAGCCTTCGCGTCGCTGATGAGGTAGCGGTAGTTGTATTCATAGCGCTGCATGTCAAAGCCGTAGAAGCGGAGCCGGTCCTTCTCGCCGGCCTTGTCGTTGTAATCGCGCATCCACTCGATGAGCGCGGCCATCTCGTCGGTGCGGTAGATGGCGAAGCCTATCGCCGCCGCCGCGTCGCGCGCCGTGCCGCCGACCTCGCCGTGAATATAGCGGTCGACATATTCGCAGCTGCCGAAATCGCCCTCGAGAGCGAAGGCGCGCACGCCGTATTTCTCGACCAGAAGCCTGAAAACATCCAGCTTCAGCTCCTGAAATTCCCTGTTGCCGTGCGTGGCCTCGCCCAGCGCGACGATGCGCGTACCCTCGGGTACCTTCATCGAGGGGATATCGGAGGCGTACTTCGCAAACTCCGCCGCGTCGGCGCTGCTGCCGGTGCCAAAGCCGCCGAAGGTGCAGTAGACCGCGCCCGTAAGGACGAGCGCCGCCGTGATCCCCGCAATGATTCTGAGCGCAGTGTGTTTCTTTTTCATTTTCATTTTGTGTCCTCTCATTTTATCCGTCAGTCGGCCGTCACTGCGCGTCGAGCAGCAGCGTTACGGTCTCAAGTATTTCCTCACGGCTCAGCCCGGCCGCCTCCGCTCTTGCGAGCGCCTCGGCCAGCTGCTTTTCCGCCTCATGCCGGCGAAACTCCAGCGCGAGCTGGGTGTCGGTACGCTCGACGAAGCTGCCCTTGCCGTGGACGGTGACGATAAGGCCCTCCTCCTCGAGCCGGTCATAGGCCTTCTTGACCGTCAGCGCGGATATCTTCAGCTCCGCCGCAAGACTCCTGACCGAGGGAAGCGCTTCCCCCGCGGCGAGCTTCCCGTCAATGACGAGAGACTTTATCTGCGTCGTGAGCTGTTCGTATATCGGCGTCATCGACGAGCTGCTGAGCGTTATTTCCATATCATCACCTCAATGCGGTAAACAGTATATAACAGTATATAACAGCCGTCAAGAGAAAAATAAAAAAAGCCCTCTCGAGGGAGGGCTTGAAATGGTAAGCTCAGAGGGCGAATCTGCGTATCGCGGCCGCGACGCCGTTCTCGTCGTTGCCTGCGGTGACGAAGTCGGCCTCGGCCTTGAGCGCAGGGTCGGCGTTGGCCATCGCGACGCTCAGCCCTGCCGCGCGGAACATACCGATGTCGTTCAGCCCGTCGCCGAACACCATCGTATCCCGGATGTCTATGCCGAGCTTTTCGCACAGCGAGCGCAGGGCCGCGCCCTTGTCGGAGGCCTTGGTGTTTATCTCTATGTTGCAGTAGATGGAGCTTGTGATGTTGTAGTCAGGGAACAGCTCCGGCATGATTTTGAGCTGTTCGAGCCGCTGCTGCGGGTCCATGAAGTAAAAGAGCAGCTTCTGCACGGGCTTGTGCCGCTCGACGAGCCAGCTGCGCAGGTCGTATACCGGCGTTCTCAGCTCCTTGAGCATTTTCAGGAAGTTCGGGTCGGTGATGAGCCGCGGGAGATCGTCGTATATGTCCTTGCTCATCCACGCGAGGTCGTCCGCGTAGCAGTCGTAGAAAATGCCGATGGACTCCGCGTAGTCGAGAAAGCGCATGGTCTCCTCAAAGGAGAGCGGGTACTCGCAGAGTTTGCGGTCCTCCAGCGCGTCGTACACGATCATGCCGTTGCAGAGAATGCTGTAGCGAAAATCCGGCCCCTTGAGTTCCTCGGGCAGACCGGGGTAGAGCCGCCCGGAGGCGGGGACGGTGAGTATGCCCTTGTCCGCGGCGGCCCTGAGAGCCGCGCGTGTCTCGGGCGTTATCTCCTTGCGCGAGGTGAGAAGAGTGCCGTCCAGATCAAACGCGATAAGCTTTATTCCCATGTCTCATTCCTCCTGCGCGCAGCCGTTGGTGCCGTCGTAGTGCTGCCCCTTCATGCACAGGTGTACCGCGCCCAGCTTGAAGGTCTGCGGCAGGGCGAGTATGTTCGGCTCCGGTCCGGTGAATTTTTTCATCGCGTCGGCAAGAGCCTCCTCAAAGCTCGCGCGGGTCTTGAGTCCCATGCCCCGCGCTATCCCCGGCTCCTGCGCGCCGACGATATAGATGGCGGCGGTGTTCATCTCGGCGATATGCCCGCAGCTCATCATGCTGAAGCCGTGGAACGGGTGGAACGCGCCGCCGAAGCGGTACTTGCGGATATACTCCTCGTTGGTGGCGAACAGCTCGCCGTAGCGCTCCATGTCGGGGAGCGTGTTCATGTAGTCGTGCTGGAACATTTCGTAAAGCTCCCGCGCGTAGGGCCAGCGCTCGTCGTGGAAGTAGCCGTTGCAGACCGAGGAGCAGATAATGACGCAGTTATCCTTCAAAACGCGCTTGTGGCGGATGATCTGCGCGGAGAGCGCCTGCATCATCTGGATGGGGTTCGTCCCCATGCCGTTGCCGTAGTGGAAATCCTGCGGCATGCCGAATACCATGATGTCGTACTTCTTCTCCGCCCACTCGACATAGGTGCGCCTGTCCGCGATCTGCCACGAGACGGGCATCATCTCCTTCGCGCAGCCGGAGAATACCGCGATCTGACGGGAGAGGGTATCAAGAACGGCGTCGCAGCAGAAGAACTTTCTGCCCATTTTTTCCTCCATGAACATGCCGATCTCGTCGAATTTCGAGCGCATGAGACTGTGGCCGGAGACGGGGGTATAGTCCGCGCGGTGCATGACGGAGGTGTTGTGGTGGGCCGCGATGGAGCGCCAGTGGGTGATACCCGTGGCGCAGTGCTTGTAGCCGCCGGAGTAGCCGCCGTAGGGGTTGCCCTGCGTGTGGCCGATGAGGATGGCAAGGTCGGCTTCAAATACGGCCTTGTTCATTATGACCCGGTCGCCGCGCGCAGTGCAGCCGAGATCGACGAGGGCGTCATAGTCCTCCGAGTCGTGGCTGGTTATCTGATTCGTGGGATAGAACTCTCCGAAAAGCTCGTCGCCGAGTATCTTCCGCGCCTCCTCGCGTCCCGTGCGGGGGTGGAGGCCGTTGGAGAAGAGCAGGAGGATATCCTTTTTCTCAATGCCGGCCGCGTACAGCTCCTCGAGCAGCACCCGGATGGCGACCTTGCGGTGCGCGGTGGGCTGGACGCCGCCCTTTACTATGTCGGGAATGACAAAGACGACGCGGCTGCCCCTGCGGACAAGCTCGGATACGGGCGGCATGCCTATGGGGTGACGGACAGATTCGCGCGTGGCGGCAAAGAGGCTGTCCCAGTCCTGCGGCAGGCAGGGAGGGTCCGCGACCGTGACGCCGGGGATGAACACGTCCGTGCTGTCCGGAAGCTCGGCGCTCATAAGACCGCTGCCGTACTCAAGATCAAGCTTCATATATGCTCCTCTCTTTCTCTGCGTTCGAGGTATCTTCTGCCCATATCGTCCGCGGCCCGGATGGCGTATTTCAGCGTCTGCTCGCTGACTGCAAACGGTTCGTGGTGGATGAGCGCGTTTTTGTTCACCGTGTGGCCGGCGATGATGTCAAGGTTTTCCTCCGTGCAGGCAATGCCGAGCTGGCCGAGGGTGACGGGGAGGTCGGTATCGTGGAGGAAGTCCATCAGCCCGTCAAGCTCCGCCTTCGGCGCGCCCTCAAGGACGAGCTGGCAGAGAAGGCCGAAGGCGACCTTTTCCCCGTGCAGCGACGCCTCGCCCCCGGGGACGGCGGAAAAGCCGGAATGGAACCCGTGGCCGCCGTTTATGAAGCCGAGACCGCTCAGAAGCACGTTCGCCTCTATCACGTTCTCCACGGCCTCGGTCACGGTCTTTGCCTTGACGGCATTGAGCGCGGCCACGGCTTCGCGCATGAGTATCTCGTAGCACTCTCTCGATACGGCCATGCCCGCGCGGCAGCGGCGGTATCCGCGGCCGACGCAGTTGGGCGTGTCGGAGCGCTCGCAGGCCAGCGCCTCGAACCATGTGGCGAGCGCGTCGCCTATTCCGGCGGAAAAGAGCCGTGCGGGCGCGTGGGCTATAATGTCGGAGTCCACCAGCACAAGCTCGGTGCTGCGGCGGGTGCGGCGGCCCTTTATATGTACGCCCTCCGGCGTGTATATCGCCGCCCAGTCGGCGGCGGGCGCGTCGTTGGACGCGGAGGTCGGGGCGATGATACGGGGCAGGTCCGCCTCGTCCGCCACGAGCTTCGCCGTGTCGAGTACCTTTCCGCCGCCCACGCCGACGAGAAGGTCGCAGTCGCGGCCCTTCACCACGGCCGCAAGCTCCGCCACCGCCTCCATGCAGGATTCGCCGGTAAAGCTCACGGTCTCATAGCTGCACCCGGCCCGGTCCTCCACGGCCTCGATCTGTGCGCACATCATGTCATAGATGCCGCCGTCGATAAGAAACAGGAAGCGGCTGCCGTATTCGCTGCCGTAGCGGAACACGTTTTTGAACTCCCCCGGCCCCTGAATATAGCGCTGGGGACAGCCGAAGGCGCGCGAGGTGTCGGGCAGAAGCATACTGCCGCGGCTCATTCCGTCGTTGTGACTCATAGTTCTCCTCCTTTGTACCGATGGTAAAGTTCCGTTTTATTTATAAATAACATATCTTTTCCGCTTAGGCAATAGCAAAAACTTTTTCCCCCATGTTGACAAGCGGCGCCGGCAGGTGATACTCTCTAATAGAATAAGCGCCGATCAGACGCGAAGGACGGCAGGTGAGCAGCAATGGCGAAAAAGCGTGTAAAGGCAAAGGACGTGGCCGAGTGGGCCGGCGTTTCCCAGACCACGGTCTCGATGGTGCTGAACAACTACAGCAACGCGAGCATATCGGAGGAGACGCGCCAGCGCGTGTTCAAGGCGTGCGAGGAGCTGGGCTATGTCGTGAGAAAGGCGGGCTTTCGCAGCGACGAGCAGTCGAGGATAATCCTGATGGTCTGCCCATCGTTCGACAATCAGCACTATGCCAAGGTACTCAACAGCGCCCAGCAGCGCGCCATAGAGCTGGGCTTCGAGCCGGTGGTGTTCTGCACCCAGCGCAAGGAGGCCGAGGAGGCGCGGCTCGTGGGTCTCTGCCGCAAGCTCAACGTCAGCGGCGTACTCATGGCCTACAGCCCGTACAACAGCTCCGCCTACCGGCTTTTGAGCATGGAGGTGCCGCACGTCCTCATCTATGACAAGACCTTCAATACCAATACCAATATCATCGCGCTCGATAACTACAAGATCGGCCAGATCATCGGCGAACACCTCATCGGCCTCGGCCACAAGCATATCGCCCATATCTCAAGGCAGCTCCACCGCACCCAGACCGCGCGCTACCGCCGTATCGAGGGCATACGCAGCGCCATGCAGGAGGCCGGGATAGACCCGGACAAGTACCTGAGAGTCTGCACGCTCGAGAGCGAGGGGCTTGACAATACGCTCAGGGTGGAGGGCTACGAGACCGGGCTGCTCCTCGGGCGGCAGGCGCTGGAGCGCTACCCGGAGGTGACGGCCTTTTCCGCTACCAACGACATCGTGGCCTTCGGTCTGCTCGACGCCATAAAGGAAATGGGGAAGAGCGTCCCCAAGGACTACTCGGTGTGCGGCTGCGACAATATTTCCATGGCTGCCATGCACCATATCGAGCTTACCACCGTCGACCCGTTCTCGTCCGAAAAGGGCAGGGACGCGATAGACGTTCTGGTAAAGCGTATCAGCATGCCCGAGAATTACGGCGAGAGCTACACCCAGATAGAATACCCGCCCAAGCTGATAGTGCGGAAAACCACGGGGAAATGTCACCGATAAACCGTCAAAGCGGCCAAAGGCGCGGAGGATACGGCTCACGTTGTTACAAAAATAACCAATTAAAATTTTGCAAAAAAATTTAGTAAATTGTTTAGTAGGCGGCTTCGACAATTTGATACGCTAAATCAAACGGCAGAGGACTTGAGTCCTCTGCTTTTTGTTCAGGTTGACGAAAGTTTAATAAAGTTTACTAAAAAATTTACCAATTTGACCCGTTCAGTGCCGCGAGAGGCCTGTTTCAGCGGACTTCGGTGGGCTTGACGGAGGAAAAAATATATGATATATCTCGAACTGCACGAAGCCGGAGCGTTATTTTCCGGCAAAAAACGTTCAATCAAGTACCAAGTACAAAAAGGAGAAAGTGAAAATGTCTAACACCAAGAAGATCCTTGCGCTGCTTCTCGCGCTGGTCATGGTCGCGTCCGCGCTGGCCGGCTGCGGCAACACCGCCGCTCCCGCAGAAGAGCCCGCACCCGCTGCCGACGCACCCGCCGACGCCGCTCCCGCAGAGGAAGCCGTCGCTGCCGAGCCCGGCTCCAAGCCCGAGGGCTACCCCTCCGGCAACACCGTCACCTTCATCTGCTCCTCCTCCGCAGGCTCCGCGACCGACGTCTCCGCCCGCGCTTTCGTTGACTGCTTCAAGATCGACGGCGCAAACGTCGTTGTCGAGAACATCTCCGGCGGCCAGCAGACCGTCGGCACCACCGAGGCTGTCAACCGTCCCGCAGACGGCATGACCGTCGTCATGATGGCTCCCTCCGGCATGTTCGGCCAGCCCGCGATGAACCCCGACCTCGCATACAAGCTTGACGACCTGCGCATTCTTGCCAACATCGCTCCCGACTGCTACGCCATCGTCTGCGTCAAGCCCGGCAGCCCCCTCAGCAATGCTGACGACTTCATGGAATACATCCAGAACAACGAGTACACCTACGGCGTTCCCAATATCGGCGGCTACGCCAACATCGGCTTCAACTACGCTCTCATGCAGCTTGACAAGGTCGGCCTCGGCACCGCTGTCGCATACGACGGTTCCCAGAACGTTCTCCAGGCTGTTCTCAACGGCGAGCTTGACTTCGCTCTGCTCGACGACAACTTCATCACCAGCTATGTCGATTCCGGTGAGCTGACCGCCGTCATGTGCATCGGCGAGGCCGAGTCCAAGCTCGTCTCCGCTCCCGCAATGAGCAGCTACGGCATCACCGGTCTTGCCGGCGTCGTCGGTATCAAGTGGCTCGCAGTCCGCGCCGATACCCCCGATGACATCTGCCAGTACCTCCGCGCTCAGGCTGTCGCGGCTATCGAGAGCGAGCAGTACCAGAACTTCCTCCAGACCGCAAACTACGGCACCATCGACACCGTATACACCGAGGAAGAGCTTGAGGTCATCAAGAACGAGACCCTCGAGGTCTACAAGCAGGTCCTGACCGCCATCGGTCTCGCCTGAGCCTTCCGCAAGTAACGGGAAAAGATAATGCGTATCTGCGGCAACGGCTATGCCGTTGCCGCAGATTTTATATGCACAACTTCTGCAAATGAGGTATTTGAATGAAGAATAAGAAAATCAAGGAAGATATGTTTGCCTACGGCGTAGTGCTCGCCGTGTCGCTGACAGCGATCTTCTATATCATCCCCACATGGATCACGGTACCCAAGGCGGCCACCGGCGTATTCACGCCGAGGACCTACCCCTACCTGTGCTTCATCGTTATCGCGATATGCAGCTTTATCGGCTATTTCCGCTCCATCATGAACTATGTTCTGGGCAAGAAAAAGGATCCCGACTTCATGAAGGGTGTCAAGACATGGAAGGAAATGGATAAAAAGGAAAGGATCGGCGTGCTGATGCCGTGGATATGCGCGGCGCTGTGCGTTGCTTACGCGCTGCTCTTCAGCAACTGGGGCTTCATTCCAGCGACCGTCATAATCTCCCCGGTCATCCTGCTCGTCGTGGGCGACAAGAAGCCGATGCATTTTGTGTACGTCTATGCTTTCTGCGCGGTCATGTACGTTATTTTCAAATTCGTGCTTGGCGTGCGCCTGCCGTAAGTGAGGGAAGAATATGCTGTCAATTCTCAGTGAAATATTTACGCTCAATAATATTCTGATGATGTTCATCGGCGTTGCGGCCGGTATAATCATCGGCGTTCTGCCGGGTCTCGGCACGAACTTTGCCATAACCGTTCTGCTGACGATGACCTTCGGCATGAACGAGTACGCGGGCATTTACCTCCTGCTCGGCGCATACTGCGGCGCCATGTACGGCGGCTCCATCACCGCCATCCTCATCAACACCCCCGGCACCACGGGAGCAGTCCCCACGACTTTTGACGGTTATCCTCTCGCCCAGCAGGGCAGAGCCGGCGATGCGCTCAACACCGCGCTGTACGCCTCCGTCGTTGGCGGCCTCGTCTCCGCCTTTGCGCTGATGTTCTTTGCTCCCCAGCTCGCTAAGGTCGTTCTGCTCATCGCCTCTCCCGAGTATTTCTGCCTGTGCATTTTCGGCGTGTGCGCGGCGATAAGCATTGCCGGCGACAACAAGCTCAAGGGCATTATCTCCGCCATGATCGGCCTTCTGGTGGCGTCCGTCGGTATGGACCCCCACTTCGGCACCCAGCGCTTCGTTTTCGGCAACTATAAGCTGACCAGCGGCTTCAAGGCAGCCACCTGCATGCTGGGCGCATACGCTCTCAGCACCATCCTCATCAAGTGCCGCGAGGTGTATCTCACCGGCGGCGACCTGCTGCGCATCACACCGGAGGAGCTGCTGCG
>ERZ1026856.1771-NODE-1771-length-10418-cov-6.262279_pt1 | contig 10418 bp, 8 predicted proteins | sample MGYA00380158_ERZ1026856 | MGnify/ENA primary metagenome ERZ1026856 (study PRJEB33269, sample SAMEA4719794) | human gut metagenome | biome: human-associated habitat; feature: organic feature; material: feces | place: Cameroon | collected 2013-10 ... | reverse complement strand
ACGGTACGCACGGTGGTGTGAGAGGACGGCGGTTAGTCACCGCCTCCTACTCGATCGTGTTCTATTTCTTTATTAGAGAAAATAGGGTATAGTTATATCGTTAATTATATGACGATCCTGTGAGAAAGAAGGAGTGGCGATGATTTATACACTTAGGAACAGAGAGATGGAAGTGCAGGTGTCGAGTAGGGGCGGCGAGCTGGTGTCCCTGCGGGATGCGGAGCAGACGGAGTATATCTGGATCGGGGATGCGAGGTACTGGAAGCGGCATGCGCCGCAGTTGTTCCCGTGCATCGGACGGCTCACGAATAATCAGTATCGGATGGATGGCGCGCTGCATGAGATGGGCCAGCATGGCTTCCTGCGGGATTACGAGCTTATGAAGGTGGAGGAGAGTGAAACTTCCCTGCATCTGCAGCTTCAGGCGGATGCGTCGACGCGGCAGCTTTATGATCGCGATTGGACCGTGGATATCTTCTATAGCTTATGTGGAAAAACGCTGAGCGTGAAGTTCCAGGTTCGAAACTGCGATACGCGTACGATGCGTTTCGGCTACGGTATCCACCCGGGCTTCAATGTGCCGTTGAATCCGGCGCTCCGCTTCGAGGACTATCGGCTTGACTTCCATGAGGTATCGATCCCGAAGCAGAAGGAGCTCACGGAGCGGTATACGATCAGCGGTGGCATGCATGACTACGCACTGGAAGAGGGGCGCTATCTGCCGCTGCAGCACAGCCTGTTTGATCACGATGCCATCATCCTGAAGGATATGCCGCATACGGTCACGCTGGGCTCGCAGAAGGACGCTAAGAAGGTCACCGTGACCTTCCCGGACATGCCGTATCTTGGCATCTGGCACGCTCCGGAAACCGACGCCCCGTTCGTCTGCATCGAGCCGTGGTCGTCCCTCCCATCGACGGACGGCATCATCGATGAGTTCGAAACGAAGCCGGACTTCATCACCGTGGAGCCGGGGGAGACGTATACGAACCGCTGGTCGATCAGCATCTGAATATAGCATCGTCATATGAAAAGCCTCCGTATGACCGGATGATGAATTCCGGCCATACGGAGGCTTTGATGCTGTAAGAATCAGATATCTGGTGATGGCTATTTCCGACACAGGTGGATGTGAGGATCAGCGCGTTTTAGCCTCTTTCCGCGAGATGCGGATGTACAGGACGATGGCCAGCAGGAGGGACAGCACGTCGGCGACCGGCTGGGCCCAGATCAGTCCGGTTTCATGGAAGATCGCACCGAGTATGAGCATGGCCGGGATATAGATCAGTCCCTGGCGAGAGACATTGACGATCAGTGACTCGGTCGCGGCACCATAGGCCTGGAGCGCGTTGATCAGCACATAGAATACACCGAAGAGGAAGCTCGTGCAGAGAAGGATGCGGGCGAAGGAAACGCCATAGTCATAGGCGGATGCATCCGTGAGGAACACGCTGACGATCTGTCCGGTGAAGAGATAGCAGATCAGGGTCAGGACGGTGCTGAGGGAAAAGGCAAAGATCAGCGAGAAGCGGAGAGCGCTTCTGTAGCGATCCCAGTTTCTGGCACCGACACAGTAGCCCAGCAGCGGCTGAACGCCCTGGCCGAGGCCGATACAGACCATACCGGTCATCATGGTGACCTTCATCGCGACGCCTACGCCGGCGACCGCCATGTCGCCGTAACTTGCCATCTGACTGTTCATGAGGATGCTGGAAAGGCTCATCAGCAGATTGCCGAGCGCAGCAGGGATACCGATCGCCAGAACGCCGGAGGCGACACCGCCCTTCACCGTGAAATCCCGGAGACGAATACTGAGGGAGGAGCTTCCTTTCAGAAAGTAGACGATGTAATAAGTGGCGCCCACGACATTGCCGATGACCGTCGCGATGGCCGCACCGGCGATGTTCCAGCCGAACACCAGGATCATGAGCGGATCGAGCACGACATTCAGGAGATTGCCCAGAAGCTGTCCCATCATCGCCTTCCCCGACTGCCCCTCGGCCCGGACGACGTTGGAGTAGCAGTTGGCGATCAGGACGAAGGGACCGGAGCAGCTCACGATCGTCAGATAGGTTTTTGCGTAGCTCCAGGTTTCCGCACTGGCACCGATCAGGATGAGGATCTGATCCATGAAGAGCAGGAACGCGGCAGACATCAGGAGACCGACAGCTGCACAGCACCACATGCAGAACGAGCAGACCTTCTTCGCATACTCGCGACGTCCCTCGCCCAGGGCGCGGGAGATCACCGAGGTGCCACCGATGCCGAAGACCGTGCCCACCGACATAAAGAGCAGAAACACCGGCGTGGCCAGAGAAACCGCGGCCACCTGCAGATCGTCATGGGTCTGCCCGATGAAAAAGGTATCCGCCAGATTATAGATCAGCACCATGAGCATCGCCGCCATCGCAGGCAAGGCGTTTTGTAATACCGCCTTATGAATCGGTGCCTTCGCAAAAATCTCCATCGACTTTTGATCTTCCATATAAATTTCCTCCATAGTATTCTTTGTTGCACGATAGCACGCTATCGATGTGCTTTTAAATATGCACGCCATGACTGGCGGGGATTTACTTCATGTTTTCAGCGGCTCTCGCCAGTAGCTGATGGAACAGGGCTTTCTCCTCTTCGGAAAAACCATGGAGCAGTCGCGCTTCCGCTTCCGCCATGTATCCAGCCGCTTCCTGGCAGCAGGCCTCTCCGGTGGGCGTGATATGAACCAGCTTGATCCGCTTGTCGGAAGTATCTCCGAACGCCTCGACGAAGCCCTTCTGCTCCAGCCGGGAGATGATCCCCGCAACCGTAGGCTGCGCGAGACAGAAGATGTGCTCCAGATCCTTCATGGATCGCTGCTTATGCTCCGCTTTCTGAAGCTCCATCAGCACCGCCACCTGCATCATCGTGAGATCCTTCCCACGCAGGGTATTATTCGCTCGCTTCTCCAGTCGGTCATGCAGCGACTTGAGCAGCAGACCACAGGAAATCATATCGGTCATCAGAACCTCCTTTCAGAACTGTGACAACGATAGCACGCTTTTAAAACGATGTCAATAGCACACTATTAAAATGATACAGCAATCATGTCATGAGAGAAGTATGGAATTTAAACATGCAGTATTTCAATGTTTCACGCGTCGAAAGCATGGTATAACTAAATTATCAGTGATGAACCTTCAAGAAGTACTGTGCACACTCGATATATCTGAATCATCAGAGATTGTGAACGGAAGGGGATACAAAGACCAGTGGGAGGCTGCATGCGATGAAATCTACAGATATGACGTCAACACTTCGGAGGACCTGGGCGGAGATCGATCTCGATGCTCTGAGCTACAACTATCATGCGATTCGGGACTACATCGGACGTGAGCGGAAGTTTCTCGGTGTGGTGAAGGCCGACGCCTACGGCCATGGTTCGGTACAGATCGGGAAGAAGCTGCAGGAGCTCGGGGCGGATTACCTCGCGGTCTCCAGCATTGACGAAGCGATGGAGCTCCGGTTTCATGGCATCACGATGCCGATTCTGATTCTCGGACACACGCCGAAGGAGCAGGTCGACCGGCTGATCTGCTTTCACATCACGCAGGCGGTGACCTGTGAGGCGAAGGCACATGAATATAGTGCGGAGGCGGTGAAGTACGGTGGCACGCTGAAGATTCATATCAAGGTGGATACCGGTATGTCGCGGCTCGGCTACATCTGTGACGGCGATTATTTCCAGCATGGCGTCGACGGCATCGTGGAGGCGTGCCGGCTGCCGGGCCTCGAGGCGGAGGGCATCTTCACGCACTTCGCGGTGGCCGATGAGCCGGGCGAGGACTGCCGGGCGTATACCGAGCATCAGTTTAAGCTCTTCACAGACGTGATTGTAGCCGTCGAGGCGAAGTGGGGGCATCGCTTCGCTCTCCGTCACTGCGCCAATACCGGTGCGACGGTGGATTATCCGGAGACCGGACTCGATATGGTGCGCCCGGGGCTCCTGCTGTACGGCTATGGTGCGTTCGCGCAGAAGCTCGGCCTCCGGCCGCTCATGTCCCTGAAGACAACCGTCAGCACGATCAAGATCTATCCGGCCGGCACGCACATCAGCTACGGCGGCATCTATACGACCACGAAAAAGGAACGCATCGGCGTCGTACCGTATGGCTATGCCGACGGCTTTTTCCGCGTGCTGTCGAACCGCTGCAGCCTGATGACCGTCGATGGTCCGGCGGCCCAGCGTGGCAAGATCTGCATGGATATGTGCATGATCGATCTCACAGATAAGGCCGATGTTGACGTCGGAAGTGTCGTGGAGATCTTCGGCACACAGCAGCCGGTAGAGAAGCTCGCAGAGCTCGCCGGCACCATCCCGTACGAGCTCATCTGCGCCGTCAGCAAGCGCGTGCCGCGATACTATCTCGAGGGCGGAGACGTCGTCGCGAAGGAGCTGCTGCTACGGATGTAAACATTGATATTTAATTGACAAGCGTTGATTATGGAAACAGTTTTTATTAAAATTGCATAAAGAAATCTAAAGTTTCAGTTTAAAAACGGCCGAAATTGTATCGAATTTTGTGCATATAGCACAATTTGTACAAAATCGCATCATGATAGTTGAACAATTTTGTGCAATATGTTATAGTAGATATAGTTAAAAAGTAATTGAAGAGTGAAGCCGTGATAGGAGAGCGAATTGGGGACCAGCTGAAAGGCTGTTATACGATGTCGCTCTTTTTTATTACCCAAAAATCAGGAGGAGGTACAGAGCTTGGGTTCATTTTATGAAGCTGTCGAGGGTAATCCGATCATCGCAGCGGTGAAGAGCATGGAGGATGTGGAGATCTGCTGTTCCTTAGAGGACATCCGTGTCGTCTTCATCTTATTCGGAGATATCTGTTCCATCGGTGAGATCGTAAAGAAAGTGAAGGACGCCGGAAAGGTGGCGATGGTGCACATCGACCTGATCAGCGGACTGAGCAGTAAGGAAATTGTGGTGGATTTCATCCAGAAGACCACAGAGGCAGATGGAATCATATCGACGAAGGCGGCGCTGATTCGAAGAGCCAGAGAGCTTCAGATGTTTACGGTTCTCCGCTACTTCCTGCTGGATTCGATGTCGTACGAAAACATTCGTCAGCAGCAACGTGCGGTACGACCGGACTTCATCGAGGTGCTTCCGGGCGTGATGCCGAAGATCATCGCAAACGCCTGTGCGAAGTCGAAGACGCCGATCATCGCAGGGGGGCTTATCTCGGATAAGGAATCGGTGATGGCGGCTCTGACCGCTGGCGCGATCGCGGTTTCGTCGACGAACCATGGTGTATGGGAGATGTAGTTGACAAACTCTTTGATTACTAAAGGCGCGTGATGAAAAACATGCAGAAACATTGAGCAAAGGAGAAAAAAGGTATGGCTAAGTATGTAATGGCGCTGGATGCGGGAACGACAAGTAACCGGTGTATCCTGTTTAACGAGAAGGGTGAGATGTGCAGCGTAGCACAGCGTGAGTTCACTCAGTACTTCCCGAAGCCGGGCTGGGTAGAGCATGATGCAGAGGAGATCTGGGCGAGCATGCTCGGTGTAGCGGTCGAGGCGATCAACAAGATCGGTGCAACCGCAGAGGATATCGCAGGTATCGGTATCACCAACCAGCGTGAGACCACCATCGTATGGGATAAGGCGACCGGCGAGCCGGTATATCATGCGATCGTATGGCAGTGCCGCAGAACCTCCGAGTACTGTGACAGCCTGAAGGAGAAGGGCCTCACCGACAAGTTCAGAGAGAAGACCGGTCTCGTCATCGACGCGTACTTCTCCGGAACGAAGGTAAAGTGGATCCTCGATAACGTAGAGGGTGTAAGAGAAAGAGCGGAGAAGGGTGAGCTCCTGTTCGGTACCGTTGAGACATGGCTGATCTGGAAGCTGACCAAGGGCCGCGTTCATGTAACCGATTATTCCAACGCTTCCCGTACGATGCTGTTCAACATCAACACACTGGAGTGGGATGATGAGATCCTCGCAGAGCTTGATATCCCGAAGTGCATGCTGCCGACACCGATGCCGTCCAGCTGCGTATACGGCGAGTCCGATCCTTCGTACCTCGGTGGCGCGATTCCGATCGCAGGTGCTGCAGGTGACCAGCAGGCCGCGCTCTTCGGACAGACCTGCTTCAATCCTGGTGAAGCGAAGAACACCTACGGAACCGGCTGCTTCATGCTGATGAACACCGGTGAGAAGCCGATCTTCTCGAAGAACGGCCTCGTAACCACCATCGCATGGGGACTCGACGGCAAGGTGAATTACGCACTCGAGGGTTCCATCTTCGTTGCAGGTGCAGCGGTTCAGTGGCTGAGAGATGAGCTTCGGATCATCGATTCTTCACCAGATTCCGAGTACATGGCGAAGAAGGTAAAGGATACCAACGGATGCTACGTCGTTCCTGCATTTACCGGCCTCGGTGCTCCACACTGGGATCAGTACGCAAGAGGAACCATCGTCGGTATCACACGTGGTGTGAATAAGTACCACATCATCCGTGCAACGCTTGAGTCCCTCGCATATCAGGTGAATGATGTTCTGACGGCGATGAAGGCGGACTCCGGTATCGACCTCGCTGCTCTGAAGGTGGACGGTGGCGCAAGTGCCAACGACTTCCTGATGCAGACACAGTCCGATATCATCAACGCGCCGGTGGAGCGTCCGCAGTGCGTAGAGACCACCGCGATGGGTGCTGCCTATCTCGCAGGCCTCGCCGTCGGTTACTGGACCAGCAAGGAAGACGTCATCAAGAACTGGGCGATCGATAAGACCTTCGAGCCGAAGATTTCTGACGAAGACCGAGCGAAGAAGATCAAGGGCTGGAACAAGGCGGTCAAGTACGCGTACGGCTGGGCGAAGGAAGACTGAACTTCTGCAGACCGGAAGTATAAATGAACGATTCGTATGCCGGATGGTGATGCGCCATCCGGCACCCGTAGAAATCATAAAGGGGATAGAAACAGAGATTGAAAAGAAACAGGAGGAAGTAAAATGTTACCGTATATAGGCGAGTTTTTAGGCACGATGATGCTGATTATCCTGGGTGATGGTGTTGTAGCAAACGTAACACTGAACAAGTCCGGTATGAAGGGCGCAGGCCCGGTTCAGATCACCCTGGCATGGGGCCTCGCGGTTCTGGTTCCGGCATTCATTTTCGGTGAAGCATCCGGTGCATCCTTTAACCCGGCACTGACCATCGCACTGGCAGTCGAAGGCAGCTTCGCATGGTCCATGGTTCCTGGTTACATCATCGCACAGATCGCAGGTGCATTTGTAGGTGCCTGCATCGTTTACCTGCTCTTCAAGGCACAGTTCGACGCGACCGACGATCCTGGCACGAAGCTCGGTGTGTTCAGTACCGGTCCTTCCGTTGACAACAGAGCACTGAACATCCTTTCTGAGGCAGTAGGTACCTTCGTTCTCGTATTCGCCATCAAGGGCATCGGCAATGTAACCGGCCTCGCAACAGGTGTAGATAAGTTATTCGTATTCGGCATCATCGTTTCCATCGGTATGTCGCTCGGCGGCCTGACCGGCTACGCGATCAACCCTGCAAGAGACCTCGGACCTCGTATCGCACATGCGGTTCTGCCGATCAAGGGCAAGGGCGATTCGAATTTCAGTTACGGCCTGGTTGTTCCGGTGATCGGACCGATCATCGGTGCGATCGTCGCTGTATTACTGTACAACGCAATTCCGTGGTGATGAAAGAAACTTAAGATCGTGAAGGCATGAGATGAGAGAGCCTGTCAGGATAAGCGCATGATGGGTGCGTTTTCTTGACAGGCTCTTTTCAAAAGTACAGAAGCTGTAAAGCGGCTGTAAAATTTTCGCAGTGCATTGCCCCGCGAAAAACCGGGGCGTACACTGTGGCTGAGCTGATAGCAGATAAAGGAGTAACTGGAATATGTATGATGTAATTATTATCGGAGCAGGTGTCTCCGGTGCAGCTACCGCGCGCGAGCTGTCACGATATAAAGTAAATGCCTGTGTCATCGAAAAAGAAGAGGATGTGTGCTGTGGTACATCGAAGGCCAACAGTGCGATCGTCCATGCCGGCTATGATGCGGCGACGGGATCCCTGATGGCGAAGCTGAATGTGCGTGGAAACCAGATGATGGAGCAGCTCGCGAAGGATCTGGACTTCCCGTTTAAGAAGAACGGTTCCCTGGTCGTATGTCTCCATGAGGAGGATATGCCGAACCTTCAGACGCTGTATGACCGGGGCGTCGCAAACGGTGTCAAGGATCTCCGCATCCTGAACCGGGAGGAGCTCCGGGCGATGGAGCCGAATATCTCGGACGATGCATACGCCGCCCTGTATGCACCGACCGCCGGCATCGTCTGCCCGTTCAACCTGAACATCGCGATGGCAGAGAATGCCTGCGTAAACGGCGTCGAGTTTAAGTTTGATACCGAGGTGACCGGCCTGCATCCGATCGAGGGCGGCTGGGCGATCGAGACAAATCAGGGTACCTTTGAGACGAAGTATGTGGTCAATGCTGCCGGCGTCTACGCAGACAGGCTCCACAACATGGTGAGTGCGAAGAAAATCCACATCACCCCGCGAAGAGGTGACTACTGCCTCCTCGATAAGACCGCGGGTAATCTCGTCAGCAAGACGATTTTCGCGCTGCCGGGCAAGTTCGGTAAGGGTATTCTCGTGGCACCGACCGTACACGGAAACCTCATCCTCGGTCCGACCGCGATCGACATCGAGGATAAGGAAGGCACCAATACGACGAGAGAGGGCCTCGATCAGGTCATCGCAAAGTGCGGTATGAATGTGAAGAACATCCCGATGCGTTCGGTGATCACCTCCTTCGCAGGACTCCGTGCACACGAGGATGGCCATGAGTTCCTGATCGGAGAGCTCGAGGATGCGCCGGGCTTCATCGACTGCGCCGGCATCGAGTCGCCTGGCCTCACCAGCTCACCGGCGATCGGCGAGATGGTGGCCGAGATCCTGAGAGAGAAGCTGAATCTGGAGAAGAATGAGAACTTTGTTGCCACAAGAAAAGGCGTTCTGGATCCGGATGCCCTCTCGAAGGAGGAGCGAATCGAACTCATCCGGAAGAATCTGGCTTACGGCAATATCATCTGCCGCTGTGAGATGATCACCGAAGGCGAGATCCTCGATGCCATCCACCGCCCGCTCGGTGCGAAGTCACTCGACGGTGTGAAGCGCAGAACGAGAGCCGGTATGGGGCGTTGTCAGGCAGGCTTCTGCTCACCGAGAACCATGGAGATTCTCGCACGTGAGCGGCATGTCAGTATGTTTGACATCACGAAATCCGGTGGCGATTCGAAGATCGTCGTCGGAACCAATAAGGATTCGTTATAAGAGGGAGGCAGCACAACATGAAAGCGTATGACATCGTAATTATAGGCGGAGGACCGGCAGGACTGGCTGCTGCGATTTCTGCGAAGAAAAGCGGCGTGGACAGTGTCCTCATCCTCGAGAGAGATAAGGAGCTGGGCGGTATTCTGAACCAGTGTATCCATAACGGGTTCGGACTGCATACCTTTAAGGAGGAGCTGACCGGACCGGAGTACGCAGGACGTTTCATCGACGAGGCGCGTGCGATGAACATCGAGTATAAGCTGAACACCATGGTCATGGATATCAGTCCGGCGAAGGTAGTGACGGCGATGAATCGTGAAGAGGGGCTCTTCGAGATCCAGGCGAAGGCCGTCGTACTGGCGATGGGCTGCCGTGAGCGTTCCAGAGGCGCACTTAACATCCCGGGTTATCGACCGGCCGGTATCTTCTCTGCCGGTACGGCGCAGCGGCTCGTCAACATGGAGGGCTTCATGCCTGGACGGGAGGTGGTGATCCTCGGATCCGGCGACATTGGCCTCATCATGGCGAGACGTATGACCTTCGAGGGCGCGAAGGTCAAGGTCGTGGCGGAACTGATGCCGTATTCCGGCGGACTCAAGCGAAACATCGTGCAGTGCCTCGACGACTATGGGATCCCGCTGAAGCTGAGCCATACCGTCGTGGATATCAAGGGCAAGGAGCGCCTCGAGGGTGTCACACTCGCGGAGGTGGACAGCCACGGGAAGCCGATTCCGGGCACCGAGGAGGAGTACAGCTGTGATACGCTGCTGCTGTCCGTCGGTCTGATTCCGGAGAACGAGATTTCGAGAGGGATGGGCGTCGATATGAACCCGGTCACCTCTGGTCCGAAGGTAAACGAGAGCCTCGAGACGAGCATCGAGGGCGTCTTCGCCTACCGCAGCGCCGGCGAGACCCCCGAGGTCGAGACCATCGACTTCCGCGCCAAGGATATCCATGTGTACGGTGGCGCCAAGATCGCCCGCCCGCGCGTGATCATCCCCGTGTTCCCCGGCAACAACTGCGAGTACGACAGCGCCCGCGCCTTCCGCGCTGC
>ERZ1026856.1745-NODE-1745-length-10516-cov-7.451391_pt1 | contig 10516 bp, 9 predicted proteins | sample MGYA00380158_ERZ1026856 | MGnify/ENA primary metagenome ERZ1026856 (study PRJEB33269, sample SAMEA4719794) | human gut metagenome | biome: human-associated habitat; feature: organic feature; material: feces | place: Cameroon | collected 2013-10 ... | reverse complement strand
CTTTTAAGATATTTATCAACGTATTTGCCCTAAAATGAGGGTGAGAAGAGGGTGATGGATTAGAACAAAGGCGCCGCAGAGCAGGCATTAGGCGCTCTGATGCGTATGCTTTTGGCTATGGTTGGCGCAATTCTGTCGACCGTAACCTGCGTATTTATGCGTTGAGGTTTTGTTCCGGCTCCATAAATAATGATAGGGAACGGAACAAAGCCTGCGCGGCTTGTATATGTTTCTTGTGTATCTTCGTTGAGGAGTTTCCATCCTGGCTTAACCTCGATGGTGATGTCGCCATTAAGGTTAGGATTGAAACCATTTCTGATTTTCAAGATGTCGTTGTTGCCAGCCAACAATCGGTCGGTAGTATACACGTCGCTAACTCCTGCGCTAAGCACGAGGAATTCTTGCGAACGGCTAAGCACGTCGTTTAGGCTCAACTTCTTTTGCTCTATGAGCTTGTGGTTGAGATAAATCTGATTGTGGTAGCAAGCTTCGGCATAGCGTCCCTGACCGTAGATGGCACTAAGGTACATGTTCAGCAGGTTGGCTGTGCGATTGATATAGAAGGTGCCTGTAGGAATGCGATATTTCGAGAGGTCGGTAGCCGTTTCTTCTGCATATCCCGTGCTCGTAATCACGAACAAGGTATGCTCCAAGCCCACCTCCTTTTCGATGCCCGAGATTAGTCGGCCGAGAGTGCTGTCGAGTTGGCGGTATACACTCTCCATCTCGGTTTTCCAATTGATGGTAGGTTGCCCGTCATCCTTGGTTGCCGAGAGCGTGATGCTTATGATGTCGGAAACGTCGTCTTTGCCCATGGCAGCCGACTTTATAGCCTGCAACGATAAGTCGACCACGGCATCGTTGCTATTGGTCTTGCTGTTTGATGTAGGCGAAGTGATTGAGGTATACGCCTTAAACCATGCTGGCGGAGTGGCGCTATAGTAAGTAGATGTGCGCCATTTGCCCGTCTTTGCGTCTATCCACATGGCTGCATCAGCCGCATGGCCAGCCGCAAGAATAGCACATTCGGGAGCAGCTGCTACAGAATAGACTATAGCAGAACCGTTGGTATTTATCTTTAGCTCGTCGCCTATAGTAGAGGTAGAGAGCTTAGATGGCGAAAGATAATGAGTGTGGTCTTCAATACAGAAAACGGGGCGTAGAGTTTGGCGATCGAGCCATTTTGTGGAAACTATGCCGTGATAATAGGGTGGGGTGCCAGTAGAAAGAGTAGCCAAAGCCGAAGCCTTGTCTACAGGTGCATAAGGATAGCTTGCCGCATCGTAGACCGTGCTTTGCTCCATAAGCTTACGTAGTCCGTCTTTGCCATAAAAAGGAGCAAAGGCTTCCATATAGTCGGAGCGCAATTGGTCGATAGCGATATTTACAACGAGACGTGGTGCAAGTTGGAAAGCCTGCATCTCGGTTGCTGTCAGGGCAGCTATTATGATGGCTAAATATCTATTCATTAATATTTTTATAGGGGGTGCTTCTGATAGTTAATTATTGTTTGATGGGGCGTTGCTTTATAGCGTGCTTCTTTAAGCAGAATATTACTATCGTGTATCTTACAAGCAAAGATAATGCCAAAATTCTAATACCCTCGGCATAATCTTGGAATAATCCGCATAATATGCCCAGGAAGAGGCATAAAACGTATGTTTTGTGCCACCATGTCAGCATTCCCTTGCGTTGCTTCATCAACATAGGAATCGCCATGAAGAGAGCGATAGGGTTGAAAATCAGGATTTGGAAATTGATGTTGACGGTAGGATGCTTCGAGAATATCATCACGAAGAGTATCATTCCAGCCAATCCTATTGCGGGCATAAGGATGGCATCCGTGAGCCATAAATTCTTGCTCCAAAAGTATTCTATGAGGCTTACACCTATTATAATAATAGCGATGACGATTGCCAAAGCTCGTGGCGAAGGCAAGGAATCTGGGGTGGCAGAAGCCGCTACGTATTTCGGAATGATGTATTCCTCGTGGCTTACGAGCTTTCTTGGCGAAGCGTTGTTGGCGCCAATTGTGGCGTTGTTGGCTTCGTCGGTATTAGTCTCGATAGTAGCCAAGCTGAAATCGTGCTCAAGATTTTCGGGCAAGAATTGTTGCTCGCTTATGTTGGTAGGCAGGTCGGCCTGTATACCAAGCAAGAGGTCGTTGCCAAATTGCGACCATCTGTTATTAAAGGTCTTAGAGTGGCAAAGCTCACGAAAAGATGGATATTCGCTTGTGGCGGAATTGTATTTTATCTTTCCATCAATATTTGCGGCTATAAGGTCGCGAGCCTTTGTTGTACAGTTGTTGTAAAAGAAATTATATCTGTAAGTTACGTTCTCGGGCTTATAGTTTCGGTCGATGGCTTGAAGCAAGGCAGATTTCTCCTTAGATGTAAGATTTAATATTTGCTCAAACACCCATCTTTGCTCATATTCGTATTCAGCCTTGAAGTCGTCGAACGTGGTTATTCCCATCTGATAGTCGGTAAGACCGAGAACGAAGCGAGGAATAAAATATTTCTGCTTGAACGAGAACATTCCGTAGTTTACCACAATATCCATCCCGCGAGATGGTTGGCAAACCCTGATGGCAGTATGTCCGAACAACGAATAAACTTCGTTGCCTGGTCCACAAGTAAGAAGACTCACCTCAACATCATCCATATTGCTGATGATGGAGTCTGCGGTTTGTCCCTTGGCGTTGGTAGTTAATAATACAAAAAACACCAACGATATAATCCTTAAAATACGTCTAAATCGTTTCACGATGCAAAAATAACTTATATTTCCGACTTATCGTGCTATTATTTCGATTTTTTTCAATACTTTTGCATTCAAATTCCAAAATACGAGTACATATTATATATAATAATGAGAAAACTTCTAAGCATGGCCGTATTGATGGCGGCTGCTACCAACACACTTGCACAAAGTGGCACAAACTCTCCTTATAGCCAACTTGGCTTAGGTCAATTGTCGGAACAGGCGAGTGGCTTCAATAGAGGTATGAACGGATTGGCTTATGGTTTCCATGAGCATAATCAGATAAATCATATCAACCCTGCATCTTATTCCCAACTGGATAGCCTTACCTTTATCTTTGATATGGGTATGTCGGGACAGAAGACAAACTTTAAAGAGGGTGGACGAAAGATTAATGCCAATAATGCCGACTTTGAATATGCTGTTGCAGGATTTCGAGCTTTCAAGCATTTGGGCGTGAGCTTCGGTATTCTTCCTTATACAAATGTGGGCTATAACTATTCCGTTAGTCAGAATCTTGATGCTACAGGTAGTCTATCTGCGCTCAATACATATAGTGGTACGGGCGGTCTGCATCTTGTTTATCTTGGCGCAGGATGGGAACCGGTAAAGGGCTTCTCTATTGGTGCTAATGTTGGATATATGTGGGGTAACTATACACGAACCGTTGTGAATAGCTACACAAATTCTTATGCCAACTCACTTACCAAGCGATATACAGCCGAGGTGAGAAACTATAAACTCGACTTTGGTGTGCAATATACCACACGATTGAACAAGAAGGATGAGTTGACCGTGGGCGTAACCTATTCTTTGGGTCACGATATCGGAGGCAACCCTATGCTTGAGATTGTATCTACAAACTCGCAGACGGGCGTGGCTGATACTACCAGCTATCCTTCGGCAGGACAGAAGAACATGAAATTGGCTATTCCTCATAGCATAGGAGCAGGTTTTATGTACAACCATAATAATAAGTTGAAGATTGGCTTCGACTATAATCTGCAGAAATGGGCTTCGGTAAGTTTCCCTGTATATAAAGCCGACGCCACACCAGAGCAGTCGTATGTGATGAACGATAACGCATTTAAAGACCGCCATAAGTTTACACTCGGTACCGAGATTTGTCCTGAGGAAGATAGCCGCTCGTTTATCAAGCGCATCAAATATCGTGCAGGAGTGTCGTACGTTACACCTTATCTTAACGTAGATGGTGGCGACGGACCAAAAGAACTTAGCGCAAGCTTTGGTTTTGGTATTCCTATTATGAACTCATATAATAGTAGGTCTATCCTTAACATCAGCGCCCAATGGGTGAACTTGAAGTGCAACCGATTCGTTACCGAGAATACTTTCCGTATCAACATAGGTCTGACATTCAATGAACGTTGGTTTGCTAAGTGGAAAGTGGAATAATATAACCATGTTGAAACCGATAAAATCTATTTCGATAATAATGATAATGCTCCTTACGTTTGTTACATCATGCGACGAGCGTAAGGAGCATATTGCTTCTGCCATTCGTGATCGCGACTCCGTGTCGATGATGACGAGCTATGGCGTAAACACTCTTATCTCAGACTCGGGAGTGATAAAATATCGTATCGTGGCTGAGCGTTGGGATGTGAATATTGTGAAGAACCCTTCGCGTTGGACTTTCGATAAAGGATTGTTTCTGGAGCAGTTTGACGAGAAATTCCATGTGGAGTCGTATATCCAATGCGACACGGCTTACTATTACGACCAGTTGCGATTGTGGGAGTTGCGCTCGCGTGTACGCATTCTCACAAAGTCGGGCATTCGCTTCACGAGCGAACAGCTGTTTTGGGACGAGCGTAGCCATGAGCTTTATTCAAACGTGTTCTCGCATCTGGTAACTCCTGAACGCGAACTCCAAGGATCATATTTCCGTAGCAACGAGAATATGACCAAATATTATGTGAGCAATTCTAAGGGCTCGTTCGAGAAGAGCGACTTTGATGGCGGAGCTTCGTCGGAGCCTGATAGCGTGAAACAAAATCAAGACTCTATACTTAAGGCTCAACGACCTCAAGCTTTGCCACAACGCAAGAACACAACAATACCATTAATGCATTAATCATGGAAACAACTATAGATTTACCTTTAGTCATAGGAATACTCGTAACCATGGCCTTCTCTGCCTTCTTTTCAGGAATGGAGATTGCCTTTGTGGCAAGTAACAGAATGCTTGCGGAGATGGATAAAGAGCGCAACGCCTTGTCGCAACGCTTGATTTCCTTCTTCTATCGTCATCCTAATGGCTTTGTTTCTACGATGCTCGTGGGCAACAATATCGTGCTCGTAATCTATGGTATCTTGATAGCTCGCTTCTTCGACAATACTATCTTCCGTGGTGCCGACCCTGCCTTTACGGTTCCTGCCGACACCATTCTCTCAACACTTATAGTGTTGTTTACAGGCGAGTTTTTGCCAAAGACTTTGTTTAAGAGCAGCCCAAACCGTCTGCTGTCGTTCTTTGCGCCTATGGCATACGTATTCTATGTTGTGCTTTGGCCAATAAGCAAATTCTCTACTTTCTTGTCGAAGATGCTTCTTAGAATGGTTGGCATAAAAATGCAGAAACAAACCGACGACGAGGGATTCACAAAGGTAGACCTCGACTATCTTGTGCAATCGAGCATCGATAATGCAAAGAATGAAGAAGATATCGACGACGAGGTGAAGATATTCCAAAACGCTCTTGACTTCTCAGATACCAAGGTGCGCGACTGCATGATTCCGCGTACCGAAATAAATGCCGTAGACATGGATACCTGCAACCTGCAGCAGCTGGAGCAGATGTTTATAGAGAGCGGCAATTCGAAGATTATCGTATACCAAGGCGACATCGACCATGTGGTGGGCTATATTCATAGTTCCGAGATGTTCCGTTGCCCAAACGACTGGAAACAGAAGATTCTAAAAATACCTTTTGTGCCTGAAACTATGGCAGCTCAGAAGCTCATGAAACTATTCATGCAGCAGAAGAAATCGTTGGCTATTGTGGTCGACGAATTTGGTGGTACAAGCGGATTGGTATCGCTCGAAGATATCGTGGAAGAAATCTTTGGTGACATTGAAGACGAACATGATAGCACCAAGTATACAGCCGTACAGACAGAAGACCATGAGTATATTCTCTCCGCACGTTTGGAGATTGATAAGGTAAACGAACTCTTCGACCTCGACCTACCTGAGAGCGACGACTATATGACGCTCGGAGGTATGATTCTGCACTATTATCAAAGCTTCCCTAAGCTCAACGAGGTGGTGACAATAGGCAAGTATGAGTTCAAGATATTGAAGAATACTATGACCAAAATAGAGCTTGTGAAGCTGAAAATACTAAGCTAATAGCTAAATATCGTAACAAAAAACACTAACACAATAATTTTTCAAACAAAATATTCACTTATTTAATAAATAATTAGTATTTTTGTAGGCATTTTGTGAATAAAAGAATAAAACAAATAAAATAAAACAATTAAAAGTAATGGCAGCATTAGGAAAAATTAGAAGCAAAGGCATGATTCTGATATGCATTATCGGACTTGGCCTTTTTGCATTCATTGCCGAAGAGTTCTTCCGTTCTTGTGAATCTACTCAGAACGAACAAAGACAGCAAGTAGGCGAAGTGTTGGGCGAGAAAATCAATATGATGGATTTCTCTAAGCTCGTAGATGAAGTTTCTGAGGCTATGAAGCTTCAGGGTCAGGACAACCTTAATGAAGCTCAGCTCTCGCAGCTTCGTGATGGCGTTTGGCAGACTTTGGTTCAGTACAAGGTTATCGCTAACGAGTGCGAAAAGCTTGGTCTTACCGTAACAGACGAGGAGATGCAGGACATCCTTCGCCAGGGTACTAACCAGATGCTTCTTTCTACACCTTTCGTAAACCGTCAGACAGGACGTTTCGACGTTAATACTTTGCAGCAGTTCTTGGCTCAGTACAAGACTCAGAAGGGTACAAACCCTCAGGCTGCTCAGCAGATGGAGTCTATCTATAAGTATTGGACTTATATCGAGAAGACTCTCCGTCAGCAGACTCTCATCCAGAAGTATCAGTCGCTTCTCGCTCATTGCTTGCTCTCTAACCCTGTAGAGGCTAAGATGGCATTCAACGACGCTAACGAGGAGGCTCAGATTGAACTTGCTGCTTTCCCATATAGCGCAATCCAGGACGACAAGGTACAGGTTACCGAGAGCGACCTCAAGGCTAAGTATGAGGAAATGAAGCCACGCTTCGAACAGTATGTAGAGAGCCGCGATATCAAGTATATCGATATCCAGGTTAAGGCTTCAGCTGCCGACCGTGCAGCTATTCAGAAGGAGTTCAAGGGATATGCTACAGAACTTGCAGAGGCTCAGAACCCTGGCGACGTAGTTCGCAAGAGCACTTCTTCTGTCAACTACCTCGGTATTCCTGTTCTTAAGGAGGCTTATCCTTCAGACATCGCAGCTCGTCTCGACTCAATGGCTGTTGGTCAGGTTTCTGCTCCTGTTGAGAACACTATGGACAATACTCTTAACGTTATCAAGCTCGTTGCTAAGCAGCAGTTGCCAGACTCAGTTCAGTATCGCGTAATCCAGGTTGGCGGTCAGACTACAGAAGAGGCTACAAAGCGTGCCGACTCTATCTATACCGCTCTTGCTGCAGGTGCTGACTTCGAGGCTTTGGCTAAGAAGTATGGTCAGAATGGCGAAAAGACTTGGATGACAACACGTCAGTATCAGAATGCTCCTTCTATGGACAACGATACTAAGAACTATATCGAGAGCCTTAACAATATGAGCGTTAACGAAATCAAGAACATCAAGCTTTCTCAGGGCAACCTCGTTCTTCAGGTTCTCGACCGCAAGGCTATGGTTACTAAGTATCAGGCTGCTGTTATCAAGCGCAACGTTGACTTCTCTAAGGATACTTACCGTACAGCATACAACAAGTTTAGCTCTTTCGTAAGCGCAAACGCTACTATCGACGCTATCGAGAAGAATGCTGCAAAGTCTGGCTATAAGTTCAACGAACTCAACGATATCACAACTTCTCAGCATGGCGTAGCTAACATCCCTGCTACTCGCGACGCTCTTAAGTGGATTTTCGATGCTAAGGAAGGTCAGGTTTCTCCTATGTATGAGTGTGGCAACAACGACCACCTATTGCTCGTAGCTTGCACCAAGATTCATCCTATCGGCTATCGCGACCTCTCAGATACTCAGGTTAAGGACATCGTTAAGGCTGAGGTTATCCGCGACAAGAAGGCTGAGCAGATTGAGGCTAAGCTCAAGGGCGTAAACAGCATCGCAGCTGCTAAGGCTAAGGGTGGCAAGCTCTTGGCTGTAAACCAGGTAACATTCGCAGCTCCTGTATTCGTACAGGCTACAGGTTCAAGCGAGCCTGCTCTTAGTGGTGCTGTTGCAGCTACTGCAAAGGGTAAGTTTGTCTCAGCTCCTGTAAAGGGTAACGCAGGCGTTTACCTCTTCCAGGTTCTGAACAAGAAGCAGAATGCTGCTAAGTTCAACGATGCTGAGCAGGAGGCTCGTCTCCGTCAGCGTGCTATGCAGAGCGCAAGCAACTTTATGTCAGAGCTCATCATCAAGGCTGGCGTAGTAGACAACCGCTACCTCTTCTTCTAATAGGTATTAATAATCGATATTGTTTCGCTAAGCGAAATAAAAATAATAATCCTGCAAGTAATCATACTTGCAGGATTTTTATTTTGCTTTATAAGTCTTGTTGCTTTATGGTAGGCTTATGTTTTAAAGACAATTATAGATTATTGCTGTCCGCTAAAACTCCAAAGAGCATAAATACGGCTCACCCGACAAATATAGGGGATTATTTTATAGATAGTGTTTAATCTTTAGATGGTCTTTTAAACATAAACCTTATAACCCCCTGTCATTTTCTTCAGATGCGCTCACGCCTCTGAAGAAAATGGCAGGCAATAAACCAAAATAAACCGTTGTTGGAGATAATGTATAGTGTTTTCCCATATGCCATCTGTAATCTGTGTGCTATATTCTCAAGCAACGGTTTATCTTTGTTTATCGCCCTATGTTGGGCAAAGTGCAGGTACTGCACTTGATGTAAAGGCTTGGCAAGGCGCGTCGTACAGCTTGCTTACGAAAGCGCCTTGTCAAGCCTTTACATCAAAAACTCGAAGCATGAGAGTTTGCCCAGCATAGGGTGTTTATCTTGGTTTATGTTTTATATGCGAAAGAAATATCATCGGAAAACGGTGTGTATCAGTCAAAGGACAAGTCTTAGCTGCCCCCCTAGATTTATCGGGTGAGCCTTTATTGATCAGTGGAAAAGTACAGGGATGTTTTTTGCTAATAATTAATAATTCGGCATAGCTCAGTAAAGAGCTATGCCGAATTATTTTCAAACAGATTGGGTGATTCTTTGTAGTTTTAGCGGACAGCAATAGTTCTATAATAAAATCGTCGTTTTATTGGCTTAGTGGAAAATGAACTGCACCCCAAAAGTTAGACACAAAACTTTTGGGGTGCAGTTCATTAATCGGACAAAGGTGTCTTTTTTTAGGCATACATTGTCAAACAGCGAGTACCGCACGATGTCCTGTATCTTTCAAATAATCCTCGTGCCACGTTGCTATAGGCTCACCATAAAGGACATCGTATATGTTACCGCCACATAGATGGCAGCGATTAGGTCTTATGATTACATCTATTATTTTCATATTATGGTTTCATTTTTAAATAGCTTTCCTTGTAGCATACTATGGCACTATCATGGTCAAGCGAACTGTTATTATTCTCGGCTATATGGTTATGCCAACCTAAAATGTGGTTTATTAGTGACAGAGGAACGTCCTCTTTCTTGAAGAAATCTTCAACACCCCACATCTTTAGCCTGTCGTGTTTCGCTAAGTATGTATTGTAGCTCATACTAAGCGCATCCACCCATTCTCTTTCTAAATTCCAATACCATTTCCGCCAAAGATTGTCATCTGCAACTCCTATAACGTCCCATGGATTTGTCTCCTCTCCATGGTAGTATAGGCACTTTGCAACAAGTCCCGGTCTACGCTTCATCGCACGTTTTTCTCTGTTCGTAGGCTCACTTGAATAGTATGTGCGATACCATTTGCGAAACGCTTCTTGGTCAGGCATCCAGCCACCCCAATGGTAATATCTGTTCCATAAAAGAGCCTTTAGTGAAATTGGTGTACCATCATCAGCGTCAAAATCCTTATTTCCATAGGCAACATACTCTCCTATACAACCATTATCTATTTTTCCATTTAGTTGCTCTTTTACCCAATGTTCTTCATAGCATCGTGCTGTGTGAGCATTCCTCAAGTGTGCAACTTCTTCTCCAGATAAAGTATATTCTTCCTTCATACATTCTGGAGGTAGAAGATTACTCTTGTCTATCTCATGTGTTTGTAGCTTTTTGAGATAGATATCTTCTTCTGTGCCATCGTAGTATCGGCATTTCAGAATTAAATGCTTACGCTTTTCTTCCTTAGTATATTTCATCCCTTTTGTATATTTCTGATTCTGTTCAGCAAATATACAAAATTCTATCTGATTATTTCTGTTTAACTAACATTTTTGTTAGTAATAGTCAGTATATAGGTTATATATGCAGTATTTACATGTATAGAAATGGTTTCTGATATATACCAAAAAGAGTGGGGCTTTACCAAGAGGGCACTGAAAAACCTCTCAAATTCTTTTATGTCTAAAAATAATGCTCATATG
>ERZ1026856.1742-NODE-1742-length-10525-cov-3.584718_pt1 | contig 10525 bp, 10 predicted proteins | sample MGYA00380158_ERZ1026856 | MGnify/ENA primary metagenome ERZ1026856 (study PRJEB33269, sample SAMEA4719794) | human gut metagenome | biome: human-associated habitat; feature: organic feature; material: feces | place: Cameroon | collected 2013-10 ... | reverse complement strand
AGCAACCAGTTCGTGTTCCATAAAGGTACAAAACCCAGGAATATCGCGGGTAGTGGCCGGATCGTCGGCGATAATCAGCAACGTTTCGCCGGGCTGCATATTGCGCACAGTTTTGCGCACCATCATTACGGGTTCCGGGCAGCGCAGGCCAAGTGCGTCGAGTGTGTGGTCAGGGCTGGAAAAGAGATCGGTCATTTTCTTCTCATCACATAAAAAAACGGCGCTAGTTTACGCCCTGTGAGTCCGTAAGCAAACCAGGTTAACGATTGCGTGAAAATTAACCATTGCATTGTCAACGTAAAGCAGTATCATGCGGCGGCTCGAAAAAAGGGTAAGCACGTTATTATGTTAAGGTAACAGACGTGTCGTACGTATTGGGTTCCCTCACCCCAATGGTTAATCAAAAAGGTACAATATGAACGTTTTCTCGCAAACTCAACGCTATAAGGCGTTGTTCTGGTTATCGTTATTTCATCTGCTGGTGATCACCTCCAGTAACTATCTGGTTCAGCTTCCCGTCTCCATTTTGGGTTTCCATACCACCTGGGGCGCGTTTAGCTTTCCGTTTATTTTTCTTGCTACCGACCTGACCGTGCGTATTTTTGGCGCACCGCTGGCCCGACGCATTATCTTCGCGGTAATGATCCCTGCGTTATTAATCTCCTACGTCATCTCGTCGCTATTCTATATGGGTTCCTGGCAGGGATTCGGCGCACTCGCCCACTTCAACCTGTTTGTCGCCCGTATCGCCACCGCCAGTTTCATGGCCTACGCGCTGGGGCAAATCCTCGACGTGCACGTTTTTAACCGCCTGCGTCAGAGTCGCCGCTGGTGGCTGGCACCGACAGCGTCCACACTGTTCGGTAACGTCAGCGACACGCTGGCCTTTTTCTTCATTGCCTTCTGGCGTAGCCCGGATGCCTTTATGGCTGAACACTGGATGGAAATCGCGCTGGTCGATTACTGTTTCAAAGTGTTAATCAGTATCGTTTTCTTCCTGCCAATGTATGGCGTATTACTCAATATGCTGTTGAAAAGACTGGCAGATAAATCCGAAATCAACGCTTTGCAGGCGAGTTAAAGGTTCGTTATCAGAGTTGTGATAAGATGGATGAATGAGCCGTTATGGCCGTTTATCGAAAGGAAGAAGTCAATGCGCAATCTGGTTAAATATGTCGGAATTGGCCTGCTGGTTATGGGGCTTGCGGCCTGTGATGATAAAGACACTAACGCTACGGCGCAGGGTTCGGTCGCGGAAAGTAACGCTACCGGGAATCCCGTCAACCTGCTTGATGGCAAGTTAAGTTTCTCGCTGCCAGCGGATATGACCGACCAGAGCGGTAAGCTGGGAACGCAGGCCAATAACATGCATGTCTGGTCCGACGCCACCGGGCAGAAAGCAGTCATCGTCATCATGGGCGATGATCCAAAAGAAGATCTGGCGGTGCTGGCGAAGCGTCTGGAAGATCAGCAACGTAGCCGCGATCCGCAGCTGCAAGTGGTAACCAATAAAGCCATTGAGCTGAAAGGTCACAAAATGCAGCAGTTAGACAGTATTATCTCCGCGAAAGGCCAGACGGCGTACTCTTCCGTTATTCTGGGTAACGTGGGTAATCAACTGCTGACCATGCAAATTACGCTGCCCGCTGACGATCAGCAAAAAGCGCAGACCACCGCAGAAAACATCATTAATACGCTGGTTATTCAGTAAGTTTTAAGATGATGAGGCGGCCTCAGGGACGTGTTCCGGAGGCCGTTTTTTTAATCGCCACGTCAGTAATAACGCGATTGCGACCAGTCCCGCCGCCGCCAGATAAATCACCGGTACGCCCGCCCAGCTCATCACCAGCCCAGCCAGTGGTCCAGTCACGCCAAGCGATAAATCCATAAATACGGTGTAAGTTGCCAGCCCCGCCCCCTGATTTTGCTCCGGAACCGCTTTTACCGCCACTACACCCAATGCCGGGAACACCAGCGAAAACCCTGCCCCCGCCAGTAAGACGCCGATTTTCGCCATCCACGGCATAGTCGCCACGCCAACCAGTAGCAGGCCGATTATCTCAACGCTAAAGCAAATCATCGCCACGTTTAAGCCGCCGATACGGTTAATGCCGTTAGGGAATAACAAACGCGTACCGACAAACGCACAGCTAAACAGCGTCAGCGCGAAAGCCGCACCGTCCCAACCTTTAGCGTCATAAAACAGCGTGATAAAGGTGGCGATGACGCCAAATCCGGCGGAAGCCAGTGCCAGTGCCATACCGTACAGCCAGACGCGCCCAAGCACCGCGCGAAACGGCAGCGGTTTGCCTTTACTGGCTTTTACCGTCGGACGCGGGATCGCCAACAAAATGGCCACCAGCGCCACGCCCATAATGATTAACGCTAACGCCTGCAAGCCGCCCCAGTGATAAAACACGACGCCTAACGGCGCACCCATCGCCATCGCCCCGTAAGTGACAATGCCGTTCCACGAAATCACCCGCCCGATATGCAGCGAGCCAACCACGCCAACGCCCCACAGGGTCGATCCCGTTCCGGCAAAACTTTGCCCAATCCCAAGGATCACGCGTCCCAGGCAAAGTAATAACAAGCTGATGACGGGCAGACTGGCGGTTAATCCTGCCGTCAGATATCCCAGACCGCTCAAAAAGCAGCCGCATAAACCGAAGACGACAATCTTTTTGGGTCCCAGCAAATCGGCATAACGTCCGGCATGAGGGCGGCTCAGCAAGGTGGCGAAATATTGCAGGCTGATAACCAATCCTGCCCAGAAAGCGCTAAAGCCCATCACATCATGGACATAGCCCGGTAATACAGCGAGCGGCAACCCGATGGTGAGGTAGCTGGCGAAGTTAAACATGACAATGGAGACAATGCGCAAATTCAGGCGCAATCCGTTTAGCGCGGGTTCGGCTACGGGTTCGGGCATGAGGATCACCACATTTTTACAACAGTGTTTCATTTTTACCATGTGCTGACGTGAAAATCAGCAGTAAGAATCAGAATATTGCTGGCGTGACTCCCGCTACACTTAATACAAAAAGTCACAAGGAAGCCCCAATGGAAACCCCTCAACCCGATAAAACGGGCATGCACATTCTGCTCAAGCTGGCCTCGCTGGTAGTGATCCTCGCGGGCATTCACGCAGCGGCAGATATCATTGTGCAGCTGTTACTGGCGCTGTTTTTTGCCATCGTCCTCAACCCGCTCGTCACCTGGTTTATTCGTCGGGGAGTACAACGCCCCGTTGCCATTACGATTGTAGTGGTGGTGATGCTGATCGCACTAACCGCGCTGGTCGGCGTACTGGCGGCATCGTTTAACGAATTTATCTCTATGCTGCCGAAGTTTAATAAGGAGCTGACGCGCAAACTTTTTAAATTGCAGGAGATGTTGCCTTTTCTTAATTTGCATATGTCGCCGGAGCGAATGCTGCAGCGGATGGACTCGGAAAAAGTGGTTACCTTCACCACAGCGCTAATGACCGGGCTTTCCGGGGCAATGGCGAGCGTGCTTTTGCTGGTGATGACCGTAGTTTTTATGCTGTTTGAAGTGCGCCACGTCCCTTACAAAATGCGTTTTGCGCTGAATAATCCACAGATTCACATCGCGGGATTACACCGCGCACTTAAAGGCGTTTCGCACTATCTTGCATTGAAGACGCTACTCAGTTTATGGACAGGTGTCATCGTCTGGCTGGGGCTGGAGCTGATGGGGGTACAGTTTGCGCTGATGTGGGCAGTACTGGCGTTTTTGCTTAACTACGTGCCCAATATCGGCGCGGTAATTTCCGCCGTACCGCCAATGATTCAGGTGCTGCTGTTTAATGGTATTTACGAATGTATTCTGGTCGGCGCATTGTTTTTAGTTGTCCATATGGTCATCGGCAATATTTTAGAGCCACGGATGATGGGCCATCGCCTGGGGATGTCCACCATGGTGGTATTTCTTTCATTGTTAATTTGGGGATGGCTGCTCGGCCCGGTAGGGATGCTACTTTCGGTGCCATTAACCAGTGTGTGTAAAATCTGGATGGAAACCACCAAAGGCGGTAGCAAACTGGCGATTTTACTGGGGCCAGGCAGACCGAAAAGTCGGTTACCGGGATGAGGCGACAAGTGATACGATACGCACTTTCATTTTCCATTAAACATTGGCCCTGATATGTATCGGATAGTTCTGGGGAAAGTTTCGACCTTAAGCGCAGCTCCACTGCCACCGGGTTTACGCGAGCAAGCACCGCAAGGTCCACGACGCGAACGCTGGCTGGCGGGGCGTGCATTGCTTTCGCACACGCTTTCCCCGCTACCGGAGATCATCTATGGCGAACAAGGCAAACCTGCATTCGCGCCGGAAACGCCGCTATGGTTCAACTTAAGCCATAGCGGTGACGATATCGCTCTGCTGTTGAGCGATGAAGGCGAAGTCGGCTGCGATATCGAAGTGATTCGCCCGCGCGCCAACTGGCGCTGGCTGGCGAACGCCGTGTTCAGCCTCGGGGAACACGCTGAAATGGACGCCGTGCATCCTGAGCAGCAACTGGAAATGTTCTGGCGCATCTGGACGCGCAAAGAAGCCATCGTTAAACAGCGTGGCGGCAGCGCCTGGCAAATCGTCAGCGTAGATAGCACCTATCACTCCTCGCTGTCAGTCAGCCATTGTCAGCTAGAAAATTTAAGCCTTGCGATCTGCACCCCCACCCCCTTTACGCTCACCGCCGAGAGTGTGCAATGGATCGATTCAGTTAACTGATCCGCCCACCCGACTGCCCATCTATTGATCCAGAACAGGTAATCAGTATGACGAATACTTAAAATCGTCATACTTATTTCCGCCATCTATTTTAATCCATTGGGGTTACCATGCTCTCCACACTCCGCCGCACTCTATTTGCGCTGCTGGCTTGTGCGTCTTTTATCGTCCATGCCGCTGCACCAGATGAAATCACCACCGCCTGGCCGGTGAATGTCGGGCCACTAAACCCGCACCTTTACACGCCTAACCAGATGTTCGCCCAGAGCATGGTTTATGAACCATTGGTGAAATATCAGGCAGACGGTTCGGTGATCCCGTGGCTGGCAAAAAGCTGGACTCATTCAGAAGATGGTAAAACCTGGACCTTCACCCTGCGTGATGACGTGAAATTCTCCAACGGTGAACCGTTCGATGCCGAGGCGGCGGCAGAAAACTTCCGCGCAGTGCTCGATAACCGTCAACGTCACGCCTGGCTGGAGCTGGCAAACCAGATTGTTGATGTTAAAGCACTCAGTAAAACAGAGCTGCAAATCACCCTGAAAAGCGCCTACTATCCTTTCCTGCAAGAACTGGCCCTGCCGCGCCCTTTCCGCTTTATCGCCCCCTCGCAGTTTAAAAACCATGAAACCATGAACGGAATTAAAGCGCCGATTGGCACCGGACCGTGGATTTTGCAGGAATCGAAACTGAATCAGTACGATGTCTTCGTCCGTAACGAAAACTACTGGGGCGAAAAGCCAGCGATTAAAAAGATCACCTTTAACGTCATCCCGGACCCGACTACCCGCGCGGTGGCGTTTGAAACTGGCGATATCGACCTGCTGTACGGAAACGAAGGGTTATTACCGCTCGATACCTTCGCCCGCTTTAGCCAGAACCCGGCTTACCATACCCAACTGTCACAGCCGATCGAAACCGTGATGCTGGCGCTTAATACCGCCAAAGCCCCCACCAATGAGCTGGCAGTACGTGAAGCTCTTAATTACGCGGTAAACAAAAAATCGCTGATTGATAACGCGTTGTATGGCACCCAGCAGGTCGCCGACACCCTGTTTGCCCCTTCTGTGCCCTACGCCAACCTCGGCCTGAAACCGCGCCAGTACGATCCGCAGAAAGCGAAAGCGTTGCTGGAAAAAGCCGGTTGGACGCTGCCTGCGGGCAAAGACATCCGCGAGAAAAATGGTCAGCCGCTGCGCATTGAACTGTCGTTCATCGGCACCGATGCGTTAAGCAAATCGATGGCGGAAATCATTCAGGCTGATATGCGCCAGATTGGCGCAGATGTCTCGCTGATTGGCGAAGAAGAGAGCAGTATCTATGCTCGTCAGCGCGACGGTCGTTTTGGCATGATTTTCCACCGCACCTGGGGCGCGCCATATGATCCACACGCCTTCCTCAGTTCAATGCGCGTACCGTCACACGCTGACTTCCAGGCACAGCAAGGATTAGCCGACAAACCGCTGATTGATAAAGAGATCGGCGAAGTGCTGGCGACCCATGACGAAACGCAACGTCAGGCGCTGTATCGCGACATTCTGACCCGTCTGCATGACGAGGCGGTTTATCTGCCTATCAGTTACATCTCAATGATGGTGGTATCAAAACCGGAGCTGGGTAACATCCCCTACGCGCCGATCGCCACCGAAATTCCGTTCGAACAGATTAAACCGGTGAAACCTTAATGTTGCGTTACGTATTACGCCGCTTTCTGCTGCTGATCCCGATGGTGCTCGCCGCCTCGGTGATCATTTTTCTGATGCTGCGCCTCGGTACCGGCGACCCGGCGCTCGATTATTTGCGTCTGTCTAACCTGCCGCCGACGCCGGAGATGCTGGCCTCTACCCGCACCATGCTGGGACTGGATCAGCCGCTGTACGTCCAGTACGGCACCTGGTTGTGGAAGGCGCTGCATCTTGACTTTGGTATCTCATTCGCCAGCCAACGCCCGGTACTGGACGATATGCTGAACTTCCTGCCCGCCACGCTGGAACTTGCAGGTGCGGCGCTGGTATTAATTCTGCTCACTTCCGTACCGCTCGGTATCTGGGCGGCGCGCCATCGCGACCGTCTGCCGGATTTCGCCGTACGTTTCATCGCGTTTCTTGGCGTGTCGATGCCTAACTTCTGGCTGGCGTTTTTACTGGTGATGGCGTTTTCGGTGTATCTGCAATGGCTACCCGCGATGGGTTACGGCGGCTGGCAGCACATCATTTTGCCTGCGGTTTCCATTGCCTTTATGTCGCTGGCGATTAACGCGCGACTGCTGCGCGCCAGTATGCTGGACGTCGCCGGTCAGCGTCACGTCACCTGGGCGCGGCTACGCGGCCTGAATGACAAACAGACCGAACGCCGCCATATTCTGCGCAATGCCTCGCTGCCGATGATCACCGCCGTGGGGATGCACATCGGCGAACTGATTGGCGGGACGATGATTATCGAAAACATCTTTGCCTGGCCGGGCGTCGGGCGCTATGCGGTGTCGGCGATTTTTAACCGTGACTATCCGGTGATCCAGTGCTTTACGCTGATGATGGTGGTGGTTTTTGTGGTCTGTAATTTGATTGTCGATTTGCTCAACGCCGCGCTGGACCCGCGCATTCGTCGTCATGAAGGAGCGCACGCGTGAACTTTTTCCTCTCTTCCCGCTGGTCGGTACGCCTGGCGCTGATCATTATCGCCCTGCTGGCGCTGATTGCGCTCACCAGCCAGTGGTGGCTGCCGTATGACCCTCAGGCTATTGATCTGCCGTCGCGCCTGCTTTCGCCGGATGCGCAGCACTGGCTGGGCACCGATCACTTAGGTCGCGATATTTTCTCGCGGCTGATGGCAGCGACCCGCGTGTCGCTCGGTTCGGTAATGGCCTGCCTGCTGCTGGTGCTGACATTAGGGCTGGTTATTGGCGGCAGCGCCGGGTTGATTGGCGGACGCGTTGATCAGGCCACCATGCGCGTCGCCGATATGTTTATGACCTTCCCGACCTCGATTCTGTCGTTCTTTATGGTTGGCGTGCTCGGCACCGGGCTGACCAACGTAATTATCGCCATCGCCCTGTCGCACTGGGCGTGGTATGCACGCATGGTGCGCAGCCTGGTGATTTCACTACGCCAACGCGAGTTTGTGCTGGCGTCACGGCTTTCCGGTGCGGGCCATGTGCGGGTGTTTGTCGATCATCTGGCAGGCGCGGTGATCCCTTCGCTGCTGGTGCTGGCAACGCTGGATATCGGCCATATGATGCTGCACGTCGCGGGGATGTCTTTCCTTGGCCTCGGTGTGACCGCGCCGACCGCCGAATGGGGCGTGATGATTAACGACGCGCGCCAGTATATCTGGACCCAGCCGCTGCAAATGTTCTGGCCGGGGCTGGCGCTGTTTATCAGCGTGATGGCCTTTAACCTGGTGGGTGACGCACTGCGCGATCATCTGGACCCTCATCTGGTGACGGAGCACGCACACTAATGCCGCAACAGATTGAACTACGTAATATCGCGCTACAGGCCGCGCAGCCGCTGGTACACGGTGTATCGTTAACCCTGCAACGCGGGCGCGTGCTGGCGTTAGTCGGCGGTAGCGGCAGCGGGAAATCATTAACCTGCGCCGCGACGCTGGGCATTTTGCCCGCTGGCGTTCGCCAGACGGCGGGGGAAATTTTAGCCGATGGCAAACCGGTTTCGCCTTGCGCCCTGCGCGGCATCAAAATTGCCACCATCATGCAGAACCCGCGCAGCGCCTTTAATCCACTGCACACCATGCACACCCACGCGCGGGAAACCTGCCTGGCGTTAGGGAAACCCGCCGATGACGCTACGCTTACCGCTGCCATAGAAGCGGTGGGGCTGGAAAACGCCGCGCGCGTGCTGAAGCTGTACCCGTTCGAGATGAGCGGCGGCATGTTGCAGCGCATGATGATTGCGATGGCGGTGCTGTGTGAATCACCGTTTATCATCGCCGATGAACCGACCACCGACCTCGACGTGGTAGCACAGGCGCGCATCCTCGATCTGCTGGAAAGCATTATGCAAAAACAAGCGCCGGGAATGCTGCTGGTGACCCATGATATGGGCGTTGTGGCGCGTCTGGCGGATGACGTGGCGGTGATGTCTGACGGTAAGATTGTCGAACAGGGCGATGTAGAAACGCTGTTTAACGCCCCCAAACATACGGTGACGCGCAGCCTGGTTTCCGCTCATCTCGCCCTCTACGGTATGGAGCTGGCATCATGACCTTACTTAACGTCTGCGGCCTTTCCCATCACTATGCCCACGGTGGATTTAGCGGAAAACATCAACATCAGGCGGTGCTGAATAACGTTTCCCTGACCCTGAAAAGCGGCGAAACCGTCGCCCTGCTGGGACGCAGCGGCTGCGGAAAAAGCACCCTCGCGCGGCTGCTGGTAGGCTTAGAGTCTCCCTCACAAGGGAATATTAGCTGGCGTGGCGAACCGCTGGCGAAACTCAATCGCGCCCAGCGTAAAGCGTTCCGCCGCGATATTCAGATGGTATTTCAGGACTCCATCAGCGCCGTGAATCCGCGCAAAACCGTGCGCGAGATCCTGCGTGAACCGATGCGCCACCTGCTATCACTGAAAAAATCCGAACAACTGGCGCGCGCCAGCGAAATGCTGAAGGCGGTCGATCTCGATGACAGCGTTCTCGACAAACGCCCACCGCAGTTAAGCGGCGGCCAGCTCCAGCGCGTCTGCCTGGCTCGCGCGCTGGCGGTCGAACCGAAACTACTGATTCTGGATGAAGCCGTTTCTAACCTTGATCTCGTGTTACAGGCGGGTGTCATTCGCCTGCTGAAAAAGCTACAACAACAGTTTGGCACCGCCTGCCTGTTCATCACCCACGACTTACGCCTGGTAGAACGCTTTTGCCAGCGGGTAATGGTTATGGACAACGGACAAATCGTCGAAACCCAGGTGGTGGGAGAGAAATTAACCTTTTCCTCTGACGCCGGACGTGTGCTACAAAACGCGGTATTACCCGCATTCCCCGTGCGCCGTCGCACCACAGAAAAGGTTTAACGCAAATGCAACGAGTCACCATCACGCTTGATGACGATTTACTGGAGACGCTGGACAGCCTGAGCCAGCGTCGTGGTTATAACAACCGTTCCGAAGCTATCCGCGACATTCTGCGTAGCGCCCTGGCGCAGGAGGCCACCCAGCAGCACGGCACGCAAGGTTTCGCGGTGCTGTCGTATGTGTATGAACACGAAAAACGCGACTTAGCCAGCCGTATTGTTTCCACCCAGCATCATCACCACGACCTCTCCGTCGCCACGCTGCATGTGCACATCAACCACGACGACTGTCTGGAAATCGCCGTGTTGAAAGGTGACATGGGTGACGTGCAGCATTTTGCCGATGACGTTATCGCCCAGCGCGGCGTGCGGCACGGGCATTTGCAGTGCTTGCCGAAGGAAGATTGAGTCTATTATTGGGTCCTTTGGTGAACGATCAACAAAGGGCCACTAGCACACCTGATTCCTCTCTAAATACCCTATCCGAACCTTCTCTTTTGTAACGTTCTAAATATATTCCTAAAAATCTTCAATTCATTGTGACCACAAGTTTTTCTTCGCTTTTTCGTATGAAGATACTGTCATTAAAATAATAGAAAAGGATTTTACGATGAGCGGAAAACCGGCGGCGCGTCAGGGTGACATGACGCAGTATGGCGGTAGCATTGTTCAGGGTTCAGCCGGGGTACGTATTGGTGCCCCCACCGGCGTGGCCTGTTCGGTGTGCCCCGGCGGGGTGACGTCC